>Ga0315314_1000700_pt1 | contig 33998 bp, 36 predicted proteins | sample TDP9_MG_FD_203631 | JGI IMG/M metagenome (GOLD analysis project Ga0315314, IMG submission 203631) | Freshwater sediment microbial communities from Lake Towuti, South Sulawesi, Indonesia - TDP9 | ecosystem: Environmental > Aquatic > Freshwater > Lake > Sediment | place: Indonesia: South Sulawesi... | reverse complement strand
GATTCTACTTCACATATTTTCAGATTACGACATTGCTCTAAGGAATCAGTTGCAGAGGCTTAAGCGGGGGCTGAAACAGGAATCGATACTTGTTGTTAAATCTGCGGTTGATGTTGAGGTGATTTAATGAGATGTGCCATATGCAATGAGAGGATTAAAAAATCTGAAGAATATTTTGGTGATGAAGGTACTTTTTATGAAGGTAAGCCCTTATGTGAAACTTGTTATTACGAGGATGAGCCATGTGCTACGGTTCTTTATTCTAAAGACGATACGCCGTATATTATCAGCGGGACAAGGAATGAAACTGAGGGAAATTTTCGAGTTAAATGGCACAGCACAGACCCTTGGAGAGGCTATTATGAAACAAGTAGTGAAAAATATTCTTTGGTCAATACGGCTGAACTTCTGGCATGGCATGAGAGCGAGAAGATGCTCAAAGATTTTGACGAGAGGATTAGAGGATTATTTGAGGAACACGGTATAGATTACGCTAGAATTTTTGCTAGAAGCTCGAACGTGTTTTATCAAAACTATGACCTGTATGTGAAAAAAGGTCAAATTCTTCTCGCAGGACTGTTAGCTGTCAAAGTTAAACAAGAAGTTGATTATGATAATCCGAAATGGTATCGTAATATTGTTTTCAATGAGACTGCTTTGAGTAAATTGACTGAATTGTTTCCTGAACGTGAAATCAAGACTGATTATGACGCTGTTATGCTCGTAGAAGAATTGGGAGAGAATGCCTTATCAGAATTACAGAAGCGATTGAGGAAATCTACTTAGCACCTGCAAAGATCGAAGATGAGACATTTCCGATGTGGGTGCAAAATTCGTCCATGTTTGCATCTCAATTTAATTTCCGACGAATCCATTTAGGTAGATATGTTACCAACGAGATAATGGCATCTATCGGATGGAGAAATTTTCTCTCTCTTATTATCAATAATTCTTCGTTCTTCTTAATCAATTCTATGTTTTGTTCTAGTTCACCATTTTCTCTGTGTTTTAAGAGGACCATTAACATAACATTAAATGCTCTCCTCAGATCATTTAGGCCATCATCTCTTACAACATATATCGGAATTAGTAGAGAGAACATAATTACGAATGGCACGACACTGAAGATAGTATTGCATGTCATAGGCAAAAGCGTGCTAATAACATAAGATATTAAGAAAATAATCATTACAAATACCATATCCAACTTGAAAGCACCTAAAGCAAAATACCTTCTAAAATGCTGCCTTTCATCAATGTTCATTGTAAGCAAAGTTGTATCCCATCTGATATAGACATCGCCAATTCCTGCGAATAGTTCTTCTGCTTTATCATGAAAGTCTTTTCTAATTTTTGTTGACCCTGGAATCCACTTATACATTCCAAACGAGTGCATTACGAACCCGATAAGAATACCAAATATTACTTTTTCAGAAAAGCTAAATTTGTTTCCGTATTCTGGGAAACCGATATACCCAAAAAGAAAAACTAAAAGCAGTCCAGGAAGAACATATCTTAATGTTTCATAAAAATCAAATCCGCTAGTTGCTTTTATTTCGCTCATCCTATCCCATAATCTTTTTTCATTGTCGGATATAAACCCACTGAAACTGCCATAACGGAACTTTCATGCATCGGCAACACTAATCATGTTTTCTTTGAATTCTAGTTTAAGTGATTTGATGAGAGGCTATTGCCCAGCGTGTAAGGAGTACAGAAGCGATAACGGTAAAGATGCCTGGAGCCTCGTATGGCATAACGATTTAGCACTCTGTGAGAGATGTGGCTCTGTGGTTGACGTGTGGGAAGACGAAAAAAAGAGGTGATAATATTCCAAATGACAAAATACCTGAACTCTATGCGACTGAAAGGATACCAATCGAGCGTAAGATAATCCATCAGAGATATCAGATCAAGGAAATTGGCTACTATTGGCTGATAGCTGAGCTGGATAGGAAGGAGAATCTCGCCTTTGGCTATGCCAACCTGAACAATGACGATTTTGCCGAATGGGGTTACATCAGCATTGACGAGCTTTTAGATAATGGAGCCGAGCTGGACGAGGCATGGAAGCCTTGCACATACAGAGAGGCGATTAACATAATCTCCAAGGAAAGGGAAGAGAGGCGTTTACGATTAAAATTTATCCAGAAGACGGAAGACCGAGAAAACTGCCAGAAATAAATCGGAATACATGCAACGGTTGCGATGATTATATGCAATCTAAGATTAGCAAAATAACGAGGAGAGAAAGAAAAAAAAGACAGAAGAAGAAGGATGAATGTGAGCGGAGAAGGAGAGATAGAATAATTGCTCTGCTTTCTTTCTCTCACACGAAACATCGCTGATTTTGGAGATAAAGGGATCAAGATGTCTGAAAATCATCTAACGGATAATGATAAATGGAATAGATGGGCATATGAGCAAAGGTATGGAAAAGGAAGTTGGGAAAGAGATAAAGCTATAGGAATAAGCGAAGATAGAAGCGCACAGATACATGGCTTTCAAGAATTTCACGACCCATTCAAAACCTATTGGAATGATGAGGTAGATGTTGGTGTTTTAGAGCGTGATAACAAGTTCATCGGTATTGCTTGTTTAGTTGCTAAGGAAGTGGTTGATAAAGAGGGTTTTGTCGAGAAGTTTGGTTTAGGTTTTGGTGGAGATGTTCATTGGAAGGCTGCTCCTGTTCTTTTAGACCATCTTTCTAGAAGCCCTATGTTTAAAGCAGTCTTAGTAACTTTGAGTAAACTACCGTTCAAGATTGAGCCTGACATACCTGAAGAACTAGAGGGAAGATTGAACTGGGCTAAGAGAAACTATGAATATCATAAGGAGAAGGCTGACACTCTCAAGATTCAAATTGAAGAACAAGAGACAAGCGGGACATTTGGTGGTCCATATCCAAAATTCCTACCAAAGCAGATGAAGGAGGAGCAGGACCATGCAAGATATTTTCTAGAAGGAGTTGAAGGGGTAGAAGCAGAGATACACAAGCATCTACAACCATACTTTTTGATGAAGGAAAATCTGATTGCTGTGGCTCTATTCCTGTACGTATACACAAATCCACATGAAAACATTGAAGATGCTATCAATGAGATTCTAGCGAGAAAGAGAGCTGCAAAGATAGAGGCGAATGAAACCTACTTCGTTAAATGCTCTGATGTTAGAGATCCATTGATAGTTTTCAACCCAGAATTTTTTCCTTCTTCCGATGATATGAGGAAGTATTGTTGCATTGCATTAACAAAAGATGTGGCAAGTTTTGAGGCAAGCTATTCTGTTGCTGGTATACTTAGGAAGATGTTCTCTTCAGCATTAGAATTACCAACAGAAGAACCAATAGAGGAACAGATACACATACCTACAGAGGAGGTTAGTATACCTAAACCAAAGTCTGCTTTTCTTGGATATGTGGTTTCATCGATAATAAAGAAGAAGGTAACTAAACGAAGAGTGTATTTTCCTTTGGATATTTTGACTGGACATGGGATCATCTACGGAAAGACACGGGTGGGGAAATCTTTCTTTTGCTTAATCATTATACGGGAAGCGTTAGCAAATGGAATTAAGGTTACAGTTTTTGATCCTCATGGAACACTAGCAAATAGATTAAGACCAAGTGATTTATTGAGGACAGTCTTTACAAGAGGAAAGGCTGACATTACTGAAGAGCTGGAAGAAATCTATCAAGAAGCTTCTACCTGGACTGAAACCAATGAATTAAGGCTGTTAGTTATCTTAGATGAAACTAGATTGTTGAAGGCGAAGAACCTTATCCATTGCTTGAATGAATTAGGAAAGCGCGGGGTAGGATTTATCTTAATAACTCAGTATTCAACGAGTATTCCACCAGAGGCTAGAAACATCGGAACTTATTTCATCATGTCAGCTATGAGTGAGACAGAGATTCAAAGATTTAAGGAAGTGACGTTACATCCAAGTTCAAAATTAATAACAAGACTGCCAAGAGCAACAAGTTTTATTTTTAGCCCTTACTGGTATCCTGAGCCATTTTTTCTTAGACATAGAAGACTAGATTGATTTTCCACTATTCTATTTCGATAAGAGTATTCCGTGCTCCATAAGAAGCTTTTGACCTTTTTCAAAGTTGGGATAAATTGTTTCCACGATTTTCCAAAACTTCTTTGTATGTCTTTTCGTTATTGTATGTGCTATCTCATGAACAATCATATATTTCAATGCGCTTTCCGGTAACATCGCTGCATCTAGTTTCACTAAAATCTTATTTCCTTTGAGTTTTGCGATTCTCTCTTTCTTATTATCAATTTTTCCTACGATCTCGAAATCTAGATCTCCGAAAACATCGATTTTTCCTTCACTTTTTATTTGATCGAAGATGTTTGAGAGTTGAGAGTAAAGAAAGTCAGTCTGCTCTTTACTGGAAAGTATTGTCTTTTTCATTTAATCCCCTCCAAGGCTCCGAATATTCCATCAGTTGTCTCGTCAATCTTACTCCTGTAATTTCTAAGTTTTGAGAGCAGTTGTAACCTTATTTCCAATTTGACTTTACGTCTAACATCTCTCTGCTGTTGCCAACCTTTGAAAATCAGCTTCTTGTCTGATAGATGATCTAAAAGCTCTTTGGTGAGAGCGATAGCCCTTTGTTTTTCTATCCCGGGAAGAACGCTTCTTATCGCTTCATAGACAGGATATTTGTCTTTACCTATCTCTTTCTCTTCTTTTTTCCATTCTACGATTCTTTCGGAAATGTTTAGAAGCTTTTCTGATACTTCTTTCGTTTCTACTTTCCTAGTCATCAATTCTTCATAAGTTCTTTCTACTTCTTTGCTCAGGTTTATGAAGAAAGGCGAAGTCGGGTGTGTTCTGACTTCGTATCGACCGATATTTATAACGTCTATTGCAGCTCCCATAGTTTTTGGGGCTGTTTTCTTTAGAATCTCAATGTATCTTTCGTCTACGCTTATTGTTGGGAATACATCGTCTATTTCTTTTACATCAATAGTCTGCTGAATGAGTTGAATGGTCTTTTTCGAAAGTCTATCGATTTCCAATTCGTTTATGTCTTTTTTGTAAACATCCTTGTAATATGCAACATATACTTTCACGAGCCATGTGTATTCTAACAGATAGTCTTTAAGAAATGGATCGCCTCTAAGCATTTCATAGGATTTCATTAATTCCTTCATTACTCTTTCAAAATTCTTCGCTTTCTCTGAATCGAGTTTGAGTACTTCTACAACACTACGCAGACTCTCATGAGTATCCTCCCTCTTTACATTTTCAAAGAACTTTGAGGCTTCCTTGATAAATCCCTTAAATTCTTCACTCTCTTTTTCTAAGCCTCTGATGACAACTTTCAAAGACCTCGCATCGCTTGCTTCAAATTTTTCAAATGCCTTTTCCAGCTCTGCCAACACACCAATGTAGTCATTTATCAGACCGAATTTCTTGTTCAAGAAGGGTCTGTTAGTTCTTGCTATCGCTTGCAGAATTCTGTGTTCTTTCAGAGGCTTGTCTAAATACATCGTCCAAAGGTTTGGAGCGTCAAAACCAGTGATAAGCATATCAGTAACTATCAAAATCTTTGGTTCTTTCTTTTCTTTGAATCCTTCAATTATCTTGTCATGAATTTGCTTCAGGTCTTTGATTTTCTCTTCCTTTCCCCACCTCTCTTGTAGCTTCTGGAAGTATTCTCTTAGAATGCCTCTATCGTTCGAATTGAACGTCATTACAATTTCAGAATAGCTTGGAGGTAGTAGTTCATCAAGAGCATTCTTGTATTGAACGCAAGCCTCTCTGTCAATTGTAACTATCATAGCTTTCAATTCAGTTGGTTCGACAATTTGCTTAAAGTGCTCAGCGATATCTTTAGCTATGGTTCTTACTCTCTCAGGTTTCTTAACAAAAGCCTTGATGACTCTAATTTTCTTCCTTAATTCTCTCTGCTCTTCTGAAGAAAGAGCCTTTATCTCTTCCTCTTCAAACTCTATGAATTCCTCTAATTGTTGTTTGTTAAGGTGATACTGTGGTAGTCTTGCTTGATAAGATAAGGAAACTGTGAAACCATCGTTTAGAGCGTCTAGCATAGAATATCTGTCAAGGTAGAGTTCTTCTTTTGGACAGAACTTTTGGAAAGTGTTTCTTTCTATCTTGGATAGAGGCGTACCAGTAAAACCCAAGATAAACGCATTCTTGAACACACTGCGCATTAATGTGGCGAACTTTCCATACTGGGTTCTATGTACTTCATCTGCAAAGACTATTACATTTTCTCTTTCAATCTCTATTTTATTTCCTTCTTTCTCAAGTTGTAGGAATTCCTTTGGGCTGAATTTTTCAATTGTTACAAGAAATACTCCTCTTTTCCCCTCTCTTCCCCACTTTAGAACTTCTATGAGCTCTTTGATTGAATGAACCTTTTCGATTGGAACTTCGATAAATGAAAAGTCTTTCTCAACTTGTTCCTCTAAGTCTCTTCTATCCACCATGACAAAAATACTTGGTTTTTCTACTTCGGGACAGTGGAATAACTTCCAAGCTGAGAAAGCCATAGCGTAGGTTTTTCCAGAGCCTTGCCAATGCCAGATTAGCCCGAACTTCCTATCTTCCTTCTTTGTTAAGGTGTTTATTACTCTTTGAAATATTCCGTTAGAGGCTCTGAACTGCATATATCTTGTCATTATCTTTGTAGACTTGTCCTTCTCCTTTCTGATGAAAGTAAAATTCTCAATCAAGTCCAGTAGGTTTGGTTTAGACAAAAGGCCGTAAACAGCTATCTTGAGTATGTCGTCTCTGAACTCGTCTGCTTTGAATGGATAAGGATCTTTCCAAACGCTCAGGAAATCTTTTCCTTCCTCAGTAAATGCATTCGGGAAATAGTAAGTCTTTATTCCGTCTGATGCTATTGAGAATTGAACATACTTGAAAATCTCAGGCGCTTGATCTTCGTATCTTTTGATTTGTCTATAGGCATCTGTCCAATCAACTTCTTCGACTGTAGGATTCTTACCTTCGATGAGCACCAAAGGAATGCTGTTAACAAGTAGAACAATGTCAGCTCTAATATTACCTTTTAAGCCTTCTACTCTGAATTGATTCGTTACAGTAAATTCGTTGTTTTCAATGTTTTCAAGATCTACTAATTTTATAACTCTCTCTTTGCCTTCCTTCTGTAATGGAACAACCAATCCATTTCTGAAAATGTCTAAAAATCTCCTAATGCCCTCAAGGTTTGCTGGGATGGTCCTTAACGATACAAGAATGAAATCTATATCTGCGTCTGTTAGCTCTACTTTGCTGTTTACATTTTTCAAAGCATTTCTTAATTCCTCTGTAACTAGAGGCTCCTCGAAATTCTGCTTACGTTGTAACTTCATCTCTTCAGGATCTACATACTTCCATCCGAGCTTTTGGAGTTCTTGAATTATGAAGTCTTCGACTGTACCTTTTTCTGTGTAAAGAGTCATTTTTCCACCTCAATTCCTAACTTAGCCACTCTCAGTCGTTGCTTTACTGTGCTCATCATATAGAGCCCCTCATCTACTAATTTTAAGATCGAGGAATTATGTTTATTTTCGAGATTTTCAATTACTTGAAGGTAATGTTGAAGCCATCTCTTTAACGCATTCATCCATTTCAGATAGGAATCACTTGTCAAGCTTTCCCATTTTGAATATGAAGGAAGTAGTCTTGTTGTTTTAGCTATGTCATTGTCTATCAAGGGAAAATAGTACGGAGCAAACGCATGAAGAAGTTTTATTGTACCTACTGGTTCATTGTTTCTTATACCTATATCTTTAAGTTTGCTATTTACTTCATAAAAAACTTTCCCAACACTTTCCCTATTTATCTGGTCAGAGACAAGCTTTCTATTTTTGAAACTTTCAAGATTTTTTCTTTCATCTTTGAGAAACTTGCTTAAACTTTCGAAGTATCCTCCTATTTCAAAATCGGCTCTTCTTCTAAAATATTCCTTGAATCTTTGAAAATTCCAAGTGAATAAGTATAGTGCAATGGCAAAACCGACATTTTCGTTTTTTCCTTCATAAGTGTACTTTCCTAAGAAGCTTTTGAATTGTTCATCTATTTTTTCTTTTAGTTCTCTTTTTACGCCATAAACTTCATAATTCAAATTTTTAACTAGAACTGAAATTCTGTTTAGATGTTCTTTATTAACGGTAAAGCTTTCAGAATCAAACCACTGCTTAATCCACATTATACTTAAAGGATAAGCATCGTAACGTCCTTCAAAGATTTCAAACATTGCATGCGATGCTTCTATCCATCTTTCAAATTCATCTTTTTTAAGCACAGTCTAGTTCACCTTAACCCTGATTTTCCCAGTAAGAAGTAAATCCATAAACCCCTGTTTGATTCTCTCTAATTTAGCCTTTTCATTTCTTTCAATTTCGAGTTTCTTATCAACACTAGAAATAATTTCGGCAAGCCTCTTTTGCTCTTCGAAAGGAGGTAAATGCATTACAATTGACCTAACATCATCTTGATTAACACTGGCTTGATGAACCGCCCTCTTGGCTTTGGATCTAATAGAAGCTAGGGCAAAATCTGAGTTCAGATATGTCACTACGAATTTAGCATCCGCTATTTTGTCATCTATTCTGAAACGCATCATGTTTGACTCAAAGACCATGGGCTGAGGTAGTTCGGATATCAGTATAGATTTCCCTATGTACTCAATGCTGTTAACTCTGTTTAGTATAATGTCCCGAGGTTCAAGTGAGTATGTTTCTAGCTCCTCTTTTGTTAAGCGAATTCTCTTTAGACTGCTACTATCCATAAGTTTTCCGAAACCAAAACTCTCTATGCGTATAATTGGAATACCATCACCATAATACTTGGCATGCTTGTATAGACCATTTTGAGGGCCAGAACTGATAATATCCCCTAATCTTATCACTTTCCAATCTTTTGGAACTTTTCCAATCTCGGTATCCCTAAACTCCTTATGCCCTATTCCTTTTGTTAAAAGCTCCTGCATCAACCCTTTCTTTAAGCGTCCAGTCTTTGCTATGACTTCATTTGTTTTTTGAATTGCTTCATCAAAACTTGAAAGAACGTGAGCGATAGCTTTTTGTTCTTCTAGAGGAGGAAGAGGAACCTTGAGATCCTTTATTATTTCGGCTGTTAAATTTGCTTGCGTGGTTCGTTTTGCATATTTCCTCAAGTTCAAATAAGAAAATACATAGTAGAAAAACTCTGTTTCTGCCTTTTCTCCTCTCAAAATGATTCCTAAGATCGCTTGATTTGTTGCTAATTCAATTGTATTTATTGCGACTGAACCTAAGCTTCCGTAGATTGCTAATATCAATGAATTTTCTGGGACTAACCATGTGGTAGAATTGTTTAATCCCTCTTTAGTGATGGTTGTAAGAGTAGAGTATAGATATTTTTTAGCATTGGTTATGTCTTCTATTTTCACAAAAGGTATATCTCCATTATAGTACTCCTTCTTGCTTGTAAGAGGCGTTCCTCCAGATCTCAATTTTTCACAAAGATCTTGGAATCCAGCAAATTCCCAGTCCTCCGGAATTTCTCCAATCGGTGTTTCCTTGAAGTTGGTCTCTTTGTAAAACATTACCATATTTATCGCCAATAGTATTCTATTTCAAATGGATTTTCAGGATACCACTCTTCGAGGGATTTAGTCCTTTCATCAAATTGGACAAGTATCAATTTTCTATAAGCAGGCAAAGATAGCAGAGAATAAACAACTTTTGATAATCTCTTTATTTCTTCTGGAAGCTCTTCTGTTGAAATTAAAAATGCGAATCTCGCATCAAAAAGTTCGGCGTATTTTCTCGTTTGATAAACATAATCTAATTTTATCTCTTCATTCTTAATTTCAATTATTACAAAATCTACGAGGCTGTCCTTGTTAACAAACCCCGTAATATCTGGTGCGACATCCTTTAGAAAATAAAAAATGATTTGCTGATGGTCAGGAATCTTACCTTTTAAGGTATTGCTAAACTTTTTGTTAGCTGTTACTTCTAAATGCGCTTTGCACCCTTTTGATGCGAATAATTCTTTAAACTTTTGCGCTATGGGATAATAATAGCTTTCTTCCTTTGATTGCATTTTAACCACCCATCGCTTTACTTAATTTGGAAATGTATTCCTCCAACTTCTTTCCAATTTCTTGTCTTTCTTTTTCTAACTCTTTCAGTTCGGAGAATTCTTTAGGAATGTTAATCTCTTCTCCCCCTTCGATTGGCATGACATAAAGGGTAACGTTTAGATTGTAATCATTATCAACAACTTCTCTTTTGTCCACAATTCTTGACAGACCTACTACTTCTACAAGTTTCTCGTAAGAGCTCGCAATCTTCTCTATGTTTTCCTTTGACAGAGAATTCAGTCTTCTGACCGAAGGATGAGGAATAAACTCGTTTGAGGCGTTGATGAAGAGCATTTTGTTTCTTCTTTCTTGGGCCTTATTCTTGTTGAGAATTATAATGGCTCCAGGGGCACCAGTATTATAAAATAGTTTTTCTGGCAAAAGAATGACACATTCAATCCAATCTTTCTCGATAACTTTACTTCTAACAGACTTTTCTGCTCCTCCCCTGAATAGGCATCCATTATCTATTACGATTCCTACTCTACTGCTCTCTTTTGCGGAAAGTAGCATATGTTGAATCCAAGCCCAATCAGCAGAACTTTGCGGAGAATAACCGAATGAAAATCTTTCCCTAAAGTCAGCTTTCTTAAGTCTTTCTTCATTATAGCCGTCTTGATTCCAAGGAGGATTAGCTATGACAATATCAAATTGTCTTAATTTTCCGTTTTCCCTAAATCTCGGATAATCCAGAGTATCTCCATTAGACAAGTTTGCATTTCTTAGATTATGAAGAAGCAAGTTCATCTGACATACAGCATAAATTTCTGGGCTTCTTTCCTGTCCCCATAAAAACAATTTTCTAGTTTCTTCTTCTCCATATTTCTCTGCAACATGAGAATATGAAATTATCAACATGCCGCCTGAACCGCAGCAAGGATCATAGACACTTTCTCCGGGTTTCGGATCTAGAACTTCAACCATCAATCTAATGACTTCTCTAGGAGTATAGATCTCGCCCTCCTTCGCCTTCTGAGGAGCGAACTTCATGAGTATATGCTCATAAGCATCACCGAGTACATCAGGGGAAACTTCCTCACCGCCCAAATCATATTTGTTGAAAAGTTCCACCAGTTGCCTAAGAAGTTCTCTATTCTCTTGATTTCTAGCAAACTCTAAGAAGTCAACTCTATTAATAACTCCTTGTAACTCGCTATTCAGTTTTGCAATCTCGCTTATTGATGTGGCAAGCCTTTCAGGTAAGTTCTTCACATCTTTTGTTATTTCGTCCCAAAAATATTGTTTTGGAATCTTGAATGTGTAATCAAATTTTTCGGTTTGTTCTTCAGCTTCTGTTTCTGACAGACCAGCCTCTTTTAATAACCTCTCCTTGTATTGTTGCCTTTCAGTCTTCCAAAAATCATTCACCCTTTTCAAAAAGAGCAAAACAAGAATAAATTTGTAATCTACAGCAGTTCTGATAAGATCGGCAGCTCTATCAACAAGGAAGTTGAGTTCTTCCCGTGTCACCTTTCGTGGAAACAAATTTCGTTGAACCATTTTAGTCCGTCTCTGATTCTCTCTTTGCTAAGATATATTTAGCTAAATACTATTAAAAGAACTTTCTAATCTAAGCCCTTCCACATCCGTTCTATTTCCTTATCTGTCTTACCACAGTTCGAACATTTTTCTGATAATAGAACTAAACCTTCAGATTCCCTTCTCCATGTTGTTCTCTTCGCTACAGCACTTCTCGATGTGTGAGCGGATTTGTGGCTTGGCCACCACAATACTTCTAAAGTTTCTTTATCACAAAACGGGCATGGATAGATTAACTTTTGATGGGGCAACATAATATCTAAAAATAACATGTCAGTAATAATATTAATTATTCATTTTGTGTGCGAGCCTATTGATTCAAACTGTCAGGTTCAAGATATCTGTGGCGTTACTCCAATATCTTTCGAAATACTTTTTCTTGGATTCCGCCTCTACTTTCTTGATATCTCCTAGTTTCTGATTGATGATGTTCCAAGGAGGAGTATTATACGCCAAGTCTTGACTTATTAAATATCTGTCGTGAATTTCCTTCTCGCTTTCTTTTTCAACCACTCTCAGCTGCATGTTTATACCCTTATGAGATAATTCATCTCTAAAAGCCTTGTACAGTTCCTTGAAATCTCTGCTTAAGTGAGTTCTGCCCATCAAAATTCTAATGGCTCTCACTCTCGAAGGGTTAATTCTATTCAGGAACTTGAAGCCTTCTTCATCGAAATGTCTGTCCAACAGAAGAACTGAACCATCTAAGTCTCCCATTAGCTCAAAAACTTCCATTAGGTTTGTGAAAGGTTTCTCAGGTTTCATTTCAAATTGTTCCTTCGTTCTAGACGTTTCAACAAGTTTTGTTTCTTCAGACACCTCGTATTGCTTTTCACGTAATAGCTCTATGATTTCATCCAACATTCTATGTCTTCGGCCGAAGGCACGTAGGATTAACCTCTTCCTAAACTTGCAAAGAATTGAAAGGCCAACAGTTCTCTGACTACTTATTATGGTACTTAGTGAAGGCAGTGACTGATTGGTCACTATCCATAGCCAAATCCTTGTTTCATCCATGCTGAGTACATCGTTTCTTAACATCCACGGTACAAGACGAATATACAGCGGGGGATGACCCTCAACTTCTAAGATCCAACTAGGCAAGTCATCTACGTATTCTTCGACTAATTCTACTTCCGGATAAAACTTGTTTCTTATGCCGTGAAGTATTTCTTCTATTTCCGCTTTAGACGATGCTAATAGGCTTGCTTTCTCTTCTCCTAATATTTTCTTCATGTCGTCGAATATCAACGGTGAAATAGCTACAAAGTTTCCATATCCTCCTATGATTCCTGTTGTTGACATCGCCCTCCTTTTAACCTCAAGATCGCCGGTAATTCCTTGGCTACTAATTAATTCGTCTAATAATCTCAGTTGTTCAAATTCCATTTTTTCAATTAATAACTTAATGTAATCTCTTACGTCAGGAAGATCAGGGACATCCTGTTTTACGTATGATTCGATCTCTGCAAACAAAGGCTTGAGGAACTTAGGGATTACATATTCTCTGTGCCTATGTCCCTTCGAGGTTATCCATAGCAACTCGTTTAGGATTCCTACTCTAACCAACAATGACAACGGCTCAATTGTCCTCAACGTACTTGAATCTAGTGAAGCACAAAAACGAGCCCTTAACCTATCAATCTCTTCAAGAGCAGAGCTTTCCCAGATAATTAATGAGGAGTCAGGATGCGTTGACTTGAGGTACGCGTAAACAAGTTTTTTCTGTTCAATTTCGAGATCTTGAATCCTTGCAAGTACTTTGGATCTCAATGCTTCACCATATTTTTCGTTAATAGTAGTTTCTATTTTTCCTCGGCACTCATACACGTCATATTTAGAAGTAATTTCATCGGTTTCTAACTGCAATTTTTCTATAATTTTTTCACAGTCTACTTCCGGATATCTGACCCTTAAGTTCATAGTTATGTAGCTATAGTTTTCTTTGATACCGTACCCAGCGGATGCGCTTGTGGGATTCGTTGCCCATTGATTTAGGGCATCCAACATAATTAGATCTTCTCTGTATTTTTCTGTTAGGGAGTTTATACTCTTGATTAATGAGGTAGTGGCGGTCATACAAACACTCAACTAGAGCAAACGAGAATATTAATCTTCACATGAATGTGTTTCCCATATCATGTTACTGAGGAAGGATCGAATGCTCTCAGCCCATAACCTGCCTATTGGAATGTTTGAGATTCTCGATTATGTATCATAACAGGCTCCTTAACCCGTGACTTATCGTCAGGCGCAACCGACAACCTACGGTTTTCCGTCTTCGGCTTTCCTCTTAATTCAGCTCGCTCATTCTCCTCTTCCCTCTTCGAGGTCGCTTACGCTTAGAGTAGATGGCTCGCTTCCCGTCATTACAAGAAAGAAAAAGGAGGTGAATAAAATGGACAGTAAGAAAGAGTTTGTCGAAGAGTTCAAGGAATTCAACGATGAGTTACAAGAGGCAGGAATAGAAGCAACTGTAGAGCAAGCAGTTAACTTATTCGCCATCTTCAGGAAAGACCTGAGGACAGAGAGAATCAATGGTGAAAAAGACGATATAGAAGTCAATTCGACAACAGAAGGTCAGCAGGCAACAGAGAAGCAGAAACACTTCTTGAAGAGATTGGCTGATGAGAGAGGCATAGACATTTCAGAGGATGAACTTGACAGTATGACTAAGCATGAAGCTAGTCAGAGAATAACAGATTTACTCGGGGGAGAATAATTCCCCAGTTCTTTTATTTTTTAAAAAATTTATCCATTAAGGACAAAAATAATGGAGGTGATATTGTGAGTGAAAGGAAGATAAGAATAGGTAATGAAGAATTTAAGGTGTTAGGCTCTATGCAAGAGATAATGGCTGAAGTAGAACTCAAGAAGGCCCCTGAAGGTCTTACAACAGATGAGTTGTTAGATAGGGTACCTTTTAGGGACAGAGATGAAGTCATTGACACTCTCAGATTTCTTGAAGGGAAAGGAAAAGTGAAATACGATATCAGAAAATTGAAATGGTTCTGGATAAGTTGAAGAGAAGCGAGGAATATTCAAACATCTTTTTAAGGATTAAAAGAATTGTTAACTAAATATGGGTTATTTCTAAAAAAGCTTATCGTCTTTCGATTTTATAACCTCTTTATAGATGATATAACCACTTAGAGCGATTAGACACAGACCTAATATTTCTGCCCATAAAGGTATATCAGGTTGTATGATAATGTATGTCGATGTATTTTCAGTCAGAAAGAGCAACGGAATCACACCACGTTCCCCCCAACCTCCTCCCCAACATCTTATTGCGCATGCGGTATAAAAATACCGCTAATGGTCCGAATTATTCTTTGCTGAAACAAGCCTTTCTCATCCAACTAGGGAAAGATTTGAACGTATTCGACCTCCTGGCATTGAAAGGAGCAAGGGTCATACTCGTTGAACTTTCAAAGAGAAATGAGTGTAGGTACTCTGAACTGGTTGAGGCTGTTGGCCACTCGACGACGACAAGCCGTGCGCTTAATATGATGGAGGAACTCGGCTACATCAAAAGGGAAGTACTTCAAGAAAAGTATCGACCTGTAGTTTACTCATTGAGTGTCAAAGGTAAGGAGCTAGCTGGTATCGTGAAAATCTTAATGGAATTAGAGAATAGATGAAATAAAGCGCGATCTTACGATTACCCCACCTTGAGTCAAACATCTTGACTCTATATCACAGATAATGAGTTTGGGAAAAAAGAATTAGAGAAAGTATTTTTCAACTTTATCAAAGCCGTACTCATGAATGAGTGCTGCGACAATGGACATTTGTCCAATGGGTGCCCATGGTTGATGAAGCAGATGAGAAGCTAACACCTTTGGCTCAAAGTCAATTGGAACTGGACGCGACTCCCATATGCTTCTGGGTTTCGCAGCTAACCATCTATTTACGATATCCTCACTATTTTTATTTGTATATGCTATACCAATAATATCAGGTTGAGCGTACTTTAAGCACGCACCAATAAATAAAAATCTAATATCCTCTTTTTGTATTTCTAATCCAAGTTCTTCTTCAGTACCACGAATTACAGTTAAAAATGGGTTTGGTTTTCCACCCTCATCCTCATCCATGCCTCTTACCATACCTTCGCCAACTGATTGTGCCCATAAGTTAGGTTCAACAGCGAGTATGCTCGATCTTTTTGTCAAAATGAGTTTATTGTCCTTTGTAATAATTGTTATCCCCGTATGAAAATCGTTAGAAAGAGGAGATTCAGCTAATTTAGTTGGGTCCTGAAGGTTTTCTAGCTTGGCATATAGGTCACGAACCGTGATTAAATTGCCATTATCATCGACTTTTAATGGTTCTTCAAGACTAAAATTAGATGCCAAGAAATTATAAAAGTTGGTCGGACGAAATTCGAGGTGAAGAATTTCCGGTCTCATCCTTCCTTTTATATCTCTGCGAGCTATTCCCACAGAATGCAACCTATATCTTGGTCCAGGATATACCACTTCACCTTTCTGCTTTTTCTTATCAATCACTCTTTCCATTAATTTTTTGAGTTTATCGGGAAGCTCTACCTCTTCATCCTTATAACTGGTAAGTATTTCATCACATGTCCAAGATATTTCCGGTTCAAAGGCTCTGAACCAAGGCCACATGTCAATGGAAAGATTACCAATTTTATAGCCAACACCGTAAGTTAGCTCAGGGGTTAGTGGAGCTTTCATTGACGGAGGAAGATTCTCTATACTATCATGTAATTTTTCTACCTCTCCATATAATTTTTTCCAATCTTTAACTCCTATGTGCTTATCGACTAATTGATTTACGATATCGGCAGCTTGAAGACGAAGAGCCTTTGGTAAGCTTTCATTTGAGAGCACCCACTTAAGGTACTTAAACGACTCATCCTTAAGGCTATAATTAGACAAACACTTTGGGCCTCCTCAGTTCTTCTTCCATAATATTTAATGCTTCGATTATTTTTCTTTCTTCTTTTGTTGTTAGCTTCTCACTAAATAATCTTGAAATTGTTTTAAGGGCTTCTTCTATCGATTTTTCTTCCTTTGCAAGTAGCCGCCGGCGATCCTCCTCGGGCAGTAAATTTTCCAGCTTCTGCCCAACTTTCTCATAATATTCTAGATCTCTCTCATGGCGTGTCGTAATTTTATCCCATAGGTATGAAAGAGCCTCATATATTCTATCTGGATTGATCTTGTCCTCCGTGCCAAGATAGAACTGCTTGCCCGTTAACTGCAAAATTACTTGAACAGTACCGTTGCGACGACGTTTTATAATGCTCATAGTCCGTCATTATGATTCTACTGACAAAGCTTAAATACTTAATGTCAGTATAACAATGCTGACAGACGGTTGTCAGAGGAGCAACTGATTCCAGACTTGGTCCGCCTCCTACTAATCATCGAGCTAATAGAATTGATTGGAGAGAAGATAATTGAAGTATATGGAAAGCTAAGAAGAGCATGGAATGACCTAAAGAGCGAGAGAGACCTTCTCCGAAAGGATTCAAAATGTCATGATTGGGTTAGTTTCGTTGTAGGTGGACTCCTTGAAGAGATACCGGATTTAGAACGGGACGAATTTCAGGAGCCCATGAGATGAAAGCAGAGAAACAAACAAAGCTAGTAATGCTTTCATCTATTGTTGGTATAGATGACGGCCTTATCAGAGCTTTTCTTGTGCTTGAAATATTATCTAGGTCAGGAAAAGATTTTCAAGAATTGATTTGTCGGCTTTTTGGAAGAACTTGGGAGTATAAGATTTTAGAACTTTTAATTAAAAATGGGCAAATGCATAAAAACAAAATATGTTTAATGTTGTTTCCAGATCGTAAAGATGTTCACTACATATTATCACGTCCTAATCAAATAACATACGCATTTGATTATCTTCTAGATAAAGGGATTATTATCCTAGTCAAGGATTATGGCAACAAGAAGATTTATGATATTTCTCCTATTTACAAGCCGATTCTTCGAACCTTGTTTTGTGGTGAAGTTCTCGCACTGCTAGAACGTTAGTAAGTGCGTTTCTGTTACGGCAGTTTTTTCAGTTAGTGCATGTTCTGAAATCTCCGATGAAAATGTCAGAAACAAAAGAAATTGAAACAGATATCTTTCCTAGCCTACTGCTACAACACGGGCAAGCAATCGAATGTTTCATCTACCAAGGGAAGCTCGCCGTATTACCTGAGATCGACAGGAAGATTCAGGAACGCATCAAGCTATGGAGCAAAAATCCCCAACCAACAGAATGGGCTTGCGTGCTCACGGGTAGCATTATAGTTGAAGGCGATGATGACAAGCCTTTAGTTACAGACTTTTATGAACTCCCAGCATGGAACCTTGGAAGCAGACAGCAGGCCTACACCATCTGCTTGGACGACATAGCTAAAATAGGAGAAAGGAACTTTATCCTTGCCCTCCTCCACAGCCATCCCTCTGGTAATCTCTTTCCTTCCTCAGGAGACCTAGCTACTTTCCTCTACACAGACCTTCTCCTTGGTAGACCGATCCTCTACGTCATTGCTAGCCCCAATGGAGAGAAGCGGATACTATCCTTTACTAAATGCTGGGAGTGTGAAAACTCCCTCTTCAAGCTCATCCAAGGATGAGAAAAGAAATGAAAGGAGGTGAGAAAAGTTGGGGAGCATCCATGTGAAAAAGGATGGGAGGCTACATACGCTAAACGAAGAAGCCACAGGTGCTCAAGTGAAGCAACTGCTTAACCTTCCACCTGATTCTGTGCTTGTGAACGCAAGGAACGAGCAGATAGGAGACTTCGAGGAAGTTGGAAGTAAGGTCAAGGACGGCGAATCCATCGCATCCTATCCATCCTTCAAGTACTGGTGGGAAGAATGAATGTACACAAAATCATCGCAGACTACAGTAGGATACGGGCAGTCTTCCCATCTTCTATTCTGTCAAGCACCTACAACTATCTCCTCATCCAAAACCTGCAGTTGCCAAGGAAGTTCAATCTACAAACTACATCGATGCTCATCTCGCTCCATCCAGAGTCCGATTACACAGCACCAGAAGCCTATGTTGACCGAAAGTTACGAGTGTACGGAAGAAGGTCTAATCACCTTGACGAATCCCTCACTGAGAAGCAACTGCTTGATAAGGGTTGGGTGAAATTATGCGTCCTCGTGAATTGGCATCAAAACTTCAGCTTGATAGACTACGTGATTATGGCTATAAAGTTCTTGGAAGGGTTAAGGGAGTGAATCAAGCAATCGATAAACTCATAATATCAAAAAACCTCATGAATCAAGCAGAGGAAGCACTTCAGACCTCGCCCCTAGAAACAACTGTCTTCTTCTTTGGGAAAACGAAAGGAAAGAAGCTGTTAGCAACTGACATCTTGATACCAAGCAAAGAAGATTACGAGAAGAGAACCTTTGGGCATGTATATGTCTCGCCGAAATATATCATTCGTGAATTCCCTAAGATTGAGAAGCAAGGCAAAACCCTGCTTGTGACAATGCATTCACATCCGATGAATGAACTAAGTTTCGGCGATGTCAACACACATATGAATGTTGTGAAGCATTATCCATACCAACTTTCCGGCATCTACAATGATGGTAGAATCTTCTTCTATAGATTTGAGAATGGAATCAAAGAAACTTCCTATAAGGTCTTAGACCTAAGCAGATTTGATAGACAGACTCGATTATTCGGCGAAGAAGGCCAACTGCTGGTCTCGTCAACAGCAATTGCTTTAATAGGCGTAGGCGGAGGAAACACAAAGATCGCCTTTGACTTAGCAAGCTTAGGAATAGGCAAACTAATCCTCATCGATCCTGATATATGGGAAGAGCACAACAGAAACAGAGTGTTCATCCCACCTGAATTCGTTGATAAAAACAAAGCTGAGAGCATCAAAGAACTCATTAAAGAATACTATCGGGATGTTGAAGTGGAAGCCTACAGCAAGAAGGCTGAAGATGTAAATGAAGAAGTCTATTCTGGCTCCGATGCCCTAGTAGTAGGTCCAGATAACTTCATGACTAGAGTATTTGGCAACAGAATAGTTCTCAAGTTAAAGAAACAAGCTGTCTTCCCTGGAGCAGGAATCAACTCCAAAGACAACAAACTCACTCTGATTGGTGGTTCTGTTCAAGTTGTTACAGAGAATTCAGCGTGCTTTGAATGCGTTAATTCAATAAGCCAAATTGAGGCGATGAGAGAAAACCTAGACTCTGAGGTTAAAAGCAGGCTAAAGGAAAAGTATGGCCTGGGAGACGTTCTGGAAATCCCTACTGCTCCAGCGATAGCTTCACTGAACGACGTTATCGGCGGAATGGCACTATGGGAGATAGTTAAGCTGATAACAGGAATTGAGCTAACGATCAACTTCCAAGTATATGACGCTTTGAAGTCTGAGATTAAAGTGGTAATAACATCGAAGAATCCAACATGCTTGGCATGTGGTAAGACTGAAGAGGCAGACATGGTTGAAACTGTGGACGAAAAAGAGGTTCTCAACCAAACTAGGAGGTTAGCATAAGATTGTTCGACCACATGTTCTTTATCACGCTCATACCTCTTCTCATTATTGACGCTTCTATAGTACACAGTGTTCTCAAAGGTCAGCGGAGTCTGATTGTATTCATCTTAGGAGCAGTTTTATCCTTTGTAGTATCTCTACAAGTTTCCGCTTTTACGAGCGAACAATGGATATCAGCGACAACAGCTTTCTCAAGATACTCCAATTTCTTTCAAGCTTTACAGGTTGCATTCTTTTCCTGTCTAACCATACTGGGGGTTGGTGTGCTAATGGGGATAATCTGGTTTATCTCAATAGCTTCTTTGACAGTCACTCTGTTCGACCGTCCAAGCCCACCAGACTACCAACTTCATCCACAAGTTTCGCAAGGGCCAATGTCACAGACATCTCAGGAGATAATAAAAAGACTGATTGAGGGAGGTGATGAAAATGAGTGAGGAGAATGAATCTTCAGAAGAAATGGAGACAATAGAGCAGGAACTTCTCGCAGATATTCTTAAGGCACAACCTAACCAAGTTCTTCAAAGTTCAAAGAAGACAATCAATCTTCAAGGTGGAGTAGTACAGAAGCAGAAGGTCAGTTTCTTATACCTTGCATCTTGTGGTCATCTTATTCATGACGTAAATGAAATAGGAGGAAAATGCCAGGTCGATGGATGCGATTCTATCGTATGTAAAAGTTGTGCTAGAGTCTGTGAGAGATGTAGAAAACTCCTCTGCCCAAAACATCAGAAGATGCACGATGGCAAAGTCTACTGTTCAAGGTGTAAGATAATCGTCATGCTTCTTGGAGGACTCGTTGATAGAAAGCGAACTGAGAATGAACCGAGCCTAAGCCAGAGACTTGGGAAACTATTGGTTGGTTCGTGGTGAAGAGGTGATGTTTGAATGGAAGTAGAGATTGAGAGGATTGAGCAAATAAAGGATTTGGCTGGCAAACTCAACTGCTATGTCAATGAAGACAAACTGAAAAAGCTTCTACGCCTCTCCATGCTCGTTGACGAAGACGGGGAGAAGGAAGAAATCCTTAAGGATGCTGAAGACTTTCTAGCTCCGCATCTGCCAAAGCTTGTCTTCTCGAAGAAGCCTATGCTATCCTCTCCAAAGAGTCAGGAAATAGACGAGGAAATCAAGGTTGGAAAAGTGGTTCAGGGAGAAAAAATTCTGTATGATTTTGGTCTTTCAAGAGAAGAACTAAACCAACACCTTCTCATAACGGCTAGGTCAGGAGCAGGCAAGTCAACCTTAATAGTCCAAATCATGAGACAGTTGATGTCGAATGGCATCCCGTTCATTGTGCTTGACTTCAAACAAGATTATCGTCACCTAATCAGGCATTATCCGCAACTAGTTGTAATCAACTGGAAAGATCTAAGAATAAATCCTCTAGAGCCGCCAATTGGAGTTTCTTTCCAGGAGTGGAAGCAGCAGTTTCTCAACATCTTTGGTCATGTGGAAGGAATCTGGCAAGGCTCGACTCAGTATTTGTTAGAAGTGATAGATGAAGTGAACAAGGAGAAGAATGGTCTAGTCACTTTTGAGGATGTCTACAACAAGATAGTCGAATCAGAGGAGAAAACAAGAAAGTTGCAGGAGTATGCGAGTGTTGTCCAGACTAGGCTCTATGGTCTTCTCAGCAAACTGGGCAACACCATAAACAATGAAAGAACTGTCATCGACATGGAAAAGCTTCTGCAATTGCCAGTGGTTCTTGAACTACATGGCTTAGGAAGGGATGAGGCTACAATCATCACATTGTGGCTCTTCTATTGGATCTACGCCTACCGTAGAGCTCAAGGGATGAGGGGTAAACTCCTTCACGTTCTCATTATCGATGAGGCAAAAAGAACGTTCACTGCAAGCGAACAGTACAGTCAGACTACAGCAGAGTATTCAGGTATCCCACCCGCCGACTTAATTTGTGATGAAATACGCGACTTCGGACAGGCCATAATAGCAAGCGACCAAGAACCTACTAAACTTTCAAACTCTCTGAAGGCTAACACCTTCACAAAGATAACTGGTTTTCTTGGAAATGGTAAGGACATAGACGATATAGCCTACGCAATGGATCTAGACGAAGAAACTAGAGAAGTCATAACAAAGTTGGAGCGAGGAGAGTGGTTGGTGAAACTTGCGGGGAGATATGTTAAACCATTCATGATGAAGTCTTACGATTTTCCACTTGTTAAGGATCTGACAGATGAAGAGCTTAGTCAAAGAATGAAGCATGTAATAGAAGATCTGTCTAAAGATTCTTTTAAAACCAAGGCAGAAGTGAAACTGAAAAGAGCTGTTGAATATCCTCTGTCGGAAAGTGCGTTGAAGCTTCTCACTCATGTGAACAGCTACCCGTTTCACGGTATTGTTGGAAGAGCCAAGGAAATGGGAGTATCTATGAGAGAGATTGAATCAGCTAAGAAGGAACTTATCGACTCTGCTCTTGTCCATGAACTTAGCTTTTCACTATCAGCCAAGAAGCCGACCAAGTTCCTTGTGCCAACAGAGAAGGCTCTGCAACTTCTAGAGAGTCAAAGTATAGACACAGGATTGTGGAAACACATAGGCAATGTCGGCTTTGAACACACATTGTATCAGGTTTTAACACGATATGCGTATCAGAAGCTCGGTTATGAAGCTCACATAGAGGCTAAATTATCGAATGGCAGAAGGCTTGACGTTCTAGCTGTAAAAGGAGATAGAAAGATCGGAGTGGAAGTTGAACTTAATCCACACAACGACCAAGAGAACAAACTCTTGGGATTAGAAGAGCTCGGCGAGCTATACATCGTATCGAGTAATGAAGATAATCTGAGATTAATTAAGAGTAAACTGAAAATTGGCGAAGCAAAGGCAACAGATAAGATTAGGCTATCAACGGTAAACAAATTCCTAACCCAGCTACACAATATAGAACAGGAATATCCTGGAATTAATCCCTCTAGCCAAAGGGAGATGGAATTTAATCGTTCTCGGAATTTAACGGAAGGTGAGTCTACTTGAGTGATCGAGAGTATAGGCGAAAGAGAAAGAAGGAGGATGATGAAGAGGATTCAGGTACTAATGTAACATATCGACCTCGTAGAGCATCTTACAATTCTATGCTCAGAAACACATCCAGACCTCGTGGTGGAGGCGGTGGTCCTAGAATTAAAGGTCCCTATGTGATAAGGCATAATTTCCGAGGTAGTGAGCCTCCTTTACTTCGTTACGATCCGAGACCTGAGAGACCGAATTGGTCAGGAAAAGTTGAGCCGTGGACTGAGCCGAGCAAGTACAGACCTGACAGAGTCGTCTATAGACCTGAGCCTGATACAGAAGAGATGTTGAAGATGCTGGAGAAGAACCCAAAGTTGTCTGATAGGTTGATGGAGAAGCTCTTGGAGAGAATGGATAAGGACTTTGAAGCACAGACTGATCTCATCAAGGCTAAGGAGAGAAGTGACAATACAAACAACGAAGGAAAGGAAAATATTGAGGGCACGGTCTGGAGTGAGTCAAGACCTGGTGAGATATCGGGCTATATCTTCTTTGACTCCATGCAAGGATCACGCCCCCTAACAGAGGCGATTGAGAAGGAAAAAGAGTCAGTAGAGGAGGTTCCATCTGAAGCGAAAGAAACTGTTGGTGAATCGAAGTTATCACAGAGGATAGAATCAATATATGACCTGCCTGACATTGAGGCTGAGCCTATTCAGGATAGCGTGGAACTACCCAAAGAGACAGAAGTAACAGAACCCGCAGTTGATATCATTGAACAGTTGGAGAACCAGGACCTTTCTCCATTAGAGGTGGAGTTGTTCCCGTTAGAAGCAGAGCTGTATGACTTGGAGCCTGAGCAAGAGGTAGAGAAACCTGAGGAGCAGGGTTATTGAGATGACTGTTGTTAACTATGATTTACAGACAAAACTTGACTCCGAGTTGGAGAGGTTAAAGAAGATTCTAAAACTAGGATATGAACTGAAGGTTAGATGGATTCCAAACAGCAACTCAAAACTCTCTGGCGAAGTAAGAGGAGAAACAATTTTCATTTATGATGAGGATGAGGAATTAGCTATAGAGACCTTAAAACATGAGTTCATTGACTACGCCATAAGCAAAGTTATTGAGCCGTATAAGGAAGTGACGAATAGACTTATAGATCTAATTAACGAAGATGCTTACAAAAAGAAAGAAAGTCTAGTGGAATTATTGAGCAGATTAATCGATTAACCTAACAAAGTAATTTTACTAATTAATAGGAAATATTTGATTTAAAGAAATTCCATTATGTATTGGCAGAAATTGAGCTCTTTTAATCAGACCGAGTTTTACCTATAGTAAAATCTACCAACAAGCGATTAGTATCTTTAACATAATATTCTAATTCTTGAAAAGAAGGTTTTCTATTGAATGGAGCACCAGCCCAACATTTTACGAGAAGCTCTTTGAAGGCGCTTCTTATAATACCTGTTTTTTCAAATTTCCTGGTAGAGGCACTTAATTTTCCTTCAAGGATTTGCTTTACCTGACATAATTTTAGAATTCGGTGTTTATGATATCCCCTATCATCGATTAACCAGATGAATGAAGGACACAGAGAAGGCCGCTCATCATCTTTAACACAAAAATCGCACCATTTACCTAGATTATCTAACTGATTTTGAATGAATTGATATCTATCGTTATATTGTTTTTTAAATTGTATTAACGCAAATTTTTCATCATCAATTTCGAGATATACGTCTGCTCCATTGTATTTTTCAGATTTGCTATGAATTATCTTCTTTCTTATTTTAACCCCCTGAATCATTATCGTTGCTTCTTCTGGGCTCTCATTTTTTAAAATTATTCTGCCTGCTTGATCTTTTACTTCTCTATAAATATAATCTACTTCATTAGGTTTCTCCTCTTCAATGCTTTCTCTGAGTTCCCTAATACGTTCGCTCCAACCCTGAACAAATCTTTCCATTAACCAAGACATATAATAAAATGAAAGATCCATTTCTTCTGTAAATGTGTATTCAAACATTTGACCATTATTAATCTCTTAGACTTGAGATTTTAAGTTTTTCGAGCTAGAAAAAAGACCCGCTACAAATTTGTAGCGAATACCCCCGGGCCCGCCATTACCGGCGTCTTCCATGTTAGTGGACATAAGATGGTAGGAGCTCCGCCCCAAGACCGAGGACTATGTCTTGGATACTCTGGTGGAGCTCTGGGATCTCAAGCCTCGTACCGTGCTGACCTAGACTAGGCTATGTGCATCCCAAGAGAACTCAATCGCTGGGAGCGTTCTGGGTCTCTTAAGCCCCTGAAGGACGGGGCTAGACGACGCCACTATTTAAACTAAAAAAGTTGTTTGTTCGCGCATGCAGAACCCCCATCGTTCTCCCACAGGGACAATAATTATGTCTAAGAGAAGAATTGGGAAGGCAGCTCCATCAAGGCTTCAATCTCGCACGCTGGGTTTTACATTCCTAGCGGAGAGGATGAGTCCTAGATAGCAGCTGCGTCTCGGCACGAGGGTTGCTAGAAGAAGGTGTGCTGTACGGTCTCCTAGGCAGTGGTGCTACAGAACCGCACAGAAGATTAGGCATTCAGAAGAGTCCTAAGAGAGGAATGAATGCGCGCAAGCCTTTCTAAGCGGCTGAAAATGTCAGCTGAGCCCTTGAACCGTAACGTAGTTAAGACCGTTTGGACGATGATTAGTCTGGTGGCAAATATGCAGAGTCTTGCGAAGCTCACGGAGAGAACGGTCTCGGTCAAGGACTATCTCGCCCACACGAGCGGGCCCTTCAGGGAGAGGGCTGATGAGAGACTGAGGACCTATAGACTGAAGGAAGAGGTCATCAAGGAGCTGAGGAAACACGCGGATAAATTATTCATTGTCGTCTTCTCGGCCGAGTGGTGCCTAAAGGATTGTGCGCCCAATGTTCCTGTGCTCTCTCTACTTGCGGAAAAGACAGGGATAGGGGTGCGAGTCTTCGGCGGACTCATGAAAGACCCCTTGAACCCTAGGGAGAGGTGGAGGATTCCCCCGTCGCCTCCTGAGGTAAGGGATTTCAAGGTTGAGAAGGTTCCAACAATATTCGTCTTCAACAAGAACGGAGAGGAATTAGGAAAAATAATCGAGAACCCTTCAGCGGGTAAGACTCTAGAAGAAGACATACTTGACTTCGCGAGGAAGACTTGATCTCTAAGCACGCAAACTATTTTACATCCTCCATCTTCTTTATTGGGTAATCATGCTGTTTGACTTCCTTCTGCCCCTGACGATGTTCGCGATCTCCTCAGCGAGCCTCCTTCTCTTCTTGAGATATGAAAAACGGCTTGAGGGGCTCTACGGTGGACAGAAGCTACGGGTAGGAGACGCCGTTCTTATGGTAGTTGTTATGGGTATGACGATCGCTGTTATGGTCGTGATGCCTGAGAGGCTGATGCAGATCATATTCCTCTTCTCTGCATCGTCAATTCTCTTTTTCCTCACCTATCTCATAGTTCCAAAGATCCTACTCGCAGTGCTCCCCTCAATCCTCTTCGTGGCGCTCTACTTCCTCTACTGGAACCTGATCCTGTTAAACCTCTTCGCTACGCTGATCGTGATCTCGGCGATCCTCTATATCGGCAGGCTTTTCACATGGAAGACAACCCTCGCTTTTGCTGCGCTTCTCACGGTGATGGATGTCATCCATGTCTTCGGCACGAAGCACATGGCCGCCGTCGCAGAGAAGACCGTGGGGCTCGGACTCCCTGTGATGCTCATCGTGCCCTCGTTTCCCACTGCCGGCTTCATCGCCCTGGGGCTCGGCGACCTCCTACTTTCAGGACTCTTCGCTGTCCAGACTGCCCAGAGAAGCGGAAGACTCTACGGCTTGGTCTGCTGCGCCTCCATCGCTGTTACTCTCTTGATCGGGGAACTCATCATCCTGAACACGCCCTACACCTTCCTTCCAGCAACCGTTTTCGTCACCCTAGGCTGGCTGGCAACTATGGGATTAATCCGTCTAAATGTAAAAGAAGTTTAGGTAGAAACAAGGAGTAGTAAGCGAAAAAACTGCATGGTCATTCTATTTCTCGATCTGTGATGTTAATAATACAAAATAGACTACATATTTCATAAATGTTTTAATAAGTAAGAATATAATATCCAAAATGAGTATGATCTCCTCTCCTGAAGAAGAGGAAATAATTATCAAGTGGCTACTTGCTGAGACGATAGCTTATCAAAATCAAAAGCACTTGTGGTTTAAAAGTGATTGGCTCACAAATACGGGTGTTCATAAAACTTTGTTTAATATTTTCGAGCAATTCGAGATTCCCGTTACAAGAAGTTGGTATCTCTACGGTGGCTATATTCATTCCGATATTCTCCTCGGTGATAAGCTCGCTCACTATAGATATGACTATACGAAATACAATAGACTATCTGGTCTAAGAAGAAGGGCTAGAAAGCTTTTACCGATAGGTACAATAAATGAAACAAGACTCTCATTAACAAAGTACATTGATAAAATTTTTAGTATGTCCGTTGACTCGTATTTACTTGGCTATTTTTATGAAGATGCTCCAGAAAAAATTCGACCGATCTACAAAGCCAAACACGAGCTAGGTGGTTATAATCGTCTACTGGATAGATTCAAATCTCTGAATATTAAAGAACGTGAAAATATTCAGAGAAACATCTCAAAGAGCTATGAAATGATTTCAAAATTTCATTTAGCAGCATTCGGATTGTATAAGGATGAAGAATTAGAGCGTCTTACTCTGCAATTTTCGAACTTACTAGAAGCATCTCTGAGAAAATTAGAGTTGCTAATAATAGAAAAGAAAGTTCTCTCAAAGACCAAGCTTCAGACCTTGGCAAAGGGGAGGGAGATATTTGATGGCTATGTGTGGAAACCATATGCCTGCCAAATTTCATACGACACAATTACTGGGTTAAGAGCAAAGAATGAAAAATCTGTAATGAGGAGACGAAAGCAGGAAACGATAGAAGTGGCTCCAAAGAAATTCGAGGAGTTTTCATTAGAGCTACAAAAGGCTGATTTGAAGCTCGTCATGGATGATATACGAAGATTACATAAGCTTGAATCGACAGATGAGGAATTCGAGAAATCGTTGTACTCTGTAATTGATGTTTACACCAGATCGAAGGAGAAAAAATAGCTTGTTGCGACTTTTTCTTGATTCAAACATCTTCTTAGGTTATGCTATTCCTTTCGAAGACTGGCACGATGAATGTCATAAGCTGTTTTATGGTGAATTTGATAGATATAGTGGAAAAAGGGTCAAAGAAGAAATCGATGACGTTATCAAAAGACGAATGCAAGGATTATACGATGATCTGACAAGACATTTTGCTCAAGGAAAAAGACAGGGTCAGTTTTACCCCTCAAGGGAATTAAGTGAAAGTGATTATAGGCATCTTCAGGACTGGTTAAGGACTGTTACAACTCGTGATCCAAGTCAGATATTGACAAAACTTCGTCATATGATTGCTGAAATCAAAATAGGAATCGAAAATGCCTTTCAGAGAGTTTCTCCAATTCTGGTTGATTATTCAAACGATAATAAACTCCAGGCTAAGTTGGAGGCTTGTATTGGTAACTCCAATGACGCATGGATATTAGTTGACGCGTTCTGCTGGTGTGAGAAACAATTTAAAGTTACCTTTTGCACTACTGACGCTGGGCATATTTTCGGAAAAAGAGACGAGACTCATAAAATAATTAGCATTCACCGAGGCATTAGGGCCGTCAATATTCCCTTAAGAATATCTCATATAAAGGAAATCATTGTTTAGACGCCATCATTTATAGTATTTGATGAAATTGTTTGGACTAACCATAATGCATGATGCATTTGCTCTTCCGTCTTTGCTGATTTGGAGGAGTTTTTGAAGCATTTCAGCGTGTCGCCAAGGGCTGAATTCAAAGTTCCAACCAGAACAGTCCAAACAATTCCATCCGATACTATAATTTGTTTGAATCAATTTACCTTATTTTCACTTCATTGTAAAAATGTCAGAAAGATGAGAACGTCACATCGACCCCTTTCCCGACGCCCAGCCTTGTAGAGGCGTTGCCCTGATTCACGGATATCTCCAAGTATCCTCCTCCTGCGACGAGGAGTAGGAGGTCTTCCACAGGAACGGAGGCGAAGTTTCGGACAAGAGGCATCGTGTAAGTGGCGTTGCCTACGTGAACCTTAAGGGGTGAGCCTATTTTAACTCCAGCTGCTTCAAGGTTCTCGTAGGTGACGTTAGTCACCAAGTTCCCGAATCCATCCACATGAATAACCTTCGCATGTATCTGACCCTTCTCCGTCTTAACAGTGTACAAGGGCAACCGTTGATACTCGGAGACTTCTGAGCCGAGGTCTAAGGGCTTGAGTCCCCGTGCCAGCAATGCCGCGGTTGGCGCGAAGATATCTCTTCCATGGAATACGTCTGACACTTTCGACGGCAAGAGGTCCATCCGAGTGATCTCGTAGGTCTGTTTGATTCTCAATCTCTCCGCTGCGGGGGCGAGTAGACCATTATCAGGTCCGATGAAGTAGGCACCTTGGGCCTCAATGATGAGGGGCTTCCTCGGTCCACCTACGCCAGGGTCTACAACACCTATGTGTATAGTGCCTTCGGGAAAATATTTCACTGAGCGGGCTAGGTTGTAGGCGCCCTCCTCGACATCATATTTTCTGATGTCATGAGTGATGTCAACAATAACGGCTTCGGGACAAAGCCTGAGGATCACTCCCTTCACCTCGGCCACGTAAGAGTCCCTAATCCCGTAATCCGTTAGCAAAGTGATAACTTTCAAGAAGGATCCTCCTCCTCAGCTATTGTGCTACGTTCCTCGATTATAAGATTAATTTGAGCAAGGGGACTCCTTGGTAAACAGTTAGCTAGCATTTCTTCTTTTTTGAATACATCGTGAATCCTAGACGATGGCTCTAGGATGTATTGTTTGATTATCTCGCTCATTCTCAGGCAGCTCTCGTCATAGAGCATTCCTATCTCAAAGTAAACACATTAATCTTCTATAGTCAACAAAGCACTCTTTTCTAAGCGTGCGAAACCCTGTCATCAAAAAAGAGAAAACAACTAATCCACAAGATCTCCCAACAAATATGTCGGACGAGCATCAACGATTCGAACGTGAACACGGTCGCCAAGACGGGCGTCTCCTCTGAGAACGACAGTCTTGTAGGCATAGTTCCTGCCCACCCAAGTCTCCCCACGCCCCTTCTCATCGATCAAAACCTCGCCACTGCATCCGATCCATCTGCGATTATTCTCCGCCGAAACGCGTCGGCAAAGCTGGGCTAGCAACCTAGACCTGATCTTGATTTCCCAGCCTGGAATCTGGTGGCGCATCTTAGCCGCCTCGGTGCCAGGTCTAGGTCCGAAGCGGGAGATGTTGACGACATCGGGCTTCACCTCCTCCACGAGCGTTAAGGAGTCCTTGAATTGATCATCTGTTTCGTCTGGGAAGCCGCAGATGATGTCTGTGGAGAGGCTGATCTCTGGGATCTCCCGCCTGAATCGAGCGACGATATATTTGAAATCGTCAGCGCCGTATCTCCTGTTCATTCTCTTCAGGATCTCATCGTTTCCTGACTGGACAGGAAGATGGAGAAACTTGAAGACCTTGTCCTTCTTGAAGACCTCGACGAGATCATCGAGAACCAACAGGGCAGTATTCGGAGTCATCATCCCCACTCGAATGTAGAACGTTCCCTTTGTAGCGCAGAGGGCTTCGAGGAGGTCAGGAAGGTGGGCACCATCAGAGTCATAGGCGGCTGTGTCCTGAGATGTGACCCAGATCTCTTTTACTCCTAAGGAGACTGCCTTCGAAGCATCTTCCACGATTTCCTCCAAGGGATAGGAGAAAAGTCTCCCACGGGCGAACTTGACTATGCAGTAGCTACAGTCTCCAAGGCAGCCCGACGATATCGGTGAAATATGTATCACAGGGTTCAACCTCGCTCTTGGAAGGCAGGTCTTCGGAACATGCATGTCCTCTAGGACTTGAACCTTGACGCCCTTCAGTGTCTCCTCTACAACCTCCGCGACATGGAGTATATTGTTTGGACCCATGAGACTAGCGTTGGGTGCAATCTTCATTATCAGGGCCTCTTCAACCTTTGGCATGCATCCTGCGACCACGAGCGGCTTTCCCAATAGATGTAGTTCTTTTAAGCGTCTGACCATCTTCCTCTCCGTCGGCGTCTTCACCACACAGGTGAAAACCATAAGAAGATCCGACTCCTCAGGCGTCACAGCCAGTTGGAATCCCGCTTCGCTCAGGAGTCCCATAGATATCTCATAGTCAGCGAAGTTTGCGGTACAGCCGAAAGCTTCTGCGAAGACCCTCGTCACAGCGATTCTCCAGTCGAGACTCAAAAGTGTTAAGCGAGATAATAAAACCATCTGCTGCTGGGTCTGATTAGCAGAACGAGGATAGGCGAGACAGGCATCAACGCAGCCACTGACGGCTGGGCGCTTTCTCTCTATGGCAATAGCTACGCAGTCCTTCCTTACACCGATCCTTGCCTCAACGATAACAACCTTTTAAGTTTCAACGAGAGTCATAATAGGGGCTCAGAAGTGGGCTTAACATACGCAAAGGTGAGGGCTTCCAACCTTATGAAGCCTGAAGTGAAAAGGGAGCTTGAGCTATTGGTTGATACAGGGTCCATACTCACTTGGATGCCTAGAGAGAGCCTTGAAGCCTTGGACATCAAGCCCAGAGGCTTTAGGCAGTTCAAAACCATTGAGGGGAAGTTGATTAGACGGGAGACTGGCGTAGCAGTCTTGGAGTACGAGGGGCTTGAGGCAGTCTCAGAGGTAGTGTTCGCAGACGAGGGAGACGGATCAGTTATGGGAGTAACCACACTTGAGAGCCTCGGATTCAGAGTCAACCCCACCACAGGAAAACTAGAGTACATCGGACTACTCGCACTCTAACGTACTTTTGCAGACAACTATGCCACAATACAAGGAAGTGAAAAGACGCATTCCTAGAGTGCTAACAAATGGTCCACTCACTAATCGTGAAACATATGACAAGGTTCATGCATAATTTGAGTTAAGTAGTTCCTCACGAACGTGGAAGGACTGGGCGTTCTCTCCTCACAGACAAGGCCACACAATCTTTTAGTTCTCTTTCAGAGCATTTCACTTCGTATTTGGAGTCGTAGAGGAATCTTAGGTGGGCTAGGTCGAAGGCGAGTCCAGCGGTGCAGACCAGTTTAAGCCAGTCCCCGCTGGCAGTCTCGTCAGGCGCCTCTGTGCTACCTTCGAAGACCGTGACCTCTGGGTAGCGGGTCATGAAGCCTCTGCCAGCAGGGTTCTTCTTAGTTCCCCTGAGGGCGGCGGGGATCATGACTCCTCGGTACAGGTTCTCTTTGTAGACCTCCAGGTCGAAGGCGCCATACTTACGGCGCCTAGCATACATCCTCTCGTTCATAGCCTTGACGTCAGGATCGCTGTTAATGGCGTCGGCAATGTAGTCCCTGATGGCGAAGGCGACCTCCTTGTGCCTTGGGAACCTTGGGTCTTCCACGTAGTTGAAGCTAGGCATGAACCATCCGCGAGGAATCCACCAGCTCCTTCCACCTCGCGCGCGGCGGGACTGTACCCAGCCACTGTAGCCTGCGAAGAGCTGAACCCACTCGTGCGACGGATACCCATGAGGGTTGAGGTAGATGTCGGGCAGCCAAGCCTGCCAAAGCTTGCGAGCAACTAGGGACTCAGGATAGATGGGGTCACGGGTTCCGGGGTCTGTTGCTACGTCTGTGCCGAGGGCTCCGAAACGGGCGGCGTGCAACATGTGGGTTGGCGTCAAGTTGTAGAGTTCGCATCCAAGGGCAGCTCCATCAATGTTCATGATGGGGTGGACGACGAGGTTTATCCTCTCCAAGAGCTTCTTGTACGCCTCATCCGTGGCGATGACTTCCACAAGTCTCAATATGTGGCTTGTGCTGGAGACCTCGTTGGCGTGCTGGCGACCTGAGAGGAGGAGCGTGGGCTTGTAGACCGACATCTTAGCCTGAGACCACAGCTTCGCTTTAACTGGCGACATAACATCCATCGCCCAGACCTCTTGACCAAGGTAAGACTTACCAGCACGATACGCCGTGACCTCTGGGAAGGTGCTGAGCTTGGAGACGATCTCTCGGCACTCCTCAGGCGAGATAGGCTTCTCCCACTGGACGATCCTCTCCCCCTGATACTGGTAGCCACCCGCCTCAGGGCGTGCTTCCTCCCTCCTACCTAATTGCGGAATCCTAAGATCCACACAGTCCTCCCCCTCAGGCGAAACAAGGTGGAACACCAACTTCTCTAAGTATGGATAAGAAAATGAGTCTAGGTAGAGGCTTCTCTGGTGGAAGAGCCCCAGGATCTCAGTCATCCTGCGAACCCGCTCAGCAGAGGAGAACTGTCTGTCAACCTGCTCAGGCGACGCGACCTTCACAAGTTCGTCCCGCTGATCTTTCCTCGTGTCCACCTCCAGACGAAGCCCCAGCTCTGCCACGCCCTCCTGGTCTGATCTTAGGAGGACAGAGACGGTTCTAGGGTCTTTCATTTCCGTGGGAAAGATGTCTTCGCGTACCTTCTCTACCTGTCCCTTCTTCGTCTTCCATTGAACAGAAAACTTTGGGTTGCTAGCAGCCTTGCCTAGGTACCTTACCTTCACGGTCGGACCCTTGAGCATCCTTGGAGGATGAACCTTGGGAATGATCCTGCCAGGATAGGGGAGACGTTCTCCTGAGTAGAAGAGTCCAAGGACATCGAAGAAGGTGAGGGTCTCGAAACATATGTCTTCATGCAGCGCCT
>Ga0315314_1000699_pt1 | contig 34048 bp, 31 predicted proteins | sample TDP9_MG_FD_203631 | JGI IMG/M metagenome (GOLD analysis project Ga0315314, IMG submission 203631) | Freshwater sediment microbial communities from Lake Towuti, South Sulawesi, Indonesia - TDP9 | ecosystem: Environmental > Aquatic > Freshwater > Lake > Sediment | place: Indonesia: South Sulawesi... | reverse complement strand
CCGATGCGGTGGCACATCTCTTCAGCGATTTCTAAGTTATGAGTGGACATGAAGATGGCTACGCCCCCTCTGGCCAGCTCAAAGAAGAGACGCTTCACCAGGCGGGCACCCTTCGGGTCCAATCCAACCATAGGCTCATCGACGATGAGTATTTTGGGGCGATGGAGGATGGCGGCGGCGATGATCAGCCGCTGGCGCATCCCATGGGAATAACTCTCGACCAGTTCTTTGCCCCAACTCTGCAGGTCGAAAAATTCGAGGAGCTCGGCAACCCGTTTCCCCCGAGCTTCCCCAGAATCCAGACTGTGGAGGTCCGCAACGAATTCCAAAAATTCCTGGCCCGTAAGCTTTTCGTAAAGATACGGACGGTCGGGGATGTATCCCAAAATAGATTTGGCTTCCACCGGCTGCCGGGCAACGTCTTTCCCCGAGAGAAGCACACGGCCGGAGGTGGGCTTCATCAGGCCGACCATGATGCGGATGGTAGTGGTCTTTCCAGCGCCGTTTGGCCCGAGAAACCCGAAGACTTCTTTGGGAAAAACCCGCAGGGTCAGATCCCGTACGGCATGAAAATTGCCAAATTTTTTATGCACCTGAAAAAGTTCGATCATCGGACCTCCAGCAACTCGATCTTCATACGGCCGATCACTTTGACGATATCCAGTTGCTTATCGAGATCGCCTTCCGCTAAGCGAATATGGGTGGCGTCTGCCGGAATCTGGTTGAGGAGCGGGTCAACAGAGACCCATGATCCCAGGTGCACCTTAGCCCAGGAGTGATAATAGAACTTCCCCTCCTGGTAGATAATCCCGGTTTCCATATGGGCAGGAATGCCAATGGCCCGGATGAGGGCAGTAAATAAGACCGTGTGCTCGTTACAGTCCCCCATCTTTTGCTTTAGGACTTCGACAGCGCTGGGAATGCTCACCACCGGCCGTTTTTCCAGTTCTTGATAAACCCACGCCGCAATGCGTCTAACTTTTTCTGCTGGATCATCGATCCCTTTCACGATGGCCTCGGCCTGGCGCCTGATTTCGGGATCATCGGTTTGAATGAAAGGAGTTGAACGCAGAGCCTCCTGTCGTTCCCTTTCCGGAAGGGCTTTACGGGCAGAAGGCTTGGGGGGAAATTCTTCTTTCCTGATGATGACCTCATTTCCGATACGGAGTTGGCGATCCGCTTGGATCTTCAGGTCTCCCAGTGCCGGGGATAGAATCTTGGCCCGCAGATAGCCCGCCGCCCGCGGATTTTCAATCTCTCCCTTCACCGGAATGGCTGTGAGGGCGATCAGGTCAACAATCTTTCCCCGACTCCAGTTCTTGTGCATGGCTGCATTCTTGCTCTCCCGCAATAGAACCAGGCCGCCCGGGCTCTCTTCTTTCCAGATTTCGCCGCTTCTGTCCATCAAGGACTTGACCACGATTCCCCGGAACTCTTGCCGCACCCGAAATAACTCCTTTTCTTCTCCGCCGATATTCAGATGTTCCGTTCCTTCCACCTCGGCGGTCATCTCCGCCTTGCTCAGGGTGGAAGGATCAAAAGCTAAAATCCGGTATTTTTTCCCCTTTTCCAAGCTTTGGGCCAAAAAATAGAGTTTTGTTTGACCCAGAATATAGGGCACCTCTTGGAGTATAATTTCTTGTTGCCGTTCCTTTCCGGCAGAGAAAGACTTCAAGGTTAATCGTTTGCCTGCACCGGCCGGGGAATCCTCAACGCGCCCGGCCAGTCGGAAATGGAGCAACCCAGATCTTAGATTGAAATCAAAGGAATCGAGGATCAGGTTTTGCTTCGTTTGGTATTCGAGAGTCTGTTCGATGTTCTGGGGCGTACCCAGTACGCTCAGTTTCAGCCAAGCCTTTTCTCTTACCGAGACCTTTTCCGCTTCTTGCTGTTGGATCGTCACGGCATACCCAATCTTTTCCCCTTTCCAGTAGATTCCCCACCATTCTTCCCCCAACTTCATCCCTTCTTTGGCCAGGACAGGGCTGATTTTCAGTCGTTCAGGCTGGAGAAGGGTCTTTTCCACAAGTAAACCCATCATCACTACCCAGATGAAAACAATGGTGACTTGCACTCCGAGTCCCCCGCGGTGGAATAAGAATCTTTTCGCCCCTTTCGTCAAACGGTTCATAACTCTTTCGGCCTCAATTTCTTATCGGCATACCATCTTGTGGTTGTAAATATTTTTCTCTTTAATCCTCAGGAGGCCCGAGGTAAGGGACCAAAGGAGGGATAAGATCGCGCAAATCCAGGCTGCGGATAGAGAGGGTAGCCAAGGATTCTAATTGGGGCGAGAGGGAATTGAAGGCGATCGACAGCCCGACCATTTGGAACATAACGATGTCACCTGGGCTGTCTCCCACGGCCAGTACTTCTTCTTTTCGCAGATTAAACTTCTGCAAAGCATCTTGGACCCACTCTCCCTTGCGGTCATAATGGACGTTGATCTTTATTTCTCCGTTGAGCACGCCGTCTTCGGCTCCCAGCTCGTTGGCGACGGCATAATCGAAGGCATACCTATGCGCTATCCAGTCCGCTAAAAAAGAGAGGCCGGAAGAGATGATTCCCATCTTGATCCCCTTAGAACGCAAATACCCGAGAAAGTGGTCAATTCCATCATAAAGGGGGATTTCCCTGAGGATGCGCTCCAGTTCAAGAACCTTCATTCCTTTCCAGATCTCAGCGTCCAGCTGACAGAACCGGTCGTAGGTGATCTCTCCGCGTAAGAAAGCTTCCTGAAATTTCTCTGCGTATCCGTTCCAGGCCCCCAGCCGCCTGTGGATATATTCCCAGGCACTCTTCTCTTTCGTGAGAGTGCCATCCAGGTCAAAAAGGGCCAGTTTAAATGTTCGTCCGCGACCCATTTTTCAAGGCCCAATGGGTTAACCGCCGATCGGCATCCAAAAAATGCCTCCGCCATGAAATACAATCAGAAACCAGAGAATCTTCTCGGAAATAACCTGGGGAGAAAAACGAGAACTTTAGATGGCTCGGGGGCTGAAATGGGGAATGGATTTTTTTACATCTCCGTCTTAAAATCTTCGGGCTTCAGCTTATCGAAGAGCTCATCAATCCATTTATCGGAAATTTCCTTCTTGGCCTTTTGATCTATTTGGCCGGCCGAATCGAGGACTTTCTCGGCAACATAGATGGGCGCTTTGGCGCGGATGGCCAGGGCGATGGCATCGCTCGGTCGGGAATCAATCTCCACCAACCGTCCTTCCACTTCCAGGGAGATAACCGCATAGAAAGTGTTAGAGCGCAAGTCATTCACCGCGATCTTTCGGACGTTGGCGTTCATCCCTTCAATGATATTCTTCATCAGGTCATGGGTCATGGGGCGAGGGGTCCAGGTGTGCTCGATACCCATGGTGATGGCATTGGCCTCGAAGAGCCCCACCCAAATAGGTAAGGTTCTTCCCGTGGCCTCATCTTTGAGGACGACGATAGACTGGTTGGTCTCCGAGTCATAGAACAATCCCTGCACTTTCATTTCCACCATGGGCTTCCCCCTAAAGAAGTTAATCTTTTCTCCTAAGCTGAGTTTTTATTATATGCCCGCAAGCCATAAAAATCCACTTTTTTCTCAGCTAACCGCGCTCCATGCTCACAATTTCTTGCCAAAGGGAATGGAGGAGGAAGCTGGCCGAACCTTTGAGGATCCAGTTGGAAATATACTGGGTGAGCTGAGTTTCTTCCAGATTCACCTCCACAATGGTCGCCCCACCCCTTTTGGCGATTACCGGTAAGTCGCAAGCTGGCGAGACTACAGCGGAGGTACCGATCACCAGCATCAGGTCGCAACTGCCCGCTTCTTCCCTCGCCTCCATGTGCGCTCCCCAGGGAATGGGCTCGCCAAAGAAGACCACATTGGGTTTGAGCACTCCGTTGCAAGTACAGCGCGGGGGAAGAGGTTCCATTTTGACTTCCTGACGGTCGTAAAGGCGGTTACAAGTCATACAAACCAGTCTCTTACCGTTGCCATGAAATTCGATGACCCGTTTACTCCCGGCGGCCTGATGTAGATTATCTATATTCTGCGTGACCACTGAGCTGAGCAGTCCCATTTCCTCCAGCCTAGCCAGAGTGAGGTGCGCAGGGTTGGGCTTGGAATTTTCCACCAACTCTCCCATCTCCTGCAGCATGGCCCAAACTTTTTTAGGATCGGCGATGAACGCTTCAATGGTGGCATATTCCATGGGGTCATATTTTGACCATAACCCTGAAGGTCCACGAAAATCCGGGATACCGCTTTCAACAGAGATGCCAGCCCCAGTTAAGGCCACCACTTTCTTGGCCCGCCGGACGGCCTGGGCAGTTCTCTTTATCAAATCTTCACTCATGCCTTCCCCCTGCTCGATTCCCTGAAAGGTTTGGAAAGATGAAATTATTCTACCAGAGTTAAAATTTTTGGCAAGGGCAGATAGAAAAGACATTGACAAAACGTGGGCAAATGTTTAATCTCTTCCCCAAGTCCTTCCTTTCACCCCTAAAATTCAACTTTGGATTTGCAACCCATTCTTTCGCGGGAGGAAATCATGGCTATTTCGGCTTACATTTTCATCGAGACTACCCAGGGGAAGGCCAAAACAATTGCCCGGGAGATCGCCCAGATCCCAGGGGTGAACACCGCTCATACCGTGACCGGCCCTTACGATGTGATCGCCTACGTGGAGGCAGAATCCATCAAGGTCTTGGGAGATTTCATCGTTTCCAAGATCCAATCCATTGCCGGAGTGCTACGCACTTTGACCAACGTGGTCATTGATGCCGAATGACGACGAATGGGCGATGGAGAGGGAGATTCACGGTTTCTCCCCTACGGTGATGTGTGGAAGAAGGGCGAAGAGCTTCTTGGGGCCGATGCCGGGCACAAGGAGGAGATCTTCCGGGGAGGCAAATTTCCCATACGTCTCCCGGTATTCGAGAATGGCCTGCGCGATCTTGGGACCGATACCGGGAAGAGTATCAAGTTCTTCCACGCTGGCCGTGTTGATGTTAATGGGGAGAGAGAGGACCTTTTGTTTTTGGGCAGCCAAAGGTTCGAGCAAAACCTTCCCCCTTCCTTGGCCAGCCGGGAGAATACTCAGGCGACAGTTTCCCTCAACCTTCTGCAAGAGACTTTCGGGGGGGAGGGAAAGTTTTTCGCTTATTCCGCCAGCTTTCTCAATCACATCCAAGACGTTCATCCCCGCCCCGATGGTATAGATTCCCCGGCGGTTAACGCTCCCATCCACTTCCACCAGGATCTCTCCCTCCACTGATTTTTTTGGGGGGAAATTTCCTTCGGGATAGGCCCGAACCGCCTCGCTCACAGGGGAAGGGGGAGATGTCAGGAAGAACAGAAGGGATAGGAGAAGGGATAGGAAGAGAACAATCGACTGCTGTTCTCGATTCATGAACCGATCTTCTCGTCTTTTAAGAGTTTATAATTGATTGAATCCACCAAGGCCTGCCAGCTGGCTTCGATGATGTTTTCCGAGACACCCACCGTTCCCCATTTGTCCCGGTCATCTCCAGATTCTATCAGGACGCGCACTCTTGATCCCGTGCCTTTGCCCGGGGAGAGAACGCGCACCTTGTAGTCCACGAGTTCCATTTCGCTGAGCTGGGGATAGAACTTTTCCAGGGCTTTGCGGATGGCATTGTCCAGAGCATTGACCGGCCCATTGCCAGTAGCGGCAGTGTGTTCTACCTGCCCCCCCACCCTGACCATGATGGTGGCTTCCGAAACAGGGGCCCGATCTTCCCGAAGTTTCGCCGATAGCACCCGAAATCCAATCAGTTCAAAATATTTCTTCTGGGTACCCAGGGCTTTTTTCATCAGCAGTTCGAAAGAGGCCTCGGCTCCTTCGTACTGATATCCCTGACTTTCCATCTCCTTCAGGTTGCTCAGGATCTCGTGAGTCAAAGGATCCTTCCGATTCAGGTCAATGTTGTATTCCGCCGCTTTCTGCAAGATATTGCTCTTTCCGGCTAAGTCTGAGATGAGCACGCGCCGGTGGTTCCCCACCCATTCTGGAGAGATATGTTCGTAGGTTAGAGGGTTTTTTTCGATGGCACTGACGTGCACCCCGCCTTTATGGGCGAAGGCACTCGCCCCCACGTAGGGCTGATGCTTGTTGGGCTGAAGGTTGGCCAGTTCGGCCACAAAATTGGAGACCTCCCGCATCTTGCCGATCTGGGCCTTGCTGAGGCAGTCCAGTTTGAGTTTGAACTTCAGATTGGGAAGGATGGAGCAGAGGTTGGCATTCCCACACCGTTCCCCGTAGCCGTTGATCGTTCCCTGGACATGGCCAACGCCGAGCTGCACGGCAGTGATGGTATTAGCCACGGCCATCTCCGTATCGTTGTGGGCATGGATCCCCAGGGGAAGCGAGATCTGTCCCTGCACTCTCCGGATGATTTCCGCCAGTTCACTGGGCATGGTTCCGCCATTGGTATCGCAAAGGATGATGGTGTCAGCTTTGGCCGCCTGGGCGGCTTTGAGGGTGGCCAAGGCATAATCAGGGTTTCCTTTGAATCCGTCAAAAAAATGCTCGGCATCATAATGCACTTCGGGCACCGATGCTTTCAGGAACTTTAGGGAGTCACGAATCATGGCCAGGTTCTGCTCCAAAGGGATGCGCAGGGCATCTCTCACGTGCACCTCCCAGGATTTCCCGAAGATAGTGACCGCCCGCGTCTTTGCCCCGAGGAGAGCTTTCATGTTGGCATCATTCTCGGGTGCGATGTTGGCCCGGGCCGTAGAGCCAAAAGCTGTAACCGTGGCTCTTTTTAAGGAGTAATTACGGATCTCCCGAAAAAAGGCCATGTCCTTGGGGTTCGACCCTGGCCAGCCTCCCTCGATGTAGTCAATTCCCAACTCATCCAGGCGCATGGCAATGCGCATCTTGTCCTCGACAGAAAAGGAAATATCTTCGGCCTGGGTTCCATCCCGCAAGGTCGTATCGTAGATTTTAATTTTCTCTTCTAATTTTTTTCTTCCATTCATGACTCTTTCCTGAGCTCCCCTTTATCCAAGCCAAAGGCCTGATGCAGCACCCGCGCCGCCAGTTCACCGTATTTTGCCTCCACCACGCAAGAGATCTTGATTTCCGACGTGCTGATCATCAGGATGTTGATGTTCTCCTTAGCCAGGGCCGTGAACATTTTAGAGGCCACGCCAGCATGGCTGCGCATCCCGGCCCCGACAATGGAAACTTTGGCGATGTTCTCCTCCGCCAGGACTTCCTGAGCTTTGATCTCCTCCGCAGTCCTCTTTACCAGCTTCAAGGCTTTCTTGAAGTCTGCCTTGGGAACGGTGAAGGTCAGGTCCGTGTATCCGTCGGCGCTGCTATTCTGGATGATCATATCCACCACGATATGGGCATCCGAAATGGGGGTGAAGATCCTGGAAGCAATTCCTGGCTTATCCGGCACCCGCACAACAGTAATGCGCGCCTCGTTCTTATTGTAGGTGACCCCAGAGACTAGCACTCGTTCCATCTTCTCATCCTCCTTGATGACCAAAGTCCCATTCTTGTCGGAAAAGGACGAACGGACGTGAATGGGAACGTTGAATTTCTTGGCAAACTCCACCGCCCGAATCTGGAGCACCTTCGCGCCCAGAGAAGCCAATTCCATCATCTCATCGTAGGTAATGTGGGATAGCTTCCGTGCCTCCGGGCAGATGTTGGGGTCGGTGGTATAAACCCCTTCCACGTCTGTGTAAATCTCGCAGACCTCCGCCTTCAAAGCAGCGGCCAGGGCCACACCCGTGGTATCCGAGCCACCACGCCCCAAGGTGGTGATGTCCCCATCTCTATCCACCCCCTGGAATCCAGCCACCACTGGGGTGACGCCCGCTCGCAATTCTTTCCGCAGGCGCTGCACTTCCACTTTCTGGATGCGCGCTTTGGAAAACCCATTATCTGTCAGGATACGTACCTGGGGCCCCAAAAAGGATTTCGCCGCAATGCCCATCGACTGGAGCGCGAGCGCTACCAGGGCAACACTCACTTGTTCCCCAGTGGAGATCAAGGCATCGTATTCCCTAAGATCTGGGTTGTCATTGACCTGGTAAGCCAGTTGGATGAGTCGGTCAGTTTCCCCAGCCATAGCTGAAACAACCACCACAACTTCGTTCCCTTCCTGAAGGGTTCTGGCCACCCGGCGGGCTACGTTTCGTATCCGGCTCAAATCTCCTACAGAGGTTCCCCCATATTTCTGCACGATAAGCGCCACGTCACTCCCCTTTCATTTTTCTCCATTTATGGCCCAGAGAATTGACCATATCCTCGGCGGCTCTCCCCTTTCCCACAAAGACCAACTTCCTCTCCCCGGGGCTAACCCAATGGAGATGAACCTCGACCCTCTCTTCGGGCAGAAGGCGCGGCACCTTCTCAGCCCATTCCACTAAGGTCACACCCGCTCCAGAAATAAATTCTTCCAAACCTAAATCTTCTCCCTCACCTGGATGCTGGAGGCGATAAAGGTCCAAATGGTGCACCGGAACTCTTCCTCGGTATTCGTTTACCAAGACGAAAGAAGGACTGGTTACCTCTCCTTCATCCTCCACTCCCAGGCCTTGGGCAATTCCCTTCGCTAACACGGTCTTCCCCGACCCGAGGTCTCCCATTAGGGCCACCACTGAGCCTTGGCCCAGCATTTCTCCGAAGATTCGGCCGAGATGTTGGGTTTGGTCAGGACCCTCGGTCTTAACTTCCCAGATCCCTTCCCCAGGTTCAACTTCCCCCATCGGCAGCTCAGTAGGAAATTTCCATCCCCAAAGGGAAGGAAAAATTATCGATCTGATTCTCCCCTTGGGCGAGGGCTCGCAAAACTCTGGGAGTCTCTCGGATCAGATCTGTCGCTGCCATTCCACGCTCCCCCCTTTGGTGGGCTACAAAATCGCCCACTAGGCCATGCAGGTATACACCCAACTTGGCCGCTTCCAGCGGAGGGAAACCCTGCGCCAGAAAGCCTCCCACCATGCCTGTGAGAACATCTCCCATCCCTCCTGAGGCCATCCCCGGATTCCCCATGGGATTGATGAAAACATCCCCCTCAGGGCTGGCTATGATGGAACGTGCCCCCTTCAGGACAAGGATCACCCCCTTATCCTGGGCGAACTTCCGGGCGACCTGAACCCGATTCTGCTGGATTTCTTTAACTGGAGCATCCAGAAGCCGGGCCATCTCTCCTGGATGAGGGGTAAGAATCAAACTTCCCCGGGATCTCCGGACCATCCCTTTTCTACCAGCCAGCGCGCTCAAGCCATCCGCATCAATCACCGTTGGAAGGTCATTACTGCGAACAATCCGCTGGATCAGTTTGCTGGTTTCGGGATGTAAGGAGAGGCCTGGCCCGATGGCCAGGGCATTTTTCCGCGAGCAGAGCTCGGTGATCCGCGAGTGGGCAGCAAGGCCAAGAGTATGATCCTTCGTTTCTGGTAGAGGTTCGGTCATGGCTTCGGTCAATTTGACTTCCAGGATGGGGTTGAGACTCTCGGGAATGCCCAGAGTAATCAAACCAGTTCCGACCCGCAGAGCCGCCTCACAGACCATGGCCGCCGCTCCAGTTTTTCCTGGAGAACCAGAGAGAACCAGCAAATGGCCAAAATCCCCCTTGTGGGCGCTCGGATTTCTCGAGGGGAGCAGAGGCAAAAATTCCGCCCCTTCAATGAGGAAATCCTTAATCGCCTCCGCTTCGATGGAAGATTTGGGAAGGGAGATGTCCACAATGACCAGCTTTCCGCAGTACTGGGCGCCGGGCTGCACCAGTTGGCCCCGCTTGGCCAGCCCAAAGGTGACTGTCAGATGAGCCTGGATGCACGCCCCGAGCACTTGGCCACTATCCGTATCCAAGCCAGAAGGGATGTCGATGGATACTACAGGGCGACCCAAGGAATTGACAAATTCGATGACTCCCCGGAAGAAGCCCTGAACGGGGGCATTCAGGCCCGTCCCGAAAATCCCGTCAACCAGGAGGTCACTGCTGCTTATTTTTCCCTTATGGGCTTCCAAGTCTTCCAGGTTCAGGATCTCTAAAATCTCCCCCTCCATCCGTCTCAAGATTTCCAGGTTTGCCGCCGCATCTCCCTTGACTTCCTCCCTCGGGGCCAGAAGGTATACTTGGCAATCCACGCCTCGATTCCGCAGGTAGCGGGCGATTGCCAAAGCATCCCCTCCATTATTTCCCCGGCCCGCGAGGATGCCTACCCGTTTTTTCAGAAGTTGGGGGAAATGGCGGAACATCGCGTTGACCGTGCCCCGCGCGGCATTTTCCATCAACACTAATCCTGGAATGCCATATTCAGCGATGGCCCGTCTATCCAGTTTTTTCATGATCTCGGCAGTAGCAACTTTCATTTAATTCCCTTTTCTTTTTCAGCTTTCAGTGCTCAGCAGTGAGCTTATCACTTATTTCTTCTCCAGCACCACTATGGCGCTGCTGTATTCGTCATCGTGAGTAATGCTCAAAAAGAAACCCTCAATGCCCTGCTTCTCGCATATCTCCCGGGCCCGACCGCTGATTTCTAAAACCGGTTTCCCCATCGGACCCCGCTTAACCTCCACATCTTTCCAATGAACCCCCCGGCGCATCCCCACACCCAAGGCCTTAACGAAGGCTTCCTTGGCAGCAAACCGGGCAGCGAAACTCGGGGCCGGATTCCTCTTCTTAAGGCAATACTGTATCTCCCCAGCCGTGAAGACTTTCCTTTGAAATCTCTCGCCCCAGAGCTCCAGGGCTCTTTCAATCCGCTTCACCATAACTAGGTCAGTGCCAATCCCGTAGATCATAAAGAACATTCACCACACTTATTTTTCCATCCGGGATTTTGATTTTTGGATTTATTCCTATTTCAGCGGTTTCAGTGATCTCCGCAGTGAAAAGATTCAGCCTTGGATCAAACTTTTCATTTCCCGGACTGCTCGCTCCAGCCCCACGAGGACAGCCCTGGAGACGATGCTGTGGCCGATGCTGCATTCTTCGATACCGGGAATATGGGTTAAAGGGATGACGTTCTGGTAATCCAATCCGTGCCCCACGTTCACCCGCAGGCCCAAGCGCCGGGCCTGCCGGATAGCCCGGGCAATGCGCGAAAATTCCTTCTGCCGGGTCCCGTCGTCCGCAGCATCGCAGTATTGACCGGTATGGATTTCTACAAATTCGGCTCCTGCTTGCTTGCTGGCTTTTACCTGAGAAGAATCCGGATCGACGAAGAGACTGACCTTGATCCCGGCTTTGTTTAGCTTCCGGATGTTTTTTTGCAGAGACCTGTGGTGGGCTCGAACATCCAGGCCTCCTTCGGTTGTCAGTTCCTCACGCCGCTCCGGCACAAAAGTGACGAGGTCTGGTTTGACCCTCAGGGCAATTTGGAGCATCTCTTCCGTGTTGGCCATTTCCAAGTTAATTTTTGTCTTGACCACTTGGCGCAAAAGTTCTAAGTCCCGGTCCTGGATGTGCCTTCGATCCTCACGTAGGTGAACAATGATTCCATCTGCCCCGGCGAGTTCGGCCATGATGGCGGCAGTAAGGGGGTCTGGTTCCTTTCCCCTCCTGGCTTGCCGCAGAGTGGCCACGTGGTCAACGTTCACTGAGAGCTTGGGCACACATTCCTCCTTCCCATAGTTCACAATCGCCTTTCAGCATTTCTTGTCTTGCTGACTGCTGATCGCTTCTTTCATTTTTCCATCTTTCTCCGGATGCACTCCGCAATCTCTTCTGCGTAGGTGGAAATTTCTTTCTCCCTCTCCCCTTCCACCATGATCCGGATTAAATCCTCCGTCCCAGAGGGGCGAACCAGAATCCGCCCGCGCTCGGCCAGTTTCTCCTGAAATTTTTTGATGAGGGACGCCACCTCTGGAATTCGGTGAGGGTCTTTCTTCCGGTGAACCGGTACGTTGAGTAACACCTGCGGAAAACGGGTCATGATTGAGGCTAACGCGGAGAGCTTTTTGCCCTCTCGTTTCATAACCGCCAGCACCTGAAGGGCCGAAAGGACGCCGTCTCCGGTGGTGTTATAATCGAGGAAGATGAGATGGCCAGATTGCTCACCGCCGAGATTATAACCTCCCCGAGCCATTTCTTCCACCACGTAGCGATCCCCCACCGGAGTGTGCAGCACCTTGATCCCTCGCTCCTTCATGGCCAAGTCCAAGCCCCAGTTGCTCATCACTGTCGCTACTAAGGTGTTGCGCTTTAACTTCCGGGCTTTGCCCAGGTCATCTGCGCAAATGGCCATGATCCGGTCTCCATCCACGAGACTGCCCCCCTCATCGGAGAAGATGGCCCGGTCGGCATCTCCATCTAAGGAGATGCCCATGTCCGCACCGTGTTTTTTCACTGTCTCCATGACCACCTCCGGGCAAACAGAGCCGCATCGATCATTGATATTTTCCCCGTTGGGCTCCACCCCCAGGGCAATCACCTCAGCTCCTAATTCCTCGAAAACCGCAGGGGCCACCCGGTAGGCTGCTCCATTGGCACAATCCAGAACGATCTTCATCCCATCTAAGGTCAAGGCTTTGGGGAAAGTGTTTTTGAGATGAACCACATACCTTCCCACGGCATCATCCACCCGAAAGGCTTTTCCCACCTCGGCGGCTGTGGGGCGGAGAGAATCGATCTGCTCGGAGAAGATCAATCCCTCGATTCTGTTCTCCAGATGATCGGGTAGTTTGAATCCGTCTCCAGAAAAAATTTTGATTCCATTGTCCTGGAAGGGATTATGGGAAGCTGAAATTACGATCCCGGCATCTGCCCGCATGGAAGAGGTAATGAAAGCAATCCCTGGCGTAGGAAGGGGACCGACCAGAAGTACGTCCACTCCCATGGAGCATATTCCGGCCACCAAGGCATTTTCGATCATATACCCAGAGAGGCGGGTGTCTTTTCCGATGACGATGCGATGGCGCTTCTGTCTGTTCTTGAATATGTAGGCCACCCCTCTCCCCACTTGCATGGCCATTTCAGTCGTCATCGGATGAACGTTGGCCACGCCCCGAATACCATCTGTTCCGAATAATTTTTCCATCTTTTTCCTCAGGGGATATTCTACGGCACAAAATCTTCTGCCGTGCACCGCATCACGGCATCGACCACCTGAACAACCCTGCGCATCCGCTCTACATCATGTACCCTCACGATGTTGGCTCCATTAAGAATGGCCACAGCCAAAGTGGCCATTGTCCCTTCTTCCCGCTCCCAGGATGGTAGACCCAGGATTTCCCCGATGAAGGCCTTCCTGGAGGTTCCGACGAGTAGAGGCTTCCCCAGAACCTTGAATTGGCGCAGATGCTTCAGGATGATCAAATTGTGCTTCTGCTCAAGTGACTTTCCGAATCCCATCCCCGGGTCCAGGATGATGCCCTCTGGGCAGACCCCCCGAGATTCGGCGTGGTCAATGCGCTGCCTGAAGAATTCGAGGATTTCCCCCATAAGGTCAGCATAATGGGTGTCCAGATGCATAGTTTCTGGCTGCCCGCGCATATGCATCAACACCACTGGGACGCGCCACTCGGCGACTACTTCGGCCATGCGTTCATCGAACCTGAGGGCACTGATATCATTGACCATCTCTGCACCTGCTGCCAGAGCCTTTTCAGCCACGCGCGCTTTGCGCGTATCGATGGAGATAGGGGTCTCGATCCTCTGGCTCAAATCCCGGATTACCGGAATGACCCGTCTGGTCTCTTCTTCCTCATCCAGAGTTTTCGCCCCGGGGCGGGTCGATTCTCCGCCGATATCCAGAATATCGGCTCCCGTTTTGGCCAAACGCTGGCCCTGATCCACGGCTTTTTCCTTCTCGAAGAATCTGCCTCCGTCGGAAAAAGAATCGGGAGTGACGTTTAACACCCCCATGATGAGCGTGCGCTGGTAAAGATCATAGGTTCTGCGGCGAAAACGGAGAAGGAACGGTTCCATAAGAAATAGAGATGAGTGATTATTATAAAAAATAAGGGCCGCAGGTCAATCACCAAGAACAGAGCTTCCGATCTACCCCTTGGCCCTTGACCTTTGACCCTTTTCTAAAAAAGCTTCGCCTCTTTCGCTAACTCCCTCGGCGGGATTTCGGGAATGAACGGCTTCAGTCCCAGCACCTCATCAATCTCTTCCCCCGCGAGAGCTTCTTTTTCCAAAAGGGCTGAGGCCAAGCGGTGGAGTCTATCCATCTCTCGCAGGATAATTTCCTTGGCCCGGTTATAGTTTTCCAGGACGATGCGCCGGATCTCGGTATCAATGTCCACGGCGGTCTTTTCGCTGAAGTCCTTGTGCTGAGCGATCTCTTTTCCGAGGAAGATGTGTTCTTCTTTTTTTCCGAAGGTGACCGGTCCCATTCTATCGCTCATCCCAAAATCACAAACCATCTTTCGCGCCCATTCGGTGGCCATTTCCAGGTCGTTTCCGGCCCCAGTGGTTTGCGTATGTAAAACCAATTCCTCCGCCACCCGCCCCCCCAAGAATATGGCGATCTTGTTGATGATATACTCTCTGGATAGGGTGTGCTTGTCCTCGGCTGGCAGTTGCTGAGTGATTCCCAGGGCCTGACCGCGGGGAATGATAGACACTTTGTGAATGGGATCGGCGCTGGGGAGAAATTTCGCTACCAGGGTATGGCCGGCCTCATGGTAGGCCGTCAATCGCTTCTCCTCCTCACTGATGATCATCGTTCGCCGCTCCACCCCCATGAGCACTTTATCCTTGGAGGCTTCGAAATCGACCATCTCTACCTTGGTCTTATCGCGACGGGCTGCCAAAAGGGCAGCTTCGTTTACCAGGTTTTCAAGGTCTGCCCCGGTGAACCCTGGAGTGCCCCTGGAAAGAACAGTAAGGCTTACATCATCGGCCAGGGGAGTTTTTCGGGTATGAACTCTTAGAATCTCCTCCCGTCCTTTAACGTCTGGCCTGGGAACCACTACCTGGCGATCGAATCGTCCAGGGCGAAGAAGCGCGGGGTCCAGGACGTCCGGACGGTTGGTGGCCGCAATGATGATTACACCTTCATTGGATTCGAAACCGTCCATCTCCACCAGAAGTTGGTTAAGGGTTTGTTCTCGTTCGTCGTGCCCCCCTCCGAGCCCGGCTCCCCGATGGCGACCTACGGCGTCAATCTCGTCGATGAAAATGATACAGGGCGCATGCTTTTTTCCTTGAATGAAGAGGTCTCGCACGCGCGAAGCCCCGACGCCTACGAACATCTCCACAAAATCGGACCCGCTGATGGAGAAGAAAGGAACATTCGCTTCGCCGGCGATGGCCCGGGCGAGGAGCGTCTTACCCGTTCCCGGGGGCCCAACCAGGAGGACCCCCTTAGGAATTCGTCCTCCCAGCTTGGTGAATTTTTTGGGGTCCCGGAGAAATTCGATGATTTCCTGGAGTTCTTCCTTCGACTCCTCGATCCCAGCCACATCGACAAAAGTAACTTTTTGCTTAGTGTCCGTCAGCAGCTTAGCCCTGGCCTTGCCAAAGGACATGGCTTTTGTTCCGCCAGCCTGCATCTGGCGCATGAAGAAGATCCAGAAGCCAATCAAGAGGACCATCGGAAACCAAGAAACCAGAATGGTCATGTACCAGGGGCTTTCTTCTTCGGGCTTCGCCGAGATCTTTACGTCCTTTTCCTTTAGAGCCTTAACGAGATCCGGATAAGGAGGGGCAAAAGTCTTGAATTCTCTGCGGTTGACATAGCGGCCGCTGATGTTATGTCCCTGGATGGTTACCTCCTTCACTTCCCCCCGTTCCAGGGCAGCCAAAAAATCGCTAAAGATTACTTTTTCCTGAGTTGTCCGGGGTTGGTTAAAAAGGTTGAAGAGGAGGATCATCATCAAGCTGATAACCAGCCATAAAACCAAATTTTTGTAAAAGGGGCTCACTTTTTCCCTTTCAGGCTTCGGCGAAAATTTTGCATATGCCTTTGAGGTTTTGAGAAATCAGGCTTTATTTTTTTATATCACAAATGAGCGCTGGAAACAATGAAAAAATGCTCGGAGACCAGCGGCGGAAGGCTGGAGACCATATCTTCTCCGCTACCCATTGTTGGGTCTATTCTACAAGAGTTCTACCCGTAGAACGCGCCGGGTTTCGGGTTTCAACCTCGCTCGATGATCGATCCGTACACCGCCTACCCAGAGGAGCCGGTCCCCCTTGAAGAGAAGGGGGATTCTTTTCCGTCCCGCCGCGGGAATTTTACAGTCCATGAACAGGTCTTTGACCTTTTTCCCCCCTTCCATGCCTAAGGGCTGGAATCGGTCGCCAGGTTGAAAGGAGCGGATGATCAGAGGGAAATCGAGGGAATCAAAATCCAGCAGGGCAACGCAGTTGGAATTTTCGAAAGGGACTAACGGTCTTCGCGCTTGAACTTCGAAGCGCATTCCCCGCCCAATCTCCGGGATTTCTACATGGCCGGGACCCGGGACAGAATGCTCAAAAGGAACGGCCGCCTCTTTGGCTTTAGAAAAAATCAAGGTCTGATAAGATTTGGCCACAAAAATCCCCTGGGGAAGCTGGATGCTCTTATTGGGTTCCGGGTTTTGTAGCAGGCCGTCAATGCTCAGGATATGGCTGAGCCCTATCCGGCGCAGATGTCCCAGCAGTTTTTCTATAGCAAATCGAAAGATTCTAAGCCGCAGGGGGAGGGATCGGCTGATCAGGGAAGGGATATCCAGGGTGATAGAATCCCTCTTCTGGCTCCGCACCACGGAAGGATACTTTTCTTCCAAGAGTTTCTGCCAGAACTCTTCTTCCGCCCGAAAGAGGTCAGCCATCTGCACCAACGTCTGGCGAAACCTGGGGTTATACTGCTGCAGGATGGGCAGGAGTTCATGTCGCACCCGATTGCGAAGAAAATGCCTGGATCGATTGGAAGGGTCTGAGATATAGGCCACTTTCTTCTCTTTGAGAAAGGACTCCACCTCCTCCCGCCAGACCTCGATGAAGGGGCGAATAAAAATTCCATCTCGCACGGGAGGAATCCCTGAAAGGCCCCGGGTCCCTGAACCCCGGAGAAGGCGCATGACCAAGGACTCGGCTTGATCATCGGCCGTATGTCCCAGGGCAATTCTCGTGGCTTTTTGAGATTTGGCTGTTTCCAGAAGGAAGGCGTAACGGGCTTCGCGGGCTGCTTCCTGGAGGGTAAGGCCTTCCTCCTTTTGCTTTTGCTGGACATCCACCTTCCGGCTGAAAAAAGGGACCCCCAGATCCGCCGAAGCTTTCCGCACAAAGGATCTTTCCTTTCCCGCCTCTGGCCGCAGGCCGTGATCCAAGTGAGCCACCAACAGGGAAAGGTGAAAATCCCGGCGCATTTCCCAAAGGGTATGCAAAAGGGCCATGGAGTCCGCCCCCCCAGAAACTCCCACCACTACCCGGTCTCCAGGCTGAAGCATCTCATACTTCTTGATCGTCTTTTTGACGGTCAGGACTAAAGGGTGCATGGTTTCCCCTGGCCTTCCTCATACCTGGCCAAAGTAAAAAGTAAATCGGCAAGGCGGTTGAGGAAGCGAAGCACCTCGGCGTTAGTAATGATTTTCTCCTGCAGCAGACGCACAGCTTTCCGCTCTGCCCGGCGGACAACTGCCCGTCCCAGGTCGATGGCGGCCGAAGCCATCGTCGCCCCTGGCAGGACAAACTCTTTCCCGATCACAGTATCTTCCTGCAGTTCCTCAATTAAGCGTTCCAATCGCTCCACGTGGTCTTTGGTTATCTTGTAAGGGTATTTCTGCATGTCCTCTGGAGAAGTGGCGAGCTCAGCGCAAAGATGGAGGAGGTCCTTTTGAATGGCCAGAATGATTTCCTTAGTCTTCGGCCGGGTCGCCGAAGCCCTGGCGATTCCCAGGGCCGAGCTGGCCTCATCGAGGGTACCGTAGGCCTCTGGCCTTGGCCCGGATTTTGAAGTCCTCTGACCGCCCATTAGGCTGGTGAATCCCCGGTCGCCCTTCTTGGAAAACTTAATGGCCATAAGAAATGATCGCTTCGCGCAAAGCGCTCCTTAAGCCCCGGAGGGGCGTTCCTTCACTATTTTTCTCAGCTTTTCCACCTCTTCTGGGCGCAGGGGCCGATACTCACCGGGCTTAAGTCCCCCGAGGGCAAGGCCAGAAAATCCTACGCGCTTTAACTTCAAGACTGGATAGCCGAGCTTCTCCCACATCCTCTTTATCTGCCTATTTCTGCCTTCAAAAAGAATCATCTCCAACCATTGGTTTTCTTCGGTCTCTTTCAAAAGCGAAATCTGGCAAGGGGCCGTTGGCCCATCTTCCAAAAAAATGCCCCGGCTCAACTTGCGAATCTCATCCGGGGTGGGCTTTCCTTTCACTTTTACCTGATAGGTGCGGGGGATGCGAGAGGAAGGATGGGATAATTTGTGGGCCATCTCTCCATCGTTGGTCAGAAGAAGGAGGCCCTCCGCGTCGCAGTCCAGCCGCCCTACTGGAAAGAGGCGGGTTTTTTCCATCTTTATTAGGTCCATGACCGTTGTCCTTCCTTCTGGATCATCGGCGGTGGTCACAATACCCCTGGGTTTGTTCAAAAGAAGATGAACTTTCGCCGGAAGAGAGGCCATTCTATGACCATCCACTTTGATGTGGTCGCGGAAAGCATCAGCCTTATCGCCGATCTGCGCTTTACGTCCGTTGACCGTAACACGTCCTTCCCGGATCAGCTCTTCGGCCTTCCTGCGGGAAGCCACACCGGCTTCAGAGAGAATTTTTTGTAGCCTCTGAAGAGGGGCCATCCTTGATAGGCTTTTCATCCGGCAAAAGCTCTCCTCCTTCTGCGGCCATTACATCCTTTTTCCCCGGCCCGAGAAAAGGTAGAAGCGCTTCTGCGGGGGGCGGTCCTAACCCTTCCAAATCCTTCAGAGTAGGAAGGCTGGACAGATCTTTCAACCCAAACATTTCCAAGAAGTGTTTAGACGTCCCATAGACCAATGGCTTTCCCGGCACATCTTTCTTTCCGAGAATCCTGATCAGTTTCCTCTCCAACAGAGTGTGCAGGACTCCCCCGCAGTCCACTCCCCGAATTTTTTCCACCTCCGCCCGCACGACGGGTTGTTTATAAGCCACAATAGCCAGGGTTTCCAGGGCCGGCTGGCTCAAAGCCAGAGGTTTGGCTTTCTTCAGCCTTTTGATCCATTCGGCATATTGGGGTCGGGTGCGGAACTGGAATCCTTCGGCCACCTCCACCAGGGAAAAACCTCGCTGGCTACGTTCATAATCTTCCCGTAAATCGGAGAGCAAGCGCAGGATTTCTTTTTTACTCACTTCCCCTAAAACCTCTTTGATCCGGTCTATATGGAGGGGGCTCTCTGAGACGAAGATTAGGGATTCGATCACCGCCTTCAATTGCGCGTCTTCCATTTTAAAGAATCCTTTCCGCCATCCTCTTCTGGCCTTCTTCGCGTTCTAACGGGGAGAAGATCCGAATCGTCCCGAAGGCCTCAGATTGATAGACTCTGATCAGGCGCAGGCGTAGAAGCTCCAGGAGCGCTAAGAAGGTGAGGATGATTTCCCTCCGGGGGCTGGCCGCAGCAAAGAGCTCGTTGAAAGTCAGACTCTCTATCTCCCAGAGGCGATCCATGATCTGATGGATCTTTTCCTTGATGTTCAACTGGTCCAAGGTGACTTCCTGGAATTCTTCCGGAGGAATGCCCTGTAAGACCTTCTTCAGAGCCTCCAGGAGGTCAAAGAGATTGGCTTCCCCGATCAGGGCTTCTTCGCCGCCTTCCAGAAGTTTTCCCTCGAACAAGGTGCGGGTAAAAACATCCCGGTCGAGCAGAGAACCCTGGGTCAGATCAAGGGCAGCTTCTTTAAAGCGCTGGTATTCCAGGAGTCTGCGCACCAGCTCCGCCCGGGGATCTTCTTTCCTCTCTTCTTGGCCTTCCTCCACCTGCTCCTCTTCTGCCGGGGGCAAGAGCATCTTGGACTTTATATGCAGTAGAGTTGCGGCCATCAGGAGAAATTCTCCGGCAATGTCCAGATTCAAGCTTTTCATCATCTCCAGGTATTCCAGATATTGCTGGGTGATGACCGCGATGGGAATGTCATAAATGTCAATCTCATCCTTTTTGATCAGGTGTAAGAGAAGGTCCAGAGGTCCTTCAAAGACTTCTAACCTGACATTCAAGGGCGACTCTGACTGATCCCCTGAGAATTCGGGCGATCCCTCTTCGTTCGGAAAAGGCGTCGATTCCATCGGACTCCTCATTTCTTCAGCTAATTTTCATTGCCCGGCGCACTTCTTCCATGGTTTGGGTGGCCACCCCCCGGGCTTTTTGACAGCCATTTTCCACGACCTCTTCGATGATCTGGGGGTTTTTAACCAACCGGGTGCGTTCCTCATGGATCGGAGCAAGGTAAGCCACGATGTTTTCTGCCAGATTCTTCTTGTCCTCCACACAACCAATTGCCGCCCGCCGGCAGTCTACGTTGACCTGGGCCATGGTCTCGGGTGAGCTATACACGCGATGAAAGGAGAAGACATTGCAGATATCCGGGTTTCCCGGGTCGCTGCGTTTGATGCGGTTAGGATCGGTGAACATCTGGCTCACCTTTTGCCGGATCTCCTGAGGTGGGTCAGAGATGTAAATGGCGTTATCGTAGCTCTTGCTCATCTTCCGGCCATCAATCCCCAGCAATCTGGGGACTTCGGTGAGCATTGGTTCCGGAAGGGGGAAGACGGGGGCATAGAAAAAGTTGAATCGCCGGGCGATCTCCCTGGAGAGCTCCACGTGGGGTACTTGGTCGATGCCCACGGGAACTTTATGGGCTTTATAAATGATGATGTCGGCCGTCTGCAACAGGGGATAACCCAGGAACCCGTAGGTGGAGAGGTCATGGGTGGCCAGTTCCTGCTGTTGTTCTTTGTAGGTGGGAACGCGCTCGAGCCATGGGAGCGGGGTAATCATAGAAAGGAGAAGATGCAGCTCAGCGTGCTCCTTGATCCGCGATTGTACGAAGAGAACGCTCTTCTCTGGGGAGAGTCCGACGCTCAGCCAGTCGATCATCATTTCTTTGATAGATTCCTGGATGCCCTCCGGACTGTTGTATTCGGTCGTCAGGGCATGCCAGTCTGCGGCAAAGAAAAAACACTCATAATCCTCCTGCAGCTTCTTCCAGTTATCGAGGGCTCCCACCAAATTTCCCAGGTGAAGCTTTCCCGATGGACGCATTCCGCTAAGCACACGCTGCTTGAACATGGATTGTCAAGAATCCCCCTTCCCTCTTCTATCTTTCTTCTTAAGTCGGTACAAGGCGCGGCCCTCCACCCCTTCTCGGAATGGATTCCGCCCGTCTATTGATAAACCTATGGAGGACGTATTCCACCTCTTCCTGGTGGTTTTGCAATTTTCCGTCGAGCCTGGCGCGCAAAAGCGATTGCAGGATCTCGGCATATATAGGGCCTGGCTTATAGCCCATCCGTCTCAGGTCTTTGCCACCCAGGGAAACTCTTGTGCGTTTTAGCCCGGTAAAATAAAGAGAAATTGCTTTCTTGACGTCCTCGGTCTCTGTCTTCCCCATGGCGTACAACAGAAAGTCCGCGGGCAATGGGTGCAAGAGGAAATAGAGATCGCTGCGCTTCATGGAGGTAGAGTGAGCGAGGCGGAGGACCACCTGCATGGCCATCCGCCTGCGCTGGAGCAAGCCCTCGCGAAATTTTTCTGGGAGGGAAAGCCGCTTGAGAAGCTCCTCGACTTCTTTTTCCCCAAGGCTGTCCACCATTCCCAGAAAGGCCACCAACCATCTCTCGTATTTCTCCCCGGTGAAAAGCAGATTAAACCAGGAAAAGACGCCGTCCAGTCTCTTGAATAGATTCTCCATGGGACGATCAACTTGCAACTTGGGATGGAAAAACTTCAGCAACCCATAATCTCCCATCCGCTTGATCACAGCAAACGGCTTGTCCTCCGAGAGAGAGAGAACCAGCTCCCGGAAAAGCCGCTTTCCAGAAAGTCGGCCGAATAGCTCCATGCGTACCGCGTTTTCCATAAGCATATGGGTATGTTTTGCAATCTGGAAGCCGAAGCGCTGCTCAAACCGCAGAGCGCGGAAGATGCGGGTGGGGTCTTCCACGAAACTCAAATTATGGAGTACCCGAATACTGCGCTCCTTAAGGTCTTTCTGGGCTCCGAAGAAATCGATTAGTTCGCCGTAATGGTCAGGGTGCAGGTGAATGGCCAGAGCATTTACAGTGAAGTCGCGCCGGTAGAGGTCCAGCTTGATGGAGCTGTGCTCCACCCGCGGAAGAGCCGCCGGGTGGTCATAGTACTCCAGACGGGCAGTGGCTACATCCAGCCGGTAACCCTGGGGGAAAATCAATGTGGCCGTCCCAAATTTTTTGTGTACCTTGAGCCCACCTTTTTTTTCCTGGGCGAGGGCGCGGGCTAAGCAGATGCCATCCCCTTCCACCACCACATCAATGTCGTAGTTCTTATACCGCAGGATCAGGTCGCGAACGAAGCCGCCCACGGCGTAGGCCTGGAAGCCTAATTCTTTTGCTTTTTCCCCGATGGTTTTGAGCAAACCGAGCACTGCAAAAGGCAGGCGCTCCTCCATCAACTGGAGGATCCCTTTCTTTCGCGGCTCGGCAGAAGAAAACTCCTTTTCCACGAGAGCCCGCGGTTCTCGACTGGTGTTGGCATGAAGCCAACGCAAGAGGTCTGTGCGGGTGACTGCTCCGACCAGCTTTTTCTTCTCGATCACCGGCACGAAACGCTGGTTATTGCCGACGATCAGTTCTTGGATTTTGGAAAGGGCGGTCCGGGGATGGACGGTGGCAAACTCGCTGGTCATGTACTCATGCACCGGGGACTCTTTGAAGCCGTGGAAGGCAGCTTTTTCTACGATTTGCCTGGATATCAGGCCAGCGACTTTCCCGTCTTCCATCACGGGGAGGACATTGATATTGTAGCGGGTGAGAAGTTCACCGGCCCGCTCAATGGTCTCTTTGGCCTCCACGGTTTTCACTGGAAAAGACATCAGGTCGCGCGCCCGCCTGACAGGGTTGATTTGTCCCTCTAAGTAGCCCAGTAGTTTTTCTTCTACCTGGGGGAGATTCATTTCTTTGATGGTGGCCGAAGCGGCTGTGGCATGTCCCCCGCCACCAAAGAGGGCCGCAATCTCTCCCACGTTTACTTCTTCTATACGGCTGCGAGCCACGAGATAAACTCGATCTTCCATCTGGGCGAGAGCGAAAAGGACGTTGATATTTTCCATATCTTTGAGCTTGTGCACGAGCAGAGCAATCTCTCCCACGTACCTATCCGCGGAAGCTTGGGCGATCATAACTTCCTGGCCTCTCACATTGTAGCGGGTGGCTGTTTGGATCAACTCATTCAGCAAGGCGATCTGTTCGGGAGTCAACTCGCGGGTGATCAAATTTGAGACCATGTTCAGGTTGGCCCCTTGAGAGAGTAGGAAAGCCGCTGCTGCCAGATCCTCCGCCGTAGTAGAAGAGAAGGTAAAAGACCCTGTGTCTTCATAAAGGCCCACGGCCATAACCGTTGCTTCCTCGGCGGTTATGGGAATCTTTCGTTCTTTGAGGATCTGGGCGAGAATGGTCACCGTGGCCCCCACTTCCCGAACGTACTCCACGGTTCCCCGCAGATCTTCTGGAGACGCTGGATGATGATCGTAAACATGTACCTCTACCCCAGGACGCTTGGCCAACTGCGCAAATTTTCCGATGCGCCCAGGCTGGCGGGTGTCCACGAGAATCAACCGCTCCACCGCAGCCAAATTGATGTTTTTAAGCCGTTCTGTCTCAAACACATAAAAGGTGGAATGGATGAAAAAATCACGCAGATTCTTTTCCTGGGAACCGGGAAAGACCAGGACCGCTTGGGGATAGAGTTTCTTGGCTGCTAACATAGAGGCCAAGGAATCGAAGTCAGCGTTAATGTGGGTGGTGATCACATCCATGGATTCAGCCCCGGGGATGGAACTTCTGGTGCAGGCGTTTCAAGTGGTCCCGGGAGACATGGGTATAAACTTGCGTGGTGGCAATGTCCGCATGCCCGAGCATGGATTGGACAGATCGCAGGTCTGCCCCCCTTTCCAATAGATGGGTGGCGAAAGAATGGCGCAGGGCGTGGGGGGTAATCCTTTTTTGCCCCCCCGCAGCTCGGGCATACTTGCGCAAGATCTTCCAGAATCCCTGACGAGTGATCCCCCGGCCTCCCCTTCCGAGGAAAAGGATGGCGCTGGGAGATCTCCCAACCCAGCGGTGCCGCGGCCCCTCGATGTACCGTTTTAATGCCCGGGAGGCAGTACCTCCGATGGGTACAATCCGTTCCTTCGCTCCTTTTCCTCTGGCGCGCACATATCCCGCTCCCAGGTTTAGGTCATTGACGGAGAGATGGATCAATTCGGAGACGCGCAGGCCAGTGGCGTAGAGAAGCTCCAGCATCGCCCGATCACGGATTCCCAGAGGCCGTCCAGAGTTAGGCTGTCGCAGTAGGTTTTCCACTTCCCCGGAAGTGAGTACCGCGGGAAGCCTGGGGACGACTCGTGGCGCTCTCAGACGGCGCACAGGATTCTCGGCAATGGCCCCATCCTGCAAGAGAAACTTATGGAACCCCTTTATCGTGGAAAAGACCCGGGCTAAGCTCCTGGCTGAAAGACCCTTCCCTCGAAGATCTTTGAAATAACCCATAGCTTGCTCGGCTGAGCTGGCTGCGATGGTGGAAATGCGCCGCTCCGCCAGGAATCTAACATAGCCCTGCAGATCCCGGGCGTAGGCCTCCAAGGTATTCCGACTCAGGCCTTTCTCAACCGCCAGGTGATGTAAAAAACGGTCTAACCAGTCGTCAAGATTGTCCATCATCAAAAAAAGCCCTTCATTTTGCTTATCATTCTAACATATCGGTTTCTTTTTTCAATTTTTTTTCTCCTCCCGCTCCCATGGCTCCTCTTAATTTTTTTCCGACTGTGAATACCCTTGACATTTTTTATTTTTTCCCGTTTAATATTTTTTAATTTTTCACCGATAAGGAGCTAAGGAATGGATATCTCAGAGCTCTTACTCTTCGTGCATAAAGAGGGTGCTTCCGACCTGCACATCAGCGCTGGAGAACCGCCGATGGTCCGCATCTTTGGCGAGATCAAACGCATTGAGGTTCCCCCCCTGACCCGGGAGGAACTGCATGTCATGCTCTATGATGTTCTCAATGACTTTCAGAGGAAGAAGTACGAAGAAATGCACGAATTGGACTTCTCTTTGGAGCTAAAGGGCGTGGCCCGGTTCCGGGTGAATGCCTTTCGCCAACAAAGGGGAGAGGGTGTGGTCTTTCGGGTCATTCCCTCCAAAATTTTAAGCCTGGAACAACTGGGCCTGCCAAAAAATCTGCGCGAAGTCTGTCAAAATGAACGAGGGTTAGTTCTGGTCACCGGGCCCACGGGATGCGGGAAATCGACCACCCTGGCCTCCATGATCGATCTCATCAATGATTCCTTGAAGGGACACATCATTACCATCGAAGACCCCATCGAGTTTCTTCATGAGTCCAAGAAATGCTTGATCAATCAGCGGGAAGTCGGCGCCCACACTCTGACCTTCGCGAACGCCCTGCGCAGCGCCCTGCGCGAGGATCCGGACATCATTCTGGTTGGGGAGATGCGCGACCTGGAAACGATTTCTCTCGTTCTGACCGCGGCAGAAACGGGCCACCTTGTTTTTTCCACCCTCCACACCAGCGGAGCGGCCAAAACGGTTGACCGGATCATCGATGTCTTCCCCGGAGAGCAGCAGGGGCAGATCCGCGCTCAGTTTGCGGAATCGATTCAGGCCATTATTTCTCAGATTCTGCTCAAACGGCGGGATGGCCGCGGACTTGTCCCAGCTCTGGAAATCATGATCGGCACTCCGGCTATCCGCAATCTCATACGCGAGGCCAAAGTAGCGCAGATTCCCTCGGCGCTCCAGACTGGGCAGAAATACGGCATGATTACCTTAGATCAATCCTTGAAAGATCTGGTGGGTAAGGGCACCGTCGATAAGGAGCAGTGCCTATACCTGGCCAGCAGCCCGAATATTTTCAACTCCTAAGGAGGGGTTAGGATGAGCACGAACATCCACGAGCTCCTGGAAAAAATGGTGCAATTGGAGGCCTCAGACCTTTATATCACGGTAGACTCCCCTCCCATGTATCGGGTGGAAGGAGTTGTGGCTCCCGGGGGAGAAGAGCAATACACTCCCGAGGAAACTGAAACCATGGCCATGTCTCTGATGAACCAGACCCAGAAAATCTACTTCGCCAGGCGGTGGGAGATGAACCTGGCTATCTCCTACCCCAACCTCGGGCGCTTTCGCGTAAGTATCTTTCGCCAGCGCGGATTCTTCGGCATGGTCTTCCGGCACATCAAGCTATACATCAAGACCATCGATGATTTGGGGCTACCCCAGATCTACAAAAAAATAGCCATGACCAAGCGGGGGTTGGTGCTGGTCTGCGGCCGGACCGGATCAGGGAAATCCACCACCCTGGCAGCGCTCGTCGATTTCCGGAACTCCAATTCCCCGGGGCACATTGTCACGATTGAGGACCCCATCGAATTCGTCCATCAGCATAAAATGTCCATCGTCACCCAGAGAGAGATTGGCATAGACACTCATGGGTATGGCAGCGCCCTAAAACATATCTTGAGGCAAGCTCCAGACGTAATCCTCATCGGTGAGGTCCGCGATGTGGAGACCATGGAAGCGGCCATCGATTACGCTGAAACCGGACATCTATGCTTGGCTACCATCCATGCCAACAACGCCAACCAAGTCATTGAACGCATCATGAACTTTTTCCCAGCAGAAAGGCATCAGCAAATCTACCTACAACTCTCCCTCAACCTGAGGGGCATCATCTCTCAGCGCCTGATTCCCAGCGTGGATGGCACGCGGGTGGCCGCGGTGGAAATCCTTCTGGACACTCCGCGAGTCAAGGATTTGATCCACAAAGCTCAGATCGATATATTGAAAGAGGCCATCGCCCAGGGAACGATGGAGGGCATGCAGACTTTTGATCAATCCATCTATGACCTCTATATGCAGGGAACCATCGATTACGATAACGCCATCGCTTTCGCGGACAGCGCCAATGATCTAAGGCTGCGCATCAAAATGAGTGAGATTACCGAGAAAAAAGAGGAACGAGAGTTTGACCTGAAAATCAAGTCAGATTTTCGGAGATGAAACAGGCGCCGTGGATACAGGCTGTGGCGCCCTGCGCCAAAGGTTATCTTCCCCTTCTTAGTTAATTCCGCCCCAGGCGGGAAATAAGTCGCCAAGAATTCTTAAGCATCTGATCGAAATCCTCTGTCCGCAACCCTGCCCCCAGAGCTATTTTGAGCGCTTTCTCTGGCGAGATCAGATCCTCCGGAAGGTGAGCATCTGTGTTCAAAACCAACAGGGCTCCTTCTTTCTGGGCCAGGCGAGCCACATGCCCATTCGTCAGGCTGTGCCCCTGGCGGGAGGTGATTTCCAGAAGGACCCCTTTTTCGCGGGCCAGAAGGGTCTCCTCCTCAGAGATCAGGCCCGGGTGAGCCAGGATATCCACCCCGGCTTCGATGGCTTGACGGTTGGTTCCTGGAGGCACGGGCTCGACGAGGGTCTCCCCATGCACCAGAATAATTTGGGCTCCCAGAGTTCTGGCCTTAGAAGTCAATGGAGCAATCAGCGCCGGAGGAAGGTGAGTGAGCTCGACTCCGGGGATGGCCTGAACGTTACGATGCTTGTTCAAATCCCGACAGACCTGGATTAGACGGGGAATTACCCAATCCAGGTTGGATGGATCCGCGTGATCGGTTATCGCAATTGCCTGGTAGCCGATAACTTCTGCCCGACAGACCAATTCTGCAGGCAATAGCTCCCCGTCGCTGAAGAGACTGTGAGTGTGTAAATCAACCATGGAGTCTTTCCCTCTTTAACCTGTCTTTTTTCCTCTTCTCTTCCCAGGGATGCCTAAAGGGGAGCCTCTCCCCGCAGGCTATGGGCCATCGCTTTCTCAATCCGCACCCGCACTAGCGACCCCGGGGGATGAATTTTGCCGGGAAAATTCACGATGCGATTGGTTCGCGTTCTTCCCATGTTCTCCAGGGCGCATGCCTTACTCTGACCCTCCACCAGAACCTCCACTTCTTTTCCTTCCCAAATTCTATTCTTTTGCAAGGTGATTTCCCTCTGCCTGGCCTGGAGTTCCATGAGCCTTCGCCGGCTAATTTCCTCAGGGACTTTGTCTGCGAGAACGGCTGCCCGGGTGTGTGGACGGTCGGAATATTTGAAAGAGAAAAGGTCATCGAATTGGACCTTTTCTATCATCTCCAAGGTGGCCCGAAAATCAACCTCTTCTTCACCCGGGAAGCCCACGATCATATCCGTGGTAATGCTGATCTCCGGGCATACCCGCCGGAGCTCCAGAACCTTTTGCTGGTACTCTTCCCTTGAATAACCGCGGTTCATCCGTTTAAGGATGCGATTGGACCCAGATTGCAGAGGAAGATGGATGTGCTCGCAGAGTTTGGAGAGCTTGGCGAAAGCCTCGATCAGGGAGGGGGAAAGGTCTTTGGGGTGTGAGGTCGTAAAGCGGATGCGCTCGATTCCACCAATCTGCTGCCCGGCTTCTAAAAGTCCCACAAAGCCCAAATTTCCCGGCCTTCTATTTCCGTAGGAGTTAACGTTTTGCCCAAGGAGAGTTACCTCTTTAACCCCCTTAGCAGCAAGGGCACGCATCTCTTCCAGAATATCTTCGACGGGTCGGCTTACCTCCCGGCCACGGACGAAGGGAACGATACAAAAAGAACAGAAGTTATCACATCCTTGCATGATCGATACGAAAGCAGTGGCCTTGGAAAAGGAAGGAATAAAGGGAAGGGAAGCATAGGGATCAACCCGGCCATTGAGGGTAGTGGCCATCCCTCTTTTCCCGGAAGTTTCTAAGTCATCCAGGAGCTCATTGATCCGCCTCAATTCTTTCGTTCCCAGAACAAAATCCAGGTAAGGAAGGCGTCGTAGAAGGGCTTCCCCTTCTTGCTGGGCTACGCAGCCCCCCACTCCAATAATGAGCCCTGGTTTCTTTTTTTTAAACGCCCGAAACCGCCCCAGCGCGCTGTAGACTTTCTGTTCGGGCTTCTGCCGAACACTGCAGGTATTCAGGAAGATCAGATCAGCTTCGGCCGGGTCTTCGACCAAACGATAATTTCGGGCAGCCAGCAGATGGGAGAGGCGTTCTGAATCATAGACATTCATCTGGCAGCCAAAGGTTTGGATGTAGAGGTTCTTAGGGAACATAATCCCTGCCAGGGCTGGAAAAGTTTCCAATTATTTCTATCACCCTCCCAATTCCCATGTCAATCCTTTGATCTATCCAGCCCCCAACTCTTTTCCTATTCTGATCGTCAGAGGGGAAAATGTCAAAGAGCAGCTCGTAACAAACAGTGAAGGAGAACATTCGCCCCTGCTTCGCAGTCCTGCCATCTCGTGTTTTCTACTTCTACATGACTTCGACCACCGATACTGGGAACAAATATCATGGCCGTCGGCGCCTCCTGACTTACATAACTGGCATCATGGCCAGCTCCGCTGACCATAGAATGACTGGAATAGCCGAGTTTTCTGGCTGTTTCCCTTACGCCTTCTACAAGTTTTTCGTCGAAAGGAGTATGCCTTACACTCCAGGTCTCTTCCATCCTTATTGGACAACCCCTTTTCTCCCCTATTCTAAGGAAATCTTTTTTCAATTCTCCCCAGGCCTGGATAGCCAAGTTATCATCCCAGGAACGAATATCCACGGTAAAACGAACCCTGCCGGAGATGATATTTCTCGAATTGGGAAAATTGTGAATCTCTCCTACTGTAGCGACCATATTCCCTCCCACCTTTGCAGGCAATTCATTAACTTTGAGAATCATCTCCGCTGCTGTGCATAAGGCATCATTCCTGCCTTCCATTGGGGTAGGGCCTACTTGATTGGCTTTTCCTTCAACATCGATGTCATACCAATATAGGCCAAGGATTCCCTTGGGAACGCCGATTATTTTCCCTTCTATTTCCAGAATAGGTCCCTGTTCAATATGCAATTCAAAATAAGCATGGATTGGCCACCTCTTGGCCGGTTGCTTGCCTTTATATCCTATCCTTTCCAGTTCCTCCCCCAATTTTTTCCCCAAGATATCCGACCGGCTATAAGCCCACTCCCTGTTCAATTTCCCTACCCAAACTCCGGAGCCTATCAGGGCAGGGGAAAATCTCGAACCCTCTTCATTCGTCCAATCTACGATCATGACCGGTCTTCGGGTCACGATCCGATTCTCGTGGATTGTTCGCAGTACTTCCAGGCCTCCCATAACACCCAGGATACCGTCAAAGCGTCCACCCTGGGGCTGCGAATCGATATGGGAGCCGCTCAGGACTGGAGGTAGCGCGTTATCTTTTCCGGGTCTTTTGCCAAAGATATTCCCCATCTCGTCAACCATGACTTCAAGATCGATTTCCTTAAGCCATTTTAAAAATAGATCTCTGGCCTGCTTATCTTCATGTGATAGAGCAAGACGGTGAACTCCTCCTCCGGATGTGGCTCCGATTTGGGCCATTTTTTCTAAGGTGGTTCTAAGGCGCTCAGCGTTTACGGTCAGATTTTCTAAATCCATGCATTTTTGCTCCTTTTGGGGTGATTGGGGATGAATTCTGGAAATAGAAATGGGGGGTATTATAAACTCTCTATTCGATCATGCGCGGATGTTTAATTCCTATTTTTTGCCGTTTAGCTTTTTTTCTTTTGATCCGCGCCATCAGCGTCTTTGTTGTTCTAAACGCCTCTGCTCTTCCAACCGTCTCTGCTGTTCTAAACGCTTCTGCTCTTCCAACCGTCTTTGCTGTTCCAAACGCTTCTGCCGGATGATCTTTGCTCTCTCCTTTTCGAGGCGCTGGGCCTCCAGGGCCACACGCCTTCTCATCTCTTCCAGTCTTCTTTTCTCTTGCTGAATAGCGCTGTTGTCCCCTTGTTTTTGGTAGATATTGATTAGTCGAATGCTGGGGCCTGGGTTGTAGGGTTGAAGAACAGCTACTTTATTATAGTAAATTCCGGCCCGTTTGTAATCTTTTCTTCCATCATAAATATCTCCCAGCGAGGCATTGGGCTGCACAAAGTTCGGATCAATTTGCGTGGATTTTTGCAGAAGGGCAATCCGCTCATCTTCGCTCAAAATTTTGCCTTTGGGAGTGTGGGTATCTAATGCCTGGGAGTATAATTTGAATGCTTCCATCGAGGCCGTGGGCTTGGCCGCCAGTAGATTTTTCTCTTCGTTCGTCAAAGGAAGATTTAGGGATGACAAAAACGAAGTGGCAATTTTCTCTTGCAGCTCGAAGATTTTTTCAATTTCGCCCGTTGCTCCAGACGTAACATGGATCCTGCCGGTCTCCACTTCCAAGAATCTGGCATCAATGCGGATGGATTGTCCTACAATCTGAAAGGAACCGAGCACCAGTTCCTCAGCCCCCACCATCTTTCCCACTTTGGGCGCAGTTTTTTCATCGATCAGGCCTGTCTGTCCAAGTTCAACCTCCTTTAGGGCCTCGGAGAGCTTGTTCCTCTCGACTAATCTGAAACAGGCCAGGCTTCCGAGTTTGGTGGTCAGAACCTCTCCTATGCCTATACTCAGCCATTCATAATCCTTATGGCCAGCCAGGTTGGTGAAGGGCATTACAGCGATCAATATGGGGTCGGGATCTGAGGAATCTTGGGAGGAGGGAGGGGTATTTTGGGCTGCTGAGGGCGCAAGAAGTAGGAAGAGAAATAGGGAAGTAATCAATGGAAATATAAAGCGCTTTTTCATGGGTATTCCTCCCTTCTTTCGAGGATGGACTCTTATCCCTAAATATCGTCAAATAACGGAAAATATTGAAATTTCTCAGAAGAGACCTATTTTTCGGTAGGATTACGCCAAGAAAAGCCCTAAACCCCTTGAATTCATCTTTCTAATTTATTAAAATTCAGCGAAATTCTAAAAATCCTTCTCCGAAGCCTCGCGCTGGGCTGAGGAGCTTCTTGAGATGGGGCCTTTAGAAGAGGAGGCCTTGGCTCATGACTTTACGTTGGGGGATAAGATATCCAGTTAAGAGATGGAATAAAGAGGGTATTCATTTAGAGGGCACAGAGGGGAGGGAAGAGCAATTTTTTTGACTCTTTGAAAAATTAACAATTTCTCTGAGGCCTCTGTGGTTATTTTTGACAATACGATCAACACAAGGAGGAGAAAATTATGAGAAGTGAAGAAGGCCGGGGCGAGGGGGTCACATTATTCAATCTTACGGATGAATCCTTTGATAGCATTTTGACCCCATTCTTAAATTGGGGGATTATGGAGAGCGTCGGCGAAGATTATGCCGTCTCCACCTATCCAATTACGGTAAAAGTGAAACAGAATGTAACCTTTGCCAGGCTTAGAGAAGCATTGTTGGAACTGGTTCTCTCTTTGAATGATTTGGAACCATCGAGACTGGTTCGCGATCCGGTATTGGAACCCACAGCCGAAGGGACGAGATTTTTCTCCATTAAGTCACCCAGAAAAAGGGCTGAAAAAGCAGTCCCAATGGAAATTCCCTCTAAGCCGCCAGGGAAAAAGAAGAGGGATTAGAAAGGAGGCTGGTGCCCCCGGCGTGACTCGAACACGCGGCTCAGGGATTAGGAATCCCTTGCTCTATCCACCTGAGCTACGGGGGCAAAGGCAATTTTTTAATAGGACGCAGATTTCCGCAGATAAGAGCAGATTAAGAATCTAAAGAGCAAAAACATTTTATCCATCTGCGTTTGGCTTTTATATTAGCATGAGGGTAGAGGGTTTCAAGGTATTTTTTCCGCCAGTGGGTGAAATTCAAGCTCCATCCCCTTGTATATTAAAGAAAGAGAGTTATCCATAGGGGGCGAGCCTGACACCCCCAGGATGTCGGGCTCGTCCCCCTGTGGATAACTCCACATAATTAAATTGCGCCGGAAATAATTGCCTGTGGATAAGTCGAAAAAATTGTATCAAAATTGATTTATAGGCGGACCATCGTGGCAGATCGTCTCCCCCTTGGGCGGTCAACCCGCGGGTGAGCTTGGGTCGCCACGATGCTCTCCAACTCCCGGACAGTTGCTTGGGACCGGATCGGATCCCGCATTTCACAAGGCAGGGTAAAGGAGGTAAAACTTTGGACCAGAACGAATTTTTTATCGGGATGGACGTATCGAAAGGTACCTTAGAGGTGTTCGTTAAGCCTCTGGGAGAGAGGATGACTTTTGCCCAGACGGAGGATGGCTTATCGCTGATGGCCAACTTCGTCCAATCCTTTTCTCCTTGTTTAGCAGTGCTGGAAGCGACTGGCGGTTTGGAAAGGGCAGCGGTGGCTGTCTTGGGTAGTAAAGGTTTACCCATCGTAGTCGTAAATCCCCGACAGGTGCGCGATTTTGCCAAAGCAAAAGGCATCCTGGCCAAAACCGATAAAATTGATGCCAAGGTCATTGCTGATTTTGCTGAAGCCATTCGACCCGAAATCAGACCCCTTAAGGCGGAGGAAATGCAAGAGTTGGAAGCCCTGGTAACACGCCGCCGGCAGGTGGTCCAGATGTTAACCGCCGAAAAGGAACGCTTGTATACAGCTTCCCGCTCTACCAAAAAAGATATCCAAGCCCATATCCAATGGCTGGAGAAGCGTCGGGACAGATTGGATAAGGATTTGGGTCGCATGATCCAAAACTCTCCTCTTTGGCGGGCAAAGGATAAAATCTTACAGAGCCCGAAAGGGGTCGGACCCGTGCTGTCCCATACCCTTTTGGCTAAACTGCCCGAGCTGGGAACCCTGAATCGCAAGCAGGTGGCCAAATTAGTCGGGGTCGCACCCTTGAACCGGGACAGCGGAAACTTTCGGGGCAGGCGTACGGTTTGGGGGGGTCGATCTGAGGTTCGTTCTGTCTTATATATGGCCACTGTCGCTGCCATTCGCTCTAATCCTGTAATTCGGGCTTTCTATGAGCGTCTCATAAAAGCAGGCAAATTAAAAAAAGTTGCCATTACCGCTTGCATGAGAAAACTTCTGACGATTTTAAATG
>Ga0315314_1000698_pt1 | contig 34050 bp, 26 predicted proteins | sample TDP9_MG_FD_203631 | JGI IMG/M metagenome (GOLD analysis project Ga0315314, IMG submission 203631) | Freshwater sediment microbial communities from Lake Towuti, South Sulawesi, Indonesia - TDP9 | ecosystem: Environmental > Aquatic > Freshwater > Lake > Sediment | place: Indonesia: South Sulawesi... | reverse complement strand
CGGCCAGCCCCACCACCTCGCCTGGGTAAACTTCCAGGCTCACACCCTGTACAGCCGACAAGGTGCCGAAACTCTTAAAGAGGTTGATGGCTCTCAACAACGGCTCCATTTGGAAAAGCCCCCTCATTTTATCTGCCGTCGCCAATGGTCCAGCAAAATGAACGCCAGGATCATAGCCCCAAGCGCCGCCGTCTGCCAGTAGGCGGAGAATCCCAAAAGCACCAAGCCATTGCGCAGCATCTGCATGACGGCCGCGCCCAGCAACACACCCAGAATGCTCCCCTCGCCGCCGAACAGGCTAGTTCCCCCGATGACAGCGGCGGCGATAATGTCGAGTTCGTAGCCAAGGGCCGCCGTAGGCGCTGCCACGCCCAGGCGTGCCGTCATCAGCAATCCCCCAATGGCTGTCAACACCCCACAGAGCGTGTAGACCAGCACCTTAATCTGAACTACGTTGACACCGGAGGTGAGCAATGCCCGTTCGCTGCTGGCCAATGTGTAGATGTAGTTGCCCAACACCGTCTTGCCCATCAGCAGGCTGACCAGCACTGCCAGACCTAGCATGAAGAGGACCGGCAAGGGCAAGGACAGGGAGCCCAGCGGCAGGTCGTGCTGGCCCAGCACGCGGAACCCTTGGGGCAGGTTGCGCACCGGCCATCCCCCGGTCAGGCCAAAGGTGATTCCTCGCGCCATGCTCATCGTCCCCAGGGTGACGATGAAGGGAGGTAGCCTCACGCGACCGATCAGAGTGCCGTTGACCCAGCCCACTAGCCCGCCGGTCAGTAGTCCAGCGATGACAGCTAAAGGCACCAAGAGACCTGCCTCCAGGCAAAGTGCACTGATGAGCCCAGCCAAGGCCATCACCGCCCCAACGGACAGGTCAATGCCGCCGATGATGATGATCATACTCTCGCCAAAAGCGGCGATGGCGATCCACGAAAAGGCGCGCGAGATGTTGGATAGATTATTCCAGGTGAAGAAGGTGTCGGTCCGCAGGCTCAAGAAGGCCCCGATGACCAGCAGGAGAACGAGGGCGACGGTCTCGTGACGACCGATCAGGATGCGCCACATCCCTTTCAAAGACCTAAACAGACTTGGCTTTTCCTCAGTTTGTGATAAGATGGCAGCTTTGTCACCCATTTGATGAGTTATGCCAAAAGCAATCTAATTCGTAACACTACCCTCAAAATTGGGGTAGAAGGCCAACCGCGTTGGCCGTCACCGCGCCTGCGATCCCGCTAACGCCCAACACGGTTGGGCTACTACCCTAAATGTAACAATGTCAAGCTATATTGATACTCGAAATCTTACGCTATCATATCATCTATGATCTGGCGCAGCGTAGCCGTGTCCAGGTCTTTCTTGTCCAGGAAAGCGACAGCACCGGCCTCCAGACCTAGACGGTGGAACTGCCGGTCGGGGTAGGCACTGATGAGGATGATACGCGACGGTGGTGACAGCGCCTTGATACGCCGTGTACAGCGGATGCCATCTTCTTCACCCAGTATCACGTCCACAAGCACCAATTGGGGCGCAGCACGCTGAGTCAGGTGCACCGCTTCTCGGATGTTTTGGGCTTCGTAAATCATAGCCTGAGGACACACTTTGCCAATCATCCGTCGCAGTTGATGGCGATAGCGCGCGTTGTCGTCCACCAGCAACATCGTCACACGCTGTTGCACGGGGGCCTCAGAAGAAACAGGGGCCATAGAGGTTGCCTGCCTCGACGTGGCCAGCACTTCAGGATGCTGCATGATGTAATTGACAGCTTCCAGACGGCTTTGGACGCCGAGTTGCCGATAGAGCCGGGTGAGGTGATTCTCGACCGTTTTGACACTCAGCCCTAGCCGTCGGGCGATGGTCTGATTGTCGAGCCCCTGTTGCAGTAAACTCAGGATCTCACACTGGCGTGCTGTCAGTGATGAAAGCAAAGTTGCGTCTATATGGCCAACCAGCTTGTCAACCAGTGGGCTCGAGACCCATCGCTCACCAGCCAGTACGCGTTGCACTGCCAGTCGCAGGTCGCTGAGAGGCTGGTCTTTCAAGTGGTAGCCATCAACACCTGCTCCCAGCAGCCCATGCACATAGACGTCGTCATCGTAGGCACTGACTACCAGGATCTTCATGTCAGGGTAGCGCGCTCGGATCTGGCGGATGGCAACCACCGGCTCAAAGTCGGGCATGGTCACGTCTATCAGCAAACAATCGGGCTGCATCTGGGCCAAAGCTTCAAAGAGCGCCGGGCCATCTCCTGCCTCGCCGACGATCTCCAGGTTGGCAAGTTCTTCCAATGCCTTGCGGAGGCCAGCACGCACAACGGCGTGGTCGTCCGCCAACAGAATGCGCACCTTGCTCATGTCTTTATTATACCACTATTTTGAGTCCTTGCCCACTCGTTGGGGTGCTGGGAGATAGGGGAAATCCCCCTACGGAATAGGGGAAATCCTATATGCATTTGAGGGGTAAAGGGGATGCAAAATAGCTGCGTTCCTGCTATAATATAATAGCGCGCCTAGGTGTTTCTCCATGGCAGCACCTCTCAGTCGACTTGCCTGGGTTTGTGTAGCATAATCTTCAGTAACGCGGGGGTGTCCTACGGGTTTCCGTAAAAGGCGCAGTTATGGGTATTATACGGAAAAATTCCAGGGATGGTTCAGAATTAGGGTAACACTTTTCACCGGGCGCCAAAAATAAGCCCTACTATGCAGGCATCTAAGCAGAGATGGGTGCAATCGGCCTAAAACAGCACCAGAAAGCATATCTTGGAGCATCAAGCCACATCACAGCCGACGCTGGATTATTCAAGGTGCCCGAAAGTGTTACCTTAATTCCCTGGGAAAATGAACCATCCCAAATTCCAGATAGTCAATAGTTAGGCCGAACTGCGGGAGAGCGAAGAAGATGAAGGACGCGAGCACCATTGTGGCGATCTGCGCGCTGATTGTATCCGTTGTGTCCCTTGCCACGTCGGTATACTTCAGCTGGTGCGCGAGAGATCACAACCGACGGTCCGTTAAGCCCCTCCCGTTTGTATTACAGTCCGATTTCGAGGATCGGATAGCCGTGGTCATTCGGAACAACGGAACTGGGCCTCTAATTCTGCACAAGGCTCAGGCAAAGAGTTCCGCTGATGGTCGTTCGGGTCACTTGATCGACTTAATACCGACACCACCTCCGGGCCTCCTTTTCACAAACTTCAACCGGGTCCAACAGATCAGAGCCATCCGGCCGGGTGATCAGATCGATCTCGTCGATCTTTCGGTTGATGTGCATGACCCTAGGGCCGTTGCATATCGAGATGAGCTGAGACGCGCGCTCGGCGATATGACGGTCGAGCTGACGTACACGGACGTCTATGACACGCGCTTTCCGGTCTATGCGATCAAGCTGGCTTGGTTTCACCGGCACTTTGGTATATCGGCCTAACCACCGGCTCCAGCGCGACGCGCCGCAAGCGGCGCGCGGCTGAGCCGGAGCGTTGGGTGGCGACGCCAGCCGCTCCTCAGAAGAGGCGAATCGGATTGGAGGTATATCTTGATGAAAGCATTAGTAGTTTACGATTCGGTTTTTGGCAATACAGAGCAAATAGCCCAGGCGATTGGCAATGCTCTTGATTCCCAAATGGATGTCGAGATACTCCGGGTAAGTAATGTGAAGCCAGAACAATTGACGGGATTGAAGTTGTTAATCATCGGCTCTCCTACCCAGGGGGGCAGACCTACGCCGGCGATTCAAGACTTCCTTAACAAAATTTCGGAGGCTGCTATTAGGGGTATCAATGTGGCTGCGTTCGATACCAGATTATCAACGAGACTGGTCGGAATCTTTGGCTATGCCGCAGGAAGAATCGCTGACAGTCTGAAAAGAAATGGCGGGACTCTCATAGTGCCACCAGAAGGGTTTTTTGTAAAAGACAAAGAAGGTCCGCTGAAAGAAGGCGAACTTGAACGAGCTGCGGATTGGGCAAAGCAAATCATAGCAACACAATAAACCGCCCAACAACCGCATGGGGCCGACGCTCGAAGACTCGCGTGGCTCATGCGGGGCGATAGCGCGCCCGACGTGAGTGTGCTGATAAGGTCGGTTCTAAAATCTAGGGAGGAGGTACATTTGCAAAAAGTCACTAACATCAAGTCCGATCCACCCCAAAACAATATCTAAAAAAGGAGGAGTTAAGATGTACAAGAAAAGCATGGCTCTTTTGATGACTTTGGCGCTTGTAAGCCTAGTCATCGCCGGATGTGGGCCCGCACCGACGCCTGAGAAGATCATCGAGACCAGGGAGGTGATCAAGGAAGTAGTCGTCACCCCTACCCCAAAACCTGAGGAGAGAAAGCTGGAGGTCTTCCACTGGTGGACCGCCCCGGGTGAGAGGGAAGCTGCCGATGCCATGTTCAAGGCGCTTAAGGATAAGTACCCTGACATCCAGGTGGTAGAGAACCCGGTGGCCGGTGGCGGCGGTGTAAGCCATCGCGTCGTTCTGCAGGCCCGGATGTCGGCTGGCCTGCCGCCTGACACATGGCAGACGCTCGGTGGTGCTGAGCTAAAGTCCTACGTGGACGGCGGCTTTCTTGTGCCACTGGATGACCTCTGGAAAGAACTCGACTATGCCAAGGCGATCCCTGGGCCGCTGGCCAGGATGGTCTCTATGGAAGGGCACCCCTACGTCGTCCCGCTCAACATACACATCCAGAACATCCTGTACTACAACATGGCTCTGTTTGATGAGCTGGGGCTCAAGGCACCCAAGAACTATAGGGACCTGATCGCGGCGTGTGAGGCCATCAAGAAGGCCAAGCCAGCAATGTCGCCCATAGGGCTGGGCACCAAGGAGAAGTGGGAGGCGGCCTTCGTCCTGGACGCCCTCATCCTTGAGCTGGGCGGGCCTGCGTACTATGTGAAACTGTTCAAGGGCGAGGTTGACGTTACGAAGGACGAGACCTTCAGGAAAGCTCTGGAAAGGTTGCAAGAGCTGGGCCAGTATTTCAACAGCGACCACGCTGCCCTCACCTGGGACCAGTCAGTCAGCATGGTGGGCGCTGAGGATGCGGGGATGGTGACCATGGGCACCTGGGCCATCGGTGCCTTCGTCAAAGGCAGCGGTTGGGAGCCGGGCAAGGATTTCGGCGCTCTCACCTTCCCACAAGAGCCTGAGAGAATCCTGTTGGGCCACACTGACGCTTATGGCGTGGCGAAGGGCGCGCCGCATCCGAAGACCACGCTGGACTGGCTGAGAGTCGTGGCTTCACCGGAGCTGCAGATCCCGACCGACGTGACCCAGGGTGGGATGTTCGCCAGGATCGACATCGCTCCTACCGAGTTCCCTGATCCAATCCGGCAGGAGATGCAGAGCTATCTCCGTGACAACCCGGGTAAGCTGATCCTGGACCAGCATGGCAGCATCGCGCCCCAGGCCTTTACGTCGGCCTATTGGGATGCGATCGCAGCCTTCATTGCCACGCCTGATGTGGATGCGACGATCTCCACCGTAGCCACTCTCTTCACGACCCACAATGTCAAGAAAGAGGCGGCGTGGTATCAGTGGCCATAGAGGGCTGGAGGCAAGGGCTGATTGTCTGGCCTGAAATTGGGTTTATGAGCTAACCGACCATCAGCGGAGGGTAGGGACGCCCTTTGGGGCGTCCCTACCTGATTTTGACTTATTAGCCCGAAATGGTTACAATGGTTGTGCTATACGGAATCTGACTTGGATGGGCAACAACAGTGAGCACATTGAATCAGATCAATGAAACTCAGGTCGCTAGGCCTGTTTGGAAGCGCAACAGAAGGCCCAGGCGGGAATTCAGTTTCGTAGACTTCTTAGTTTTCCTCCTTCCCCTCTTGCTTCTCGTCATTCTTCTATACGGGATGCTGGTGTGGACTTTTTATGTGTCCTTCGCCGACTGGTCCGGGGTGGCGCCCAATTACACTTTCGCCGGTTTGAAATGGTACAAAATGATGGCCAGCCTCGACCGTTTCTGGGTAGATGTGAGGAATAACCTCAAGTGGCTCATTCTGGGGGTGATGCCGACCGTCATCATCGCCCTTTTCATCGCCTATCTGTTAGAGATTGGGTCCATTCGTGGGCTTGAATCTTACGTCAGGACGCTGATTCTCTACCCCGTGGCGATGTCATTCCTCGTCAGCGGAACCATCTGGTCGTGGATGTACGAGCCTAACAAAGGGGTGTTCAACACCATTCTGAGGGGATTGGGACTGGACTCTCTCACAGGCCGCTTTGCTACAAATCCATCCACTGCGACCTACTGGCTTATCGTGATATTTATCTGGCAGTATCTCGGTTTTGCGGTCATCATCCTCCAATCCTCTTTCAGAACCACTGAGCTTCAAGAGATGGTCGAAGCCGCCATCGTTGACGGGGCTTCCAGGCTGAGGATTCTGATCCAGGTCATCATACCCAACATCCGAGGAGGAATCCTGATTCTTGTTTCGCTGCTGCTGATTTCATCGCTCAAGGTTTTCGACATCGTTTACATCGTCACTTTTGGCGGACCGGGTTATTCGACCGACGTGCTTTCGCTGCACATGCTCATTGCCACGTTCCAGCAGCACCTGGTGGCCCTGGGGGCTGGTCTTGGCGTGATCATATTTGCCATGGCCTTTATCATCGTAATCCCATACACCATCTATGCGTTTAGGAAATGGTTCGAATGAAGATCAAAAACCCTACCTTTACCATGTTGGTTTTACTAACCATCGTTGTCCTGACCGTGACGTACGTGCTGCCGATGTACGTGGTGGTGGTTACCTCGCTCAAAACACCGCCAGAGATATCCAAAAGGCAGTACCTGCTTCCCAGTGGGAACTTGCACTTTGAGAACTATGCCCAGGCGTTCAAGCTGTCCGCTTCTTCGCTGATAAACTCCTCGATCATTTCGTTCGCTGTCACAGCCGTGGCCGTGTTCATCGGGGGCCTGGGGGGGTATTATCTCAGCCGAACCCGGTCGCTTTTTGCCAAAGTCCTCTTCATTCTTGTGGGCATTGCTCTATACCTGCCGTACCAGGTGATACTTATTCCCTTGGTTCAGATCATGGCCAAAACGAGGCTGGCTTTGACCCACTTTGGATTGATTCTCAGTTATCTCATCCTAAACGTGCCTCTGGCTTCCGTCTTAATGGGAACTTTCTTCACGGCCATTCCCAGAGAGCTGGAAGAGGCAGCCGAAGTAGATGGAGCCTCCAGAATACAGATCTTCTTCAGGGTCATTTCACCCGTCGCGTTGCCCGCTTACGCTTCCACCGCGATCATCATCTTTACGCAGGTGTGGAACGAGTTTCTGCTGGCGTTAACGCTTTCGACGCCGTACACGACGACCATTCAGGTCAAGTTGGCTGAGGTCAAGGGGACCTTTCTCGCGCTTTACAACATCCAGATGGCGGCGGCCCTGATTGCGTTACTCGTTCCCCTTGTGTTCTTCCTCGCCCTAGGGCAATACTTCATAAAAGGTATCCTTGCTGGCGCGTTAAAAGGCTGATCCCCTTTTCGCGAAAAGATGGCAGTAAATTGCTGGTAATTCCTGCTCCTCTTGGATGTGGGGGATGAAAGAGGCCGCCTTGGGACGGGCGGCCTCTTCGTATGAGAGAAACTTGCCTAAATAAGTCTTGCGTGGTAGGATATAGCAGAGCAGGCAGCCGGGCGGCTGCGGGCGTTGCCGCAGACTCATTCTCAAGGAGAAAGAGATGGAGAAATACCCGTACATGCTTATGGCTATCGTAGCGGTGATCATGGTTTTGGCTGGGTGCGGACCTACATCCACCAAGGCCCCACCGCCAACGGCTGGGAAGCTGACCATTGCCTGGATTCCGAAAGCACTGAACAACCCCGTGTTTGAACTGGGGCGGGATGGGGCCTTCAAGAAGGCAGAGGAACTGACGGCGGCCGGCTCGGAGGTCGAGGTGCTCTACGTCGGCTCCGTAGCCTCTGATGCAGCGGAGCAGGTGCGGGTGGTGGAGGACATCATTGTCAAGGGTGTGGACGCCATCGGCATCTCCTGCAACGACCCCACGGCCTGCGAGGACCCCATCAACAAGGCGGTGAAGGCGGGTATCCCGGTGATGACCTGGGACTCCGACTCGCCCGACAGCCGGCGCTTCACCTACCTGGGAGTGGACAACTACCAGGGTGGCAAGGCGGCGGCTGACCTGCTGGTGCGGTTCATGGGTGAGAAAGGCAAGGTAGCGCTGCTCACCGGCGTGCCGGGGGCCTTCAACCTGGAGGAGCGCATCCGTGGCTTCAAAGACGGCGTGGCGGCCTACCCCGGCATCGAGATCGTCACCACCGTCTACTGCAACGACGACATCAACCTCGGTGTGCAGGTGGTGGAGGAGACAATGCAGGCCCATCCAGACCTTAGCGGCTGGTTCTTCGTGGGAATGTGGCCGCTGTTCGCGGAGCGGGGCTCCATGCCGCTGTGGGAGGATGCTTCCCTGAACAAGGGGATGGTCAACATCGTCTTCGATACGCTGCCGATGGAGTTGGAGCTCCTGAAGGACGGCTACGTGCACGGTCTGATTGGCCAGAAGTACTGGGGCTGGGGCTACGACACAGTGCAGATGATCTACGATTACATCGTGAAGGGTACCCGCTACGAGGACTGGACCGACTCGGGCATGGACATCGTCACTGAGTGCAACGTGGATGTCATGGCCGAAATGTGGGCCACTAGCGACTTCACCAAGGGGTTGCCTGACCCCTACGAGTGCTTGAAGTAGCCATTCCGGGGGTTCAACTGAATAAGGAAGTGAAAGGTGGAGTACATTCAAAAGTATTTCGACGAGATAGGCTGGATTCTGCAAAACCTGCCCCAGGCCGAGATCGCTCGCACCATAAACATCCTGACTCAGGCCCGAACCGAGACCTCGAGACGATGATGTTGCTGGCTAGCGATGTGCTGGGGGGCGTCACCCCGGCCGCCATCGGCGTGAGCTTCGGCGGCCCGGTGAAGGCAGAGGAGTGCGTCGTGCTCCTCTCTCATCACGTGCCAGGCTGGGAGAAGGTCCCGCTGCATGAGCGGCTGGAGGCGCGATTCGGGGCCCCCGCTGCGGTGGACAACGACGCCAACGTCGCAGCTCTGGGGGAGTGGCGTTTTGGAGCGGGACAGGGCTGCCGTAGCCTCCTCTACGTCACGGTCAGCACCGGCATCGGCGGGGGCTGGATCCTGGATGGGCGGATCTATCACGGGGCCGACAGCCTGGCGGGCGAGATCGGCCACGGTGAAGAAGTTCATGGTGGGCTATGAGATGTTGGCCAGTCCGCAGCGCGATCTCACCCCTGAGGCCAGTGCGAAGAAGCTGCGGGCGCTATCGGAAGCACATTGCAAGCGGAGGTAGGAGATATAGTCGATATTGAGAGACTTATAACAGCCTTTGGCGAACAATTTGGGGGCTATCCCCCGCCGCGGCTAGTACGTGCTCCTGGCCGAGTTAACCTCATCGGCGAGCACACCGACTACAACGACGGCTTTGTGTTGCCCATGGCTATCAACCATGCCGTCTGGCTGGCAGTGCGGCCGCGGGACGACCGCCAGGTGATAGTCCATTCGCTGGATTTCGAGGGTACGGCTAGCTTTTCTTTAGACGAGATCACCCACGATGCTGACCAGCCTTGGAGCAACTACCTGCGAGGCGCGGCCTGGGCCCTGCAGGAACAGGGGTATCGGCTGCGGGGGATGGAAGGGGTCATCGTGGGCGATGTGCCCATCGGAGCTGGGCTGTCATCGTCAGCAGCGACAGAGGTGGCGGCAGCCAAGGCGCTCCAGGTGGTCAGCGGCTTTGAGTGGGATGAAGTCACAATGGCTTTGGCCTGCCAGCGAGCGGAGAACGAGTTCGTGGGGATGCGCTGTGGCATCATGGACCAGCTCATCGCCGTCCTGGGCCAACGAGGCCACGCTCTATTGATTGATTGCCGCAGCCTAGCCCACGAACTGGTGCCGCTGCCGATGGGGGTCAAGGTGGTGGTAGCTGACACCATGAAGCGCCGGGGCCTAGTTGATTCGGAGTACAACCTGCGGCGCCAGCAGTGCGAGGATGGGGTGCAGCGATTGTGGGAACATCTGCCCGGCACCCGCGCCCTGAGGGACGTCTCTTCAGCTGACCTGGCCCGATATGGGCATATCCTGCCCGGGGTTGTCCGTCGGCGCTGCACGCACGTGGTTCAGGAGAACGAACGGGTGCTGGAGGCTGTGGCCGCACTGCAGGTGGGGGATGCTGTGGCCTTCGGGCGGCTCATGGATGCCTCTCACACCAGCCTACGTGACTTATATGAGGTGAGTTGCCGCGAGTTGGACTTGATGGTGGAGATTGCCCGTTCAGTCCCCGGCTGCCTGGGAGCTCGTCTGACCGGGGCAGGTTTTGGCGGCTGCACTGTCAGCTTGGTGGAGGAGGGGGCCGTATCGCAGTTCCAAGAGATAGTGCGCGAGGCCTATCAGCGTCAGACCGGCCTGGCTCCTCAGCTTTACGTCTGTGTCGCCAGCGACGGAGTTGGGGAGGTGGAATGGAAAGCAGAGCCCTAGCCTTGTAGCGGATCTTCCCACACCTACCTTTCTCCATCAATGTTGTTTGCCCCGTTCAGACGCCATTTTTCTCCTTCTCCTCATCACACCATTCCTCAAACGAGCCCATTTATCCTAGAGCTTCAGGTTCCTCTTCCTCCGATACCAGTGCCACTCTTTCGCTCAGAATCGGTGTTGAACATCTCAAGCCGTTCGGCTGAGCCTTCGGGCTGAGGCCCTCAGGCCGAAGCCTCACGGCGAAGCCTCCTGGGCTGGGTGGTGATGGGCTCTCCCGCCTGAAGGGCGAGAGGGCCCGTCAGGTCAGCCTACAGGCTACGGCCGTTTGACTGAGGTTCGGCTGAAGCTCAGCCCGAAGCGCTCACGGCGAAGCCTCGCGAAGTCGGTGGCTGCCTGAGATCTCCTCTGGAGCACGGAGCGAGTCTTCGTTTGGACACGATGACGCTGGCCAACAAGGGCAAGCAGATGGCCTTCTCCAGCAGCCGTAGCGGGGCTTGTCTAATGGGCGGAAGTAGGGTAGAATATAGGCGCAGGCCTGTCAGACATGGGTTCACCTCCGGGCATGGCAGTTAAAGGTCGCCCTGTTCGATAGCCCTCAATTGCAGGGCTTATGCAGTTAGCGAAGGGAGAGCGACTTTGACTAACCCTGTGCCCCGTAGAGCAGGGTTTATCCCTGACGAACACTCTCGCTCTAGAGCCGTTCGTGTGCAAAGCGTAATAAAGCGAGAGTGTTCGTCACCTGCGGTTTGATGCCAACTACGGGATTTGAACAAGAACCGCGTAACTCCTGTCGATTGTTGAACGGGTCAGTCAACCGATGAATCGAGTCAGCCGATCAAGCCGATTAAACGGACTGGAGACGGGGTTGATCGGTTCAATAACGAAAACTCTCTCCGAAACATATGAAAGAAAGTATATAGGAAGAGTGCAGGATTCCGTGAGCAAACGGAGAGAGTTTTCGTTACAGGGGTGAAAAGTGGCACTTTTGTTTCCCGCTTTGATTTGGTGGTTAATAGTCGAGATATTGGGCCTGGCGGCCCTGCCCCTGACCCTGTGGCTCTTCAGACACCTGCCTGATCGGGGCTACGCCTTCGCCAAGCCGCTGGGGATCCTCCTGACCAGCTACGCCCTCTGGATCCTGGTCACCTTCGGCTTCCTGCGCAACACCACGAGCGCCATCGCCTTCGTCGTCCTCCTGGTGGCCGCTGGGACGTGGCATCTCTTTGGGAAGGGAGTCAGGGAGGCTCTAAGGCAGATCCCCCGAAGCCCGATCGTCGCTGCCGAGGCCCTCTTCGCCCTGGCCTTCGGCCTCTGGGCCCTCTTCCGCGCCTACAACCCGGAGATAGCGGCCACGGAGAAGCCGATGGAGTTCGCCTTCCTCAACGCCATCCTCAGAAGCGAGAGCTTCCCTCCCCACGACCCCTGGCTCTCCGGCTTCGCCATCAGCTACTACTACTTCGGCTACCTGATGATGGCCATGCTCACCAAGCTCTCAGGGCTCCCCGCCAACATCACCTTCAACCTGGCCAACGCCCTCCTCTTCGCCCTAACGATAACAGGGGCGTTCAGCCTTGTTTACAATTTGATAGAAGGAGCTAAAGGAGATGAGGGAACTAAGGGAACTCCCTCTAGTTCCCTTCTCTACGGTTTTTTAGGCTCCCTCTTCGTCGCCGTCATTGGCAACTTGGAAGGGCTGCTGGAGCTCCTCCACGCCAAGGGAATCGGCTCGGTGGCCTTCTGGCAGTGGGTGGACATCAAGGACCTGCTTGGCGGCCCACCTTTCATGAGCGAAGGATGGTGGTGGTGGCGGGCCTCGCGGGTCATCCACGACGTCATCCTGGGGCAGACCGTTGAGGTCATCGATGAGTTCCCCTTCTTCAGCTTCATGCTGGGCGATATGCACCCCCACGTGCTGGCGCTCCCCTTCGTGCTCTTGGCACTGGCCTTGGCGCTGAACATTCTCTTAAGCAAGAGGCAAGAGGCAAGGGGCAAGTTTCCAGTTTCCAGCTTCCAGCTAATCGTCTACGCCCTCTGCTTGGGGGCCTTGGGATTCCTCAATAGCTGGGACCTGCCGACCTATGCCCTGATCGTGGTGATGGCCTGTGCGGTGCAGAGCCGCCGGCATGGCGGCGGATTCAGGGACGTAGCCCGCTTCGCCATCGCTTTGGCTGCACTGGCCATCCTGCTTTACCTCCCCTTCTACATTGGCCTTCAATCCCAGGCCGGGGGATTACGTCCGGTGCTCCTGGTCAAGACCAAACTGCACCAGTATTTGGTCATGTTTGGCCTCTTCATCTACGTCGTCGTCAGCCTCATGGCCGATGGCTTGTGGCACTGGCAACGAAAACTCTCTCCGAAAGATATGAAAGCAAGCATAAATGTTAGGATTGCAATACCCCGCCAGCAGACGGAGAGAGTTTTCGTTGGGCGGAGGCGCTTACCGCAACATCGCTGGCTCACAATCGCCTTCGTCCCCCTGGGGCTGGTTCTGCTCCTTTCCCTCGCCTTCAAGTGGTGGACAGCGGGCTTTCTGGCGCTCCTGATCGGCACGACCATCTCGCTCCTCTTCCAAAAGCTCGGTGACGCACTCTCTCGCCCTTCTAATGGAATACCTCTGAGGCGAGAGAGTGCGTCAGGTGAAGGGAGCGAGGATTCGACAATCTTCGTGCTCTTCCTAATCCTCGTCGCCCTGCTCCTCACCCTCAGCGTGGAGTTCGTCTACGTCAAGGATGTCTTCAACAGCCGCATGAACACCGTCTTCAAGCTCTACTATCAGGCCTGGGCCTTGCTTGCCATAAGCAGCGCTTTTGGGGTATACTACATAGTTGATGGCTGGCGGAGAACGACAGGGCGGTATGCTTGGTTGGCTCTCTTCGCCGCTCTGTTCGCAGCCAGTTTGGTCTACCCAGCAGCAGCTACCTATACCAAGGCCAATCGCTTTGCGGTCTCCCCGACCCTCGACGGCACAGCCTACATGGAGCGACACTATCCGGACGACTACGCCGCCATCCAGTGGCTCAAGGCCAACGTGGAGGGGGCGCCGGTGGTTCTGGAGGCCCCTGGGGGCTCCTTCACCGAATACGGGCGGGTCTCCTCCCAGACGGGGCTGCCCACGCTCCTGGGCTGGGGCGGGCACGAGCTGCAGTGGCGGGGGAGCTACGAAGAGCCTGGTCGCCGGGAACCGGACATCGAGGCGATATACAAAGGCCTCGATGAGAAGAGGGTCCTGAAGCTGTTGGATGAGTACGATGTAAGCTACGTCTATGTCGGCAGACTGGAGAGGGAGAAGTACCAACTCAGCCAAGCGCAGGTGGGGAAATTTGCCAAGTTCATGGACGTCGTCTACGACCAAGGGGGTGTGAGGATATATAAGGTCAGGGATTAGAGGATGGGTATGAAGAGAGGTAAAAAGGAGAGAAAGACAGTTGGGTTGCCGGACCTCACCGTGGAGGTGGCCCTCTACCTGTTGCTCGTCGTTGTGGCAGCGGGGATGCGCCTCTATGGGCTGGGGGGGAGGCCGCTGCAGGAGGAAGAGGCAGAACAGGCAATGGCAGCCTGGCGCTTCTATCGCGGCGAGGCCCAGGGTTTAGCCCTAGGCTATAGCCCCCTCCTGTTTCACGGAAATATGCTCCTTTTCGCGCTCTTCGGAGCCAACGACTACATCGCCAGGCTCATCCCTGCCCTCTTTGGTACCCTGTTGGTGGGCTTGCTCTACCTCCTGCGCCGCCGCTTAGGACGGATGGGGGCACTGGTTGCCTCCTTCCTCCTTGCTTTCTCCCCCTCCTTCCTCCTCTTCTCCCGTTCCCTCGACCCCGAGGTCATCGTCGCCGCCTGTTCCTTGGCCCTGTTGATCGGACTCTTCGGCTACCTGGACGAGAGGAAGGGGGCGTATCTTCGCCTCGCCGCAGCGGCCCTGGCCATCGCCCTGAGCGAGGGGCCATCGGCCTACACGGCCCTCCTCATCTTCGGGAGCTTCCTCGCCTTCGCCATGCGGCTGGATCGCTCCGGTTCCGTCGCTGCCGCCTGGCGGGAGGCGAGGGGCGATAAGGCCCTGCTGCGGGACTGCGCCGCTATCTTCGCCCTCCTCTTCCTCTCTATCTCCACCGGCCTCCTGGCCAATTTCCAAGGAGTGCAGGCAAGCATAGATCTGGCTGCCGCCTGGCTGGCTCGATTCCGCCCACAACCCAGTGGCCACCCCTGGCATTATTATCTTCAATTGCTGTTTTCCTATGAAGGGCTTGCGCTAGCCTTCGGCCTGGTCGGCATTGGCTATTCCTTCTCAAGGAGAAACCTATTTACCTGCTTTCTGATCTATTGCTTTGCGGCGAGTATGGTCCTAAACTCTATCATCGGGGGCAAATCGCCCGCCTTCGTCCTCCAGCCCCTGTTGCCCCTTGTCCTCCTGGCAGGGAAGCTCATCGGCTGTCTTCTGGAAGGGATGAGGGAGGCAGCTTCGAAACTGGAGTTGGCCTTTTTCAGCCTCTCCCTGCCGATCATGGTCTACGTAATGATTCAATTGGGGGGATACGCCTCTTTCGGGCAGGCGATCTATCTGAAGGCCGCCTTAGGTGCCGTCGCCGTCCTGATCGGCCTCTCTGCCCTCTTCTGGGCGTGGCTGGGCCGAGGGAGGGCGTTGCGGATCGGGGGGCTGGCTCTCTCCTTACTCCTGGCCGCCTTGATGGTCCACGCCAGTTTCAACCTGAACTACCGTCACGACATTGAGCCCCGCGAGCCTCTCGTTGGTGTAGCCACCTCGCCCGATGTGGTGGAGATGGTGAGGACCATCGAAAATATATCCAGCGCTCGCGAGGGGGATAAGCACAGCATCGCTATCGCCGTTGATGAGTCGCTGCAGCCAACCCTGGCCTGGTACCTGCGCGATTTCGAAAAGGTCGGTTTCTCCAGCGCGATCGGGCCCTATGGCCCCATCGTCATCGTGCCCGCCGAGGGGGATCAGCCCCCTTTAGGAGGCTATATCGGCCAGCGTTTCAGGCTGAGATCCCTCTGGGGACTGGAAGGGCTGCGGGGGGCAAGCCTGGTGCGCTGGCTCTTCTACCGTGAGGCGACAACTCTGGTGCGATACGATGAGGTGATACTGTGGATGCGTGCTGAGTAGCCAGAAATGACAAACTGTCTCCCCAACCTCCGCTGAAGTCACTATTTCGCTTATGGTTGCAAGTTGTCTCCCCGCCTTGTGCCTGAGCTCTTTATGCGCTTACGGGGAGACAACTTGCAAGGGGAGACAGCTTGTCAAAGGAGGGTGATCACCATGGCGAAGAAGGAAGGGAAGTCTATCCTCGACACTCCGCTCTCAACCCTGTTTAGTCTCAATTGGGAGAGGGGGCTCTATGCGCTTTTCCTCATCATAGCGATTTTAACCCGCTTCTGGGACCTGGGCTCGCGGGCCATGAGCCACGACGAGAGCCTGCACGCCCTCTACTCCTGGAAGCTCTATGCCGGACAGGGCTACATCCATAACCCGATGATGCACGGCCCCTTCCTCTTCCACGCCAATGCCCTGATCTACTTCCTCTTCGGCGATAGCGACTACACCGCGCGGGTTGTGCCCGCCCTCTTCGGCGTCGTCCTCGTGATCCTGCCCTACTTCCTGCGCCGCTGGCTGGGAAGGACGGGGGCTTTAGTCACCTCGGCTCTGCTCCTCATCTCACCCTCCTTCCTCTACTACTCGCGCTACATCCGCAACGATATCTATATTGCTGTCTGGACGATGCTCATGGTCATCGCCCTCTTCGGCTACATCGCTGAGCACAAGAGTCGTTACCTCTACCTCGGCTCGGCGGCCCTGTCCCTCTCCCTCTGCACCAAAGAGGTGAGCTACCTCACTGGCTTCATCGGGCTGACCTTCATCTTGCTGGCCGTTGTTTGGGAATGGGTAACTGATAAGAGGGAGCAACCGGTCCTCTCCGCCCTACGCAGCATCACCCCCCAGGCTTTAGCCGTCAGCATCCTCATCTTCGCTGTCATCTTTGTCCTCCTCTACACCACCTTCTTCACCAACATCCTCGGCTTGGCTTCGGGAACAGTGGGGACCCTGGCCTATTGGCTGGCTCAGCACGGGGTGCAAAGGGGTGGACAGCCCTGGTACTACTACGTCTTCCTCCTCTTGCCCCTCTACGAGTTCATCCCCCTCCTCTTTGCTTTGGCAGGAATAGGCTACTATTTGGTCAGGTTGACGAGGCAACAAGTAAACGAGGGAACAAAGGAGCCTCATCTCCTCGTGGCCCTGTTTACTCATTTCCTGCTCTACTGGTCGGCTTTAGGCCTGATCCTCTACTCCTGGATAGGAGAGAAGATGCCCTGGCTGGTATTGCACCCCGCCTTGCCCCTGACCTTGCTGGCAGGGCGCTTCATCGGCGATGTCTTTGAGAGCGCCGATTGGGCAGAGATACAGCGGAGGGGCGGCTTGATCCTAGCCATCCTCCTGGTCCCCACGCTCTTGGTTTTATCGGTCTGGATACGCTTGCGACCCTTCCAGGGGATGTCTCTGCAGAAGTTGGGACAAACGATGCGGTGGCTTGCCTCCTTAGCCGTCCTGGCCTTCCTAGTCATGGCCGTCATCCATTACATCCAGCGGCTGGGCGCACGCCGCACCGGATATGTGGCCTTCGCCACACTCCTGGCCCTTCTTGGCATCTTGACTGTGCGCTACTCCTGGCTGGCCAATTACGTCCACCCCGAGACCGCCGAGGAGTTCCTGGTCTACGCCCACAGCACCCCCGATGTGCCCATGGTGATGAGGGAGATCGAGAGCCTATCGAGGAGGCTCGTCGGGGATAAAGGGATAAAGGTCGCCTACGACGACGACTCCACCTGGCCCTTGGAGTGGTATTTCCGGGACTACCCTCACCGGGCCTACTACGGCAGTCAACCCAGCAAGGACGCCCTCGACGCCCCGGTGGTCATCGTCGGGCCGAAGAACGAGGGCAAGGTGAAGCCCTACCTGGGCGACAGGTACACGCGGCGGGAGTATAGGCTTATCTGGTGGCCCATCGAGGACTACAAGGGCCTTACTCCCCGCAAGTTCATGGAATGGCTGCGGGACCCTGTCGAGCGCAAGAGGATATGGAACATCGTCTTCCATCGCCGCTATGATACCCCCCTGAACGCCTGGCCCTTCGTCCACCGCTTCGCCCTCTACGTGCGTAAGGACGTGGTGGCTCAGATATGGGAGTATGGCGCCGAAACGGTGGGGCCCATGCCGGAGGTGGAGGACGAGTATGCCAAGCGCCGCGTCCAGCTCTCCAGTGTCCTGGCCTGGGGGAGCCAGGGCGCGGGCGATGGCCAGCTCTTCAACCCCAAGGGCGTGGCCGTGGATAAGGCAGGCTACATCTACGTCGTCGATTCGGGCAACCACAGAGTCCAGAGGTTCGACGCCCAGGGCCGGTTCATCGCCAAGTGGGGGAGCCAGGGCGCTTCCCCCGGCCAGTTCCAGGAGCCCTGGGGCATAGCCGTGGACGATGGGGGCCACGTCTACGTGGCCGACACCTGGAACCACCGGGTCCAGAAGTTCGACCAGGACGGCAGGTTCCTCCTCCAGTGGGGAACCTTCGGCGACACGAGGGGGGAACTGGGCCAGGGCGGGGTCTTCTACGGGCCACGGGACATCGCCATTGACGGGGAGGGCAACCTCTACGTCACTGATACAGGCAACAAGAGGGTACAGAAGTTCTCCCCTGAGGGCGAGTTCCTGGGGCAATGGGGCGGAGGCGGCGTGGACGCTGGCCAGTTTCAGGAGCCGGTAGGCATCGCCATCAGCGAGAGGAGCGGCGACATCTTCATCGCCGACACATGGAATCGCCGCATCCAGAGGTTCGACAGAGACTTCAACTTCATCGCCCAGTGGCCGGTGCAGGGCTGGGAGAGCGAATCGGTGGTTAATAAGCCCTACCTGGCCCTGGACTCCGCCGACAACATCTACGTCACTGATCCCGAGAACTATAGAATTCTGAAGTTTAACTCGAAAGGCGAGCTCATGGCGGTCTGGGGGGAATTCGGGATGGATAGCCGCTCTTTTAACTTGCCCACTGGCATCGCCGTTGACGGGGCGGATAACGTCTACGCGGTTGATTCCTTCAACCATCGGGCGATGAAGTTTGAACCAGTGAAATGAAACGGTGGATTTGAGGATGAGAAGCAGTAGAAAGATAACTTCTTTGATATTCTCCTTGTTAGCCGTTGTCGTGGGCCGCATCGCCCAGGGTTATTTCGCTCAGGAGAGCAGCGGCGATGCCCTTTTTCTCTACGCGGCGGCAATCGCTATCTTCGTCTATGCGCTTCGTAGGGAGCGGGAGACCTTTGCCGCGCTATGTCCCGTGCCTGCGAGAGGGTTTGAACTAGCTAACACGAGATGGGGCATTCTCCTGCTGTTAGGCTCGGGAATATCTATTTTCTACTCTCTACGCTATTTCCAAGAGAAGATCCATCCGAACGGTGCTTGGCTCCTTTATCTTCTCAGCATCCTGCTTTTCGTCGGTGCCTTCCTGGTGATGAGGGGAAGAGGCCAGGAAAGGCAGGCGAGGCTTCCCGAAACAAGGGGAGAGCTATTGCCTCGCCGGGTGGAGATGGTCGCACTGGCCTTGATCGTGGCCCTTGGGATCTTCATGCGAGTCCACAGGTTGGGTTCGTCCCCGGATGGCGTTTGGTTCGACGAGGCTCAGAATGGCCTGGAGGCGCTGAAGCTCTTAGCCAACACGGACTATCGTCCCGTCTTCATTGCGGAATTGACGCAACTACCTGCCCTCTTCTTTTACCTCATAGCTCTGTTTTTCAAATTGGTTGGGATTAGCGTGCTGACCATCAGGCTGGTGACGACCCTGGTTGGCCTGTTTACTATTCCGGTCTTCTACCTTTTCGTCAGGGAGCTCTTCGGGCAGCGTGTTGCCCTGGCGAGCGCTTTCTTGCTGGCCGTATCCCGCTGGCACGTGAATTTCAGTCGTTTCGGGATGAACGGCATACTCGCCCCTCTCTTCGCTGCGCTTGCCCTGTACTTCCTGTTAAAGGGTCTGCGAACGCGGGAACCGCTAGACTTCTTATGGGGTGGCATGGCTCTGGGGGGCGGCATGTACACCTACATTGGCTTCTGGCTTATCCCTGTTGTCGTAGTGCTCTTTTTGCTGCACAGATTACTCAAGGAGCGGAGAAGTTTTATTAGAACATACGGCCCACACCTCCTCCTATTCATCGTGGCTAGTCTGCTGGTCTTCGCTCCTCTAGGCTGGTATGCCCGCCAGAACACCAAAGCGTTCAGGGCGCGCACCGAAACCGTCTCCGTTCTCAGAGGAAGGAGCCGCGCCGAAGGGATGCGCCTCCTGAGGAAGAACGTCGAGAAGCACTTGCTTATGTTCAACTACCGGGGCGACCCCAATGGTCGCCATAACCTGCCCGGCGAGCCCATGCTGGACCCCCTTACCGGGGTCTTTTTTGCCCTCGGCCTGGGTTACAGCTTTTACCGTTGGCGCAGGTCTAAGTATTTCCTCCTGATCGCCTGGTTCGGCGTGATGCTTCTAGCGGGCATCCTCTCCCTGGAATACGAGGCCCCCCAGGCCTATCGCACCATCGGGGTGATCCCCGCCGTTTGCGCCCTGGCTGGCCTGGCTATCGGCAAAATATGGGAGGCGTCCCTCGAGGGCCTCGGGAGGGAACGCGAGCGGTACTTCGGAGCGGCGCTCTTGATCCCCCTGGTCCTCATCGCCCATTCGAACTACAACACCTTCTTCAACAAACAGGCCAAGGATTTCGCCGTCTGGGCGGCCTATTCCTCCACGGAGACGGAGATCGCCAGGTTTTTGCAATCCCTGCCCGGCGACTACGACGTTCACATCTCCCCCATCTACATTGGACACCCCACCATTCGCTTCCTGGTGCCCCGATACGGGGGCGGCAAGCTCTTCGACCTTATGAACGACGTGCCGGTCAAAGAGCACCTTGACAGGGATATGGTCTACATCCTGGAACGCTCTTTCGACTACGTGGTGCCCATCCTGCAAGCTTGCTACCCAGGCGGGGTGTTCAAGGCGGAGGAAGACCCCTACGGTCACATCATGTTTGTCTCTGGCGTGGTGGACAAAGGGGAAATCGCCGCCATTCGGGGGTTGGAGGGACAATACTACGCTGGCCTCGAGCCAGAAGGCGAGCCCCTCATCAGCCGCGCCGATCGGGTTATAGATTTCGATTGGCAAGCCGAGGCCGCTCCCCTGCCCACCCCCTTCAACGTCCAGTGGAAGGGCAGCCTCTTCGTCCCCTGCCATGGACGCTACACCATAGCCATCGAGTCCCTGGGCCGATCTGTGGTGCGCATTGACGGGGATGTAGTGGTGGAGAGCCCTTCGACCGAGCTCAGGGCAAGCAAAGAGGGCGTTAATTATATGGAGAACAACTTGGACCTGGCCAAAGGGTTACATGCCATCGAGGTGAGCTACGTTCAGGAGGACGAGGCGGGAGGGATAAGGCTCTACTGGGCATCTGCGGATATCGCCAGGCAGGTGGTACCCAATAACATGCTTTACGTGACAGCGGTGCCCAATGGGGGGCTTTTGGGCAGCTACTATCCCAACGACTCCTGGGCTGGGCCCTCGGCCTTCACCCAGGTGGACCCAGCCATTTCCTTTTACTTTCACATCTACCCGTTGCCCAGACCCTATAGTGTCGAGTGGAAAGGCAAGATCCACGCCCCAGTGGCTGGGCCATATCGTTTCGGCACCGAATCCATTGACTTCTCCTGGCTCTACATAGACGAGAAGCTGGTAGTTGACAACAGCCAGGTCATCAACCAATACCGGGAGGGGTCCATCGAGTTGGACGAGGGGTGGCACGACATACGGGTGCGGTTCGTCAACAGGAGCGATCACTCCCACATTTACCTTTACTGGGCCCCCCCAGGTAGAGGAAGGGAGATCGTTCCCTCAATGCGCCTCTTCATCGGCCGCGGGGAATATCCCTCGCCTGGGGAGCTACCGCCGCCCCCAGCGGCTGTGCCCGTCCCTCCCCCAGAGCAGCCAGTGGTGATGCCTGAAGTTGGCCCGCTACCGATGGGTGTCGCACCTTTCCTCCTGCAATGGGGGGAGCAAGGCTCCAAGGACGGCCTGTTCGAAGGGCCGCGCGGCATCGCCGTTGATGCGGCGGGCAACGTCTACGTGGCCGATCTGGGCAACCATCGGGTGCAGAAATTCGATGCCCAAGGTGGATTCCTCCTAGCCTGGGGCAAGGAGGGCAAGGGAAATGGCCAGTTCCTGGAGCCCTTCGACCTGGTGGTTGATAGCCAGGGCACCATCTATGTCCTTGACTCCGCTCAGCAGCGCGTTCAGAGCTTTTCCGGCGAAGGGAGGTTCATCCAGAGCCTGGTGCCGGGGGTGAATTTCTACAATCCTCGCGGCATCGCCATTGATGGGGAAGATAACCTCTACGTGGCCGATACCGGGGGAAGCCGGGTGGTCAAACTCTCCACTACCGGCCGTCTGCTGGCCCAGTACGGTGGCCCGGAGCTTATGTATCAGCCCACCGACGTGGCCGTTGACAGGGAGGGGAACATCTACGTAGCCAACGCCGGCCAGCCCATCGTGCAGAAGCTGGACAGAAGCGGCCGGTTGCTGAAACAGTGGGGCATATCGGTGGCCAACAGCTTCGATGGGCCCCATCTGGCGATGGGGCCTGGCGGTGAGCTCTACATAACCGACCCTGAGCAGGGGCGGGTAATCGTGTTCAACTCGGAGGGCGAGCCGCTCAAAGCCTGGGGCGAGCGGGGCAGCGGCGATGGGCAATTCGACAAGCCCCTGGGGATAGCCGTGGACGGCGAGGGCAACATTTACGTCACCGATCCCTACAACCATCGGGTGCAGAAGTTCGCCCCACCCGAGTAGGCTCAGACGCCGGGATTCGCAGCTCACTGTGGTAGAGGGGTGCTTCAGGCAATGCTTGTCGGAAATAAGGGAAATAAGGAAGAATGGGCCTCGGTCCTCCCCGTGGTGTTGGTGACCGTGCTGGGCCTGGTGGGCCAAAGCCTGCTGTTAGGGAGGCTGGGTTGGGTTGGGCTGTTGGCCAAGAAAGGCTTCGTAAGCGAGGGGCTCAGGGCCTGCGTGGCCGCTCATAACCTGATGTTGGGGCTGATCTTCTACGCACTAGCGGCGTTGGTGTTGCTCTATCTCTTCCCCAGGTGGGGGCCTCTCGTGACCCAAGAGAAGCGCCCGACCCGGAAATGGGAGATGGCCTTGCTCTGCGCGATCCTCCTCCTTAGCCTCTCGCTGAGGGCCTATCGGCTGTACGACGTCCCCCCCGGCGTGCATGTGGACGAGGCCATCAACGGCCTGAACGCCCTGGGCATCGCCGTGCGCGGTCACCACACCGTCTACTTCGAGAACAGCGATGGCCGGGAACCGCTGCTCCCTTATCTCGTCGCTGGCTCCTTCCGCCTCTTCGGCATCGGCCTCTTCGCCTTCAAGTTGGTGCCCCTGGTGGTAGGGGTGCTGACCATCGCCGTCGTTTATCTCCTGGGCAAGGAGCTGTTTGACCCTGCAATGGGGCTTTTGGCGGCGTTTTTGCTCGCCGTTTCCAAATGGCATCTGCTCATCTCCCGGGTCACCCACGAAGCGGTGCCTGTGCCCTTGCTGAGCGCCCTGGTGGCCTATTTCCTGGCTCGGGCTTTCCGTAACCATCGCCTCTGTGATTTCCTTTTCTGCGGGCTATTCCTGGGTTTAGGGATGTACGCCTACCCCGTTTTCCGGGCTGTGCCCCTCACAGTCGCCGCCTATGCCATCGGCAGGCTGATCTTCGCCAAAAGGAAGGATCTGGTGGGTCTGGCAACCGCAGCCGCCACATCCTTGGCCATCTTTGCCCCGCTGGGCCTTTACATGAAGGGCCATTGGGCCATGTTCACGCGGCGGATGAGGGTCACCAGCTTCTACATAGATCCCAATTACAACGGCAACGTGCTGGGAACCCTTGGGGCCAACACCCTTAAGACCTTGACCATGCTCTACACGGACAACATAGCCGTCTACTATCTGCCCCGCGACACCGTGCTGGACCTTTTGAGCGTCGTCTTTTTCACCTTCGGCCTGCTCTACTGCCTCTGGTTCTGGCGCCAGAAGAAAAATGCCCTGTTGCTCCTTTGGTTTCCCTTCTCCTTGTTGCCCAGCATCCTCTCCCATGCCGTGAGGCTGCCTCACGTCCTCCGGGCCGCCGCCTTGATTCCCTTGGCCCCCATCCTGGTGGCGGTAGGCATCTGGTATCTGGGGCAAGCCTCCTTCCGAGGCCTGAAAAGCGCTCAGTCTATTTATGCGGCAGGCTGCCTGGTGGCCTTGCTGCTCCCCATCGCCGTCCTCAACCTGGACACCTATTTTCGGGTCTACGCCCATGACTTCCATGTTTACAACGCCTTCGACCCGGTGCCCAACTCTGCGGCACGAGTCGTCAACGAGCTAAGCCAGGACTACCAGGTCTTCGTCATGCCCCTTATCGCCGAGCACAGCAGCTTCCGCTTGCTGACCTACGGGCCCTCTGAATATCGCCGGCTGAACGCGAGCAACGCCGTCGGGCTTGATGGCACCCTATCCAAGGATGTGGCCTGCATCCTCAGCCCCTTCGACGTGGAGCGGTATCAGGATCGATTGGCTCGCCTCGAGCGGGATTACCCGCAGGGCATCGTAACCGAATACAAGAGCCCTCACGGCGGGTTATTGTGCGTCACTTACCTGGTGCGCAAAGAGGACATCATCAATGTGCCCGGCATCAGCGGCGAGGAAGACTGGGGCCGGGAGAATGTGGAGGCCCCCATCCTGTACACCGTCTCCAGCCCCAGGCAGGGTTTAGTGGGTAGGTACTTCCACGACCATGGTGAGGGGCCTATGTGGCTTAGCGCCCCCAGGATGGTACGGGTAGACCAGCGTATCTCCCCCGGCGACTGGGTCGAGGCTAACTTCGCCTTCAGCATCATCTGGAGGGGCCAGATTGACGTTCCAGAGTCGGGCAAGTACACCTTTGGGACGGAGTCTAGCGACGGCTCTTGGATCTACATTGATGGCCAACTGGTGGTGGATAACGGTGGGCGTCATGCCCCCCGGCACGTGGAGAACGAGATCTCCTTGGAGGAGGGCCTGCACGATATCGAGGTGCGATACTTCTTCGAACAGGGCAAGCCCAGGATGGAGCTTTATTGGACGCCCCCGCGGAGAGGCAGGGAGATCGTGCCTATGGAGGTGCTTTACCCCTATGTGGGGCCTTGCCTAGAGTAGGGGAGTAAGGTGATGGATACGGCAGAGAAGGTTATCGTAGTGATGCCTGCTTACAACGCCGCAAAGACCTTGGAGCGTACTTACAATGACCTGCCTAAGGGAGCGGTGGACAAGATCATCCTGGTGGACGACGTCAGCCAAGACGAGACGGTGGAGATCGCTCGCCGCCTGGGCCTGAAGGTGGTCGTTCACATCCAGAACAAGGGCTATGGCGGCAACCAGAAAACTTGTTACCTGGAGGCCCTCAAAGGTGGGGCGGACATCGTGGTGATGCTGCACCCGGACTATCAGTATGACTCCACTTTGGTGCCCGAGCTAATCAGACCCATCCAGGAGGGGAAGGCGGATATGGTCATGGGCTCGAGATTTCTGAGCGGTAAACCCCTGGCTGGGGGGATGCCTCTCTACAAGTATATTTGCAACCGCTTTCTGACCATCGTAGAGAACCTGATCCTGGGACAGCACCTCTCCGAATGTCACACCGGCTTCCGGGCTTTCAGCCGGCGCCTACTCACCACCATCCCCTTTCTCTTGAACTCCGACAAGTTTCTCTTCGACACGGAGATCATCGCCCAGACGGTGGCCTTCGGCTTCCGCATCGCCGAGATCGCCGTGCCCACCCGCTATTTCAAAGAAGCCTCGTCGGTGGATTTCAAGAACAGTGTCATCTACGGTTTAAGCACGCTTTGGGTGATGGTGAAGTACCTCCTGAACAAATGGGGCCTGGTGCGGTTTGGCCAATTCAGCAAGGAATTGAGGCAGATCATGAGCAAGTACCACCAGGCAGCCATCGTGGGCGAGAGGGGAAGACCCCAGTCCCGCGATTCTGACACCGAGAGATGATGAGATCATTGATCCCGTCCACCGCTGCCCTCTCCCTGGCGGCATTGGCTCAGGGTTACCTCGCTTCGGCGAAACCATCCATTTCGCAATGTCCCTTACCCTTAGCGGCCTGGCCCTCTTCGCCTTCGCTGAACCCCTTCGCGGCGAACAGGAATGCCAGATCCTGTTCTGAGATGTGGCTCTTCTCATTTGAATAACCTTGCACTCTTTGTGAAAGATGGTATAATTTGGTAGCGGAAATGGCTCGGAGAGGTCAGGAGCGCGGGATGAGATACCGGAGGAAGCCGCTCGATTTAGAGAGGATGAAGATCCCTCACGGGAAAATCCACATCATCGAGGAGAGGTGCAAGGGATGTGGGTTTTGTATCGAATTTTGCCCGCGGGGCGTATTGGAGAAGTCGGAGGAGTTCAACACCAGGGGCTATCACCCCCCGCTAGTCAAGGACGAGGAGTCCTGCGTTAGTTGTGGCTTCTGCGAGATGCTCTGTCCTGAGTTCGCCATTTTTGTGGTGGAGGAGATGGAGGTAGTAAAGCCATGAGCGGAGGCAGGTTTTTGGCGGGCCAGTTTTTCATGATGGGCGATGAGGCCTGTGCCGAAGGGGCCATTGCCGCTGGATGCAGGTTCTTCGCCGGCTACCCCATCACCCCCGCCTCTGAAGTCGCCGAATATATGGCCGAGAGGATGCCTCAGGTGGGAGGGACCTTCATCCAGATGGAGGACGAACTGGCCTCCATGGCCGCCGTGCTGGGGGCCTCCTGGGGCGGGGTGAAGGCCATGACCGCCACCTCCGGCCCCGGCTTCAGCCTGATGATGGAGAACCTTGGCCTGGGGGTCATGACCGAGACCCCTTGCGTGGTGGTGAACGTCCAACGGGGCGGGCCCTCCACCGGGCTACCTACCCTGGTGGGCCAAGGGGACATGATGCAGGCCCGCTGGGGCTCCCATGGCCCCTACGAGATCATCGCCCTCTCCCCCAGCTCGCCCCAGCAGCTCTTCGACCTCACCATCAGGGCCTTCAACCTGGCGGAGAAGTACCGCGCCCCGGTGCTGGTGATGGCCGATGCCGAGGTGGGCCACATGACGGAGAAGGTGGTCATCCCCCCTCCAGAGGAGATCGAGGTCTTCCCCCGGAGGAAAGCTACCTCTCCTCCTGAGGAATATCTTCCCTTCGAGCCTGAGGAGGATCTCGTGCCGCCGATGGTCAACTTCGGCAAAGGCTACCACGTCCATGTGACCGGGCTGACCCACGATGAGCGGGGCTATCCCGTTACCGACGACCCTCAGGCTCAGGAGAGGTTGATACGACGCCTCATCGAGAAGATAAGGCGGAACAAGGAGGACATCATCGAGCTGGAGGAGAGGGACCTGGACGATGCCGAGGTTGTGGTTTTGTCCTACGGCATCTCGGCCCGGACGGCTCTCTGGCCCATCGAGCTGGCCCGCAGGGAGGGAATCAGGGTCGGCTATCTCAGGCTGATCACCGTCTGGCCTTTTCCTGAGGAGCGGCTCAGAGAGCTGACCGGCAGGGTGAAAGCCTTTGTCGTGCCGGAGATCAACTACGGCCAGATCGCCTTGGAGGTGGAGAGATGCTCAGCCGGCCAGGCCGAGGTAATCCTGGTGCCCCACGCCGGAGGCGACATCCACGAGCCAGGGAGGGTGTTGGAGGCAATTAGGAGGGCGGTACATTGAGCAGTGAGCAGCAAGCAGCAAGTAGCCAGCAGGCAGTGAGCTTGGAACCCGAAAGGCATCCTATGGACGAGCTCCTGCGGGAAGACCGCCTGCCCCACATCTGGTGCCCAGGCTGCGGGCTGGGGACGGCCCTGACCTGCTTCATCGCCGCCCTGCGTAAGTCGGGCCTTGACCTGGACAAGGTGGCCGTGGTCTCTGGGATAGGCTGCACGGGGAGGGTGGCGGGCTACTTGAAGCTAGACTCCTTCCACACCACCCACGGGCGGGCCATTCCCTTTGCCACGGGCTTGAAGCTGGCCAACCCGGAGCTGAAGGTGGTGGTCTTCTCCGGCGACGGCGACCTAATAGCCATCGGCGGTAACCACTTCATCCACGCCGCCCGGCGCAACCTCGACATGACGGTCATCTGCGTCAACAACTTCAACTACGGCATGACTGGCGGCCAGGCAGGCCCCACCACGCCGCTCGAGGCCAGGACGACCACCTCCCCTTACGGCAACTTCGAGCACCCCTTCAACCTGCCTTACCTCGCTGCGGCCAGCGGGGCGGTCTACGTGGCCCGCTGGACGACCTTGCACGTCAGGCGGTTGGAGAAGGCCATCGGCGAGGCGCTGGCCAAGAGGGGCTTCAGCTTCGTGGAGGTCATCTCCCCCTGCCCTGTCGGCTATGGCCGTCGGCAGGAGAAAGGGCAGCGCGAGGGGCTGGATACAATGCGCTACTACCATGATAGGAGCGTCATCAGGCACGGCGTCGACCCCCAGGAGGCGGACATCACCCTGGGTGGGGAGATCATCGTCGGCAAGTTCGTGGACATCGAGAAGCCAACCCTTCGCGATCTCCTAAATCAAATCACAGTTGAAGGGATAGGCGGGGAACGGGGAGTGGGGGGCGGGGAGTGGAGGGCAAGGGGCAAAGGGCGGGGGGCCAAGGTGGGCCGCGCCGAGATCAGGCTTACCGGCCTGGGCGGGCAGGGCATCATCCGCGCTGGCTACATCCTGGGCAAGGCAGCAGCCCTCTACGATGGCAGGCACGCTGTCCTCACCCAGAGCTATGGGCCGGAAGCGCGCGGCGGGGCATCCACCGCCCAGGTCATCATCTCCGACGAGCCGATCTGGCATCCACGCTTCATCGCTCCCACGGTGCTGATAGCCATGTCCCAGGAGGGCTGGAAGGAGCACTGCGGTGAGTTAAGGGAGGGCAGCCTGGCGATCATCGAGGAGGATCTGGTCAAGCTTGGTTCTAACGAACTCTCCCTGACAAATGGTCTCGCCCCCTATGGGGAGCCATTTCGCTTCAGAGGAGATGGCACTTCGGATCCTGGCGAGACCATTTGTCATCGCTTTAAAGGCTTCGCTCTTGAGGGCTCAAGCCTTCGGCCTCGAGGGGCCTTCGGGCTAGAGCCCTCAAGGGCGAAGCCTCAGCCCGAAGGCCCGAAGGGTATTTCATCAGATGAGGAGGCGAGAGAGTTTGTCACCCTGGCCAAGGGGGTGAGGCTCCTCTCCATCCCCGCCACGCGCATCGCCGAGGAACTGGGGCGCTCCATCGTGGCCAACATGGTGATGCTTGGCTTCCTAGCCGCGGTGACCGACACGGTCTCCGTCGAGGCACTGCGAGAGGCTGTGCGCACCTCGGTTCCAAAGGGGACAGAGGAGTTGAACCTGCAGGCTTTTGAGCGGGGGCACGATTATGGGTTAAAGAGAGAGGGTGTCTTTAGTGAAAAGGGAGGTTAGAACCATCCACTATGGGATCGGCGCCATGGGGAGCCGCTGACGAACGTTCTCCTTCTACTAAAGGAAAGGGCGAAACCCTACCTATTTGAGGAGAACGTTCGTCATCTGGTCTGTGCTGCCAGCCTTAAATGCTCCTAACCCTCCCGCAGGTTCGGAAATCTATTGGTTAGAGTTGCACGTCGGGCCATGACGCTCCTCCCGCCATTGCGGGAGGGTGAGCGATTTAGAGTGCAGGAGGTTGGGCTTTGGATCTGACCATGTGGAGGAACGCGGCCTTGCTGCTTCTGGCCATCGAGGCCTTCCTCATCGGCCTGCCCATCGCCTTGGCCTTCTCCCTGGCCTTAAGAGACATGGGGCAGTTCGAAAGGAAGATCAAGCTCATCCTCCCCACGGCCTACGAGCGTGTAAGGAGGGTGGAGAGGATGACCCGCTCGGTGGCTGAGGCCATCGTCGCCCCCTTAATATGGACATCGAGCGTGGCAGCAGGCGTGTTCCATGTCATCCGAAGGCTTACATCCAAGTGACGCATCTGCTCGCAGGAAGATGCAATCCTCCGGGAAGAAAGAGGTAAGTGAGCGGATGCATCAAGAGGGGAGTGATGAAGGTGGACTCACGCAAGAGGGCTATCGTCATGGGCGGCCTCATTGGGGGCCTGATCGGCGCGGCCGCGACCTGGCTCTACCTCAGGTGGGCCAGCGAGGAGGCGGAAAGAGAAAGGCCGCCCGGCGAGGGCATTCGACTTCGCGACATGGCAAGGCTGGGCTGGTCGATTATGGGCGTGTTGCGCCAAATAGCAGCTATGAAGAGAAAGAGGGCTTGAGAAGGGTGATATGTCCCCTTTGGTTCTCTTGACGAAACGATCCACTGAACGTATAATGCCCAGCGATAATTCTGCGCATAGACTGCACCGGTTAGGAGGCGAGGAGCGTGTATGAGATTTTGGCCAAGGAAGACCTAGCGCCCATCACCAAGCTGTTGGTTATAGAGGCGCCTGATGTGGCGCGCAAGGTTCGGGCGGGCCAATTCGTCATCATCAGGGTGAGTGAGGAGGGGGAGCGCATCCCCCTTACCATCGCCGACTATGACCGCCAGGCTGGCAACATCACCATCGTCTTCCAAGAGGCTGGCAAGACGACCACGCACCTGGGCACCTTGGGCGTCGGCGACAGGCTGGCTAGCCTCACTGGGCCTCTGGGCAACCCCACTGAGATCGAGCACTACGGCACCGTAGTCTGCGTGGGCGGGGGGGTGGGCATCGCCCCCATCTACCCCATCGCCCGCGATTTGAAAGAAGCGGGCAACCGCATCATCTCCATCATCGGCGCCCGCAACAGGGAGCTCCTCTTCTGGGAGGATAGAATCCGCTTCGTCAGCGACGAGGTCATCGTCTGCACCGATGACGGCTCCTACGGTCGGAAGGCCCTGGTGACCGAACCGCTCAAAGAGGTCTTGGAGGAACGCGGCCATGAGATCGAGCGCGTCTGGGCCATCGGGCCGGCGATCATGATGAAATTCTGCTCCCTCACCACCAAACCCTTCGGGGTCAAGACCATCGTCAGCCTTAACCCCATCATGGTTGATGGCACAGGGATGTGCGGCTGTTGCCGCGTCGAGGTGGACGGCAAGACGCGCTTCGCCTGCGTCCACGGTCCCGAGTTCGATGGGCATCTAGTCGACTGGGACTTGCTGATGGCCCGCCAGCGCATTTATCTGGACGAGGAGAAGAGGGCATTGGAGAGGTGGCTAAGAACGAGTGATGAGTAACGGGTAATGCATTACCCGTCTCTCGCCACCTGATACTTTTTGAGGGAAACTAAGAATGGCAAAGGTAATACCAAATCGAGTGGAGATGCCTCGGCAGAAGCCTGAGGTGCGCCGCCATAACTTCAACGAGGTAGCCGTGGGCTTCGACATGGAGCTGGCCCAGGCCGAGGCGGAGCGCTGCTTACAATGCAAGAAGCCGAGGTGTATAGAGGGCTGTCCGGTGATGATCGATATCCCTGGCTTCATCCTCAAGGTGCAGGAGGGGGACATGGCTGGCGCTGTGGAGGTTCTCAAGGCCAGCAACAGCCTCCCAGCTATCTGCGGCAGGGTCTGCCCTCAGGAGACCCAGTGCGAGGAGCTCTGCGTCCTGGGGAAGAAGCATGAGCCGGTGGCCATCGGCCGGCTGGAGCGCTTCGTCGCCGACTGGGACCTGGCCCGAGGAGCGACCATTCCGGAGCTCCCCCCGCCCACGGGCAAGCGGGTAGCCGTCATAGGGTCAGGGCCAGCGGGCCTCACCTGTGCGGCCGATTTAGCCAAGATGGGGCATGAGGTCACGATCTTCGAATCGCTGCACAAGGCGGGCGGAGTGCTCATGTATGGCATCCCCGAGTTCCGCCTCCCCAAGGCCATCGTCGAGGCCGAGGTGGACTACGTCCGCAAGCTCGGGGTGGATATTCGCCTCAACTCCATCATTGGCAGGCTCTTCACCGTTGATGAGCTGTTGGGGGAGCAGGGCTACAACGCTGTCTTCCTGGGCACAGGGGCAGGGTTACCCCTCTTCATGGGCATACCCGGCGAGAACTGCAATGGCGTCTATTCGGCCAACGAGTTCCTGACCCGGACAAACCTGATGAAGGCCTACCTCTTCCCCGAATACGATACGCCCATCAAGATCGGGCGCCAGGTGGCCGTGGTGGGTGGCGGGAATGTAGCTATGGACTCCGCCCGCTGCGCCCTGCGCCTGGGTGCAGGGGAGGCAACCATCGTCTACCGCCGCTCGTGGGAGGAGATGCCCGCCCGGGCTGAGGAGGTGGAGAACGCCGAGGCGGAGGGTGTCATCTTCAAGCTGCTCACCAATCCGGTAGAGATCTACGGCGACGAAAAGGGCTGGGTGAGCGGGATGCGGTGCATCAGGATGGAGTTAGGCGAGCCGGATGAGAGCGGCCGGCGCCGTCCTGTACCCATAGAGGGCTCAGAGTTCGATATGGATGTTGACGTGGTGGTCATGGCCATTGGCACCAGCCCTAACCCCATGGTCTTCACCGGCACGGAGGGGCTGGGAAGGACGAGGTGGGGCACGGTGGCAGCCGATGAGGAGACAGGTCGGACAACGAAGCCGCAGGTTTGGGCTGGGGGCGACGTCCTCACCGGCGCGGCCACGGTCATCAGCGCCATGGGCGCCGGAAAGCGCGCCGCCGCGGACATTGACCGCTTCCTGAGGGGCGAGATAACTGTCGAGGATTGGGCTTAGCGTAGAACGATCAAACCATATCGAATCGAAAAACGGGAGGCGCTTTAGAGCTCCCGCTTTGCTCTTATACCCCTTTTCAGCTACCCTAACTATACTACCCCACCGTCTACGATGCGGCCTAACGGCTGCAACGACGAGTTAGCCAGCCCGATGCTTGTAAAACGCCTGTTGTGAGGCGCGAATACGAGGTTTACAACCCCGCGAGTATCTTCTCCACTTCGACCTTGAGCACAGGCAAATCATCTCTGGCCGTGAGCCACACCTTGCCAATGTCCACACCAAAATAGCCGTGAATCAGTTTGTCGCGCATGCCCGCAATATCTTGCCACGGAACGTGCGCATACTTCTCTCGCAATTCACGTGAAAGCCGCCGTGCGGCTTCTCCAATGATTTCGATCTGTCGAATGACACCATCCTGAATCAAGGTGTTCTGACCGAAGGTTGCCTCGTCCACGCCTTGCAAATAGGTTACGGTCTTCGCAATGGCGTCCAAGATATGCTGGAGGTAGACGGAGTCATCGCGCTTCATAAATCACTCGGAGGTCACGCTTGATGCGATCACGCAGATATGGGCTAATGGCGGCTTCCGTTAACACCTCGACCTTCTTCCCCAAGGCGGTTGACAGTTGTCGTTCCAATGCCACCAGTTTGAGCAGACTCTTGGGCTTGGAGAATTCGACCAGCAAGTCAATATCGCTCTGCTCGCCGGCCTCACCGCGCGCCGTCGAGCCGAAAACGCCGACCATCGCCACATCGTTTTGGCGGCAGACTTCGATTAACTTATCCGTGTCAAACGGGAAAGCACTCATTGGAACTCCCACCTGTTGGTATTATACGGAAATGGTGATGCATTTGCTCAACTGCTGCGGTGAGGAGGGCTGGCTAACGGTTGGCGGTTCAGCCGCACGCGGGTGAAAAGATGCACCCCACAAGAATTGAAACGGTCCAGAACGAAAAATGGCAACAACAAAATTCTCGATCAGCGTGTCGGCTGCAACCGCTGGTTGGGCGCGGCAAAGCGAAGCTGGATTACGTCAAGCCACATTCATTTGCTTTTTGGCTTCCAGCATAATCCAATCGATATTCCAAGGCAGATTATCTTTGTGCGGCACGGAGGTTATAGAAAAATCTCGAAAACCCGCTCGTTGCAATCGAGTTTGAACCACCTCCGTGGTTGTGAAATCGATGGATTGTGACGGGTATTCCAGTGAATACAGAAACGCCGCTGACAAACGTGATGGCGGCGCACTGGTCCTGCTTGGGGCGAATTTATCTACGATGACAAGATGGCCCTTCGGATTCAAAACATCATAAATTCTGCGGAAAAGGACTTCGCTGAAGGAACCCACATCACAGAGCATCACCATATCAAATCCGGTGGGCAAGTCGTCTTGTAGAAAATCGGCGGCCAAGTATGTAATTCGTTTCTCAAGCTTATTCTCCGAGGCAATCTCTCGACCCACTTGGCAGACGTTTTCAACGTCCACTACTACAGAGGTCAGATCGTGTTTTTTACGGAGAAGGGCAAATGATACGACGCCTGAACCACCACCCAGGTCCAGCAAGGATTTAACTCCCCGTAAGTCAAGCATGTTGGCCAGTTGTTCTGCGAGTGAACCATGAATTTCGTAGAGCTTGCGCGTGAAGCGAGCCACGTAGTTGGGATCTTCCTGTTCCCGTTGGAGTTTGTCCGATGGCGTCAGATTCCGTGCTTGCCAGGTTGACATAGGCTTGCTGATATTCAACGCCAGATCTCGCACGGACAAAGAGCTATCTC
>Ga0315314_1000697_pt1 | contig 34069 bp, 32 predicted proteins | sample TDP9_MG_FD_203631 | JGI IMG/M metagenome (GOLD analysis project Ga0315314, IMG submission 203631) | Freshwater sediment microbial communities from Lake Towuti, South Sulawesi, Indonesia - TDP9 | ecosystem: Environmental > Aquatic > Freshwater > Lake > Sediment | place: Indonesia: South Sulawesi... | reverse complement strand
GCCGTCCGGGGCATGCCGTCGGCGCAGGCTGCGGCCAAAGCCCAGGCCCGGGCAGAGGAATTAATCACGAAGCTCGGTTATAGGCGCTGGTAGGCCGCCCGCGGCTCGCTGGAATGTGTGTCTGGCCCGCCCACCACTGGCCCTGAGGCGAGGAGCATGACCGGATCATCTGATCCCAAACCCCAGTCTGGGACGTCCTCCGGGTTGCGACCCCGATCTGGCGCCATCACCGCCGAGCCGGGTTTCGCGCGGTGGGCAGGCCGGATCTCCATAACCAGTCCTGAGCGTCGCCATCAACTAATGGGGCTTCTGGGCATCGGCCCAGCGCTGGTCCTGATCCTGGCTCTCACCCTGTACCCGGTTGCCTACTCCATCTGGCTCAGCCTCCTGGAGAAACACTCGTTCTTCCCTCAGGAACGATTTGTCGGTCTTGAGAACTACCTCTACCTGTGGAAGGATCCGGAGTTTTGGACCAGCCTCTGGTTGGGGGTGGTCTACTCCATATGGACGATCTTCTTCCAGATAATCCTCGGGGTAGCGGCCGCTCTCATCCTGAACGAGACTTTCGTCGGACGGGGTCTGGTTCGGGGGATCGTCCTGTTTCCCTACATGATCCCCACGATCGTGGCAGTGATTCTATGGAAGTGGCTGCTCAACGACACCTATGGGGTCATGAACTACTGGCTGCTGGCGGCCGGGATTGTGTGGGACCCGATCAGTTGGCTGGGCGCTGATCACATCATGCTCTCCGTCATCGTGATAAGCATCTGGCAGTTCTTCCCCTTCGTCCTGCTGAGCATCCTGGCCCGGCTCCAGACCATCCCCCCAGAGTTATACGAGGCCGCCAAGGTAGATGGGGCCTCGGCCTTCCGCCGCTTCCTCCACGTCACGCTCCCCCAGATCCGCGGGATTCTGTTCGTGGTCATTCTGTTGCGCAGCATCTGGATGTTCACCAAGTTCGATACCGTCTGGCTCATGGGCGAGGGGGCAGGGGCCGGCCGCTTCATCCGCACGCTGCCAGTCTACGCCTACATGCGAACCCTGACCTATTACCAGGCAGGCCTGGGGGCGGCGCTCGCAGTGATCATGTTCGCCATCCTCGTGGTGTGCACGGTCATCTACTTTCGTATGTTTCGAGAGGAGGCGGACATCGGATGACTCGCTGGCGATTGCGACGGCCCTCAACCCGCAGCCTCTTGTACGTAGGGGCGGCACTTCTGGCCCTCCAGGCTTCCTTTCCTTTTTTCTGGATGGCATCGACCTCGTTGAAGCCACCCCCGGAGGTGTTCGCCCAACCCCCGTCCTTCATTCCCCAGGACCCGACCTGGGACAACTTCCGCCGGCTCTTCACTGCCACGGGCTTCCTGGTCTACTTCAAGAACAGCCTCATCGTCTCGGGCTTGGCTGTCCTGCTGACCATGGTGGTGAGCGCCGCTGGAGCCTACAGCCTCACCCGGTACCGGTACGCCGGCAGGGAGAAAATCGCCGGGCTCATCCTTTGCACCTACATGTTCGCCCCCATCATGGTGGTGATCCCCTTTTTCATTCTGGTGAAGAAGGCGGGGATCGAAAACACCCACTTCGCTCTGGTCCTGGCCTTCACCTCGTTCTGCCTGCCGTTTACCCTCTGGCTGATGCGGGCCTTTTTCGCGACCATCCCCATAGAGCTGGAAGAGGCTGCCCTGGTGGACGGGGCCGGGCGGGTGCGGGCAGTCGTCTACGTCGTGCTCCCCCTGGCGCTACCGGGCATCATTGCTACCTCCATCTTCACCTTCATCTTGGCTTGGAATGACTACATCTTCACCCGGATTCTCATCACCTCCGACGAGCTCAAGACCCTGCCCGTGGGCGTACAGGATCTCTTTCACTCGGCTCTCATTGATTGGGGATTGATCATGGCCGCCGGGATGATGATCACAATTCCCGCCTTGCTCTTTTTCATTGCGGTGCAACGATATTTGATCAGCGGCTGGGGCGCTGGCGCTGTCAAAGGCTGACCACCGCGGTCCTCAACCCAAAAGCTGTTGTGATTCAAACTGCGCGGCAGATCTATGGGCCCGAGGGGAAGAAGAATTCCGCGGGGACCAAAATACAGGAATGGCAGGGAAATGGAAGGGGGGAGAGAAAGAAAAGGGCAGAGATGGAAAAGGCTTGACAGATCTCTTGGGAAATAGTATTAAATGAAACGTTATTTCACAATACGATATGATGCTTATGGGCATTTCCCGAAGATCGAAGCCAAATAACCTTGTGCAAACGATCGAAAGAACTTCCCTGATTCTGGATACCCTGGGTCGAAGCCCTCAAGGAATGAGCATCCGGGATCTGTCTGCTAAGATCGACCTCCCCAAGGGAACCACCCATCGGCTCCTATCTTCCCTCTCTTACTTTAGCTATGTCCGGCAGGATCCCAACACGAGAAATTATTTCTTGGGGTTCAAGTTGGTAGAACTGGGGAACCTCCTGCTGAGTCAAATCGATCTCCGAAAAGAGGCCGAACCATTTCTGAGAGATCTCTCGCAGAGATCAAAAGAGACCGTTCATATGGTCTTCCTCGATCGAAATGAGATCGTTTATATCGATAAGGTGGAAACGGATCACAGTTCAACCGGTTTGAGGATGGCCTCCAAGGTCGGCCTGCGAAATCCTGCTCATAGCTGTGCTGTAGGGAAGGTTCTCCTTTCCCATCTCTCCGAGGGGGAACTGAATCACCTTATCAAAGAGAAAGGGCTTCCCAAAAGAACCGAGAATACCATTGTCAGTCCTGATCAATTGCAAGAGCATCTGAGGTTAGTACGGGCTCAGGGATATGCCATCGATGATGAAGAGAATGAGAGGGGAATTCGATGCGTGGCCGCCCCTATCTTTAATGAGGCGGGTAAAGTGGTGGCGGCCGTCAGCATTTCTGGCCCAGCCTTCCGGGTCACCAAGAGAGCAATTCAGGAGAAGTTGAAAAAGGAGGTGATGGAGGCCGCTTTCCAAATTTCTCAGCGATTGGGTTTTCGAGCCAATGGAAGACATTGGCGTCACGAGCCGGGAGTTTCAAAAACTTTGCGTTTGGATTCTAAGCCTAAAGAAAGGGGGTAATAAAAATGGAATGGATTCGAAGGATCGGGGCAGTTATTTTATGCCTGGGAATCGCTGTGGGATTTTCTTCCTTTTTGGGCGCCCAGGAGAAGGTAACCCTTCGTTTTTCCGACTGGCATCTGACAGAATCACCCTGGGATAAAACCCTCGCGGACGCCATGGCCCTGTTTGAACAACGCCATCCCAACATTAAGATAGCCTTGGAACCAGTTTCCTATAAGGACAAAGAGACCAAGTACACTGTGGAGTTAGCCGCCGGAAAGGGTCCGGACATCTTCCATGTCCATGCCTTTTCCCTCCCCATGTTTTTTGACAAAGGCTTTGCCATGGATTTAACTCCTTTCATCGATAAGGAGGGAGGAGCAAAATTTCTTGAGCCCTGGTATCCCCTCTGCATCAACCTGATGAAGCATAAAGGGAAAGTCCGAGCTATGCCTGGCGATTATATGTCGATGGTGCTGGTTTATAACACCGAGCTCTTCAAGGCGGCCGGACTTGATCCCAAAAAGCTAAAAACCTGGGAAGAGTTCCTTGAGTACAATAAGAAGTTAAGCAAGCCACCCGAGAAGTGGGGATTTGCTGCCCCGGGAGCAAAAGATCCTGGTTTTGAACTGCGCTTCAGTCCATTTGTCTGGTCCTTTGGCGGGGATTACCTGTCGGCGGACCATAAAAAGTCAGCTCTGGATTCAAAAGAAGCCAAGGAGGCATTCAAATTTTTTGTGGAACTCTACACCAAACATAAAGTGATGCCCCCGGGTGTAACCTCTATGAATCCTCAGGACGTGCGAACCCAACTGGCCCATCGGAAGATTGCCTGGGAGATCGGGTCGGGCTGGACAGCTCCCATCGTCAACGCCATCAATCCCGAATTGAAGGCCTTTGATGTGCTTGATGCCGTTCCCCTCCCCGTAAAGAAGAATAAGGTGACCACCATCTGGCTCTCATCCTGGGTGATGAGCCCAAATACCAAGCATCCAAAAGAAGCCTGGGAACTCATGAAGTTCATCACTTCGAAAGAGATGGAGCTCAATTGGTTTGTCAAGAACCGTGTTACCTCTTCGAGAAAGGATGTGAGTGACAAGGCTCCGGAGATCCTGAACGACAAGTTTGCCAGCGTCATCGCCTCTCAACTCCCGTACGGTAAGGTCGTCCCGCAAATCCCGCAATGGCCCGAGATTGTGGATACCTTTACCACTGCGGTCCAGGAGGCCATGACCGAAATGAAAACTCCAGAGAAGGCCCTGGCCGATGCTCACGGAAGGATCAATAGCATACTGGCGAGGAGAAAATAGAAATAGGCGATAGGCAAAAGGCAAAAAACTCCCCCTATTGCTCTTTCAGCATGCGGCAGTAGGGGGAATTTGACTATTGCCAAGGGAGCAAGGCTACCCCATCTTTTAATCAGAACCGAGATTTATTAGAATAATGAGGGTCTTAAAGATAAAAGACCACCAGATGTGGACTCTTTTCGTCCTACCAGGGACCCTCCTTCTCATATTGGTCTTGGGTTTCCCGGCGGTCCAGAGCATAAACTACAGTTTCTATCCCGAAGGGGGAGGAACCTCCCTTACCTTAGAGAATTATTCCATACTCTTGGAGGATTCGGTCTTTCGCCAGGTATTCAGCAATACGGTTTTCTTTGTTGTTCTGAGTGTGGCCAGCCACCTCTTTTTCGGAATGGGGGTGGCGCTTGTCCTCAACATGGAGATCTTTGCCAAACCCCTCTTCCGTCTGATCGCCCTTCTCCCCTGGGTTGTTCCAGATGTTGTGGCCGGGATTATTTGGAGATGGATGCTTGACCCGGTTTATGGGGCCCTGAATGATCTCCTGTTGAAAATTGGATGGATATCCAACCATGTGCAATGGCTGTCCCATCCCCAATTGGCTATGCTCAGCGTGATTTTCGTCAACCTCTGGAGAGGATTTCCCTTTGTAATGCTCATCCTTTTGGCCGGGCTGCAGTCGATTCCCAGCGTGCTCTACGAAGCTGCTGCTATCGACGGAGCTACCCGCTGGCAACTTTTCATAAAGATTACCCTGCCGAGCCTAAAGAAGATGTTAGTGGTCGCTCTGGCCCTGGATATTGTTTGGGAGGTAAGGCGTTTCGGCCTCATCCAGGCCATGACTCAGGGAGGACCTGGAAATATTACGGAAGTCCTTTCCACCTATATTTACAAACAATACTTTCAATTCTTCCGCTTCGAATATGCTTCTGCCGTGGCCGTTATCATGACGATCGTTCTGTTGATGGTCAGTCTTCCCTATATCTGGATGATCAGTAAAGAGGAGTAGACCTTGATTCAGGGCTCTCAAAGACAGATCTTCCAGAACATCCAAAACTATGGATTTCTCACCTTGGCGTCCATATTCGTCCTCGTCCCTTTCATCTGGATGCTCTCCACCTCTCTCAAGACCGAAGCTGAGGCCTTTCGTGTTCCTCCAACCTGGATTCCCATCGAACCCACTCTCTATGCTTATATCTATATGTGGGTAAAGAAGAATTTCGGCATTTATTTTTTGAACAGCACTGTTATCTCTCTGTCCACTGCGATCCTTTCCACTTTTTTTGGTGCCTTGGCTGGATATGGATTCTCCCGATTCATCTTCAAGGGAAGAAAATTCTTAATCGGCTTTTTTCTCGCCACTCAGATGCTTCCTGGGGTACTCCTGGTCGGACCTTACTTCAAGATCTTGAGCAAATTTGGCCTCTACGATACGCGCACGGGACTCATCATCGCCTTTCTGACGATATGCCTTCCTTTCGCCACCTGGATGATGAAAGGGTTCATCGACCGGATACCGAATGATTTGGACCAGGCCGCCCTGGTGGACGGCTGTTCGCGATTCGGTGTTTTCTTTCGGATCATCTTGCCTGTCTCCGCGCCGGGAATGGTGGCCACGATTATCTTCGCTTTCCTCCTGGCCTGGGGAGACCTTCTCTGGGTTCTATGCCTCACCAGCACAGAGTCGATGATCACGGTGACCCTGGGGATTGCCAGGACAGTGGGTGAATTTCGCATCATCTGGCCCATGTTGATGGCCGGAGCTTTACTGGGCGGAATGCCGGCCATCGTTCTCTATCTCTTATTGCAGAGGCTTTTAGTGCAAGGGTTGACAGCCGGAGCGGTCAAAGAATAAAAAGTGATGAGTAATGAGTGATGAGTAATGAGTAAAGAATGTAGGATAAAAATTGAATGAACGATTCCTTAAAGAATAGATTTTTTTGAAAAAAGGGGAAGAGGATTGAAAAGGAGCGAAGCAATTGGTGCAGTCATCATCTTCCTCTTTGGAGGAATCACTGCCCTCCTTTCCCTGAAAATGCCCATTGGAACATTTCGCGTGGCCGGGTCTGGATTGTTTCCTCTATGCCTGGGACTGCTCCTCATGGCTTTATCTGGCCTTTTCCTGTTAACCCTTTCCTTTGGGAGCGAGAGGATAATCGAAAAGAAGGATAGAGTTGTTTTCATCCCTGGATCTGTAAAGCAAATCCTTCCCTTCTTCGCCGCCCTGGTTTTGGCCACTCTGTTTTTCAAGGAGTTGGGATACCCCCTCACCTCTTTTCTTTTGCTGCTGTCTCTCCTTAGAATTCTGGGGGTTAACCGATGGACCACCAATATCCCTTTATCTCTGGTCACAGTTGTAGCTTCATATCTCTTGTTTGTTAAGTGGCTGCAGATTCCTTTACCCAAAGGATGGATAGGATTCTGAGGAAAAGGATATGCTCGATTCGCTCCAGCTTATGATCAGCGGTTTTGGAATCGCCACGACCATGCAGAATCTTTTCTACTGCCTGATGGGGGCTATTGTGGGGACGCTGGTGGGTGTGCTTCCCGGGCTCGGTCCGATCGCCGGGATCGCCCTCTTGATCCCCGCCACCTTTGGCCTCAATCCAACTTCGGCCATCATCATGCTCGCCGGAATCTATTATGGGGCGATGTACGGCGGTTCCACTACATCCATCCTTCTCAACGTCCCGGGAGAGACTGCCTCTGTCATTACCTGTATCGACGGTTACCAGATGGCCCAGAAGGGAAGGGCCGGCCCTGCCCTGGCCATGTGTGCCATCGGTTCATTCATTGCGGGGACTATTGGAATATTTGGGTTGGTCTTTCTGGCTCCCCCATTGGCTGAAGCTGCTCTGGCTTTTGGCCCCCCTGAATATTTTTCCTTAATGGTCTTCGGTTTCATCGTTTTGAGCAACGTGACCGGCACTTCCCTGATCAAAGCTCTGATGATGGCGGTCGTGGGTTTGATCATCGGGACGATTGGAATTGATCCGGTAACCGGGAATGAACGCTTCACCTTTGGCTCTGCCCCCCTTTTGGGGGGGATCGAATTCGTTGCAGTGGCCATCGGTCTATTCGGCATCGGAGAGGTTTTGGTGAATGTGGAGAAACCGCTGGGCATGCTGGAGGAGAAAGTCATCTTTCCCCGCCTGAAAGAGCTCTATCCCAGCCTCCAGGACTTGAAAAGATCGATTACGGCAATCCTCAGGGGAACGGGGATCGGATTTGGAGTAGGTCTGGTACCTGGGCCGGCACCGGTCATCGCTACCTATGCCTCTTATATGACGGAAAAGAAGGTCTCCAAACACCCGGACGAATTCGGCAAAGGAGCGATCGAAGGGGTTGCCGGACCCGAGTCTGCCAACAACTCCGCCTGTCAGTCCGCTTTCATCCCTCTCTTTGTTCTGGGGATTCCTTTTGCTCCTCCGACGGCTATCCTTCTCGGAGCTCTGCTCATTCATGGAGTGAATCCAGGCCCCATGCTAATTGGACAACACCCGCAGCTTTTCTGGGGCGTGATCGCCAGCATGTATATCGGCAACTTCATCCTTCTTCTCCTTAACCTGCCGTTCGTTCCTTTCTTTGCCAACATATTAAGGATTCCTAAAAAGATCCTTTTGCCCCTGGTCATCCTTTTCTGCATCACTGGGATGTACACGGTGAATAATTCTGTTTTCGATATATGGATGATGCTGCTTTTTGGTGGCCTGGGATTCATGATGAGAAAATGGGCCTATGAGGGAGCCCCACTTCTCCTGGCTTTGGTTCTCGGCCCCAAATTGGAGGTAGCCTTTCGGCAATCCCTGATGATGTCCCGTGGAGATTTCAGCATCTTTGTCAGTCGCCCCGTATCCCTTGTCTTTCTTTTAGCGACAATTCTCTTCCTGCTCGTACCGGTATTTCGAATTTTGTTTAAAAAGAAGAAAGGAAGGGATGTGAAAGTTCAAAGTTAAAAGTTCAAACTTTAAAGGCAAAATGCTAAAAGGAGGAATGACCATGTTAACAAAAAAGCTCATTATTTCTCTGGCGCTGCTTTCGATTGTGTCGGTCGGTATGCCTTTGCCAGCGGCTGAGTTTCCCACCAAGGAAGTACAGATCATCATTCCCTGGTCAGCGGGAGGGGCAACTGATTTGATTTTCCGGGCCCTCGCGGCAAATACCGGAAAGTATCTCGGTAAGGCTGTGGTCGTGATCAACCGCCCGGGCGGCGCAGGTGCCGTGGGGTATACGGAAGGGATGCAAGCCAGGCCAGATGGCTACACCCTCACCGCGGCGGTCCCCCCCCTCACCATCCTTCCTCATTGGGTAACCACCGCTTTCACGTACAGAAATTTTGAGCCCATCCTGAACGTGGTGAGCGACCCATCCATGTTTCTGGTGAGGTCCGATGCTCCCTGGAAGAGCCTCCAGGAGTTTTTAGACTATGCCAAGAAAAACCCGAATATGATCACCGTGGGAAATGCAGGAGCAGGGGGAGGAGTTCATCTGGTGGCCCTCGCCTTTGAAAGAGCTGCCGGGGTGAAGTTCAATCATATCCCCTTTGCCGGAGGGGGGCCATCAGTGACTGCCATTCTGGGCGGCCATGTAAATGCTGTTTCTGTCTCTCCTCCTGAAGGCATCGAACATGTCAAGGCAGGGAAGCTGAGGATCATGGCCCTTTTTGCCAAAAAACGTCTGGAACTATTTCCCGATGCGGCAACTGTCCGAGAACAGGGGATCGATTTTGTGATGGGGATGTGGCGAGGGTTGATCGCTCCTAAAGGGGCTCCTCCAGATGCGATCAAGAAGCTCCATGATGCCTTCAAACAAGGAATGGAGGATCCAGTTTTCATAAAGAATGCCAGGGACATGGCGGTCAATCTCTCCTACCTGGGCCCGGAAGATTTCGGCAAGCTGATGGCCCATGATCATGAATTATACGGGCAACTGGTCAAGGAGGTAAAAAAATAAAAAAACCTTAGCGAATGTGGAAAAGGCGTCATGATAGAAAAAAGTGATGAAATCAAGGAAAAGGAACGAAGAGTCAGGAATTTCCTACGGCTTAAAGGTCTGAAGGCTCTACTCTTGAAGCGGCAGGCGAACTTCTCCTGGATGACCGGCGGTGGCCTCAACCTTGTAGGAATTGCCACAGAGGTGGGGGCCACCTCCCTGCTCATCACGGAGAAAGAAAAATTTGTAATCTGCAACAACATCGAAGCTCCCCGCATGATTGAGGAAGAAGGACTGGAAGAGCAGGGTTTTGTCGTTAAAACTTTTCCCTGGTACGAAGATCAGGAAGCGGCCATATTGAAAGATTTGGCTGGCGAAGGGTCTGTGGGGTGCGACGTCCATTTCCCGCATACCACAATGATGGCCGAGGAGATCGCGCAACTGCGTTTCTCTTTAACTCCAGCGGAACTTGAGCGGTACCGATGGCTGGGAGAAAGAGTTTCTTTAGCGGTGGAAAAGACTTTGATGGATACTAAAAAAGGGGAAAAGGAATCAGAAGTCGTGGGCCGGCTTTGCCAGGAGATCTGGAAGGACCGAATTGATCCCATCGGACTCATGGTGGCAGCCGATGATCGGATATCTCAATTCCGTCATCCCATTCCCACTGAAAAAAAGGTCGAAAAGTTTTTGATGTTTTCCATCAATGCCAGAAAGTGGGGGCTGGTCGTGTGCCTTACCCGTTTTGTATATTTTGGGAAATTGCCCGCCCCATTGAGAGAAAAATATGAAGCCAATGTTTTTATCGACTGCGCTCTTATGGCCCACACCCGTCCGGGTATTCTGGCGAGAGATGTTCTAAAGAAGGGGATCGAAGCCTATAAAGAAAAAGGATTCCCCGAGGAGTGGAAGCTTCACCACCAGGGGGGTGCGATCGGGTATGTCCCCAGGGATTACCGGGTCAATCTCAAAACGCCGGACATCATCCAGGAAAGTCAACCCTTCACCTGGAACCCATCGATCATGGGAACGAAATCGGAGGACACTATCCTGGCTACGGCTAAAGGGCCGGAGATGATCACCCGCCCGATTCTTTATCCTACTCTTTCCATGACCGTGGCGGGCATTTCTTTTACCCGTCCGGTGATCCTGGAGAAAGAAGGAGGGAGGTGAATTTTAAAGTTTAAAGTTCGGAGTTTAAACTGACCGAGAATAGGCGCATCTTTATTTCATCTCCTTAGGCCCAACCTGCCCCGATTATCTTGAAAGAAAATTCTTAAGGTATTCCAATGCTCAGGTGGCCAAAAGCTCCTACCCACATGAGGGACTAGTGTTGTGTCCCAGAAATAAGTATACAAAATCGTTAGTTGTGCTGAAGGCCCGGGGGCCAGGTTGCTTCGCTTGGCATCCTGAGGCGATTCTTACTCCGTTGATGGGGCGGGAAGAGACGCCCCGCCTCCTGCGGCGGAAACAAAGATGAATCTTTTTAGTCACCTATTTCCCGGCCGAGGCTGCCGGCGCGAATCACCCCGGCCCCCGGCCCAGGTCAAAGTTTGTGGAATTGGACTTTCGGCCTGACCCCCGTAAAGTGAGAAAGGGCATCTTAATTAATACCGTTTATTTCTGAGACACGACACTAGGGCCAAAGATGAGGATTTGGCAAATGGCTTACAAGAGCGTTATAATTCAAAACCAGGCCCAACGCCCCCTCACCTCGGTACGAGTCGATTCCGACCTGCCCCCGTGGTCGGGTCTTAACGACTCTCCCCCGTTAATGGGAGAGGATAAAGGTGAGGGGGGAAATCTCGCGTCGTGCTGTCTTCCATTATTTATGCGAAGATCAGTAAATCCAATAGTCAGGCCTGATGATGGGCCAGATACATAAGGGGGCTGATCAGCATGAATGCGCTACTTAGAATCCTCTCGTTGGTTTTGCTTCTTGTCCTTCCTACAGCAGGCTTTGCTCAGACACCTGCCAAACCCGAGACACCTCTCGTCATTAATGATATCTCCCTCCAGCGGCTCGAACGTGAGATCGCTCGGGCAGCGAAATTAGCAGGGGGGAATGTTGGGGTTAGCGCCATTCATGTCGAATCTGGTCGTAAAATAGGCCTCAATCCGAATGAGCGTTTCCCCATGGCCAGCGCGTACAAGGTTCCCATTGCCGTTCAACTCCTTACCCGAGTTGATCGGGGAGAGATAGGGCTCGACCAGATGATTGAACTGAAGGCCAGTGACCTCCATCCTGGCGGCGGAACACTGACCAACCTCATAAATAAGCCCGGAGTGGTGCTTTCAGTCCTGAATCTCCTCGAACTGATGCTGGTGATTAGCGATAATAGTGCTACCGATGTGCTGTTGCGCCTGGCAGGGGGGCCGGAAGCTGTCACAGCTCGCATGAGAGCCATGGGTATCCGTGATATGGATATCAATCGACCTACCATAAATTTAATTGCTGACTTCCTGGGTTACCCCTTACCGCCCGAAAATGAATGGACCCTCGAGCTCTTTAAAAAACTCTATGAGGCAACGACACGCGAGTCGAAAAAAGCAGCAGCGGATAAATTTGAGATGGATCGACGTGACACATCAACGCCTGAGGCCATGGTGATTTTGTTAGAAAAGATTTACCGCGGGGATCTGCTGAAACGTGAGAGCGGACTGCTGCTCCTCGATGTTATGCAGCGCTGCAAAACAGGGGAGGCCCGGCTCAAAGGCATCCTGCCCCCAGAAACGGTCGTTCCTCACAAGACTGGCACAATGGATGGGATCATAAATGACGTGGGGATCATCACGCTTCCAGATGATGCTGGACATGTGGCCATCGCGGTCTTCGTCAAATCATCGGAAAAAGGGATTGCAGAACGAGAGCGTGCCATGGCGCACATTGCCCGTTCGATATATGACTTTTTCCTGTTCCGGCTGCCAACCCCAAAATCAGATAAACAATGAGCATATGAGGCCGGAAAAATTGTAGCGGGAAGATCTATCCCATTCTTTAAAGGAGGGGATGAAATGACCATCAGAGACATACGCGTTATCTTGCTTCGCTTACCTTGGGCGGGTATGCCCCTCGGCGGAAAGGCGACTGGACCGAGAGAGTTAGTGGTGGTTGAGATTGAGACTTCCCCAGGAATTGTTGGGTTGGGATATATAATGCCCCTCAGAGGAGGTATCGAGACCATTGGGACGTGTCTGAAAGAATTAATCATCCCCAAACTGATCGGGCGGGATGCAACGCAGATCGAGGCCATCTGGTACGACCTCTGGCGGGCTACATATACGGTTGGCCGCATGGGGATAGCGTTGTTCGCCATGTCTGTTATCGACATTGCCCTTTGGGATCTTCTGGGTAAGAAAGCTGGTTTACCTCTATATCGCCTTTGGGGAGGGTTCAGAACGGAGATCCCTGCCTATGGCAGCGGATGCTGGCGGGGGCTCGGGTCGGAAGGAATGATTGCGAAGGCCAAGAATTATGTTGCTCAGGGATTCAAAGCTGTCAAGATGCAAGTTGGGTTAATGCCCAACTGGCAGACAGAGGTGGAGCGAGTCCGCCTGATGCGGGAGGCCTTGGGACCTCACATAGACATCATGCTCGACGCGACCATGGCCTGGACAGCTGACCAGGCCATATTCATCGGCCGGAAGTTTGAACCTTATGATATATACTGGCTGGAGGAACCAGTGAGTTGCGAGGATATTCAGGGTTATTTCCACGTAGCTGAGAAGCTAAATATCCGGATTGTTGGTGGGGAGAAGCACTTTACCCGGTATGATCTGTGGCCTTTCTTCGCCAATCCCCGGATTCCGATCCTCATGCCCGATGTAATGCGGGGAGGGTTAACGGAAATTCGCAAAATTGCTTCGATAGCAGACACGAGGGGAATGACGATTTCTCCCCATCTCTTCCCGGAATTAATGGTCCAAGTAATGGCCTCCATCCCGAACGGACTCATGCTGGAATATTTGGATTTACTGGACGACCTTTGGGTGGAACCTGTTTTGCCCAAGCATGGTCTCTCGAGTCCCCCGGAACGGCCGGGCCATGGCCTTACCTTCAAGGACGAGGCAATTCTGGAAGGGCGGATCAAGAGCTAATCAGCTTATCGGAGCCTATACGGGCGAGAGATTATCGCCTGAAAGTGTTCACTCAATTAAACCTTGGCCCGCCGGCGACGCAGGAAGGTGGAAAAAAGGATGACCGCAAGGCCTGCGGCGAGAAGCGTCGTAGCGATCGGCCGATTGAGGATAACCCATACATCTCCCCGGGCCATAAAGAGAGCCTGGCGAAAGTTTTTTTCGATCAGCGGGCCTAAAACCAAACCCAGAATCAGGGGAGCCATATCAAACTTGAGCTTTCTCAAGGTATAGCCCAAAAGCCCCATGCTGATGAGGATGTAGACATCTAATAAACTATTGTTGATACTGTAAGATCCCACCAGGCATAAAACCAAGATAATACCCGTCAACAGATGCTGGGGGATGCGCATGATGCTGGCGAAAACGCTCACTAATGGCAGATTAAGAATCAAGAGCACAGCATTCCCTATGTACATGCTCGCGATCACCCCCCAAAAAATATCCGGACATTGCCTCATAAAGAGGGGGCCCGGCTGCACACCATGAATGGTCAAAGCGCCCATGAGCATGGCTGTGGGAGGAGCGAAGGGAATGCCCAAGGCCAGGAGGGGGACCATCGAACCTGCGGTGGCTGCATTGTTTGCAGATTCTGGCCCGGCCACGCCCTCGATGGCCCCTTTTCCGAATTCCTCAGGCCGTTTGGAGATTCTTTTTTCCACGGCATATGAGAGGAAGGTGGAGAGAATTGCCGCCGGCCCAGGAATCAACCCCATGATAAAACCGACGAAACCGCCACGGAACATGGGCGGGATAGATCTTTTCCATTCCATGGCGGTCGGGAAGAGTTCACGGAGTTTGACTTTTATAATCTGAGGAATTCCGGTGATTCTTTCAGCGATCAGCAGAATTTCGCCGACGCCATAAAGCCCCATGGCAACTGGGACGAGTTCTATGCCTTGGCTCAATTCCACGTTGCCGAAAGTGAAACGGGTCATACCGGACATTAAATCGGTTCCGATTGTTCCCAATAGGAGCCCAAAACCGACCATGAGATATGACTTAACAGGCGATCCTCCGCCCAATTGGGAGAGGAAAATCAGGCCTAAAAGGGCCAGAGCAAAATATTCGGGCGCGCCAAAGGCCAAGGCAAATATCGCCAGAAAGGGAGCGAAGAACATCAGAGCCACGACTCCAAATGTACCCGCAATGAAAGAACCCACTGCCGAAACGGTCAAAGCCGCACCCGCTCTCCCCTTTCGAGCCATTTTGTGGCCTTCAATCGCTGTAACGACCGAGGCTGCCTCTCCCGGAACATTGAGCAGGATCGAGGTGGTCGATCCACCGTACATGGCGCCATAAAAAATACCGGACAGCATGATCATCGCCGAGGTGGGTCCCAGGGCAAAGGTGGAGGGAATCAGTAGCGCCATGGCTCCTACCGGTCCCAAGCCAGGTAAAACTCCCACAATGGTGCCAAACAAACAACCGAGGAAGCAAACCAGAATATTGGTACCCGTTAAAGCGACGCTAAAGCCGTTCGCGATTCCCTGAAGCGCTTCCACTTTATGGGAAAATCTCCCCTCGAGGCAACGGGACTTCCAAGATAAAAGCGAAAAGGTAAAAGGATATGACCCCCGTGATAATGCCGGCCAAGGCCACTTTAATCCAACTTTTAAGTCCCATCAAACGCACGATAACGGCCATGAGACAGATTGTGGAAATAAGATAACCAAAGGGCTTCAGACAAAATGCAAATAGGAATAAGACAGCGGCGATAGCAAGGACGCGATTGCGATCCAGGCCCTTGGGGAAAGGTTCGATCTGCTCTCCGCTAACTTCTACCTCCTTGAAGGAGCTTTTAAGCGGGAAGAGGCTCATCGCTACGATAAAAATCGCCACCAACAACGGAAATAGGCCGCTTCGCGGCGCCTCGATTGTTCCCATCGGCAGCATCAGGCTGCCGATGAGATAAAGGATCCCGGCGACGAGAAAGAGAGTGTAGCAGATCCTGTGGATTCCCTTAGCCATAAATCCGCCGCCTGCCTGCTTCGTTGATTTCAGAGGGATAAAGTAATAATCTAACGGGTCGCCATGATCCCTTTATTTTTTCCCGAGGCCTAACTGCTCTACCAATCTTCCGTAAGTTTCATAGTCCTGAATAAGGCGTTTCCTAAGATCGTCAGGTCCTTCGTAGGAGATGATGTAGCCTCTTTGTTCCATTGGTTTGCGGAATATCGGGTCATTCATGGCCCGCTTGAAAATATCGTGGAGGGTGGAGACGATCTCTGGGGAAAGCCCTTTGGGTCCGATTATGGAATGATAAACGCTGGCGGTCATATCAAAGCCAGCTTCCTTAGCCGTGGGCACCTCGAGGAAAAGGGGATTGCGCTTCTCTTCGAGGGTGACCAGAATCCTCGCATTGCCGGCCTGAGCATGGGCAATGATTTCCGAAACCGCCTGGCAACTGGCATCGATATGGCCGCCGAGGAGAGCAGTAACGCTTTCGACGCCGCCTGTAAAAGGCACAATGGTAAGGTCAACCCTGGCCAGACGGGCGAACCGCACGGCGGCTAAGTGGGGAATGGTTCCCTCGCCGGCTACCCCGATGCGGACCTTGCCCGGATTGGCTTGGCTGTAAGCCAGGAATTCCTGGAGGCTCTTCCATGGCCTGTCCTTCCCGACGGCGATATTAAAAGTTGAGGTCACCATTCTTATGATCGGTTGATAGTCGTCGGCTGTCTTATAAGGGACCGCCAGTCTATGGGGGCCGATGATTAGAGGGGCGATGGGCGAGCTGCACAGGGTATAACCATCGGGTTTGGCGCGCACCAGCTCGGTGATGCCGATGGTTCCGCCTCCACCTGCTCGATTGACTACAGCGATACCTTTGGGAAAATCCTTGCGGGCCGCTTCCGTGATGGCTCGGGCAACCGCATCAGTATCCCCGCCGGCCGGGTGGGGGGTGAGGACGGTCACCGCCCTTTCCGGGTATTTTGCCAGGGCCGAACCAGCCCAAAGAAGGCTGGTCAAGGCTAAGAAAAACATAAAAATGGTCAAAGCTGATCTTCTCATAAAAAACCTCCTTCCTCGGTGATATGGTACTTCAGTGATTTTTTGGCCAATTCTGAGAATTATATGGGACTAAAAGTTTCCGTTAAGTCGCCAAAATCTTTCTTGAGTTTCCCCATAATCGATGCCCCGAGGGGTGGCAGAGAAGTGATGGCCATATTCTTCTTCATCTGTTCCATTGTTCTGGCGCCGACAATGACACTGGAGACCTCTTGGGGTTCCAAGGCAAAGCGTACAGCCACCTCAGCCATGGAAGTATAGGGCGACTGGATAGCATATTTTTCTATCTCGATCACTTTCTCAAAAATGAGGGACTGAGTTTCCGCGGCCCACCTTTTGCGGTGCCCGTCGGAGATAACCTCGCCGGGACGGTACCTGCCGCTTAAGAAGCCGCTCTCAATGGATGTCCGGATAACTAATCCCACTCCCTTCTCGTAAGCGTAGCCGAAGATCTCGGCATTTTTCTGGCGCAAAATGCTGTAAACCACCTGAAGCGCATCGATCCGCCCTGAACGAATGTATTGCTGGCATAATTCCACCGTTTTTACGGTAACGGCCGGACCTTTAATGGAGGCACCGAGAGCCCTGATTTTGCCTTCACTTTTCAAGGTCTCGAGGACATCCAAAGCCTGATTCATCGCCGCTACCCCATCCGGCGGCATGTGCAAATAATAGAGATCTATGTATTCTGTTCGGAGGAGCCGAAGCGATTCTTCCAGTTCAGCCCTAATCGCTGGAATACTTTCTAATGATCCACCTTTTTGGGTCTTGGTTGCCAAAACAACCTGGTCACGTAGTTTTTCCTGCCTTAGAACCTTACCGAGGATTGCTTCGCTTTGGCCGTATGCTCTTGCCGTATCGATGAAATTGCCACCAGCCCGAAGATAGGCCAGAATAACTCTTATTGCTTCGCCCTCGGGAACAGGCCCGTATTGGACGCCGCCAATTGGCCAGGCCCCGAATCCCAACTCGGACACCTCAAATCCGGTACGTCCGAGAATTCTTTTTCGCGGCCCTGTCATAACATTTGCCCCTCAGAAACCTAACCAGGGCTGGAAACTTCCCTACAATCACGGGTATTTACAATGAGTTCCTCAATTTTCCCCAAGGCCGCGGATCAGGATAAGTGGGGATATCATCTGAGCTTTTTGCCCAGGCGACCGTTTTCTCCGAGCATATGCCCATAGTCAGTGATGAGAATAATAACCGTATTTTTCATCAAATTCAACTGCCCATTTTCTTAGCCCTGGCTATCGTCCCATTAAGGCTTAGAACCCGCAGACCTCTGTCTTTGTAAAACTCTTCAGCCGGGGGTGAGTTCAGAAGAGTGAAGTATATGCTCTGCAATTCTTTAGGTATAGCTTATAACTTAGGGGATAAAATTTTTTCAAGATAGAAACCCTAAGTATTAAGAATTTCGGTTTCGTGGGGGCCCAAAATTCAATTGCTTGGTTCACCAGAAGGGTTATAATACAAACACATTCAGTCCCCCGCGCTCCTTCTTAAGGGAGAAGGCAGAAGTAAGAGAATGAGAGAGTATGCCAGAGTCCTTCATCATCCAGGTAAGTGAAGGGGAGGCCAAAAAAGAACGGGAAAAAGCCAGAGCGTTGCGCCAGACTCGGTGGTGGAAGCAGCGGCTGGCGCGCGGGATCTGTTATTATTGCCGGCGCCATTTTCCGCCCTCGGAATTGAGTATGGACCACGTCGTTCCCCTGATTCGCGGGGGCAAAACCACAAAGGGTAATGTGGTAACTGTTTGCAAGGAGTGTAATAGCAAAAAGAAATATCTCCTACCCATGGAGTGGGAAGCATACGTGCAAAATTCCCTGGGAAAATATGAAACCACTAAAAGGGAGAAATGAAAGAAACATTTCTTAGGTGATCGAAGTTGATCCCACCTTAGACCCCGTTGATTTAGGGATGAAGCTATGGTTGAAATGAAATCTGTTCCAACACTGCCCAGAATATTTAATTCATGGAGATTAAATCATTCATGGGTGGCGATAAAAGAGTGGGGTTTTCTGATGGATAGGAATGGGGTTCGGTTAAAAAAAGGTAGGGATGAGGTTAGTATTTCAGAGGACACAGAGGAGGAAAGAAGGTGAGTAGGTCGAATTTTACTGCGAAGAAGGGGGCCGTCTCTGCAGAGGACGGCGAAAAGAAGAGGGGCGTGCGGGAGGCCTACACGAGTTTCGGGGAGGGGGTGAAGGTCTCTTACGGGCCCGAGGATCTGCAAGGTTTCGATTATCAACGCGACCTCGGGGATCCAGGAACCTATCCCTTCACCCGGGGTATTTACCCCACGATGTACCGCAGCCAGATTTGGACCATGCGCCCGTACGCCGGGTTGGCCACGAGCGACGAGACCAATCAGCGGTTCAAGTTCCTGCTGAAGAGCGGACAGACCGGCTTAAGCCTGGCCTTTGACCTTCCTACCCAGCTGGGCCTTGATTCAGACGACCCGCTGGCCAGATATGATGTGGGGAAGCTGGGTGTCGCCGTGGACACGCTGGAGGATATGGAACGGGTCTTTGCCGAGATCCCGTTAGATCGAATCAGCACCTCTTTCACGGTCAACTCCACGGCGGCCGTCATCTTAGCCATGTATGTTCTGGTAGGCAAGAAGCGAGGGGTTGCCCCAGAAGCCCTTCGCGGAACGGTCCAGAATGACATCTTGAAGGAATATGTGGCCCGGGGCACCTGGATCTTTCCCCCTAAGCCCTCGATGCGCCTGATTGCGGATACCATCGAATATTGCGTGAACAGCCTTCCGCGTTTCAACCCCGTCAGCGTTTCGGCTACCCATCTTTGCGAGTATGGTGCCAATGCCGGGCAATCCGTCTCTCTACCCTTCCTCAACGCCCTGGCCTACATTGACGAGGTATTGCCGCGGGGCTATTCCATCGACCAAGTAGCGCCGCTGGTGGTGTTCCACATGGCTGTGGGCGGTAGAAATTTTCATCTCTTCGAAGATGTGTCCAAGCTGCGGGCCGGCCGGAGGCTATGGGCCCGTTTGATGAAAGAACGGTATGGAGCGCAAAACCCTGAGTCCATGCGCCTGAAGTTCTCTACCGGGGCGCTGGGTGGGGGGATGACTGCGGCCGAGCCCTTGAACAATATCGCCCGGGCCGCCTACTTTGGCTTGGCTGCGGTGTTGGCCGGAACCCGCTCTCTCAACATGGCCTGCTTTGATGAGGCCTACGCCATCCCCACTGACCTGGCCATCCGTACTTCTCTGCGGGTGCAACAGATCTTAGCCTATGAGACGGGCGTGACCGATACAGTGGACCCGCTGGCCGGGTCGTATTACGTGGAATCTCTGACCGATAAGATGGAAGCCCGGATGCTCAAGACCATGGAAGAGATCGAAAGGCGGGGTGGGATCATCAAAGTCATTGAAGACGGGAGCCTGCAGAGAGAATTGGCCAGACAAAGCTACGAGTTGCAGGAAAAGATCTCCCGGGGAGAAAAAGTTCTGGTGGGGGTTAATCGCTTTACCTCCCGAGAAGAAGAGAAACCGATCGAGGTCTATAAGGCAGACCCAAAGATCCGGGAAGTGCAAATCGAAAGATTGAGGAAAGTGAAAGTAAGCCGGGATGCGGAAAAGGTGAAAGAAGCACTCCTTAAGCTTCGCCGGGCAGCTGCCGGGAGTGAGAATATCTTTCCAGCTCTCTTTATAGCCGTGGAAGCTCGGGCAACGGTTGGCGAAATAAGCTCAACGCTGAAAGAAGTATTCGGGGAATATCAGGAGCCCAGGACGGTTTAAAGGGGGAGCTCGGAATGCCGAAGGAGAGACCGATCAGGGTTTTGCTGGCCAAGCCGGGGTTGGATGGCCACGATGTGGGCGCGAAGGTCGTGGTTCAGAGACTGCGGAATGCTGGAATGGAGGTCATTTACACCGGGCTGAGGCAAAGCATCGAACAAATTGTCTCGGCGGCATTGCAAGAGGACGTGGATGTCATTGGGCTGAGCATCCTTTCCGGATCCCATGTAGAATTAACCCGAGAACTCATGGAACAATTGGGAAAGAAGGGAATAGGGGACGTGCTGGTCTTAGTTGGAGGAATCATTCCCAAAGGGGATATCCCCCTTCTGAAGGCCCAAGGAGTCGATGGGGTATTCCCCGTTCACTCCCCCCTGGAGGAAGTGGAAAAGTTCATCAGGGAGCACGTGCTAAGAAAAAGAGGGGGAACATTCATAGGAAAGGGACCTGGAAAATGACCAAGGCACTTTCGGGCATTCGTATACTGGACTTATCCCAGATGTTAGCCGGGCCTTTTGGAACAATGATCTTGGCCGATCTGGGTGCAGAGGTGATAAAAATCGAGCGGCCTGACGGGGGAGATCTCGGGCGGGGGATGCCGCCACATTTTTTTCACGGGGAGAGTGTTTATTTCATCAGCATCAACCGCAACAAGAAATCTTTGACCTTGGACTTAAAGGCTGAGGAAGGCCTAAAAATATTCTATCGTCTCGTAGGCCTCTCCGATGTGGTCTATGACAATTTTCGGCCGGGGGTTCTGGAGAAGTTGCGCATCGATTATCATACTTTGCAAAAGATCAACCCCCGGATTATTTCCTGCTCTGTTTCCGGCTATGGGCACACGGGTCCTTTTCGAGATCGGCCAGCCTTTGACTTGATCATCCAGGCTCGAGGCGGGATCATGAGCTATACAGGAGAGCCGGGGAGGATGCCCGTCCGCATGGGGGCCCCGATGGGCGATCTGGCCGGAGGGCTGTTCGCAGCCCATGGGGTTTTGGCAGCGGTTTATCAACGGGAGAAGACTGGCATCGGGCAAAAGATCGATATCAGCCTTCTTGATTGCCAGATCGCCCTTTTGATATACCGGGCCCTTTACTACCTCTTTGCCGGAGAGATTGCTCAGCCGGTCGGCTCCGGACATGTATCGGCCATTCCCATCAGGGCTTTCAAGACCAAGACCTTTGACATTGTCGTCGATGCCAATACGGATAAATTTTTCATAGAGTTATGCGAAGGGATGGGCCAGGAGGGGTTGATTTCTGACCCCCGATTCCTTACTCGCGCCGACCGCCTCAAGAACAGAGACGCCCTCTATGCTGTTTTAGAAAAAGTTTTTTTGCAGAAGAGGGGAGAGGAATGGCTGTCGATCCTGGAGGATCGAGTTCCAGTTGGCCCCATCAGTACTGTGGATATGGCTTTGAGGGACCCGCAGGTTCTCTTCCGGAATATGGTGGTGGAAACAACCCACCTTTCGGGAGAGAGAATGAAACTCCTGGGTAATCCCATCAAGATGTCCCGAGGGGAGGAGGATGTTTTTAAGCCTCCCCCTTCATTGGGGGAGCATACGGAGGAGGTTCTAAGGCAACTGCTGAATTTAGATCCGGACGATATTCAGATTCTCCGGGATAAAAAAATCATATAGGAGGTGAACCCATGAAAACGAGCTTCTGTGGGGCTATAGTGGCGATCATTCTATGTCTTACAAGTTATAGCCTTCTTTCAGCGGCCGGGGAAAAGCACAGCATCTCTCTGGAAACTCCGCCGCAGGTTCAGATCGTTCAAATCGATTATTATCTGAAGGTGCTAAAGGAGTTCGCCGGCGGAAAGCCGGCCTTGCACTTCGAGGTGAAGATCAAGAACCTTTCCGAGAAAGCCGAGAGGTTCTCTGTGATGGTCAGTGCTCCGGACGGGACATCGGCTGCGGGTTTCATTCCAGAAAAAGCCAAAAAGAAGGGGGACCTTCCGCTGTTGGAGCCGAGAGAGGAGGGAAAGATCACCATTCCCCTGGTGACCGAACAGTTGGCGAAAGATTTCTCAGTGGTGGTAGAAATTGCCCCGCCAGAGTGAGAGGGCAATTCCTTACACCATTCAAAGAAAGGAGGGAGAGATGAGAAACAAGATTTTCCAGACTTTTCCGCTCTTAGCAGCAATGGTTTTTCTATTGGCCATAAGCGTTTCACCTGGATTTGGCGCACAGAAAAAATATCGCTTTATGCTGGGAACGGCCGGAGCAGGGGGAGAAGTGTATATCTGGGGCGGCGGGGCAGCCAAGGTGGTCACCCAGTTTTCCAAAGATATCCAGCTCACCGCCCAACTCACTGCCGGATCTGGAGAAAACCTTATACGGATCAAAGCCGGCACCCTGAAGATCGGCCTGTCCTCCAACGAGTGGAATTGGGAACTTTTCAACGGCCAGGGAGGGCTCCCCAAATACGAGCACCGGGCGATCTTCGCCATGTACAAAGGGGATTGGCACTGGGGATGCCGGAAGACTTTTCCCGGCAACACCATTTACGATTTCAAGGGGAAAAAGTTTTCCTTCGGCCCCAAAGGAGGGGGCTCTTACGGGATGATCAAATATGCTTTGGATGCTCTGGGCCTGAAGTTCACGGATTTTGATGCCAAATATCTTTCGGTTGCAGAAAGCGTCAACGCTTTAAAGGATGGGGCGATCGAAGGATACTTCGTGGGCATCGGCACCCCTTCTTCCGCCTTTCTGGACCTGGCCACCATGCCCAGCGGGTTGAAGCTCGTCTCTCTATCGCCGGAAGATATGAAGAGATGTTATGAGAAATATAATTTTTTGACAGAGACGGTAATCCCGGCCAATACTTACAGGGGCGTTGATTACGAGACGCGAGGAGTGGGGAGGTGGCACTTCATGGTCTGCCGGGCAGATTTCCCTGAAGAGGCCGCTTACCAGATTGCCAAAGCGCTCACCGAACATCACAAAGACTTGATGGCAGTAATGGTGGCGGCGAAGTCTTCCACCCCGGAGAATACAGTCAAACAGTCCATAATTCCATTCCACCCAGGAGCGGAAAGATATTTTCGGGAGAAGGGATATTTGAAATAATCCTCTGAGGCAAGGACCGGGTGAATACGAGAGCAGAGGAAAAAGCAAGGGCCATACTGGACAAGGAAGATGAGAAGGCGGGCAAACGGAAGCTGACCGGCAGTATGGCCGCCCTTTTTGCCCTGGTGGCGATATCTATGTCCCTCTTCCACCTCTACACTGCGGGGTACATGGTCTTCACGGCCATGGTCCAGCGATCCGTGCATCTCTGCTTTGCTCTCACTCTCATCTTTCTCTACTTTCCGGCATCGGCTCGGTCTCCCCTGAAAAGAATTCCCTTCACAGACTGGCTCCTCATCGTCCTCTCGGTGATCTCCTGCCTCTATATCACCGTGAATTGGGAGGTCCTCTCTGAAGCCGTGCGGATCGCTGAACCCAACGCAGTGGACATCGCCCTGGGAATCGTCGCCACTCTTTTGGTGCTGGAGGCCACGCGAAGAACGACGGGCATGGCCATGCCCCTGGTAGCCATCGGCTTTATCCTCTATGGGTTCCTCGGGCCTTACCTGCCGGGGATGTTGAACCATCCGGGGATTCCTCTAAACCAGTTCATCGGGATGAACTATCTCTTCTCCGAAGGGATCTTCGGAGTCCCTCTCGGGGTATCCGCCAGTTTCGTGATCGTCTTCATCATCTTCGGTGCCTTCTTGGAGGAGTCCGGTGGGGGAAAGCTCTTCATGGATTTGGCCTGCGCCTTGTTCGGTTCTTTCCGCGGGGGACCAGCGAAGATTTCCATCTTTTCCAGCGGACTTTTCGGAACCATCTCCGGCAGCGCGGTCGCGAATGTCATGGTGGATGGATGGTACACCATTCCTTTGATGAAAAGGCTCGGGTACCGCCCCCATTTTGCCGGTGCCGTGGAAGCGGTGGCTTCAACGGGCGGAATGATCATGCCCCCGGTCATGGGAGCAGCCGCCTTCGTTATGGCAGAGATCTTAGCAGTTCCTTACCTGAGCATATGCATTGCGGCTGCCCTTCCAGCCGTGCTTTATTACCTTTCCCTTTTTGTGTTTATCGACCTGGAGGCGGCCAAAACAGGATTGCGAGGGATTCCCAAAGAGGAAAAGCCTTTGGTTAAACAGGTCTTCCGCGAGGGAGGGCATCTCCTGATCCCTCTTATTCTGCTGGTTTACTTGCTGGCCGGAGAACAATGGTCTCCCATGAAGGCTGGGTTTTACGCCATCGTGGCCACGCTGGCCTTCTCCATGTTGCGGAAGAACACCCGCCTCGGTGGGAAGAAATTGGTGTCTGCTCTGCGTAAAGGAGCCACTGGAGCCCTGCAAGTGGCTGCGGTTTGCGCCTGTGCAGGGATTGTCATCGTCATCGTCTCCATCACCGGCCTGGGTCTGACTCTTTCGTCATTCTTGATCCAGCTGGCCCATGGAAATCTTTTCTTCCTCCTCGTCCTGACCATGATCGCCTCCCTCATCCTGGGCATGGGACTACCGGCCACTCCGTGCTACATCATCCTGGCCGTGCTGGCCGCTCCTGCCATCGTCCAGATGGGGGTTTCGCCTATGGCCGCCCACCTCTTTGTTTTCTATTTTGGATGCATCTCCGCGGTCACGCCACCAGTGGCAGTGGCTGCCTATGCTGGAGCGGCCATCGCCGGTTCAGACCCCATGCGTACGGGCTACACAGCCTGGCGCCTGGCTCTGGCTGCCTTCATTGTTCCTTTTATGTTCATCTATGGTCCTCCCCTGATCATGGTGGGGGACCTTTGGGAAATCGTCCAGGCCTCCATTACCTCTTTGATCGGGATATCTCTGCTTGCTGCGTCCCTCCAGGGTTTCGCCCTAACCTTCTTGGGCCCGGTGCAGAGGGTCTTTCTTTTTGCTTCCTCTCTCCTCCTGATTAAACCAGGCTGGATCACTGACGTAATCGGTTTGGCTATGGCCGCGGTCATCGCTGCCCTGCATCTGGCAAGGTATCGCAGGGAACGCGAGGTAGGCAGAACCGAAAAAGTGGTCGTAACCAGAATGGCGGGAGAATGAAATGGCTGGAATCCCCAGCCCTGGCGCTGTTTTGCGCGGGCTCCTGAAAGGGCCTGAGATTTTGATCGCCCCGGGAGCCCACAATACTCAAAATCTCTACAGGGAAGAGCATGGGACCAACTATAGAATTGGCGCAATTTCTGGTTAAGCTGAAATTCGAAGACCTTCCCCCAAGATGTCGGCAACAGATCAAAGCTGCTTTTTTAGACTCCTTGGGTTGCGGGCTATTCGGCTCCACCCTGGAGTGGAGCAGAAAAGTCAATTCTCTGATCAAAGAAATGGGGGGAAAAGAAGAGTCTACGCTCTGGGCCAATCATTTCCGTGGCCCGGCTGCTAACGTGGCTCTCGGTCTGGGCACGATGATCCATAGCTTCGACTTCGATGACTACCACAATGCCAAACTTCATCCCGGGGCGGTTGTCATTCCAGCAGCCCTAACCGTGGCGGAGAGGGAAGGGAGCTCGGGTAGGGCTTTCCTTACGGCGTTAGTGGCTGGGTACGAGACCATGATCCGGGTCAGCCTGGCTACAGGACCAGCGGCCTCGCGAAAACAGGGTTGGCACCTTACGGGAACTTGCGGGACTTTTGGAGCGGCGGCCGCTGCTGGCAGGCTTCTCCACTTGAACGCAGACGGCATGGCCTCAGCACTGGGCATGGCCGGAACACAATCCGCTGGTCTTTGGGCCTTCACCGCCGACGGATCAGAGAGCAAGAGGTTCCATCCAGGAAGGGCAGCACAGAGCGGAGTGATCGCTGCCCTCTTGGCGAAAGGAGGATACAGGGGACCTACCCAGATCCTCGAAGCAAAGGACGGGGGTTTTTGTCAGGCTACTTCGGATTCTTTCCATCTGGAGCGATTGACTGAAGGGCTGGGGAAGAAATTCACAGCAGAGGATGTGGCATTGAAACCCTATCCCTGTTGTGGAAGCCTCCATTCGACGATTGATGCCATGCGAGAGTTAGGCCAAAGGTATCGCCCCAACCCCAAAGACGTGGAGCGCATCCGCGTTCACAACAGTGAGGTGGTCCAGCTCCAGTGCGGGTTCGAGTACCAGCCCCTCAGCCCACTGCAAGCTCAGATGAGTCTCCAGTATTGCACGGCCATCAGTCTATTGGACGGACGAGTGTTGCTGGATCAATTTAAGGAAGAACGCCTTTCTGATCCCCAGGTAATCGACCTGGCTCATCGGGTGGAATTTGTCCTCGACCCGGAGATCAACGCCGTCTATCCCGAGAAGTTCGCCAGCAAAGTGGAAGTCGTTCTCAAAGATGGCCGGAGTTATTGGCTGCGGAAGGATTTTCCCAAAGGCTCTCCGGAAAACCCGATGAATGGGGAGGAAGTGGAGGAAAAATTCAAAAACTTAGCCCGGACAGCAAAAGGAGAACCCGCCATTTCTGCTATCTTGGAACATCAAAGGGGGCTGGAGGAGTTGCCCGACCTTTCCTCCATGGTCGCCCTATTGAGTTGAATCCCAGGCGCCCGTTCTATCGCTCTACCAGCTCCGTCAGGACTCCATAAGTATTTTTGGGATGCAAGAAGACGATGCGGGAGCCACGGGCGCCAGGCCTTGGCGCTTCATCGATGAAGGTGATGCCTTTTACTTTCAAAGCCTCCATGGCCTTCGCAATATCCCTTACCTTATAGGCCACATGCTGGATTCCCTCTCCTCTTTTGGCGATGTGCTTGGCGATGGCACTCTCTGGGTCGTTGTTTTCGAGGAATTCAAAGTCCACATCACCAATCCTCACAAAAGCCACACGGGTGATGCCATGTTCATTTTTTTCTATTACGGGGAGCTCCAGGATTTGTTCATAGAACCTGATAGTGGCTTCTAAATCTTTAACCGCGATACCGATATGGTCTATCTTTTCGATCATTCTGCATCTCCTAAGTCGAATAGGACGACTTTGTGGCCTGGGCCACAGTCCTGCCCAGCTTCTGGCACTCGCCTAAGTCTGCAGGCTTCGGTTGCCACTTAGCCCGCACCCCCTGGGCAACCACTGGAATCTTGCAACGGTTGAAATGTTCTTCGATGAGTTTCACTCCTTCCCCGCTCCAGCCGTATGTTCCGAAAGCAGCGCCAATCTTATTCTGGAATTTCAAGCCCTTGATATCTTCCAGAATGGGGGAAAGGGTTGGCATAAGCCCCTGGTTTAATGTCGGCGATCCAACGATGATTGCCTTGGCCTTAAAAATTTCGGTGATCACATCGTTCCGATCCGAGATGGCCATGTGGAATAATTTGTGGGGAACTCCTTCGGCAGCCAGACCATCCCCGATGGCCTCGGCCATTCGCCTTGTACCCTCCCACATGGTGTCGTAGAGGATGACGGCGGACTTCTCTGGCACCTGGGCTGCCCATTCTTGATATCTCTTTACGATCTGGAGGGGGTCTTTGCGCCAGATTACTCCGTGACTCGGGGCAATCATCTTTACCGGAAGGTTCAGCGCCATAACCTCTTCGATCTTTTTTATGACCAGATTACTGTAGGGAGTGATTATATTGGCATAGTACTTGATGGCCTCTTCGTACAGCTCCTCCTGGTTGACTTGGTCGTTGAAGCGAAATTCGGTCGCATAGTGCTGCCCAAAAGCATCGTTGGGCAGGAGAATCTCCTGACCCGCGACGTAGGTGAACATGCTATCTGGCCAATGGAGCATGGTCGCTTCAACGAAGATCAAGTCACTGCTGCCGATGTTAATTCTTTCCCCGGTTCTTACCTTCCTGAATTTCCAGGGCTGGTGGTAGTGTCCCTCGACGCTTTCCTCTCCCCGTTGAGAGACGACGACCGTCGCATTGGGAATATGGCGCATGAGGGCCGGAAGGCTGCCAGCATGGTCAACTTCCGAATGATTGGCCACCACCATATCGATCTTTGCCAGATCGACAATCTGGCGGATGTTTTCAATGAGCTGGTCCTGAAATGGCCCCCAGACTGTATCCACGAGCACGATCTTTTCATCGACGATCAAGTAAGAATTGTAAGTTGATCCCCGATGGGTGGAAAGCTCATAACCGTGAAAATGCCTCAGCCCCCAGTCCACAACCCCCACCCAGTAAACGCCTTTAGCTAATTCTGTCATCATGGAATAACCTCCTATATCTCACGCAGGCGAATTTAGAAACTGCCAAGACTTTTACAATCCTTTTTACTTCATTTAAGGTAACGAATAGATCAGGCCTTGTCAACCAGGAATAATGCATGGCCCAGCAGATCCTGGCAGAGGTGGATTAGCTTGGGGATCAGGGGGGAATGGGAGATTACTCATTGCTCTTCTTCAAGGATCTGGATAGAATTGACGATAATATGATTAATTGGATTTGCTGACCAAAAGGTGCGAGGCAAATGGGAAGGGTGTATAGATTTGTCGCCATCAGCCTTCTTTTTTTAGGGTTGATTTTCACGCCGGCTATATGCCAGATTGAGGCGAAAGAGGAAGGCGCGGTTAATAAGGAAACCGCCGGGAAAGGGAAATTTGAAAGGGTAAAGAAAAATGTTAAAGAGGAAGCGCAAGAGATTAAGGAGGGCACCAAAAAAGCTGGGCAAGAGATCAAAGATTCGGGCAAAGAGTTCCCGGACAAAGCAAAGGAGGAGCTAAAAAAGACAAAAGATGCCCTCAAGAAAACCGGAAAGGAATTTAAGAAGAGTTTTAAGGAGGCCTGGGAAGACCTGAAAAAATTATTTAAAAAATAGAAAAGAGGAACAGTTTCCGCCCAGGCATACTAATCCTTCACGATGGTCAGACACCCACGAATCCCGTCCGGCCGGGGAAAATGCCCCTTCGCCCCCCTTTAATAAAGGGGGAGACGGGGGATTTAAGAGCTATTTTGTAACTAACTTAGAAGCGATAGTAGCTACGTGCTTTCCCTGAAAGCGGGCCGCAGCTAACTCATTTTCACTCGGCATCCGCTCGCCCTGGCTGCCCGTAATTGTTGACGCCCCATAAGGAGACCCGCCCGTAATTTCATCGATGCGCATCTGGCCCTGAAAGGCATAGGGCAAGCCCACCACGATCATCCCTTGATGGAGCAGGGTGATGTGAAAGCTGAGTATGGTAGACTCCTGCCCCCCATGCTGGGTAGCAGAACTCGTAAAGACACTTCCCACCTTGCCCACCAGGGCACCCGTGGCCCAGAGCTGGCCGGTCGCATCCAGGAACTGACGCATCTGGCCGCACATGTTTCCAAACCTTGTGGGAGCGCCGAAGATAATCGCATCAGCGGAAGCCAGCTCATCTACTTTACAGATCGGGACATGGGCAAAGGCTTTCTGGGGTTCCAGGGCTCCCATTTTTTGGAGGACTTCCTGCGGCAGCGTCTCCGGGATACGGCGCATTTCCACTTCTGCTCCCTTTACTTCTCTCGCGCCCTGAGCAACCGCCTCGGCCATACGGTGAATATGGCCATACATGGAATAATAGACAATCAAGACCTTCATGATTTTTCCCTCCTTGTCTTAATTAAAGAACTAATACCATTATATGCACTTCTATCCCCATTGTCTTCGTTTAATCTTTCCATTCCATTGTTCTGGCAAGCTCACCCCACAAAATCATAACCTGCATCATGCTGACATCCCTGATATTGCTAAAAGGATCTGGCAGAACCCCGGGGTAAACGCAAAAGCTCTGCTGAAGCCGCAGTCAAGGCCCCCTCCTCCCTATACCCATGCAATCAACTGTCCTAAAGCCAATCCGAACCATCTTTTCACACCTTAACGCTTCTCTACCCTGTGGTGGAGCCCACCACCAAAAAAATCCTCCGGTTTTAGAAAAAGATAAAGTTCTGGGAAAAAAAGCCGATATATCTTTGCATTGAAGGCCATTTTTTATTTTAGCTCAAACATTGCGACCTTAGCTGAAAGATATTTACCGACAAAGGCAAGATCTGAGTAATCAGAGGGAGGAATGCCACGGGTCCCGGTCTTGAGGATCGCCTGGTTGCCGAAATAAATAAAAGCCGGGTTTTCGTGGTGGAGAGAATAAGGGGATTTCCGGTTTTTAATTTTTGGGATTATTTGAAGCAAGAATTAAGCGTGAAGGGAGGTGATGGAGAACGTTTGCCTTTTTATCTTTCAGAATATGTTTGGCAGTCGAACCCTGGTCGGCTTAAGCCAGAGCAGCAAATGGACCAGCTTCTGAGAATGATCTTTGCCTGGCAAAATCGAAAGAAAAGATTAAAGGAGGGTTTAAAAGTATGAGAAGGAAAATTGTTTCGGTCATTGGCTATGTCCTGATCTTGGCGTCCTTGACTCTGAGCATGGGCTGTGGCGGCGGTAGTAGCAGCAGCAGCGGTGATTCAGGCTCGATCAGTGGAAGCGCAAATTAGAAACTTTCAAAGAAGGAGGTTTGCCGCATGAAAAAGTTTTCCCTGTTAGCGTTTTTCGCCTTGGCCTTGGTTCTTTTGGGTGGAAATTCATTGGATGCTGCTCTTTCCCCCAATGCTACCTATACCATTCTCGTCCAAAAAGTGAATAGCAATGGAACGGTGACAGATTACACCACTGCGGAAGCGACGACCGATAGTACCGGAAAGCTGAGTTTCAGTTTGAGCTCTTTGCCCACCCATCCGGGGACAAACTTCATCGTGTTTATTATCAGAGATGCGAGTGGGAACACTGTGCGCAAAGGTTTTGCTCCTGCCCCTCCAACCGGGAGCACCAATTTAGTGGGGGTCAATAACCTTTCCACCGCCCACACCAACGCCATTCTGGCCGCTGGAGAGATAGCCCAAACCGACGACCCGATCGCTGTGGCCTTCCTCTTGGTCTTGCTGCGTTCGCCAGAAGCCACGGAAAATGACGCTCGCACCCTCGCAGCCCTCGGAAAAGACGCCATTCTGGGCAGTGCGGGATTCGAAGGTTTCCTCCTCTCTAACGGAGTTACCACTAGCCAGTTAGACACTTTTAAAAGCAAATTGATATACAACGGAACTACCGGAAAAAAGACCATCGCCGATATGACTGCCAGTTTTAAGACGGCGGTAGATAGTGGAGACACAACCACCGCGACCAGGGAAATGCAAAAGGCCGGTGGCTTTATGGCCGATGTCTTTATGGATGCTGCCGAAGCTGCGGCCATAGATTTCACCATGATCCTGGCCGCTCATGATGCGGCGGGATATATCGCTCAAAATGCGGAAAACACTGCCCGCATGCTTTCTCTCACGGCAGCCGTAAGAAGATCCATTGAGCAGGCTATGAGTTCGTTCTTCATGCGCATTGCCTCGGTCAAAGTGAAAAGCGAGTATACCAAGGCCCTAACCACCCTGAATGCATCGGGCAGCCAGGTGAACCAGTTCCTGAGTGCGGTCGAGACCATGATGAATGCCAACCAGGCAATTGATGAAACCTACGGGGAGTATTTTATGAACCCTGACAGTTACCTTGCTTCCCATCCGGGTGAAACCCAGCAGTCGGTCCAACAGGCCATTGGAGCGGCCTTTAATGCCGCCTTCCAGACCTTTCAGAATAACATCCAATCCACGGATGCCGATATTTCCACTATGAGGAGCAATGTGGTGAGCGCTTTCCAGGTTCAAAATCCCGCTTTCTTGCCCTCCTATCTGCCCAGTGACTTCGGCAAATACTATGACTTCAGCGGTCAGCAGAAGAACTGGCCCATTCCTCAAGTGGTTATGGTGAACTGGCTGGCCAGCATTATTACTGCCGGCGGGAGCCTCAGTTATACCCAAGACACCAACAGCAACACTCCCGTACCCAGCTCGATGTCGTCATGGCTGGGAACCTGTTCAGTTTCATACTACCGTGACCAGGGAAGCTGTCAATCAAACGGAGGAACATGGACCACCGGGCGGCGCACCTATGATGATACCACGCCCTCACCCAGCCCAGCTTTCAATTATTATATGTGCCTTCAGGATGACATCCAGATCATCGAGTTTAACCGCTATGCCATCTATTCATCTGGCCAGCCAACGCGCGAACAGGAAAAGGATGCCAAGTTGCTATTCCAGCAGAGAATGAGCGCGGCGGCTAGTAGAATCACCGGCACCACGAACGGGACTGGCCCGATCAGCACCGGCCAGAAGGATGCGATCATCAAACTGCTGATGCAGCCCAGCATGCATTAAAACCCATTCCCTCTGTCCCTCTTCCTGCCCAGGCGGGAAGAGGGAAAGGGGCAGAAAGCTATGGGTAAGATGATCCCCCCCGTTCCCTACGCTGACCCTGAGACCTATCAATTTAACGACTTTTTTCTTGGTCCAGAAGGGTTCCCATTTAAGAACGAATCCTTCGCGGATGACTCAGGCCATGGGAATGGGCGATCCGAATTCTTTCAGGCGTCCATATTCTATTCCCTTCTGATCCATTTACTGGTTTTGCTATCTTTGATTGTTGGGGTTTACCGGCCGGATAGAAGACCCATTAAAGAGGTGGATTATTGGGTGGTGAACCTCGTTCCCGATATAAATGCGGAACCCCGAGGGCTTAAGAAGGTTCCGCCCAAAGACATTCTATCCAAAGTCAAAGCGCCCCTTCCTCTTTCCAGCCCGGCAGCTGAAATTCAGGCTCCCCGAAAAATGGAAGTTCCTTCAGAAGTCGAGGATCAAGTAGCAGCATCCTTTCAAGGGATGACTGACTCGCTGGAGAATCACGTGCAGAGCGAGCAATATATTTTCAGGATGAAAATGAACGATCCGATGTTGGGCATGAAAATAATATATTTTCAAAAAAGCACCCATGCGTATTTTCAGGGTCTCCTTCACTCTTCTCTTTCTCAGGAGATCCTAAGAACTCTTCATGGGAAATGGGCATCGGCAAATCTCTCCTACCTCGAAGATGGTCGAATTCAGGAAGTTTCCTTTTCCCCGGATTCAGATTTGGATTTGGCTCAGATCCTCAAAGAAAAAATTCCCTGGCATTCCTTGAGCGCACCCAGGAAATTTTCCCTCCCCCACAGGACTATCAAGGTCAGCCTGGCCATCAACGATCAGGGCAACTTTCAGGTATGGGTAGAAGTTCTTTGACCTTGGCCTACTTTGGAGATGGCAAAATCCATCAGGTAAATTTGTCGCCTAAGATGCCTTCGGGGACGTCTTCTCCTTAAATCCTTAAGAGAGAAAGACATTTTAAGCGCCTAAAATCTCGCCGATTGAAAATGGGAAGCAGTTAATATATTCTAAATTTAACAAGCCCCAATGCTCTTTCGTCGAGAGACGGGTTGAATGACAACCCAAGCTAAGGCCATGGAAAAAGCTGATGGTGGAGAGGTCCATGAAATTGGGATGCAGCACGAATAGTGGGGTTGCCGAAAAAATAAATGTTTCTGAGGCCGGTACCGATCAGGAGGAAATGGCCTGCTTTGGATATCAACGGATTCCGGCAGCAGAAAAGGTCAAATGGGTTCTCCGGCATTTCAATTCCATTGCCGGGAAATACGACTCCATGAATACCCTCCTGAGCTTCGGGCTGCACCATCTCTGGAAGAGAACCGCGGTGAGAGCCTTGGGATTAAAAGCTGGAGATCGAGTCATCGATGTATGCGGCGGAACGGCCGATCTTTCCATTCTGGCGGCCAAAGCAGTCGGTCCGGATGGTCGGGTAATTCTGTATGACATCAGTCGCGCCATGATAGAGGCCGGCAGACCCAAGGTGGCCAAAGCTTCCTCGAATGGAAAGGTCCGGTACGTCTTGGGAAATGCGGAGGAGATCTCCTGTGCTAACGGTCAATTTGATGCGGCCATGGTGGCCTTTGGGATACGGAACCTGACGAGAATGGAAAAAGGGCTGGAAGAGATGTTTCGGGTCCTGAAACCTGGAGGGA
>Ga0315314_1000696_pt1 | contig 34094 bp, 31 predicted proteins | sample TDP9_MG_FD_203631 | JGI IMG/M metagenome (GOLD analysis project Ga0315314, IMG submission 203631) | Freshwater sediment microbial communities from Lake Towuti, South Sulawesi, Indonesia - TDP9 | ecosystem: Environmental > Aquatic > Freshwater > Lake > Sediment | place: Indonesia: South Sulawesi... | reverse complement strand
TACCCAGTACATGTCAGCGATCTCCAGCGAGAGCTATGGTCCGGGCAGCGCAAGGACGTTCTGGAATCAGCTTTGGAGAAGTATCAACGCAGAAAATCTTTACCAATATCATGAGGTTCTACCAAATGTTCAAAATGCTTTGTTTTGAATCCCTCGGCTTTGCTCGGGACAGGTTTTGTATTTTTGTCATTTGAATTTGTTTCGTATTTCGTGCTTCGGATTTCGAATTTATATCTACTGAACGTTAAATGCCATGGGCAAAACTAACAGTAATAATTCGATAACTGAGCAGCCGGTTATCGGCGTAACGATGGGCGACCCTGCCGGCATCGGGCCGGAGGTTATCGTAAAGTCACTGGCTGATCCATTTATACGCAAGGCTGCGAAATTCATCATCTTTGGTATGGATGAACAGCTCTGCTACGCCGCTGATAAAGCGGAGATTGAGCCTTTCTGGGGCCGGCATCAACACGAAAAAATCAGCCGGGACTACCCCCACAAGGTTATGGTAGCCGATTACGATGAATATTCCGTTCCACCCTGGATTAAAGGCCCCAGCAAAGATGCCGGCGAGGCGTCGATAAAGTTCTGCCTCGATGCGATCCAAGCTGCCCAGGACAGCATAATAGATGCCGTCGTGACGGCACCGGTCAGTAAAACCAGTTGGAAGTTAGCCGACTCCGAATGGCCCGGCCATACCGAGATGTTTGCCAAACGCTGTAAATCTCCGCGAAAAGCGATGATGTTTGTCAGCGGGCCGCTGAAAGTAGCCCTGGCAACAATCCACGAGGCATTATTTGAGGTGCGGCATAAGTTCAAAATCGGCTGCGTTTTTGAGCCGATAGATTTACTAAATGACGCATTGAAAGAATACTTTGACGTGGAAAGTCCGAAGATAGGCGTTGCCGCGCTGAATCCTCATGCCGGCGAAGATGGGCAATTCGGCGACGAAGAGCAGCGAATAATATCGCCGGCTATTTTGTTAGCACAGGAACAGGGAATAAACTGCCATGGTCCCTTTCCAGCCGACACACTTTTTTTGCGGGCCAGCCGAGGCGAATTCGACGGCGTGGTCGCAATGTATCACGACCAGGGCATGATACCCGTGAAACTGCTCGATTTTGAGAATGCGGTCAACATTACTATCGGCATACCAATAATAAGGACATCACCTGCTCACGGAACGGCTTTTGATATTGCAGGCAAAAATCTTGCAAATCCAAGTGGTATGAAAGCTGCCATTACAACCGCCATACAAATGATAGCAATGAAAAAGATGATAATTGCAACGAATAACCCCACGTGAAACGTGGGGCTAAATATTTATCCGCCAAACAGACGGCGGATTTAGCCCGTGGTTTTACCACGGGTTCATCTAGTTATGCAAACCAAACGACAAATCCAACAGTTGCTTACATCAGCGGGCATTCGGCCGAGCAAACGGCTCGGTCAGCATTTCCTGATCGACCTGAATCTAATGCGGCTTCTTATAGAAACCGCAAATATCGGTATAGATGACATTGTGTTAGAGGTAGGCTGCGCCACCGGCTCTTTAACTGAGGGCTTGGCCCAGCACGCCGCAAAGGTTATCGCTGTTGAGCTCGACCGAAGCCTTGCCAAAATTGCAAAAAGCCAACTGGCAAAAGCTGAAAATGTCGAGATTATCCACACCGACATCCTGCTGAACAAAAACACCATCAGCCCGACCGTCACAAGCGCGCTGGCGCTGGCTGGTAAAAAATGCTCTGGCCGAATCCTGTTAGTAGCGAATCTTCCTTACAATGTCGCCTCACCTGTTATTCTGAATTTGGTTGTAGGACCAACGATAGTAGATAGTATGTATGTCACGGTCCAGAAAGAGGTCGCTGACCGAATGACCGCGGCGCGGGGCAGCAGGGATTACGGTGCCTTGAGCATATACCTTTGCGTAACCGGCGAGGTAAAAAAGATGAGGGTCATAAAGCCCACCGCCTTTTGGCCCCAGCCACAGGTTGACTCAGCAATGGTCAGCTTTGTTCGCAAAAAAGAAAAGTTAAGCCGGATTCAGAATATGCAACTATTCAGCGAAATTGTAAAACTTTTTATGAATCATCGCCGTAAGATGCTCAAAGCCTGCGTAAGATTCGCCCACGGTGAACTTGCGGGAATTAACAATTGGCCCGAAATCTTCGAGCAATGTTCCGTTGACTGGACGCAACGCCCCGAACAGCTCTGGCCGCAGGATTACATCGCCATCGCAAACCGGTGCCGCAGAACTATGCACTTGCCAAACCGTACGGGCAGATAAACCAAAAAAAGGCATTTTTCTTAGCTTTTCCTGATATTTTTTGCATTATTCGGACTTTGATGTTGCAGAAAAATAAGATTTGATGTATAATATTTTGGTTTCTAAAATAGCGTAGAACTGCAAATTAACCGAACAGAGAGTCGTTCTTGCGCATCTGATTAAGTGTCAGTAAAATGTTGTTGATAAGTTAAGAAGCACAGTTATGGACAAACGAAAAGGTTTTACGTTGATAGAGCTGTTGGTGGTGATAGCTATAATCGCGCTATTATTGTCGATATTGATGCCGGCATTGCGAAAGGTAAAGGAACAAGCCAATATGGTAGGATGCCTGGCCAATCTCAAGCAGTGGAACCTGATCTTTTCGTTCTACCTGAATGACAACAATGGCAAGTTCTTCCCCGGGTTTGGTAGCAATAGCTACTGGTGGATAGCACAATTGGAAGAGCGCTATCAAAGTTATGTCAAAAACAAGCTATGGTTCTGTCCGAAAGCGACAAGGCCTATCTTTGACAAATATCACAATCCTGAGCAAAGGTTCAATATTTTCTCAGCTTGGGGTATCTATACCAGGGACTTTAGCGGCAACAGTAACCTATGCGACGATGGTATAGCCGGCAGCTATGGACTGAATTCGTACCTTCTCGACAACAAGTCACCTCCCAGCCACACGTTTGAAAATGGCATACTGGTCGCTAATTTCTGGAAGACCCCGCAGGTGCGGAGCGCCGACAATATTCCGCTGATGTCCGAGGCTCTTCGTTTCGACCTATGGCCGCAAGAACACGAACCGCCTGCTGAGTACGAGTTTGCCGCCTGGAGTGCCAACCACATGGGCCGCACTTGTATTAACCGACACGTGGGCTTTGAAAGCGTTTCGTTTTGTGATTTCTCTGCGCGAAAGGTCGGCCTGAAAGAATTGTGGACGTTTAAGTGGCATAAAAACTTCAACACAGCCGGCCCATATACCCTGGCTGGCGGTGTCCAGTCGAGCAACTGGCCGGAATGGATAAGACCTTTTAGAGACTATTAAAGCATTATGTCCATAAAAAAAGGGTTCACGCTAATAGAGCTTTTGGTGGTAATTGCCATCATCGCCGTATTGATGGCGATATTGATGCCAACCCTAAATCGGGCCAGGGAGCAAGGCAGGCGTGCGGCCTGTCTTAGCAATCTAAAGCAACTAACCCTGGCGTGGATTGTGTATGCAGATGACAACGATGATAAGCTGGTCAACGGCGATACTGGAGAGTACACCAGCATGTACAACCCCGGTCTTCCATTTGACAAATCGCACTATAACGAGACTTCGTGGGTACTTAAAGATTGGCGCACCGATGACATGAATGTAAAAAGAACAGCTATTATAGATGGAGCGCTATTTCCATATTGCAAGAATATGAAACTTTACAAATGCCCTACCGGCGTGCGCGGAGAGCTGCGTACCTACGCCGTGGTTGACGCTATGAATTGTAGAGGCTGGACCGAGCGTGCGGACATGCCGGGTTCAGTGATGCTTAAAAGAAGATCTGACATCCGCAGGCCAATCGAAAGGTTTGTTCTTCTTGATGATGGTGGGGTAGGTGACGCCCATTTGGGCGGCTGGACTGCTTATGTTAATCTGGAGAGCTGGTGGGACCCGCCCCCCATCCGACATGGTGTGGGAACGAACTTCTCTTTCGCCGACGGGCACAGCGAATACTGGAAGTGGAAAGACCCGCGTACTCTCGAGATTGGCTTGCGGGCAATGGAAATAAAAAGAGCTATTAGAGACCCACTACCTGGCAATGAGGATATCCGCAGAACTCAGATAGCCTCGTGGGGCTCAGCGGCACTAAAGTAAAAACAAAATTCACGGAAAAGGGAGAAAATCCATTATGCGCAAAAAAAGAGGCTTTACATTGATAGAACTGTTGGTGGTGATTGCTATCATTGCGTTGTTGATGGCAATATTGATGCCCGCCCTAAATCGGGTAAAGAAACAGGCAAGGGCGGTCGCCTGCCAGTCGAACCTCAAACAATGGGGCACCATTTGGGCCATGTACACCGACGACAACAACGGCTTTTTCCCTACACGCACAAGCGGTACAGGACGCTGGATAAATGTCCTGTACGACTACTACTATCGGGATGCCAAGATACGCGTCTGCCCGATGGCGACAAAGATTGCAAATCCAACGCCAGTTACAGGTACGTCGGGGCTGGGAGGGGACAAGTTCACGTCCTGGGGCAGGGTAGCGGTGACCAGCTCGCGGCCAGGCGGCGAGTACGGAATATTCAATACATACGGCAGTTACGGTATCAACGGCTGGGTCTATGTGTGCGGCGGGTCAACCCTTTATGGAAAGCCGGCCGAGTTTTTCTGGAAAACTCCTAACGTCAAGGGCGGCTCCAATATACCGATGTTTCTGGATTGCTGGTTCTGGTGCGGCTGGCCAGATGATACCGATACACCCCCGAAATTCGATGGACACAAATGGGATGGCGATGCAGATTCGATGAACCGCTTTTGCATCGACCGACACCAGCAGGCAATAAACGGCGTCTTTCTTGATTACACAGTCAGAAAAATCTGGCTCAAACAACTGTGGCGACTCAAATGGAGCAAAAGGTTTAACATAACTGTTCCACCTCCCAACTGGGAAACTGAAGCTCCCTGGATGAAAGACTTCAAAGAATAATAAAAGTGAACTATTGCTTGAAGGCTTAGCCATCGCCGTGCCGGCGACGGCTAAACAAAGTTAAAAATATCAAGAGAGGTATGATTATGTATAAGCGAATGAGAATAGGATTTACGTTAATAGAGCTTTTGGTAGTGATTGCTATCATTGCGCTATTAGTAGCCATTTTGATGCCGGCGCTGCAGCGGGTAAAGAAACAGGCAAGAGCCACTGTTTGCCTGTCAAACCTCAAGCAATGGGGTACCGTCTTCGCCATGTACACGGACGACAACAACGGTTATTTTCCCAGACGCACAAGCGTTTCAGGGCGCTGGATAAATGTCCTGTACGACTACTACTATCGGGAGCCCAAGATACGCGTCTGTCCGATGGCGACAAGGATTAAGAACCCGGTTTACCCGCCCGGAGGCACCGGCACACTCGGAGTAGGTGGCGACGCATTTACCTCCTGGGGCAAGATTGGTGTGACCAGCTCACGGCCAGCCGGTGAGCACGAGCCAGCCGGTACGTGGGGCAGCTATGGAGACAACAACTGGATCTATGTGCCCGGGGAAGACCCACTCTATGGTCAACCGGCGAAATATTACTGGCGGACCGTCAATGTCAAAGGAGGCAATAATATCCCGCTGTTTCTAGACTGCTGGTTCTGGTGCGGCGGGCCGGAGAATGACGATACGCCCCCGAGCTATGATGGTGAACGGTTCGACCCTCATATAAATAGCATGAACCGGTACTGCATCAACCGACATCAACAGGGCATAAACGGCATCTTTTTAGACTACACGGCCAGAAAGGTTTGGCTGAAGGAATTGTGGCGCGTCAAATGGGGCAAGAACTTTGATATAAACGCACCTGGGCCCAACTGGGCAATCGAAGCGCCCTGGATGAAAGATTTTAAAGACCATTAAAATAGACGCCGCTTAAAAGCAAATATATATGACCATATCTAAAATAAGATGCAATATCCCGACTTACCGGACAGGTTTTATCCGCCACACGGACGGCGGATTTACCCTAATTGAACTTTTGGTGGTAATAGCCATCATCGCTTTATTGATGGCGATAATGATGCCGGCTTTGCAGCGGGTAAAGGAGCAGGCAAGAGAAATGACCTGTCGGGCCAATCTGCGTCAATACGGGATAGCGCAGAGCGTATACTTGGACGATCATGACGACCGATACCCTTCCGCATGGAGGTCTTTGGTTAAAAATGAGTATCCTGTATCGGGGTACGAGCGTTACTGTCGATGGCACGATCCGAGATATCCAGCGGATGGCCCATTTTGGCCGTATCTGTCGGAACAGAAGGTCCACCTGTGCCCCTCGTTCAAGGTTCTGGCCAAATCCGAGGGCGCACGGCATCCAAGACACCAGCCTTCCAATCCTGTCGTCCCCTACTACAGCTATAGCATGAATTCCTGGCTGGGCGCCAAAAGAGGAGACCAGGGTGGCTCGGCCGCGACAGACAGCACCGGGCGCGGCGGGGTTTATAAACGCTCCGAGATAACAAGAAGTAAAGCGGAGGTGTTCTTCTTCTCCGAGGAGAATATGTGGCAAAGGCCGGGCAATTCCAATGTGCTCAACGATAATGCGTTGTGTCCTGACAGTCGCGATTGGTTTGGCACGTTTCACAGCGCATCGCGCGGAGACCTCGATAGCGGCACGGTCAATGCGGTATTTGTGGACGCCCATGTCGAAGAGGTGCGTTCAGCCCTAAAAAAGGACCCCAGCGACAACTCAGAAAAGGAGTTCGGCCGATTTGAGAAATACGGCTGGCCACATAAAGAACCATTTCGATAGCAGCGTTCAGCGTGGAGCGTTTAGCGTTCAGTCTGTACGCTGCACGCTGTACGCTATTTCTTATCAGATGATTGCCGACTTGTGCCTGTGGCTGTGACATTCAATATTCACTGCTACCGGCAATGATGCTATATGACACGGTGCGGTCTCTATCAAAACCGCTAAGGCGGTAGTATCACCACCAAGCCCTTGCGGCCCTAAGCCAAGCGCGTTAATCCTGCAAAGTAAATCCGCCTCGAACCTGGCGTAAAACTCGTCGCTGTTTCGCGACTGCAGATTCCGCAATAGTGCCTTTTTACTCAGCAGACAGCTCAGTTCGAAATCGCCTCCAATGCCTACCCCAACAATAAATGGCGGACAGGCATCGGCGCCGGCTGTCCTTACCACATCCACAATCCAATCTATCAGCTCGCCTCTTTCAGCGGTGGGTTTGAACATTTTGAACTGGCTTTTGTTTTCGCATCCGCCACCTTTGGCCATAACGGTCAGCTTTAAGGATTGGCCCGGAACAATCGTATGATGAATTATAGCAGGTATATAGCCCGCCGAAGGCGGGAATTTCGAATTTCTTGTTAGAGGGTCGGCGACAACGCTTTTTCGCAGATAGCCTTTTTCGTAGCCTGCCATAACAGCGGCATTGATAGCATCGAATAAACCTGCAGTAAAATTCGTCCCTCGTCCCTCGTCCCTCGTCCCTCGTGCCCCACCTTTTACGCGGGGTTTGACCGCAACCTCGGCGCCTTGCTCTACAAAGACTACCGCCAGGCCGGTGTCCTGACACAGTGGTATCCTCTGCTGCGAAGCGGCACGGGCATTTTCGATAAGTTGATTCAATATTTTTACCGCCCCCGGGTTGGATTCCTTTTGGGCCGCTTTTTTAAGGGCAGTTAAGACATCGTCAGGCAGCTCATAGTTAGCTGCTATACAAAGTGATTCTACCGTCTCAACGACCTTTTCGAACTGGATATATCGCACAATAACCAAAACTTTGGTGACTGGTTAAATGGTAATTACCAATTACCAATTACCAGTTACCAGTTACCAATTAAAGTCGAAAGTTTTATATGTTGCATTGCCAACATCATCGCTGATTCTAACTGCGATTATATGTTCGCCGGCCTTCACATCTTCAACCACAATCGTAAAATTCTCATCGGTAGTATCATAGACTAAGTCATCCGGCAGAGCGCCCTTCCATTCCGCATTGCTGTCAACGGTATAATGCAACTCGCCAATTGCGCTTAGCTCATCATATACCTGCATCTTTAGCGTTACGGTCTTATCGTTTTTCTCTATGGAGTGTTCTCTAATAACCGGCCCAGTGCTATCAACTACTACCGGATCACTTATTCTACTGCCGGTTAATTTAGTGGCGGTGGTATTGCTCCTTTCGTCGCTTGCGATTACCCTGACTTCATATCGGCCATCTTCAACAGTTCTTCCGTCCCATTCGAAGGTATCTGCTTCCAGCTGGTCTTTTAGCTCAATCCAGGTTGTCCTTCCGATTTTCCGAAAATCAATCTTGTAAATCAGCTTATCACCGTTATCGTCTTTGGCCTTATAGCTGATTTTGAATCCGCCTGGGCGGGCTTTGCCGGCTGCATCAACTCGGCTGACACTGACTGATTCTACCTTCGGCGCCAAATTTGGCACGGTGCTGGCAACAGCAACCTCTCTTATAAGCGGACTTCGAAGTCCCTCTTGGCTTTGCAGCACAAGTTTATATTGACAGAATCTGCCGAGCGGACAGCTTAGCTGTATTGGTTCTGTCACTTCCACCAAGTCCGTCCAATCCGAAAAAGTCGGATCGTTTACATCCTTAACATTTCCACTGCGGGATGCCAGCAAAACCTTGCACCCTTCTGGAATGTCAGCTTCGATTTGCAGCTTGCCCCACCTGGCGGGCTGACCAGCATCGATAAGATCGGAAACGTAAGTACCTTCGGAAGCAAAAACCTTACTTAGCTTTATCAGCTTCGCATGGTTGGCTGTCCCCAGATATACAACGTCGCCCGACACTACCACCGCTGTTATCTGTGTTGCCTGCTCATCCTCATAAATAATGGCTTGCTGCTCCGAGGCTGGATCGACGGCAAAAAGCTGGGCATCGTTTCCGGTCCCGACCAGCAGCTCTCCTTCGGCGGATTCTGCCAGGCAGAAGAAAACCGCAGTCTCACTGAATATATCGGTCACGAAACCATCCTTGGTTATCTTATATACATAGCTGGCTGTGCCTGGCTTGGCAGGTGGACGAGGCGGGGCCTTTCTTTCATCCGATTCATCATCATCTGTTTTCTTTGTATTTGCGATTTGCAGCTTGAGTCCACCCTCGCTGGCACTTTCTGGCTCTTGCGAGGGCATTTGCATCTCCGGCCGACCCGCCATCGGTAATTGGGCCGCAAACTTCGCCGAAGACTCCACAATCTTTGCTGAGGTCGCTGCGGCATACAAAGACCTATCTTCAGAGGACCGAGTCTCCGTAGATAACAGGGCAGTAATCTCCGGCTGATCGCTATCATATAAAACCACTGCCGTTTTAGTGTGCGGGTTTATCTTATATATCAATCCTCGATTGTCACTTCCCGCGTAGATAAAGCCGTCTTGTGCAATGGCCAATGAAAGTATGTTCTTGTCACGGCTATGGTAAATAAGTTGTGCCTTCTTACCAAGCGGATCGAACTGATAGACTTTACCTTCCGGCCCTGTGCCTAAATAAATATTTCCTGCATCGTCGGTAGCTATGGCGAAGATATACTTGGCGTCGTTGGGCTCAAAGATGGTTTCCATCCGGCCTGCTTCGAGCCGGCATAGTTTGCATTTTTCGCCGCTTATACCAACTAACAGTCTGCCAGCCACATCGGTTGCCATCGCAAAAATGTGCTCGTTGGCTAAATACTGCTTAGCCTCGACTATATTGGCATCTGCAGGCTCGTTTACCTCATCTGCCGAGTTTTCTATTTTGTCGGTTGCCGATTTTTTCTCCTGTAGCGGGTAAATCTTTGTCAGTTTACCGAGGCTGTATTTATAAATACCCCCATTAGGGCTGCTGCCAAGATAGACCACACCCCCGCTTACAACAATACTGTTTATCGACCAGACATCCTCAAATTTTTCAACCAGCACTTCCGATGCGCGTCCAAGGCCAATTGTGCCTCGTGAGCCGATGACAACATCGCGGGTTTCGCCCTTGAGCAAATCGCTCCTTGTGGCCTGACGCGTAATCTTGCTGCTAACTGCCCAGCCCTTATAAACAAATGTCATCGGTAGCGTGCAGCTAATAAGTACACACATCACAAACGCTCTTTTGTCTTTCATAATAACTCCCAGAAGTGCCTAAAATTTGGAGTGACTAAAGTGCCTAAAGTTATGAGCTATACTTTTAGCTCACTTTAGGCACTTTAGCTCACTTTAGGCACTTTTTAACTATTTCTCTACCGTTATATGCATAATCTTTTTGTCGGCTACTATCGTGTCTGTTCTGGTGCTTTTTTCGAGCCAGTGTGGATACGGCTGAGTCATTAGAGCCCTTTTGGCATTCTGCAAAACCAGCGCCTTTGTCGCTGGCAAATCGGGAAGCTCAGCCCTTTCTACTGCAACACCACCAGGCGGCAAAACCAAAAGGCAATACAATTTATCTCGCTCGACACTCAAAGCATCATTCAATGCCTTAATCAGACTGGTTAGGTCCTGCGCCATGAACCTATATGGGACGGCTTTTCTAAGATACTGTTCATATTCGGACGAGCCGAGTACCATCAAATCATATCTTCCAGGATTCAATTGCTGCGGTATTTTCAAGCTGAACTGGTATTTTTTCTTTTCTGCCAAGAAAGATTCCACAACCACAGAAACCGCAACTTCCCCCCCAGCTTTGACCCTTGTATCGGACAGATCAACCGACCATATACGCGAAATGATGTTTTTCGGCAGGATGCGAATATCAAAATTTAGTGATTTTATATCAACTTTTTTGAATGGATTATTCATCAGCAGTGCAACTGAGCCTACAGTCTCAGCTACCATCTCAGACACAGCTACCCCAGTCGAGACATTCTCAAAGCTAATTGTTCCAGCGGGCTCGGCGTCGATGGCCACCTTATATTCAATCATATGGTCGGGCGGAAAATCACCGAGATAAATAGCAGCGCTATCCACAGCCAATTGCAGGACTATCGGAGTAAGCAGTTGATTGTTAGCTACTTGGCAATTGTACAGTCGTGTCTGAGTGTCATTGTAACGATCTACTCTTATCGTTAGCGGTATCATTTGGGCCTTAGCACCGATGCGTCCGCAGACTGCCGCCGATTCATCAGTTGTCAAAGCACCAACTGTTTTACCCAAGCTGGCTAACTTAGAAGACAGAGACAAACTTGATACCACAGTATGAATCTGCCCTGTGGCCATTGGCAAATCTACCGGACCGTAACCGAGAAAGCTGTGCCCGAAGCCGTAAACCTTATCACCCAAGACCTCGGTCGCCGTGCCGAGCACGAACATTGTCATATCACCAGATACCAACGGCACGGTAAGAACCGCACCTGGGGCTAATTTTGGTTCCCGCACCTGCCCAGCTTGGTTGACATCTGTACTACCGCCGATACCGGAAATAGCCCTCAGTCCCAAAGGCTCAACCAAGGCATCCAACTGCTGGCAAGCCTTAGCCGACAAACCAGAAACGATCAACGGACAAGGCAAACGACTGAGTCCAGATGGATAAGCCCCCAAATTTATTTGGGGGTTTGAACCCCCAGGATAAACCTGGGGGCTAACCGAGTATCGAGAAGTCAGTTGCTTATTAATTTCAGCAAAATCAATTGGCTTGGAAAAATCAAACGCTCGTCGCTCGTCGCTGGTCGCTGGTCGCTGGTCGCTGGTTCCTACTTGGAGCATTTCCTTGATAGGCGTGACGCCATAAAGCGGCTCCTTACTGAAAAACCATGCGAAAGCTATCGCTCCTGCCAACCGGCCTTTGATATAGACCGGTGAGCCGCTGCAGCCAGCCACGGGACCGGTTTGTATAAAACGCTCACTTGTTCCCTTGACCAATATTGCATCCCTGCCCGGCTCTATATTACGCACCACGCTTAGAACATCCAAAGTGAACTTTTCAACCTCGGTGCCCTTAAAGCAAGTAAGACAATAGGCCTCCATCCCAGGGGCAATCTCGTCAATGCTGATATATTTAGCTGGGTCCCAAATGCCCTCAAGTACGCCTCTGCTCGTCTGGGCGGAGCTGGTCTTACAAAGAAGCTCACCAAAAACCAAAGATATGCAAAAAGTAAAAACTAAAAGAGAGAAAATTTTGCTCTTTTGTTTTTCTATTTTTGTTTGTATCTTGAACATTTATGCCCTTTCAACTGATTCTTAGTTATTTTAACCGCTAAGCAGGCTCATTGCAAGATAAAAGAGATTTTGATATATTGGTAACTGGAAACTGGTAACTGGTAATTACCAATCACCAATTTTCAATCACCAATCATCAATTAAACTGGAGAAAAAATGAAAGCTGATCATCGTCACGAACTAAAAACTAACGAGCTGGCTGAGTGGATAGCAAACTTTCCACAATGGGCCAAGGAAAATCGCACAGCGATTATTGCCGTATCAGCAGCAATTGCTGTGGTCGTGGGCCTATACATCTGGAAGACCTACAGTAAAAAGGTGGCGGTTCAAAAACAAATCGAGCTTACAGACCTTATCAGCCAGCTTATGGGCAGTAAAATGCAAATCCTCAGTGCCCAAGCCCAGGGAAAAGACCTTTCATACATACTGCTGCAGCGTGGCGGACCCGCCGACAGGCTCAAAATCTTCTCTGAAAATGTCAATAATAACCAGATGGCCGCTTTAGCACTTATTAAGCAAGCAGAAGCCTTGCGGACGGAACTGCATTACCGTCCAGGGACTGTAAGCACACAGGATTTAACGACGCAGATAAACCAGGCAAAGGCCAGTTACACCGAAGCGATGAAAAAAGCCTCATCGCCATCACTGGAGGCTACCGCTAAATTCGGCCTGGGAATATGCCAAGAAGAGCTGGGCAACTTCGAAAAGGCACAGCAAATATATCAAGAAATCACCACAGACCCTAATTTTGAAGGCACTGTAGCTAAAGCCGCGGCAGAGCAGCGCCTGCAGACAATGGCTGATTACAAGACACAGGTCGTATTTAAGTTAGCCTCGGCACCTGTGGCCGAGGCAGCCCCCGCCACAGAGCCTGCCCCGAGCTTGTCGAGGGGTGTGGGGGCTAAACGTGGTTTCACCGCTGATACCAATCTGCCTATTGATGTAAATCAGGTGCCTACGACACCAAATAGTCCCTGACACATGAATAACCCCACGTAAAACGTGGGGCTAAATATTTATCCGCCAAACAGACGGCGGATTTAGCCCGTGGTTTCACCACGGGTTTTCGCAGCAAAGAAACATGTTCGATTCGTCAGATACCAAAGGGCAACCCTTGACGCTTCACGTCGGAGTCTCCATCAAAGAGCGCAGGATTGATAAATACCTGCACGGCCGATTCAAAGACCTCAGCCGACGTTTCATTCAAGATGCAATAAAAACCGGCAACGTCAAGGTTAACGGCAAAGCCATCAAACCCAGCTTTAAGTTAAGTCACGGTGATGTGATTGATTTAACGCTTCCCCGCCAAGGCGGGCCAAGCGACGAAATTCCGCCGGAAAATATCCCGTTGAACGTCATCTACGAAGATTCCGATCTGATTGTTATCAATAAACCTGCTGATATGATTGTCCATCCGGCTCGTGGCAACACCCACGGCACACTTGTAAATGCGCTTGCATATTATTGCGAGCAACTTTCCAGCGGCCTCGGTCCTTTTCGTCCTGGGATCGTTCATAGGCTGGACAAAGATACTACCGGCGTTATGGTCGTTACGAAAAATGACATCGCGCAGTGGAAGGTAGCCAAGCAATTCGAACACCGACAGGTCAAAAAGACCTATCTGGCGATTGTTCACGGCACGCCCCAGCTTTCAGCAGACCGCGTAAGCGCACCGTTAGGCATCCACCCGAGAATTAGAGAGAGATATGCCATCAGGCCGGAGATTGGTAAAGAAGCAATTACCTTTTACGAGGTTTTGGAGGAATTTCGTGGTTTTTCTCTGTTGCGGCTGACGCCCAGGACCGGCCGAACTCATCAGATACGGGTGCATCTATCGTATATGAAACACCCTATCGTCGCCGATGATATGTATGGCGGAAAGCTCATTTACCAATGGCAGTTAGCTGATGCCGACCCCGTGCCGCAGGAACCTATCATCAACCGCGTTGCCCTTCACGCATCAACGCTCGAATTTAAACACCCAACCACCGGTGAAATTATGAAATTCGAAGCCCCTCTACCAGGCGATATGCAAAACCTGCTTGATTTACTGCGAAAATATCGAAAAACTTAGACGGAAAACCTCACGTAAAATCCGACTCCGGCACGGCTACGCCGGACGAGCGCGGGGCTAAATATTTAGCCCCGCCTTTTAGGCGGGGTCTGTTTATCTCTACCCCCGCGGAATTGCTTACTCCTGCGGCAGTTTTTCCAGGTCAACATCGGAGCCGATAATCTTTTATCCACGTGTAGATACTTCTTTTTCTGGTATCAGACGGACTTCGATTCTACAGTTTAATGCCTGTGCGATTCGGCTGAGCATATTTAAGCTATGGCCATTGTAATCTGCATCCTCCAGCCGGCTTATCACGGATTGAGTTGTTCCAATCAGCTTAGCTAATTGCGCCTGACTCAAACCTGCTTGCGTCCGCAGATTGTAAATCTGGCCTGCTATTTGTAGCTTTTCACGTTCCTTCTCCAAAGAGGCAAGCCGTTTGGGGTCATCTTTAATAAAAGTTTTGTGCAGTATTTTTACTGCATCGGTTGTAGCTCTTTTTTTCTTACTCATAATTAGTCTTTCATCTTATAGCTATGCAATAATGGATTTTGAATGAATTTGTTTCGAAACTCGATTGACCTTTTTATCTCTCTCTTAGGAATTTTATCAATTTTGATCAAGCCATGGGTGAGAAGCACAATATTTTTTCCTACAAAGCAGTATAATATTCTGTAATGTACGTGTTTAACCGTAGGGCGAAGTTCATAAATTCCTTCGTTAAGATAGTCCGCATACGGTCGTCTCAGTTCGTAACCGCTGGAAGACAGCAATTCAATAATCCCAGTACATTTGTCCTGAACCTTTTGAGACTGCTTTTTAAGCCAGTCGATTAACGGTACCGAACCATCTTCATTTTTGTATATGAGAACCTTTGTTTTTGGCATCCTTGCTCTCTAAATAAAGTATCGCATATTTGCGATAAAAGTTCAAGCAAAATCTTGGACATAAAGATTACTTTTTTTCAAACTTGCATCAACGGTATTCTTGTTTGTATTTGAAATGGGTCTTTGCTTTGCAGAATTCTTTATTCCTGCGGCAGTTTTGCAGGTCGTCGAAGCTGGCCTGGTCTGCTGCTTTGACGACGTACAAATATCAACACCAGACATAATATCCCCAATAATATAATGGTAAAATTTCTTTTACCCGTATGTAACTTTTCTTTAACCAGTTCTCCCGGACTTATCTTGCGCAGGTTTTGAGCATGTATATCCATATCCCCACCATGCTGGATGCAACTACGATGAAAAACCCCGGCAATCTCCAACCGGTCCCCCTTAGCCTGGTAACTGCCGGTATATTTAATTTCTTTGGCTAACTCCTTATCCAGCCAAATGCCAATGGCGTTCTCGCCGTCATTTAAATTTACCCAGACAAAATCTCCGCGTACCATTACATCGCCAATTGCCTCACCGACATAGACAACAGTTTTTCCGTCATACTCCTTAGCTTTATTAATTAACTCTGTGCTGGAAATATGCTGTGCATAGGAAACGGCGCAGCAGAAAAATATTAAGTTGATAGCTGCTTTCATTATTTGCCTTTAATTGCCGCGATGAAAAATCCGATTAAGGTAAACACCGACATAAACTCCAATCTGCCGGCCCACATCTGTACAATGTAGGTAAGCTTTAATCCAGCCGGCATACCTGGTGTTGTAATTCCGCACGATAACCCGACGTTCGCTGCTGCTGAAGTTGATTCAAACAACGAATCTAAAAAGGCGTATCCATAGAACATCCCCACTAATGCACCTACGCCATATAGGGCTAAATAGGCTAACGTGATTATTAGCGCCGCTCTTACCTGCTTGTCTTCCAGAAATATTTCTTTAAGGTGGTGTAGTCTCTGCTCTACGATGGCTGGCTCCGGCGAGATGATCCTCTTTAAATCTTGTTGGAGCGCTTTTACGATAATGCCCAGACGCAACGCCTTGATCCCACCTGCGGTGGAACAGGTCCCCCCTCCAAAGGCCATAGCGCAGATTAACCCTGCAAGCGCCAGATCCCCCCAGTCGTTGATAAATTGCCGTGCATAAATAGTCATGTACCCTGTGGTGGTGTGGGCGGAAATCACCTGATAAAATCCTTTACGAAACATAATAAGTGCGCGCGGGTAACTGCCGACTTGATTTAATCCGATCAGCGTAATCAGGAATATAACGACTATAGTGATACATAACATGCGGGTCTCGATATTCCTCCATATTTCTCGACGGTTCCCTGTCCAAAGATGATAATGCAAGTTAAAATTCATCGCGCCCAAAAGCATAATGACAATGGTGATAACTTCAAAAAGGAGGCTATGATAATAGAGTATGTTTTGTGATTGAGGCGCAAAGCCTGCCGTGTCAAAGGCTGCCATAAAGATGCATGCGCCGTGAAAGAACGCGTTGACGGGTTTCATTCCATTAGCAATACCGACCGTTCCCAGCACCAGCGTACTTAAGATTAGATAGACAATGCTCACTAACCAGATAAAACGGGAGGTACTAATTACGTTGGGTAACACTCTTTCATCGCGGGCCTCACCCACGTACATCTTAAACGCTCCAGATACTCCTTTTATAAAAAAACAAAGCGCGATAACCACGATTCCCTGGCCGCCAATAAACGGGGTGAAATGCCGCCACAGATTGTGTGCGTAAGAAAGGTGGTCAAGGTCCTGCACAAGCGTCAAGCCTGTTGTCGTAAGCCCCGACATTACGTCAAAGCAGGCATCCAAATAACAGCCCCAGTGTCCGCTCAGATATAATGGTATCGCTCCTATCAGCATCGCTGCAAGCCAGGAAAGCGAAACCACAATCATTCCTTGCATCCAGTTTAGGTCTTTTTCTGTAAAGCATACTCTGGTCAAAATTAAGCCGATAATCAAGGTAATCTCTGTGGCGATTAGAAAATCCAAGGCAGGATTTATCTCCGCAAATAGCAGGCCAATAACGGCGGGCACCAACATAGTCAGGCCTATGCCGATAATAATCTTACCCGTGTAGTACCCAATATTTTTGAGGTCTTGAAGTTGGGGCTTAAGAATCATAGTTTTAAAAAATATGCCGCAACACAAATCAAAAATGCCGCCAATATTATTGTTAGGGCATAAAGAACTTCCGTGGCAATGCCAAAGACAGCATTATAGAGGGATTTTATCTTCATAATTTACCGGCTAATAAATTTGAAAGTTGCGACTCATTGCCGACTGTGGTAAGAGCGATTACATCATCGCCAGCTTTTAGGATAGTATTACCTTTAGGGACAATTACGTCTTCCTTTCTTACTATGGAAAGTAATACGGAATCTTCTGGCCATTGGATTTCCTTTACCTGCTTATCTATCACAGGTGAATCCTCCGGCAGATCCACGCGCACAATCGCCAGTTTTCCCCGTTTAAAACTCAAAAGGGAAACAAAATCCGAAAAGGAAGCCTCTTCCTCAATAATCTTGGCAATAATTTCGGTAGAATTCATCGGGACATCCACGCCCAGCTCGGAGAAGGTATGTTCATTATTCGGATTATTTACCCGACCCACTGTGCGCTGTACGCCAAAGCGTTCCTTGGCCAATTGACAAATAATGATGTTATCTTCGTCGTCTCCTGTAACGGCAGCTACAACATCTGCTCTGGCTGTGCCAGCTTCTTCCAAAATTCGGGGGTCACACCCGTCACCTTTAATTACCAATACGTCTAATTCCCTGGCTATCTGGTCGCAGATAGTTTTATCTTTCTCGACCACGCTGACGCCATGTTTGCCTTGGCAGAGCCGTTTGGCTAAAAAATAACCAACTTTACCAGCTCCCACAATTACAATATACATATCCTATCCTAATACTATAAACCAAATTTATTCCTTATCTTCTCTAAGCTGGCCACCTTCACCACAGCCATCAATATATCCTTGCCCTTTAAAACAGTTTCGGGCTTCGGGATAAAAACGCCTTCCAATCTTCTTATTGCCACCACCAAGAATTCGCCATGGACATTTATCTGCTGAACGGTTTTACCGACCAAATCGTTCTTGGCTTCTATCTCAATGACTCCCAGCTCCTTGGTCTCAATCAAGTAACTAGAAAACCGGCTTTCAATAATCTTATCTCTCAACATAGCAGCAAAAAGTATAGTCCCGCTGATAATATCTAAACCCAAAGCAGAATAGATATGCGCACGGTATGGGTCGTAAACACGGGCAATAACCTTGGGCACATTAAAAATATTTTTTGCTACTTGTGCGGAAACCAGATTAGTATTATCTCCATTGGTTACCGCACAGAAGGCATCTGCTTTTTCAATGCCCGCCTGTTTTAATAGACTCAAGTCATAGCCATTGCCTACCACGGTCAGGCCGTTGAATGTGCCTCCCAGACGTTCGAAAGAGACAGGGTTCCTATCGATAATCACGACATTATGACCTTCGCCAGCTAATAGTTTGGCTAACTCCGAACCAACCCTACCGCATCCCACTATTACCACGTGCATACTAATCTTTCTATAAATCCTAACTTATTTTGACAACACAACGAGTTCTATATTCTGTCTTATACCTATGCTCTTGTCAATTGACAATCAGCCGACATCCGCCAATCCCAGTGAATCGCCAAACTTAGCTAACAATGCCTGGCGAATATTCTTATGCTCTGGTTTTATTAACGTTGGATCCAGCGAAGCTAATTCGAATGCTTTTTTTCTTGCCATAACCAGCAGGTCAAAGTCATCAATGATATTTGCAATTTTTAGATCCGGCAGCCCATGCTGGCGAGTGCTGAACAGTTCCCCCGGCCCGCGCAGCCGCAAATCGCACTCGGCTATCTCGAAACCATCGTTGCACCTGGTCATAACATCCAGTCTGTTCTTGGCTACTTCACTGTCGGTCTGGGCAAACAGCAGACAATAAGATTTAGCCGTTCCTCTTCCAATGCGTCCTCTCAACTGATGCAATTGCGCCAGACCGAATCTATCCGCACCTTCTATAACCATTATTGTGGCATTGGGGACATCCACCCCCACCTCTACCACGATGGTAGAAACCAAAACGTCAATTTTACCTTTCCTGAACTCGGTCATAACTTGATGCTTTTTTACAGAGGACATCTGGCCGTGTAAAAGCTCGACCATGAACTCCGGAAAAACTTCCACCGAGAGGTTCTTCCATCCTTCGGTAGCCGCTTTTACATCGCCATCTTCCTCAAGCATAGCGATTCGTGGATAAACAAAATACGCCTGCTTTTTGGCCCTTAAGCGTTCGCGGATAAACTGGTACGCCTTGTGGCGGTTGTGCCTATCGACCCAGCGTGTAATAACGGTGCCTCTGCCGGGCGGGCAGTGCCTGATCACAGAAATATCCAAATCCCCAAACGCAGTCATAGCCAACGTTCGGGGAATAGGCGTAGCCGTCATAACAAGGCAATGCGGAGACACAGACTGATACTGACTGAAGACAGACTGACACTGACGTCCGTGCTCGTCCGTTTTTTGTCCGTGTCCGTCCGTGTTTCGTAGTTGCGCCCGTTGGTGTACGCCGAATTTATGCTGCTCGTCAATCACCACCAGCCCGAGTTTTTCAAACTCCACATCTTTCGCCAATATGGCATGCGTCCCTACGACAATATCTATCTGGCCACGCTTTATTTGATCGAGAAGCTGCGTTCTTTTTTTGCCGATTAGTCCTCCTGTCAGCAAAACTCTTTTTACTCGGCTATTTTTTAGATACCTTTCGATGCTTAGAAAATGCTGAGCAGCTAAAATCTCAGTAGGCGCCATAATCGCCACTTGAGTCTTATTAGCAACAGCTAACAAAGCTGCGTAAAGCGCCACAACCGTTTTGCCCGACCCAACGTCACCCTGCAAGAGTCGATTCATCGGTTTTGAGTTACGCATATCTGCAACGATTTCGCCGATACAAATGTCCTGGTCTTCGGTAAGCAAAAATGGAAAACGCCTTCTGATCCGACGGTCAATTTCTTCGTTGCAAACACAGAAAATCGCAGATGAAAAATGCTGCTTTCTATATCGACGAAGCGCCAAGCCAAGCTGCATCAAAAACAACTCATCGAATTTTAATCTGCGTTTTGCCGCAGCAAGCTTTTCTTGGTCAGGTGGCAAATGTATCCATCGAAATGCCTGCTTCCTACTAATAAGATTTGCCTGTTTAAGAAAGCTTTCTTCATAAAACTCCGGTACAAGCTTATCAGCAGCATCACGCACACGACTAATTATCATTTTGATCTGCCCGCTGCTTATCTGGCTGCTTGCCGAATATATTCCTCCACTAAAATAATCTGCCTGGGTCTCGGCAGGGGCAATCTTCGGATTAGTTAATTGCACTTGATGTTTGTATAAATCAACTTTGCCTGAAGCTGTTATAACTTGGCCTGGTTTTATTTTGTCGCGCAGGTAACCGCCGTGAAACCATATAATGCGACAGACGCCAGTTTCATCACTGACTATCGCTTCGAATAGCGGCTGCCTACGGTAGCTTTGATAGTCTGTTGAATCGACCAGGCCCATAATGGTGGCGACTTGGCCGGGCTGAAGTTGGCCTATCTTTATCGCAGCAGGTGCAAAATTCCAGTCCCGCGGAAAATACTCTAATAAATCTGCAACTGTATGCACGCCCAATTGCGCAAAGGCCCTGGCTCTTGCCGGCCCTACACCCTTGAGATACTGAACCGGCATCGATAGTTCGAGTTTGCTTTGTGATTTTGTATCTGCACTTGTCATTGTTGATAATCTTATCAAAATATCCCATTGGCAGCAACCGCAACGCCGACATGATAGTTTAGAGAGATTTAACTAAAATAAAAGTTTGACAGCCGCAGCGGCGGCCAAAATCTGAACCACGACATTGAACGCCTTTTGAGGAATTTTCTTCAGAACCAATATGCCCGCCGCCGCCCCAAGTGCGATAAACGGCAGCATAACAAAATCAACCTTCAAAGATTCCGCAGACATCAATTGTAACCTTGCGCTGAAAGGTACCTTTAACCAGTTAATGATGAAAAAAAACCATGCGCTGGTTCCAACAAATTCGATTTTGCCAAGCCTCATAGCCAGTAAATAAACGGTCATTACAGGACCAGCGGCGTTTGCCATCATCGTTGTGACGCCGGCCAAAAACCCAAGCCCCACAGCAAACCACCATTGCGCTGGCCCCTGCGTCTCCCGACGCAAGTCGGGGCAGCGGGTCAGAACCGGTGCATCCTCAGCTGTAATTTTGGTACGCCAGTAATTTACGGCTAACATCGCCAGAACGATAATACCTATTATGGGCTTAAGCTGCTGGTCGCTGACTTCTTTCAACGCAAAATATCCTGCTGTGATGCCGACAAAAGCAGCAGGGACAACCCTAAGCACATGCCACCAGTTGGCATTGTGACGATAGTAGCCAGCGGCGAACAAATCCGCCAAGATTAGGATGCCCAGCAGCACCCCTGTCGAGCTTCGGGCAGGTAAAACGCTGGCCATCAAAGGCACAACCAGAATTCCCACCCCTGGAATGCCCGTTTTGGAGATTCCCACCAGAGCAGCACATAACGCAATAACAATCCACCCAATCAGATTCAGATCAAACATGCATCATCTAAAATATTTAGCCCCCAAATTTATTTGGGGGTTTTTATAATTGCAATAATATGCTTAAATTGACTCCAAGAATAAAGCCGTTATAATACGATGAAAATAAAAGTATCTTAAGTTTAGAAAGGGACCAAAATGAAAATCAAGAAGATTCTTTTTTACTTGTTAGCCGGCCTTTTAGGCGGCTGCATCCCTGTTCTGTCGCTCCATCCACTTTACACTAAAGAAAATGTAGTATTTGAAGAAAAATTATTAGGCACTTGGGTACAGCAGGACTCCAACAACATTTGGGAATTTAAGCATCCGGTTGAATCAGAAAAAGTGTACGAACTAATTCTGTACGAGAATGAGGTAAAAAAAGGCGTCTTCACCACATGCTTGGCGAGGCTGGATAAGAGACTCTTTCTGGATGTTCATCCAGACAAGTTCCCATCCGAAGAAAAGGATGTAGAAGAAATGAAATTGCCATACAACGCGTTTTTCTTTATACCTGGCCATTCATTTGCAGTAATAGACTCCATCGAACCCCAGTTGAAACTGCGCTGGGCTACCGACGATGAAATGGAAAAGTTGCTTAAAGAGAAGCCCGATGCGGTTAAACATGAATTGGTCGAGGACAGAGTCGTTTTAACAGCAGAAACCTCACAGCTCCAGAAATTCGTACTGAAATATGCTGACGACAAAGAAGTTTTCACAGCAGAAGCCGTTTTAACCCGCAAGAAATAGATTAGGGATCAGGGGTCAGAGGTCAGGGGTCAGTATTCTGAATTCTGTCTTCTGACTCCTGTATTTCCGAAAGGCAGCAATTTTATGACCGGCACGCCGGAATTTAGACGCTATCTGGTGAATATCGACTCTATCTCTCTAAACCAGCTTTTCACGGATTGCCTGGTGATTGGAGCCGGCATAGCTGGTCTTCGTGCCGCTATCGAAGCTGCCAAGGGCTGCAACGTTATCATTGTTTGCAAGGGTACTATACAAGACAGCAATACCTGGCAGGCCCAGGGCGGTATCGCATCTGTGCTTGATAAGGCAGACTGCTTTGAATCACATATAGCTGATACACTTAACACAGGCTGCGGCATAAATGACAGAGAGATTGTCGAGTTGGTCGTAAAGCTCGGGCCGCAACTTATAGAGCAACTGCTCCGCTGGGGCGTGGACTTTGATCTGGTCGATGGCCATATCGCTACTACACTTGAAGGCGGCCACAGTCACCCTCGCATTGCCCACGCCCACGGCGATGAAACAGGACGGGTAATTGCAGAGACACTCATTAAAAAAGTAAGAGAAAATCCGAAAATAAAAGTAATAGAAGATTTCTTCGCCGTTGATTTACTTACCGACCAGGATAATTCGTGCACTGGGATAATTGGCTACGACAAACAGAAAAGGCTTGGAATAATCTGGGCGGCAAACACAATTCTGGCCACCGGTGGAGCAGGCCAGCTCTACCGTGAAACTACTAATCTGGAGGTTGCAACCGGCGACGGCATCGCCATAGCCTATCGGGCGGGAACTGTATTGCAAGATTTGGAGTTCATGCAGTTCCATCCAACGACTCTCTATGTAGCAGGCGCTTCACGAGCATTAATCACAGAAACACTCCGAGGCGAAGGAGCGGTACTCTTAGATAGCAGTGGCCGCCGCTTTATGGAAAAATATCACCAAAACGCAGAGCTTGCACCGCGTGACATTGTCAGCCGAGCTATCTTGGCCCAGATGCTGGAAACTAATTCAACCCATGTCTATTTAGATGTTCGCCATTTTGATAAAGCACATTTTGCAAAGAGATTCCCGCAGATTTTCGAACTATGCGAAAGTTTCAACATAGACGTAAGAAAAGACCTGATTCCTGTCAGGCCTAGCGCACACTACATGATTGGCGGTGTCAAGACGGATGCCAAAGCTGCAACAAGCATCAAAAATCTCTATGCCTGCGGCGAGGTAGCTTCTACCGGCCTGCACGGCGCAAATCGGCTCGGCAGTAACTCATTGCTTGAAGGACTGGTTTTCGGAAAAATAGTTGGCCAAGCCATTTCACAAAGTACAAAAGTCGCTGCTACCCATATCAAGCATCCTCCCATCAAATACCAAATCCCACATTCAGACCGCACACGTTTGGATGCCGCTGACGTTAGAAACTCGCTTCGAGCTCTTATGTGGCGAAATGTCGGCATCACCCGAAAGGCTCAGCCGCTCACAGAAGCCCAGGAGATCATCAGATTCTGGCAAAGATATGTGATGGACAAAATTTTTGATGAACCTTCCGGCTGGGAATGCCAGAATATGCTCACCGTCTCTTTACTTATGGCCCGTGCGGCCCAGGAGCGGACCGAAAGCCGAGGCGTTCACTTCAGAAGTGACTTCCCTAACGCCGACGACGAACACTTCAAAAAACATATTGAAATCAAAAAAGAAAAGTAAACTCAATATGCGCCATAGGATAGCAGGTGCAATTAATCTTTGATGAGCGATTCGGAGATGCCCGTTCCGTAAAAAAGCGTTAAACAGTTGTGGTTGCGGTTGCGTTGCTCCCTGCCCGTCCGGCAGGCGGAGTTTCGTCAAACGTTTAATCCGCCTATGGCGGACAACCGTGACGAGTAGCGCAACCGATAAACGAAAGACGTAAACCGGTTCTTGTGTAGTAACTTCTCGGTGCTGGAGTATCGCCTGTGCGTCGCCAGCAAGATAACAACAGATGCGTCCCCGCCCAGCGCTGGGCGGGGACGATGGTCTTTCCAGACAATCGGCAATTATTAAATCAAATTGGTATTAGATAGGTCTTTAGTATCTATCCCGAAATAGGTAAGAAATTCCAGACGAGCGTTTAACTGCCTGTGGATTATTTTTATAGGATTATCAACGGGAATTCTATTTTTCAAGTTTTGGGAATGGACAACTTGCAACCAGTAAGGTTTGTCGGTTATGTAATGTTTGTCCACTTCAGCAGGTATATTGCTGTGGTCCCACTGCCATATAGTTCGGCCGCTGTGCGAGTTTTCTACCAAGGTGGGGCAGTTGTTAAACCAGTACTCCATTACGAATATTTCTTTCGTTGCTAAATCCAGTATAAAGCCGAAGGGAAAGACGATCGTCCAGGGTTTAGACCTTTCTGAATTCTGCTCGGCCCAGCTTTGCTGAATCGTCTTAACTACATCTTCGTGAAAGGCATCGTCGTTATCTATCCGAGTGGTAATAAGGTCGTAGTCGCCGGGTTCGAGAGCCTCGAGCCATGGGTTTGCCGAGCCTGCATCAATCAGTTGCATATTAGGATAGCGGATATTCGAGAGCATTTGTCTGTGGGCCGCTGGTGTCTGTTTATCGATTAACACCAGCCAGGTAAAATTCTGGCAACTTTGCTTCATTATGGATGGCAGGGTTAATGCCGTAAACAGCTTAATTCTGTGCCTCATCCACTCGTCGGAACAGATGTGAATCCGAGCATCTGGGTTATACAGACCCGCATTGAAACGAGTAGTAATATAATGCTTGAATCGCCTCATAGGTCTCCACCAAAGGCGGATTAAGGCTGGGGCTCTTTCTTGACAGAAAGGTTGAATTGCCCACCGTCCTGACTCGCCCCCTTGCTTCCTTCGGAAGAAGGAAAGGGGGCGGGGACAAGCTCGATGCCCAGAGCCTTCTCAATTCGCGCAATTGCTGCAGAAAGCTGTGTCAATTTGTCGTCAATAGAATCTAATTTTTTGCTCACCTCTCGGATGTCCGTACCAACCATGAATAAATTCTTTTCGGTCAAGTCCATGTACCGTTCCATTAAACGCTCATAGGCATCGATAGCGCGGGCCGCATCGGTTCTGTATTCAGGTACGGTAAGGCTGGGCTTAATCTCATAAGTTTTTTGGCTGCCCTGAATTCCGCCTGTTGCGGATAAAAACCACAGACCCACTAAGCAGCATGCAATGGTTACGGCTAATGGTAGGGTGGGCTGTGCCCACCATTTTTTGGTGTGCAGGGCACACCCTACATTTCTGCTCGTTCTCATTCGATTATCTCCTTTTTTGTTTTTTGTTGTTCAAAATTACACCTTATTTATCGGCAGAAAGCAGATTGAATATCAAAGATTTGAAAAAAGCTGCTCCACATTGGTTAAATGGTAATTACCAATAACCAATAACCAATTACCGGTCAGAGGAGGTTTGATTATTTTTGATAAATTCGCTTAGCTGATCTGTAAGCTGCTGAAACTGCTCTTTGAGTTGTTCTATCGCTGCAATATTATGTTGTTGGATAGCTTCGAGACCCTGCCTGACCTTAGTGATTTCATGTCGAAGGCTTTTTATCTCTGCTTGGACGCTTTCTGTTGCTGCCTTGGAATTGTTCAATTCGTTTTTTATCCATTCAAGCTCCGCTGTAGATTCGACCTGCTTGCTTTGGAAGGTAGCCAGCTGCTGGCTGGTTCGGACGAAATCATCATATACATTTTGAATACTTGCCGATGCCTGGTCCAGCCTGCTGCGGTGGACTCTCTGATTCATATAGAGCCAGAGAGCTGTGAGGAAGGCCACAAAAACACATACCATCAAAGAAACTGCCCAGAAAATTTTCGATGGTTCGGCTTCGCTCACCACAAGTTTTTGATTTTCGATTTTCGATTTGAAATCGGCAATCGGCAATCGTAAATCGTCAATTTTTTGATTGTCGATTTTCGATTTTCGATTTTTAATTTGGAAATTGGAAATTGGAAATTGGAAGTTCTCAGTAGTTTGATGTTTGATTTTTTCCATTAGCTGCTTCTTAATCTGGGAAGCTTTACAAAACATGCTTTTAGCTAACGTCGACATCGTTTCAGTCTTCGGAGGCCCAATGTTTAATGTCGCCCCCTTGCTTCCTTCGGAAGAAGGAAAGGGGGCAACTTTGTGTGCAACAGCAGTTCCCGTCTGGGCCGATCCAAGTATTTTTGGGGCCGGAGTAGTTTTGTTGATAGTTTGTCCGCCACCGGTTGATTTTGGGTTGGCTTGGGTCGCTATGTTATGAATTTCTTGCAAGATAGGAGCCCCTTCACATGCGGGATGATACGGGCTCAGAGGTACATCGACGACATACGTTTTACCTTTGTATTTCCTTAGCTGGACGATGCCCAGCCGGCCACATTCCTCCACGACGGCTCTGGTCAGTCCCTCGCGAGCTGCGTATTTGTCGATGGGCAAAAGCGGTCTTTCCAGCTGCAAAATGGACGTGCCTTCTTCCGGAACCATTTCGTTTGTGTCTGCTTTCATCCGTAAATCCTGCCCCGCACCAATTGTCCGGCGGCGTTGAAAGCACCCGCACTGCTGAGCCGAGCCCAACCGTCTCAGGCTCAATTGGTACGGAGTTGATAACTATGTGTAATTTCGGCTGTTTAGAACCATTTTCTTGAATAATATTGCCTCGCTTTGGAACAGTTATAATTTTCTTGCAGTATTAACCTGGCGGGTATAAAGTAAGTGGAAAGTTTGGGGATTTACGATTTATAATTTATTATTTACTATTTATTTTTCGCAGTCGGGAATAAAGACAGATAAAAAATAGTAAATTGAAAATAGTAAATTTCAAATTGATTGTGGGCAGGTAGCTCAGTCGGTAGAGCAACGGACTGAAAATCCGTGTGTCGGCGGTTCAATTCCGCCCCTGCCCACTTGTTAAGTTTCAAGCCGCTAAGCACTTATGCCTGGCAGCATGTTTCGCATGTCACAAGAACCACCGATTTGTGCCAGTCGAAACACATATTCAAAAATTGCAATTCTGTAGAAAAGGGTAAATTCCTGCCGATATAGATTACGTCCAATAGTGACTGCGACTTTTTAGTCCATTTGAAAATGAGTTTTTATAGGACTTTTTATTAGCGTGAAAAAACAAATCGAAAATCGAAAATCGAAAACTTGTGGTGAGCGAAGCCGAACCATCGAAAATGTCCGTGCTATCGAATGTCTTGGCATCGGTGTGTTGTTAGTACTTTTGTGCAGTTGTGCCAGTTTCAATATCGGAGATTGGCCAAGCAAATTTGTCTATCCTCATAATGACCCGCCGGCTAACTGGTGCGGCTCAATAGGGGCTTTTTGCGCGTACTATTTGCTATATTATGTTGGGCCTGGGGCCTTTATCATATTGGCTTCGACAATTTGTTTTCTGGTTGCTCGGCTGGCACGCAGGAGCATCGGTCAGCCCATTTTGCGAACGCTTGGGCTTGGGCTGCTCACTGCCGCGGCTTCAAGTAGTTTTTACCTCTTGTTGCCTTATCGCATCTATAATTTTCCTATGGGCTCCGGCGGGGTGCTGGGCGTTGCAGCAGCAACACTCCTGCGGAACCATTTTGCTATGCTGGGCACGTTCATACTAATCGCAGCTACATGGATTGTTGGCGCTATTCTGTTAGCGGATAGTCTTTTTTTGTGGGTGCTGCTCTGTTTTAGTACCGTAGGCAGAAGGATAATTGGCATAGCAGTACCGGCATGGTCGGTAGCCAAGCAGCGCTCAGAAGCCCTGAGCGAGATATGGCAGAAATTAAGTGCCAGACAAAAGTCACTCGTTGCCCGTGACCAGTATCCCGTGACTGGTGAACCGAGCGACGAGCGACGAGCGACGAGCGACGAGCCTCCAAAGGCCAAGCCGGTAAGAGCGCAGGTTTCCGAGCCATCCAGCCTGGCAACGGTGCAGCCATTTTATCAGGATTATACCCTGCCGCCGTTGGAGTTGTTGGCAGAGCCGGAGTATAGTTTTGCTGCGGTGCAGGAGAAAGTCGTCAAGGCAAAGGCGACTGCCTTGGAAAAATTGCTGGCGGAATTTAATATCACCGCAAAAGTAGTGGCGGCTGAAACTGGGCCAGTTGTAACAATGTTTGAGCTGGAACTCGCGGCAGGTGTTAAGGTCAGCCAGATTAGCACCCTGGCAAACGACATGGCTCGTGCGCTGGGTGCTGGTGCAGTTCGGGTTGTAGCTCCTTTGCGAGGTAAACATACGATAGGCATTGAGGTCCCCAATAGTGAGAAGGAAAAGGTCCGCATGAAGAATATAATGGAGCTGGCGGGCAATAAGCCGGAGATGATGGAAGTGCCGCTGTTCCTGGGCAAGGATTCATCAGGAGAAGCACTGGTCTCGGACCTAACCACGATGCCTCATCTGCTTATCGCCGGCACGACCGGCTCAGGCAAAAGCGTCTGCATCAGCAGCATTATCACGGGCATACTGCTCACCAAGCGGCCAGATGAGGTGAAGCTGATCTTGATTGACCCAAAGATGGTCGAGATGACAGCATTTAATACTATCCCACACCTTATGTGTCCGATAGTCACCGAGACTCAAACTGCTGTTGGGATACTTGAGTGGGCCACGGTGAAGATGGACGAGCGTTACGCACTGTTGGCCGAGGCGAGGGTGAAAAACGTTGCCGAGTATAATAGGCTCGGCCCGGAGGAGATTGTTAAGCGGTTCGAGCCGAGCAGTCCCGATGAAGAAGAAAAAATTCCGAAGAAACTGCCGTATATTGTTATAGTAATTGATGAGCTTGCTGATTTGATGATGACCGCACCGAAGGAGATAGAAGCCTACATTGTTCGTCTGGCGCAGAAAAGCCGGGCGGTTGGTATTCATATTGTTTTGGCTACTCAGCGGCCGCAGGCGACGGTTGTCACGGGTCTTATAAAGTCCAATATGCCTACCCGGATTGGTTTTCGCGTCGCAGCAAGACTGGACAGCCGAATCGTCCTTGACCAAAATGGCGCTGAAACGTTGCTCGGAGAGGGTGACATGTTGTTTCTTAAGCCCGGCACAAGCGACTTGATCCGTGCCCAGGGCACTTTTGTTGATGAGGCGGAGGTAAAACGGATAGTCAGGCATCTTAAGGATATTGCTGAGCCGCAATTCCATCCTGAGCTGACCGGGCTAAAGAAATTCGACACCTCTGATATGTGTAAGGACGAACTGTTCGATGACGCTGTTCGCATCGTTTTAGAGACTCAACGGGGCAGCGTCTCGCTTCTTCAGCGAAGGCTCAATGTCGGCTATGCACGTGCCTCACGGATGATTGAGATGATGGCTGCGTCAAGAATACTCGGCGAGTATAAGGGCAGTCAGGCACGTGAGGTAATGATGACGATGGAGGAATACCAGCGGCTGCGCGATAAGATGGAAGAAGACGCAGAGAAAAAGTCGGCTGAGGCTGATTCTTCGGAGCCTGCATATATCAGCGAGGGCCAGCAGGGCTACGTCTCGGTTGATAATGAGCAAGATTAATTAAAGGAGAATAACCTCGCAGTAAACTGCGGGGCTAAAAATATTCAGCCCCCCAATTCATTGGGGGGTTTACATTTCCCTCGGATGTTTTTTCTGGTAAATTTTCCCTGTTATGAACAAAGACCTTAAAGATAAAACCCTCAGTGAGCTTGAGCAGATAGTGCTCGAAATGGACCAGAAAAAATATCTGGCAAAGTATATTTTTCATTTTGTCCATGTTGAGAACGCCACAGAGATTTCGCAAATTGCTCCTCTGAGCAAGGTCTTCCGTGAACAACTATCTGAACAGGGCTACTATATCTCACAGCTTACTATCTTAAAGAGACTCACCGACAAAGATGGTACCATCAAGTACGTGTTTACACTAAATGATGGCAGCCAGATTGAAACAGTATTTCTTATGGACGACCATCGAAAATCACTGTGTGTTTCCACGCAGGTCGGCTGCTCATTGGGCTGTACATTTTGTGCAACGGCAAAGTTAGGTTTGCGCCGGAATCTGACCGCAGCCGAAATTGTCGACCAGGTGAATGCCGTCGTGCGTGATGCGTCGTGCGTCGCGCAAGCAAATTACGCAATACGCAATACCCACGACGCAGTTCGCATTAACAACGTTGTATATATGGGTATGGGTGAGCCGCTTCTAAATTATAATGCGGTGCTTAAATCGGTAAGGATTCTCAACCACCCCACGGGCAAAAATATCGGCATCAGGCATATTACCATCAGCACCTGCGGCATAGTGCCAGCAATTAAAAAGCTGGGCGATGAGGATATTCGCCCACGACTGGCAGTTTCGCTAAACGCGCCGACCGATACCCTGCGGACGCAGTTGATGCCGATAAATTCCAAGTACCCGATAGCCGAGTTGCTTAAAGCGGTGCGGTTCTATCAGAAAAAGACCGGGCAGCGAGTCACCTTCGAGTACGTTTTAATAAAAGGGCTGAATGATTCCGCCCAGCACGCTCAAATGCTGATTAAACTGCTCGCCGGACTTATGCGGAACGTGAACCTTATTGAGCACAATCCACATCCGGGCTGCGGATTTGTCGGCAGCGACAGCAGACGCATTAAACAATTCGCCTCGCTCCTGGAGCGTGCCGGTTTTGAGACTGCGATTCGCTTCAGGAGAGGCCGAGATATAAAAGCTGCCTGTGGTCAGCTCGGAGCAGATTGGCTGCGTTATTAGATAAGGATGGGCAGAAAGTTTTCCATTATAACTATAGGTCTATCGCCGGCGTGGGACATAATCTGCTGGGGACAAGGTCTGGATTGGGGTCTGCATAAAGTTATAGATGAGCAGACTGTCCAGCCTGCAGGAAAGGCACTGAATGTCTCCAAGGCCTTAGCGTGGATGGGCCAAAAAAATATCGCCGCAGGTCTCTGGGGACGGCAAGAGTACCAGCAGATGGTTGACATGGTGCGGTCTCACTGGCCACTTATTAAAGTCAAAATGACCTCTGTCACTGCCACTACGCGGCAGAATGTCACTATCATCGATACAGCAAATGACAGAGATATGCACCTACGAAGCAAAAGTGAATTGGCCTCGAAGGCGACAATAAAAAAACTAAAGGCGGATTTGCAGAAGATAGTTGGTAAGAACAGCGTTTGTATCTTTGCTGGGGCGATGCCAGAGGATGAACTATTGGATGAAATTGTTGAAATTGTAAAAAGCTGTGGCAAGCGGGGAGCAAAGATTGTGCTGGATACTTCCGGCGTCGCTTTAAGAAAGATTGTTGATACCGGCGAAGTCTGGTTGATAAAGCCAAATGTCAGTGAATTGCGCCAGCTATTGGGTGAGCAGGTAAAAGATAATCCTGTTAGCTTGGCAAAGGCTGGACAAAAGCTGCTGGAGAAAGTCAAAATTATCCTGATAAGCCAGGGCAAAAAAGGTGCAGTAGTAATCAGCAAAGATAGTGCTTGGCAAGGACGATGTATCACGCGGAGAAAAACGTTGTTAACGGTCGGTTGCGGGGACTATTTATTAGCCGGCTTTTTGAAAGGCTTGAAGGATAAGCCCGACGCTGATTTTGCACTACAAACAGCAATAAAAGTTGCCACTGCTCGTGCCTGGGGCTGGACGGATCAGAACTCATGGGCAGCATCAAAAAAAGGTGTACGTGTAAGGGTTGAACAAATTCGGCCTTATCGGTCGTAAACTACATAACACATTGTCAGTCTTTTACCTCTAAGCTATTGGAATTATGTTGTCGATGTTCTTATGTTGAATTTCTTTGGCCTCTTTTTTTATAGCGCTTATAATTTGCTTTGTTCTGGGTATGTCCTGATGGTTGTTCATGCGAATAACGTAGTTGCATGTGCTATAATAACACACGAGAACTTTGGCGCGTGCATCCCATTGCATACCATAACGGTTGCATTTTGGACATCGGTATCTCATTTGTTATCCTCCTTGATATAGGAACAATATTATTCGATTTGCCTGAAAACTTTATTGAAAACTCTGGGTTTAAATCCTTCGAAAGGTTCCATTTCTATACCGTTTATCCTCAAGTAATCCACGGATTCTTCTATTGGATAAGCCTCTATATATACTACTTTAGTTATTCCGGCATCTTTGATATGTCGGGCACATTGAAGGCAAGGAAATGTGTTCACATAAATTGTGCACTTCTCAGCTCTTCTCAAGCCTAGACTACGAATAGCACGTTCTTCTGCGTGGATAGCCGTGCAAAGTTCAATATTTCGGCTTGGGAAAAATTTGCGTTTGAAATTGCATCTACATGGTGTGCCATCAGATTGGGTGTTGTCGCAATTCCATGGAGGTCCTATAGATGTATGTTTCTTACCGCATTCGGGACAGAAAAATGGAACCATCTTCTCAAGTTTTGTTTCCATTACCATATTTTTGAAGCATTGGCCGTTGAAAAGGGAGAAGCATGATTCCATTCCTATGGGATTATCATTGTAGCCGATACTAAGTGAAATCTTGTGAACTGGATCCAAGATCAAAGCCCCCACTTTTCTCTGCAGGCAAGTTGATGCGCGTGAATGGGATACTGCTGTTGCCATGAAGACTTCATCAGGGTCTGGTCTGCGAAAATCTTTTGCGCCTTTCATTCCTGGAATGTCTCTTATGAGCTTCTCTGCGAGGGCTTTTGTGCGTAGCCGGGCTGGGTCCACGGGACGATTATTTTTAAAAACGTAATCTGCTTCATAAACACAGCGTTGAACAGTTTGACCAAAAGGTTCGTCTTCACCGGAATCTCGTTGGTTGTCTCTTTTGAAAATCTCTTCGTTAGGATACAAACCAGAACCCTTGGTACGTGCCCACTGTGTGACATAATCAGCATAAACGGCTATAAGCCAGAATTGGGGATATTGTTTCCTTAGCCATTCTACTTCACCAATATTGCGGATTCCATCGATAACCATATTGTCACCATCAACATTTTCGAGCACCTTCTCAACCCAGTAGCTTCTATAGTTTTTACTTGAATCCTTATTATCAACGAAATCCCCATTTCGACCTCTGTTTCCAATGTCTTGCAGTTCAGCTCTCCAGTCTGGCCCATAATCTTTCAATGTTGGCTCTTTGCTATGTAATTCTCTAAACTTATTTTTAATAAGGTCAGATACGGAAACTTTCTTATAATTATTAGGTTCGCTGGCTAAACCATTGCTGAGAGTGGTGCAACCACTGCCAATAGGACCAGTTAATCCTATGATAAAACTTTTTGATAAGTCAGGCATTTTTTATCATGAAAATGTGTAACACATTTACTGTTATGGCTAATTTTATTTTTACTTTGTGGTATAGCAAGTGAAATTTATAGGTATAATTAAAATAAAGTGTATTCGAATTTATAACCTCATTTTTCTATCTTGCTGGCGATTTTTAATAAAATTTTACTATACGGAAAAATGTCTTTTTATAAAAGTATCTATTTTTAGAAAAAATTATTGATACCTTGGTTAAAATAGGCTATATTCTCAAAATTGTTAAAAGCTCTGTCGCACGGGGTAGCCTTGAAATGATTATTGATTAATACTACAGCGCAAATAAATATGAATAATCAGGTACACATGACCTCAATTTTTCGATATTTATCTTCAGCTTTTGAAGCTCCACAAGTGTCTTTTTCGTATGACATATCCGAGCACAACGGTT
>Ga0315314_1000695_pt1 | contig 34126 bp, 34 predicted proteins | sample TDP9_MG_FD_203631 | JGI IMG/M metagenome (GOLD analysis project Ga0315314, IMG submission 203631) | Freshwater sediment microbial communities from Lake Towuti, South Sulawesi, Indonesia - TDP9 | ecosystem: Environmental > Aquatic > Freshwater > Lake > Sediment | place: Indonesia: South Sulawesi... | reverse complement strand
GGCACCATCACCGTCTACGTGAGAAACACCGGAACGGCTGATGCTGAAATTGATGCGGTATACTTGGGCACATCTTCTACGAATCTGGTAAAGCAAACTTCTGTAACTTACGATCCATCAACGAAACTCGTTGAAAAGGACGGAGGAACCATCACGATTACCATAACCTATCCATGGACGTCTAAGACAACCTACTACTTCAAGATCGCTCCCAAGATTGGAGAGGCGCTCTCATTCCAAGAGAAAGCGCCTTAGTAATGTCGTCCTCGCTCTATGCCATACGTTCGAAACCCGCTGAGACCTGAATTTCTTAACGCGTCCACATCCTTCCCGTCAGTCGCATCCTTTTATTTTGCGATCCTAGAGTTATACTTGGTGCGTGGTTTAGAGTGAATGTATTGTTTGATGGAGCTCGGGTTGGTCTCTCTTTAGCTTTTTTGGTTTATGCTTCATGGAGTGACTTTAAAACGAGGGAAGTAAGCAACACGGTGTGGGTAGCCTTTGCGCCCCTAGCCCTCGCGTTGACTTCCCTGCAATACTTCTTGTTTGCTCCGCAATCCTTGTTTATTTATGCCCTTTCCTTTGTGGCAACGTCAGCTTTATCTATAGTTCTTTTTTACTCTGGGGCTTTTGGCGGCGCTGACGCCAAGGCACTGATTTGTCTGTCTCTCGCCCTGCCCACTTATCCTATCTATTTCCTCCAACCCTTCTTCAACATCGTGATTCCCCTTTTCCCCGTCACCATATTCTCTAATTCCGTATTGTTGGCAGCACTAAGCGTATTCTACGCCGTCGCACGCAATTATCTTTGGAAAGGAAGAACTGGAAAGAGGCTCTTTGAGGGGTTTGAAAAAGAGTCTAAGTGGAGAAAAGTTCTGACAATTCTTTGTGGTTACAAGGTTGAGGTGGCGGAACTGGAAAAAGGGGGATATTTGTACCCGCTTGAAGACATTCATGTGGATGGGGAGGAAGAAATCGAGAGAAAACTTATCGTAATGCCTAAAGATGAGAAAAGAGCGGAAGTAATTGAAAGAATTCTGAATGCTGCGCGCCGAGGAAAACTTCCAAAGGAGGTGTGGGTTACGCCTGGTTTGCCCTTTCTCGTATTCATCACCGCCGGCTTCATCGTTGCCCTCATCTTTGGAGACATCGTGTGGGTTATCCTACGCTCAGCCCTAGGACAAGGTAGCTAACCCTAACGCTTCTAACTTTCCTATTAACCTTGATATACAAATAACGTATCTAGAATTAGTTTTAAATAGACTTTATACATATAACCCGCACACGGGCAATAACCATAAACCTGTCAAAATTCAACTTACCGCTATATTTCCTATGCAATAATATTGGCTTTCGCGGAGCATCGCCTTTAAGATATGAGTAGATAGATTGAATCGCTAATTGACGGTCACTGATTGAAGGAATTGTCAATGTTTAACTTGCCGGGGGGATCTGTTCGCAAGGAAAACATGTGTTACCCCACGATCTCATTTGTTGCTCCAGTTCATAATGAGGAAAAGCGAATTTCACGGTGTATTGCGAGCCTCTTTAAGTTTGCAGTCCAATACCCCGGTTTTTCTGAAATCATCATAGTGGATGATGGAAGCACCGACTATACGTACGAAGTAGCATGGGCAGCTATTAAATTGAGTCGGAAAGGGTGGCCTCGTATAGGTGGCAAACTTGTAAGACATAGCACAAGCTTAGGCAGAGAAGAGGCTATTCGAACAGGCGCTAACAGAGCTCTGGGTTCAGTCGTAGCCGTAATTGATACTGACTCATGTTTGGAACCCATCATCATAAATGAATTAATTCCAATAGAGAGATTTCTGTTCACCAGCCGTATGCACCCTTCGAACGAAAAGACAAGGTCAAAGCCTTCTGTCATATATGTTGGGTCAAACCAACGAAGAGGCCTCGGTAGTGAATAGAATGAGCGAAAGACCGGATAATTGCATCGGGTCCAAGTTTCAGAATTTAAAGCATAGAGTAGTCGTAGTCACCCCTATATACAAAGGGGATGAGTAAAACTGACATCGATAGCCTTAGACCCTATACTCTCAAACTTCCTGTATACCGCAAACCTCATCATGCATTTGCGTATGCCCGAATCCAGCGTAGCCTATGAAAAGCCTTCGAATCTCCTATGGAACAGGGGACCTCCCGTGGTATCGGCGCTCGTTCCAATCTTTAAGGAAAGGAGTGAATCTATCCTTACAACAGCCAAGTGCCTTTCAGCTCAAACGTGGTGGAGGCTTGAAGTGCTTTTTATCATAGAACCTGAGGAGGCTGATTTGCTTCTGGAGACGAGGAGGCGTGTGGAGGAAGCGATTACGCTCCTTAGAAGCAGGGCCATCGGAGCGAAGGTCATAGTTACAGATGGCAAGCTGAAGCTAAAACCCCACGCCTTAAACTGTGGATTGAAGGAGGCTAAAGGCGAAATAATATGCGTTTACGACGCGGACGACAGTTTTCCTGAGAAACAAGTTGAGGATGCTGTAAGCCTCATGCTGGAAAAGGGGTATGATGTTGTTCAACCAAAAGTCTTTAGATCAGGTAAAACTCTTGTAGGAAGATACGTATCGCTTGACACATTTGTGTGGCAAAGAAAGTTTCTCCCAGCTGCCCGTTCTTGGGTCGGAGTTTTTCCACTCAGCGGTGAAGGCCTCTACATCAAGCGGAAAGTGCTAGAGGAGGTTGGAGGCTTTCCAGAAGTGCTCACAGAGGATGCGTACCTTTCGATACTCTTAGCTGAAAAGAGGAAGAAGTTCGGGTTACTGGATTCAGAAGTTTATGAGGTTGCGCCCAGAAGCTGGAGAAGTCACTTTAGGCAGAGAGTACGATGGTTTAGAGGCTATTTGACTTGCCTAGGTAGAACATTGAGGGCGAAAATACCCTTAAGTACGAAGCTCATTCTCTTCATCCCCTTCCTGGCTCCGATAACATGTTCCTTTGCCTTAGTAACTTGGGTATTCTTTGCAACATACTGGCTTACGTGGGCCTTTCTACCCCTAATATGGTTTATGGCTCCTTGGATGCTTCACTGGCTATATACAAACGCCATATTCTATTGGTCAGCCTTCTTGGCGTATATAGGAAATCCGATAGTCATGTTCAGTTGCATGCACAGCATAGCTGGAACCAAAATGGAGCGCAATGCCCCACTGGCATTAACCATACCGCTCTACTGGATATTCGTGGGAGCGGCAGCCATAGCCAGCTTCTTTAGAAGCACAAAATTTTGGGGAAAGACTGAACGATGAGAGACGTACCTCGCAGAGTTATAGCACTTTTTGCAAACGTCATCAAATTTCTACTTAAAGACAAAACTGAGCTAGTCATATTCTTTACAGCCTTCCTCGTGGAAATGGCCTTTGGTTTTTACTTGCTTTACAAATGGGGCCATACCTTTGTTTGTGGAGATGCAGTTTCACATTTATACATACCCCGAACCCTTTTTGACAACAACCCCTTCAACACCTTTGCGAACTTAGGCACGGTTTGGCTTCCAATGTTCCACCTCCTAGTTATGCCGTTGACATTGATTGATCCCCTCTACACCACGGGCTTCGCTGGTACCATCATCAACTCACTCGTAACCGGTGGAATCTGTGTGGTCCTTTATAGGTTGATAGGCGAGAAAAAGCTCGGAATCTTAGCGTCGTCCTTGTTCATGTGCAACGCCTTCACCTTAACCTACGGCGCAACGCCCATGATGGAGCAAACAGCCATATTCTTCACGGTGCTGGCTGCATACTACTTCAAACGGTATTGGGAGAAAGATGACACTGTAGAGTTCATGAAGTGTTCCTTGGCTCTTATAGTTGGTACTTTAACAAGGTACGAGGCTTGGGCAGTAGCGTTTCTAGTGATACTCTTCTTTTCGTCAAGAGAATTGAAAAATGGGCATAGTTATAGGGTTGCCTACGCTCACCTACCTCTATGGGGAATCGTTTCATGGCTATTTTGGAACTTAGCCATTTTCCGAGACCCCTTAATGTTTATTCGCCAACCGGGTTCCGTCACGTTGGGAGGTGTTTCCTTCTGGTTAGTGACAAATTACGTTTTTCAGGGAGTATTTGCAATATCAGGCGCGTTAGGGCTACTGGCAATACTATCTATAGTTCTGCTTTATAGAAAATCGTCTCAACTTGCGCCAGCGATACTCCTAATATCGCCGATAATCCTTCACTGGTCTTTCATGCGCTCTTGGTCTTGGATAAGGCTCTTCTACATGGGCCTCCCGGGATTGGTTGCCCTTCCCCTTCTTCTTGCAAACAATTTTAAGAAACCATTAAAGGTGATGATGATTGCTGTCGTGTTTGTCGCCTATTCTATAGTCTATCCATTTCAAATTTCGATTATAGCGACTGGGTCAACGTCAGGCGTCGTATCAGATATGGGATTTTCGGATGTTTCCAATTGGAAGGGCGAGGTCATGGCAATAAAGGAGGTGACCGGAAACAAGATAGCTCTTTTAACAGCGCATTTTAGAGCTTTCTCCCCCCTTTTCTCTGTACTTACAAACACCTCGCCAAGTCGGATATTCGATGAATATGATTGCCCATTCTATCTTGAGGTGATGGAAAAACCGTGGAAGCAGTGCTCCTTCGTTGTAATCGAGAAAACTTCACCGGATGACCCTGAGTTGAAATCCATAAATGACTACTATGAAGAGAAATACTTCGTTTACCGCTACTACAACGACAGTGAATGGAGATCAACATTCCTACAACACTATGAACTCATTCTAGAGACTAAACATTGTCTTGTATTCAGACTCGTGGAAAGGCTCACTCAATCTCAAATGGATGGGCCATGTTTTTAGGAGGCTGGGACAGAATGGGCGGTAAAAATATGACACAGCGGGTTTTTAGATGGGAAGAAGCGATACCGCGATTTACGAATTACAAAAAAAGCTTCACAAAATCGAAGCTTTTTCAAGCAGTATACTTAGCGCTTATAAAGCGCATATTTGCTCATTATCTAATAAACCGAAATTGCACCATCTTAAAGACGGATCTTTGGAACGAAGGAGTCGAGTACGATAGAGACTTGTTTACTGAGGTTTCAAAAGTCCATGTCAAGAAGAAGCTTTTTGCAGTGGATATCTCTCGGAAGATTTGCAATCTCGGAAAAAAGCGGCTAAAGGATAAAACCGAGGTGGTTTGCTCAAGTGTGGTGAATCCTCCTTTCAAAGATAAGTCCTTCGACTTTATACTTGACATATCGACGATAGATCATTTCCCTACCAAACAAACGAAGCTAGTAATTGAGAAGTACCGTTCCGTTCTTAAGGATGATGGGATACTGTTGGTTGTTTTTGACTCAGGTCTCAATTTTGCCACGGAGATGTATCACAGAGTTCACTTAAGGAAAATATACCCTGAATGGACTTTAGTCCCGTTGAAAATGAAAGGTTTGCTTAAAATTCTCGGCTTTAAGATACTGGAGGAGTATGGGTGTTATTTCATGGGGTTAATAGGAGGAACACACCGTAGACTTCCAATCCTGGAAAGGCTACTAAATACCAGAGTTAACGTTGTCTGGAGTCTCATACAGAAAATAGAATTATCAAGATGGTCAAAATACCTTTGTTTCCTTGCGCCCCAATACGCCATCATTGCTAAAAGAATGGATACAAAAAGTGAACTACCATTAGCGTTCACAGAGGGCGCGACGAAAGCATGTTAGGTTTTGAAGAGATTTGAAATCACGTCAAGCAGTCCTGCAAGCTCATGAAGAACACTTGAGTCTCACTAAGTTCTGTTATGACTACTAACTGGAGCTTTCAACCGCCTCGGTCGCCAGATGAATCGCGTCTTTTCCTTTCCTTTTCTTTAAAAGCTTAAGGCCATTGAACACCATCAATAAGAGGGCCGCATCTATGACGGGCAGGATGAGATGGTATTGAAACATGTAAGAAAATACTAGTTGAGGCATAGTAAGAACTATCCCCTTAAACAATCGGTCGAATGTATAGTTAAAAGAACCCAAAAACGCGATCACAACCACGAAGGTTAGATCAGAAAATAGCCACTTTTTTCGGGGGATCACCCTTTATCGCTTGCTTTCGCCTCCCCAGCACTGTGGCTTAGCCAGCACGTCAGGGTTCTTAAGGAGGAGCACGTCGGACATCAGGCGCCCAGCCCGTCTTCTAAAGGAGACGTTGAGGATGACGAGAACATGCGAAGCCAGTTTGACGTTCCCGCTTCCTATCTTTGAGGCGGATAAGGATAGGAACTTTTTTAGAAGGGGGGCGGGAAGCTCACTTGGGTTAAGGGATAGGCAAACCGTCGCATACCTTTCCTCTCGTGGAGGGCAAGGGCCTCTATCTAGGTTTCTCGTCTCTGTCTGTGGTTTAACCATGGGCTCACAACACGAAAGGAGGGATTGTAGCAAGTCTTACGATATAAGTTATCGGCGTGGAATAAAAAGTTTGTTTATCAAACCTCAATAAAAGCCGACATCGAAACCCCATCATTTTGGCGCAGGTCTTAGCGATGTTTTCCTTCTATGAACAATAGATATAGACATCTTTTACTTTACACAACTATCAGAGTTCGTGCGCGTTTTACGTGTTTATTAACGTTTTTCATGGGAGAAAGAAGAATTCCCGCAACCAGTCTTTGAACTTCATTCGGGTCCAGCCCAAGTCAGCGAGCGCGGTTTAAGACACAGTTAATGATTCGCTTGTTTCAACGTTGCTTGTTGAGTCGTAGATCCATGCTTCTTTGACGACATCCGTAACCATAGAGGTGTAGGTTCCGACAAGTTTTGATTTCAAACTAAACGTTACTGTCCCGTCGGAACCCGTTTCTCCGCTGAAGCTTTGAACAGTGCCGTCTGGTAAAGTTGTGTCTAGGTACACGGTGGCGTCTGAAACTGCTTGACCGTTTTCATCTAAGATTGGAATCTTTGTGTACACTGTATACTGTGATCCTTGTTTCTCATACCACATGGAAATGTCGCCTACATGCATAGTTTCTGCTGGTGGGGTTAGAGTTGAGTTGACAATGACTTTTATGCTTCGGGTGTCGATGGTCGTCACTGATACAAGAGAAGGCTGTGAAGGTCCAGGGCTGCAGTGTATTTCGTAAATGAAGGAATCGTACGTATCGCTATAGTATTGGACTATTGTAAAATCCATAGGTTCATCATCAACCAGAATGGAAAAGTTATCCTTTTCTAGGTTGGTTACGAGTGTTGAGTCTTCCTTATCAACGGCTAAAGAGACTATTAATTCTTTTTCCTCATCGTCCCAAGAGACATCCAGAATTGTCATTCTAAGAAATATAAGTACAGTAAACTTGTATCCCGTGAGTCCCACAGAGGTGATATCAATGGTAAAGGTGGCGTTTGCCGCCGAGGAAGCCTCGTTTTCGTACCAGTCATCGTAAGAGAGTTCATCCTCGTAATACGATACGACGACTCCAAAGCCCGCGTAAGCCTTTTTTGTGTCATTTACCCACTGATTAAGATTGTCCTTTAAAATCGTATCATCGGTGCAGTTGTTCAATGTATAGTTGGCTAAGCTTATCTCAACTGTTCGATATGAGCCAATTTTCACGTTGTCGATTATTGCTAGGTATTCCTCCCATCTTTCGTGTTTATAGTAGGTCACTGCACCAAACATTATTGTGCTCACGGACACCGTCATGATCGCTATCAATAAGGCCGCTATGATGATGAACTGTCCTTGTTTCTGCTTCACAATCCTCCTCGTCATCCTCTCACCAGTTGCAGGATCAAAATCCTAGGGTCATATTCTGCCATGGATTCTTTCCATTTTGAATAGCCAGGGGTAATGTATGTTACTGAAGCTGCCGAGCTTGAGGCAGTAAAAACTTCAGGATCCCCATAACTTATTGACATATCGTTGACCACTAGGCCTCCTGAATCGTAAACTGTTAAATTGAAATACACGTCTGTGGGTAGGGATATCATTAGAGCTGCTGTGAGGTTTTCCCATTCTTCGTTGTAAACGAAACGGGTTAGAAGCCTTTGGTCATCCAAATCGTGCAGAACGTTGTGTCCTACTTTCTCCAATTCACTGGTTTCATACGGGGGGCTCAAAGGCGTAACGGCGAAAGCATAGATGAAGGTTATGGCAAACAAAATAACAAATGCGGCTAGTATTGCCTCGATGATGCGCATCTGCCCGTTGATGCTCTTCGTCTTTTTCATTGAAACTCTTTCCATAGCGTTAATTCGGCGATGTAGGTCATTCTCGAGATGACGACGGCCCTCTGAAGTTTCACCGTAAAATCGGCACCTCTCCCCCCAGATGCGTCACCGTACCGCAAGACCCTAGAGCCTAGCAGATTCGGGTAGGGACTCATAACCAGAAGTTCGGCTCTACCTTCCTCCTCTTCAACCGCCCAAATACTGCCGATTATCAAAACTGGATTGTAGGACTCAAGGCCTTTGAACCTTCTTTCCCAAACCTCATAGCCTTGGCCCCAAGTTAACTTATCATCGTTAGACCTAGTGCCGTTATACAAAAACATAGCAGTGCTACCACTAATTATGATCATGTTGTCAACCCATCTCGCGTCTCTTGGTTGAGCATCTGGAGGTATAGTGAGCGTAATATTCTCACCAACAACGTTAATCTCCGCAATTTCTGCGAATTCCTCTGACTGGCATTTTTGGTAAGCGGCCATCACCGTCGCCACATCAGCCACACTCACCCTGAAAACTACTAAGACATCTTGAAGTTCCTCCCCCAGTGGAACAGTTAATGTTTTAGTAATCGTGCATTCTCCCAAGGGGTTCGTTGAAATACCATTAACGAAGTCAAAGTAAAGCATAGCCATATTACTCTTTTTCGTAGCATAGACTATTGTTGCATCAACGTTAGCCTTTGGTCGTATGGGTTTTCCGTCGTTCTGTACGGCTCTAACCGTAAAGTCAAGATTTAGATCATCTTCCGAGTTCTTTGTCCATGTAACGTTAAAGGGTGGAAGGATGCTGAGGCTGAAGCCGTAGTCTTCCAGCCCTAGCAACTCACGCATTTTTCCGTATTCTAAATAGCCCATCGGGTTCTCTTCAACCAATCTTTGAACCTTATTCGGGTCTAAAACATGGAATGAGGAACTGAGCGGATAGGCAAGCCCGAATCTTTGAACCTCGTCTTGGTCAAAGGGGTCTGTGGTTCCCCAATCTGCGGGACACCCCGGTTCAAGGAGCATTGCTTTCAGGGTTGCTAATGCTGTGTTTCTAAGTTGTTGTTGATCGACGCAGAGCACGTTGACGTAGCTCATATTCGGTATGATCGTTACGGCGGATACGAAAATTACACCTATCGCTATTAAGCCGGCTATGTAGTCGTATATTTCTCCTGCCAACTTTTACCGCTCCCTTCTTTAGAAAATCTTGTGGCCGGGGTTGAACTGTTCATACGTTCTGCCCACATACACATTATAGAAAGTTATATATTAAGTCTTCTATCTTCAGATATAACGCTTGCGGTCTCTTCCACAGCGTTAATTCCGTGATGTAGGTCTTTGAAACTTTACTGGTCCACCACGAAACCGCATACACGTATTGCCTCATTCTTTCCTCTTGAACTAATTAGTTTGAGAAGACTCCGTAACGTATTGAGGCTCAATGTAACGCAAAAACGAAAGCACTAACTCAACGTGAAATAGGCGCTCTTGTTACGCTCCCTCGTAGGCAATCCATACGTAAACGTTCATGGAAACACGACTGCAACCCGCAACCGCGGTTTTTCCCCCACTTTCGATGGTTTCACACGCGGTTCCATCAATCATCAAACCAGGGAGAATCCACGAAGTTGCACTAATCCATGACTTGCCCATAAGATGAGCACTTATGCTTTGAGCGAAGCCTTCAGTGTTATTTTCGACTTTCACTACGTAGGTTGAGTCTCTGATATCTTGAGGTAGACTAAGGGTTTTTTCTAGGGTTACATCACCGCTCGTAGAGTTGGCTAGAAAATACAGGTTTGCCAGAGTGTCTGACACGTAGTCAGCGACTTCCTTTAACTCTCTCCTAGCCATCTCCGCCCAAATATTGTCGATTACATACATATAGAAAAATTGCATCGTGAAAATCAGAGTAATCAAGGCCGCGGTGCATATGATGTGGCTCATCGTTGGTGCTGGCAATGCTGTTTCTCCTAAACAGTAACTTCTATTGCGGATAATACAACGTTGAAGACAACTTTTCCAGAGGATAGCGGAAGTGAAGCTGAGCTTGGTTGGCTTCCTGCCCCTAGTTGAACATCGATTGTGCAGCTGTCTGTAGCATCATAAGGGCCGTAACTGGTTGTTGTTACATCAAGACATCTCGCTTTAAGATCAAAATCGTAAATGTGAGATGACCAATTCCCTATTACGAGCTTAATTACCCAGATGTCTACGTAATTCACCGTCTCTCCATCAACATCAACTACGGATGTCCTCATAGCCCGTACACGATAGTTTAAGGAAATGCTCAACCACCTTGATGCTTGCTCAACGACTGCCCTACCGAAACTCTCCGTGTTCCTAACGACCAAGAGACTTTCATTCCCTAAGATGTAAGAGCGGTAGCCTTCTCCGAAGTTGACGTATTTGATTGGTATGTAGTATTTCACTAACCCAGCTGAGTCATAATAGACTGTCGGATTGTTGCTGCCTACAGTTACGTTCACAATCAAGGGCTTGAAGTCTGTTATTAACTCTAAGTGGCCGTATTCGATGGTGAAACGAGCCGAGCGGGCTGCTTGAGGCTTCCAAGCAACGTTTTCCAATGCATCGTTAAAAGCTAGAATGGATTCCTTAGCGCAGTCAAATTCAGCCATGCCTCTTTGTTGCTCCAAAACTTGATAGGCGTACATGGAGGCTACGAGGACGAGAGTGACGATGGTGCTCGTAATAACGACGGCTGAAACTGTGTAAGAGACGCCTTTCTTTTGAGATAAGGAGGAAATCTGTAGCTTTTTCACAAAGTCACCATCTTTGGAACGAAAGTAGCTGCCAACAAGGTGATGATGACGAGCAAGGTCGAGTGCTTAAATCCGGCGGCTACTGACTCCTCACTGATCTTACCAGCCACCAACCCAATCGTATAGGAGTGAACGATAACTGAAACGGTAAAAATCATGGAGATAGAGGCTAAATCGATCTTTACCGTTCCTGCTAAGGTTACTGTTTTGGTGAGGAAAATGAGCACCATAAGGGTTGTGGCAGTTAGCAAGATTGCGGCAAAGTAGGGCACCACAATGTAGGGGCGAACATTCATCCTCTTCTCTTTCTCCACTTCTTGAGTCATTTGGTTGAACCTAGCGAGTGATTCGATCATCGAGATTGTTCCGCCGCCTACGTCAATCGCTTCCACCAGCAGGAATACAACAACCTGAGACAACCAGCTCTTAGTTCGTCTAACAAAGTCCATGAAGACGTTCCTCAATGGGACCCCCCAAGAAAGCTGAGACGTTATCTTTTGTAGTTCCTTGTTGAACTCACCATAATCACGTTTTGAAAGGCTCTCGACGCATTTTTCCGGAGCTAAGCCAGTTTTCCTGACTTCAGTTAAGTCTCGTAGAAAGCTAGCTATTCCTCGCTCGATACCCAACTTCCTTCTCGAGATTCTGCCCTGAATGATGGCTGGAGGTCCAGTAGAAATAGTGAGTGCGATGGCGACGGCAGTAGGGAGTTCGACAACACCTTTAATAGTGTCAAAGAGCGGCGCTTGGATCATCCCGAAGAAGCCGGTAAGTAGGAGAAGAACCAAAATAGCTACTGATGAGGATATGGCGTAGGCTTTGTACGGTCGCCAATCGGTAATCGGGGTTTTGGGCTGCATGTCGTGAGCGAGGTAGATGAAGACAACCGAAAGTAGCGGAGTGAAAATGTACGTATACAAGATCAGGCCGGAGTAAATCGAGATGCCGACGCTGTATATGGACTCCACGCTAAACAAAATGTAGAAACAGAGAGACATGAGAACCATTATTATTACAAAGGATTCCAAGAGCATTCCCAAACGCTCGGCAGCCACTTTAATCCTCGTGGATCGAGTCTTAAAGATGTCCTCGGTTTTTGTCTCAAGAAAGTGTGTAACGTCACCCCCAGTTATGACGGTTGAGGCGTATCCCGAAATAAAATCTCGGAAAATGTCTAGAGGGTGGGTTTTAGCCGCTTTATCTAGAGCGGATAATGGATCCATGCCGAAGATCTCCACATCCTTGATTATCTCTTTAGTCTCCTTACACACCGCGGGCATTAATTCAACCTTAGAAAGCCTCTTGATACTCATGTAGGGTGAAATGCCGCCCGTTGCCATAACAGTAACATACGCTGCAGCGAATGGCATTTCTCTCTCTAAGGTTTTGGCTCGCTCCCCCGCCTTCATCATTGGCAAAACCATAAACCCTATCATAACCAACACGGGTATGGGAACCAACATGACGAAGGGGATCCATTTCGTGAGATACAAGAGCACGATCGCTACACCGGTAACGGGTAGTGTTAGAAGAGCTAACAAAAGCATTAGGGAAATGTATGTTTCAGGATAGATTTTCATTCCTGCCTTCTTCAGTTCGTCTTTGAATTCGAAAACGTTCCTCAAGAATTTCGGGGAGACGCGTCCAAAGAGGCGGTGGGACCACCCTTCGAGACTGCTAAGCAGAGGCAAGCGCTTCCACCTTCTTTTCGAAAAATTCTTTTGGTCTGGAGTAGTATTCAGTTATGATCGCCGCGACATCTCGATAGCTTCGTATGTTACGATTCCGCATCCACTGTAGCACATCCTTGCGATGCTGTATCTCCTCGATCAACTCTTCCGCATCTAAACCTAGGTGTTTCGATATGTTGGGGAGCATAATCCCTTTGCTTAATGTAGAATGAAAGTCGTCCTTAGCTGGGTTCCAGCTAAAGACAGCTCTATAATCTTCGTAATCCGCGATTTCTTTGATGGAGGTTATTCGTCTGTAGGCTTTCAGTTCACCGGCTTGGGGCAAGTGAACTCTTGAAATCATCGCAACGACATTCATGAGGGGTATATAGGTCGGTGCGATGTCCATGGGCTTTGAGGTTAAACGTTTAACAGCGGAATCAATGCCTTCTGCGTGCATGGTGCACATGCCACCATGGCCTGTTGCCAACGCTTGAAACAGAACATACGCTTCGTTGCCCCGAACTTCCCCGACAACCAGATAGTCTGGGCGGTGTCTCATTGAAGCCTTAACTAGGTCAAAGAGCGATACCTCACCGCTCTGATTCTCCCCGAGACCGTAGCTTCGCCTTGAAATAAGTGAAACCCAATTTTCATGGGGCAAGTTGAGCTCGGCGGTCTCTTCGATCGTGAGGATCTTGCTCCCGGGCCTAAGGAGGCAGGCTAGCGCGTTTAGAGCTGTAGTCTTCCCTGCCGCGGTTCCACCGAGTACCATGATGGATGCCCTGTTCTCTAGGCACAGCCAGAAATACGCCGCTATCTCTTCGGTTAGGGTTCCGAGGTTCATTAAATCAATAATGGAGTAGGGGTCCTCCCGGAACTTTCGGATGGTGAAGGTTGTTCCGAAGGGAGTTACTTCGCGTCTATAGCAAACAGCGAGTCTATGCATACCCGGCAGAGAGGCGTCTGCTATGGGAAAGGCGGAACTAACATGCTTCCCACTCATGTGAACCAACTTGACTATGAGGTCATCTACTTCCTCGTCCTCCCTGAAGACTAGGTTTGTCTCAAGGTTCTCATACTTTCTGTGCCAAACGTAAACCGGCTTACTCACACCGTCGCAAGAGATATCCTCAATATGAGGGTCTCTCATCAAGGCGTCGATCTGACCGAACCCTACCAGATCTCGTTCCGCGTGATATAAGATCTTCGACCAAGAAACATCGGGTAGCCAACCCAGGCTGATGCGGTATTTTTCAATGATTTTCTTGGCTTCTCTGTCAAAGAACTCTCTGGGGTTCTTGATCTCCTCCCTTGGCGATCGAATCTCGGCTAGGAGAATTTCTAAGATTCGGTTGTAAATGTCTCGCTCGAAGGGGTCGAGTTGAAGTTCGTCTAAGATATATTTGAATTCACCTGTTGAGGGGTTCTGTACGATGACAGCGTGGGCAAACGGTTCATAGAGAGAGTTCCTCTCGATGATGTTGTAACCCCTTGGGATGGGAAGGGGCGGAGGAGGAGGAATAGACTCTTCCCTCCGTTTTTTGGCCTTGGATGAAAAGACAGATTTTAGCTTGGTTAAGGACAGTTTTAATTGTGGCATTGTCTCCCCATTTAATAGAATTTCACGGTTCTGTCTATTAAATATTGCGTCTTACGAAAGCATACTACCGTTCAGCCTTTACGTATAAGAAATAACAGAAACTCGAATATTTGACAGATTCCGATGTAATCCCTTGTTTCAGTGTTGGTAGCTCCCTTTTAGCATTTCCTTAAGGGCTTAGCTTAGGGTTTTGATGTGGTCCCCTTCTCGTTCAAGTAGTAACGCGAACACGCGATGGTTCTGCGAAGACATCTTTGTTATCCCCACCTGACAACAAGTCGCAGCCACCCTAAACTTACTCTTATGAGTATTTTTCATCGCTTAGATGAGGGCATCGTCTCCCCTCCAGCGGGTCTCGGACAGCCTCAGCATATACGTCAACTCCGTATTTTAAGGAGCCAAAAATGATTCAAAACAGGGAAAAAGGGGAATTGTAGTAATCTTAAGCATTATGTAAGGAGAATTATGTCAGAAATCGTAATATAAAGTTAAATGTGTCTAGTTTGATATACTAACGCGAAGGTTGTGGAATTGGCTGGGGAAGCAGAAAACGTTAAGCGCATTCTCACCGACGAAAGGCTATCCGCGATTAAGTCCATGCTGGAGAAGGACCACGCCGTTGACTGCATCTTCCTCCTACATCTTGAGAGAGGTCGGTGGAAGGACGCGAAGGGGTTCATGCAGGATCTGGGACTCACCATCAGCGACGGAACTTTTAGGGCGAGGATGATGGAGATCGAAGATCTTGGGTTGGCCAGAAGCGTGTCTATTGACCCCTTGAAGAAGTATTATGTGAAGACTGAGTTCGGTGAGAAGGTAGCTAAACTCCTCTTGAGATTCTTTGAAGAGGCGGTTGAGTAGGAAGCCTCGTAATGAGATATTTGTTTTCCCAGAATATGATGTATTGAATCGTAAGATTTAAATCTTAATATTGTGTTATCTTCTACTGAACCCTTAAAAGGAGGGATAAAATCAAAAATGAGAAAACTCTTGAAAAGTAGAAAGGCGTTAAGCCCAGTGGTTGCAGCGATCATCTTGATTGCAGTGACAGTGGCGGTATCCATCGCAGTCGCTGCGTGGATGGGAGCACTAACCTTCACCTTCATGAAGACAGAAGAACTAAAAATCGTTGGCGTTGAGTTCCCTTCAGCTAATCAAATAGACGTATCAGTCCGAAACACGGGCACGGCATCGGCAGTAATCACGGATGCGAAAGTGGGTGATGAAGTAATTGACGTCACAGATGAGACCCTAGATCCCGGAGCAGGGACAACTATTAGCGTAACTTATACCTGGGCAAACGGGACCGCGTACAATGTAGCAGTGGTAACGGCAGCTGGCAACGTATTCACGTACAGAGCTGTGGCGCCTACATCGTAGACGTACCGGAGACGTACCGGAAACGTCGATTTGAGAGTGGGGGTAGGGAACAACCACTGCCCTCTTTAATTTCCTTGGAGGTGTTCGTATGGTCGTTGAGTTGAAAACATATGAGTCGGCGGTGAAGATAGCAGAAACCATAGACGAGGAAATAACCCGAACAAAAAGCGTGCTAGGTGAGTATCTACGCAGGCTCGATGAGATTCGGGCACTAGCTGAGAGATCCAAGAAGATTCGAGAGGTAGTCTTCAAGCTGGCTGGCAAAAAGACTTCTCACGAAAGCCTCGGAGAGTTGACCGTCGGGAATCTCAGCGTCGTGTTAGACGCCAACCCATTTCACGAGTTAACCGCTATTGAAGAGGCCGTTCGATTCCAGCAGGAGAGGCTCCTAGACCTACAGAAATCTCGTGAAGCACTGAAATGGATGGATCAGATCGGAAACACGGAAGGAATTAAGTATCTGGTTCTGGAAAGCGACGGAATACCAAAGAGAATCCTGCTCAAGATCTCTTAAAGCCACTCAGAGAAGGGAGAGAATTGAGCAGAGACGTCTTTGCGACTGCTCTAGAGAATAGTCTAAAGGAAATCAGAAACATATGCCCTGACGTTAAATGCTCTTTTCTTTTCACTAGGGACGGTGCCTTAGTTGCAAGAGACGCACAAGCTGACGACACGCTGATGGAAAAGGCTGTGCGCTTATTTCAAAATGTATCAGAAAAGGCAACCATGATCGGAGGCCTAAACACTTTTTTAATCGATGGAGACAATGGCAGGGTCTATGTCTCATGCGCTAACGACATGTACCTGGCTATGGTAACGTCTAAGGACGCAGACATGCCCTATCTACGTTCCGTCACACGAGTGATCATCCCAACAATTCTGAAGCTGCTTGAAAGTATTGTCCCTACCCCCCTCAAATTTGTCCCCTCAATACAGCTTGTCGCTGACAACCTCAGCGGACTTAGAAGCAAATTTGCTGGTGACACCGTGGAAATCGATCACGAAACCCTAGATCAATGGTCCAAGCTCTTTAATGGCAGGGGCGTCAGTGAGGTTGAAATAGAAGCCTTTAGTGGAAAGCAGGCACGATGCAGGGTAAGGGCAGTTGAGGATATGGCGCTGGAGGGTAAGGGGCTAATAAGAATACCGGAGAAAGCTTTCCAAGCGCTCGAAGTCAAAAAGGGAGAGTTAGTGAGAGTTAAACCTATGGCACGCTAGGGATTTACATGCCTGCTAAAATCGAATCTCAAGAGCAAATCCAAAATTTGCGGCATAGTCTCGAAAATATTAAGGCTAGAGAAGGGATTCTCGGGTACATCCTCAGGGCTTCGACCTCTGCTGCCGTAGACATCAAGGATCCAAGCAAAATAATTGATTATGCAGCATTGTCCGCCACCGTCCTCGAGTCAGGAGAGAACATTTCAAACATATTCAACCTCGGTGAAATCAAAACAATCCTCTTGGAGGGCGCGGACACGAAAATCCTATCACTAATTATGGGCGATCATCGTCTCAGCCTTTTCATGGAGAAAAACGTTGATCACAACACGATATGTGAGGACTTAAACCTAATCTAAAAGGTCTCCTTTTCTTACACGAGTGATAATAACGTAGAAACTGAGTGCTGTGTTTAAAAAATCCTTAAAACTCAGCCCTAACGCTTTCCTTTCGCTCTTTCTAACTCCCGATGGGTGTATGGGGGTTAGAGCGCTTCCTTTACATCCGTTTCGATTTCCTTTTCTAATGCCTGTTCCACCTCTTTACTGCTGGTTAAGGAGCTTGATTTGACTATTCCCGCGAGGCGAATAAATGACACTGGTTTAATGATTATTTGCTCCCCTTTGACTGCCCAAATTAGTTGATCTCCCTCCCTAATTGAGGTCTTTTTCCTCACTTCTTGAGGGATTACAATAGTATATTTTTTCCCGACCTTTGATACAGTCATCTGATCACCAGATTTATATGCTCAATCCAGATTTATATACATTTATCTTACTAAATGAGGAATGAGGAAATTGAATTATGTTCTGAATTTGAATGCTTTTCTGGCTCATCTCGTCGGCACTCATCCGAAGCATAAAGCCATTGAAGACAAGCTGTCGAAAGCCACGGAGATCGTGATCCCAGACATACTTATTATTGAGCTACAATGGGTGGTTATATCAAAGAGGTATCCGGAGATCAGTGAAGAGGTATTTACTAAAACTATGGATGCAATTAAAGCCGATCCATTAGTAAAGTTGGAACCTGTCACACCTGAAGTGGCGAATGAGCAGAGGAAATGGTATGATAAGCTGTCATTTTTCGATGCGTATTACGCTGCCTTCAGCATAGTGCATAAAAAGAGGCTGTTAACCACAGATCCGGACTTCGAGCCCTATGGTTTCGCTGAGGTTGTATAACCCGATCAAGCCTTGATAAGGAATTCGAATTCCTAATAGGAGGGCTTAGTGGCTCTATATAACGTCACGATAGGCGTTATGTAGGTTTCGATGAACCCTGAAAAATTAGAAACAGAATGGGAAGGAAAGCGTCCCCTGAGTTTTTTGGCTCCATAACCCATTTAACACCTACCCATTAGACTCCAGTCGTTTTGATGTCCTTTTTGATGATGCATAACAATTTTGGAGAGTTTTGAAAGGAGTTAAACAGATGGGTCCAGGGTGACCACGACTTTTAAGGGGATGTGGCCGTTGAGGGAAACCTTCCGCGGTGGAGATGGCGGCGAAGGCGAAGGTGAAACGTTAGCGCTGGTTCAGGCTTATCGTAACCTTAAAGACTTTCTCGTTCACTCCTTGATCCAGCCCCCTCTTGTTCGTTTAGCAAAATATCGGCGCCTCTAGACTCGCTAGAAAAGGCTTGCTGGACGCCTCAACCGGCTTTTCTGAGGAGGATAGGAGGCGTCAAACCTATCTATTTCCGAAAAGTGCAATATTTCCTCTCGGGAAGGTGGCTGGCATCCTGAGAATGGTTTCAAGTATTCAGCTTTCTATGACACTTAAAGTATAGCACAGCCAAGTTTTGGCGCGCGCATGGTTCTCCACTTAAGCATTCCAGAACTCTTTAACACCCTTGCGCGTCTTGCAAGAAGTATTAGCCTATGGCTATAGGCTCGCAACCTACCCCCTCCCCTATTTTTCGTGGAAATGTTCGTTGCGGTGTCCGCAAAACGTTGTTGCGTTGAAGACTTCGGAAGACTATAAGCGCGCGAATTGTCATGGTCTTTATGAATTAATTTCCCTTGATTGTTGGTGTTCTTGTTCTTCGATGCGTTGGATCTTCTTGAGGAAGTTGAGTGCTGATGGGGTGAGTCTGGCTTCTTGACATTCTTTGTCAAGTTGAATGAAGGCATATTCTGCGAGGAAGTCTATGATTATTTCTGCTTTGGATTTGCATAATAGGGATTTTTCTATGATCTCGTTTAGTCCATGCCATTTTCCGTCTTCAAGCAACTCTAAGAGTTCGTCGATTGACGGCACACCCGTCGCTTCCTTCTAGAAGCAACAATTAACAACGTGTAGAGGTTATATAACTTATGATGCTTCCTTTTATACAATTATTCTAGAAAAATTGGAACTTTGTTCCAGAACAGCTTCGGCATCGACTGGAAAGGGGTTTTAGAAATTCGTTTCTTATGTTTTTAAATACGAAATAACGACAAAACCCTTACGACTGATGGGAGCCGAAGTCATTGTCAAAGAGACGGGTTGACAGAAAAGAAGTCGTACTTGTGGAATTTAAGGCTCCAAGGGAGCTTGTGGAGGCTTTCGACTCCAAGTTGAAGCCTCGTTTCTCCAGCAGGAGCGAAGCCATTCGGTATCTCATGAGGGTGTTTTTGGAGGACCCCGAGAGGGGTTGATATGTGAGGGCGGTTGAACCTAAGCTCGGAATCCTCATCCGCTCCTGTCAAGGAGGGATTGGATAGTGCAGACGCCGGAAGAATGGAGAAACTTCGTGGAGGACTTGAAAAAGGAATGGAAGGTCCTGTGGCGGGATCGGATCGACGACAAGATGAGGGCCGAGGGGATCGCCAACCGAAACTATTTGAGGCTGTTCGTGGACCAAGGCACGATCATCGTCGCCACCAGAGACTACAAACCCCCAGACTTCATAGAAATTTTGGAGCAGTACAAGCATCCCGATGCGGAGAGGCTGATCCCTCCCAACCCTTTAGTAGGCGGTTGGAGAAAGTTCATCAGGAATGTGCTAAGTAAGCAGAAACGCACCGCGCGAAGGTGGCCAACTCACGCAGAGCCGGATCCGAGGAAGGGCCAGCAACCGAAGAAAGGTGGAAGGGGTTGGCTCCACTTTAAGTGGCAAAAGTAGCTCTCAACTGTCCCTTTTGAGCCGTTTTATTTCCGTGTTTTTTTGTTACGTTTGGATTTATTCGAAAATTTTGAGGGACAAAAATGGGAAAGTATCGGAGCAAGCTGCAGATCATAGCGGATGTATTGCTTGTAGCTAGCAAGGGCGCTAAGAAGACGTGGATTATGTATCAAGCCAACCTGAGCTACGCGCTTCTGAATCGATATTTGGCGGAGGTTATGGATGCAGGCTTCGTTTCCTTTGCGGGTAGTGGTGATTGTTACAAGATTACGCTAAAGGGTCAAGAGTTTCTCGATAAGTTTAGTGAATACTTCGAACGTCGAAGGCAACTCGAAGAGCAGATCTGTGGTATAAACAGTGAAAAGATAAACTTAGAGAAAATGATCCATAATAGAATTACTGAGTAGTTGAAACCACCAAAGCGCTTCCTTCACGGCCAATAAGATGAATCGAGTGATGTTCTTGCCTGCCTGTAGAAGTTTCCTTATCTTCTCGCTTCTTTTTGCTTTGGCACTTTCTGTCTTTCCGTTAGAGGCTTATGCGGCAAATGCTGAAGAGGCCGCGTTAGCTATTGAGCGGGCTGAGGCCATCGTGTTTTCTTGTTATCAAGTTGTTTTGGAGGCCGAAAGTGCTGGAGGGGATGTTTCTGGTTTGCTGGCACGATTAAATGATGCTGGTGTGCTCTTGGCTCAGGCACGTGTTTCCTACGGAATTGAAGATTTTGATGGAGCGGCTCGTTCTGCCGATCTTTGTTACGAGACTGGGGTAGAGGTGAGGCTTGAGGCTCGTGGGTTAAGACGTTTGGCTATGGAAGAGGCTGCTCAACGTTTTCGGTGGATGATGATCGGATCGATTGTCGGTGTGACCATCATCGTTTGTGCGAGTTTTGTTAGTTGGCTTACTTTCAAACGCTACTACTATCGGCGAATTCTGGGGATGAAGCCAGAGGTGGTTTCAAGTGAATCTTGAAGAGTACCGCACCATATTTGTGGTAACGAGTTTGACTTTGACGCTGGTTGCTGCGGCTCCTACGCTGAGTATCGTTGTACCCTTTCCTAGGAGCGGAGAGAGGTTCTCTGAGCTTTGGGTTTTGGGTCCAAATCGTATGGCGGAGAATTATCCTTTTAATGTTCGCGTTGATGAGGAGTATCAGGTTTTTGTCGGCGTTGGTAATCATATGGGTTCTTCAGCGTACTATTTGGTTTATGTGAAGTTTCGTAATCAAACTCAGCCTTTTCCTGATGCACAAAACTCTATGCCTAGTCCATTGCCTGCGATTTATGAGTTTCGGGGTTTTGTTGCGGATGGTGTAACGTGGGAAACCCCGATTGTTTTTAGTATTTTGGGGGTTTCACGCTTGGAGGATTCTTGTCTTGTACGTCGCATGATGATTAACGATGTGGTTTTCTCGGTGGATTCCTCTTCAACATGGGACTCAGAAAACAATGGGTTTTACTATCAATTGTTTTTCGAGCTTTGGCTTTACGACGTAACATCGCAAAGTTTCCAGTTTCATAATCGCTTTGTTGGAATTTGGCTGAACGTGACGAGTTCTTAGTGTTGTTACATTATTTGCGTATTTTTCTCTTATAGACCTGAAATAAATACGCCGGATGTTGTGACGATTGTTTCTGCTTTTAATGAGAAGGGTGTTGGTTCTACTTTGAGGGTGGTTTGTGGTCTGGCTTAACAACGATGGAGAGAGATCATGAATCCAAAATTAGATACCGCAGTTGTTTTAACGGGCGGAGCAGGTACTCGTCTGAGACCAATTACTGATTCCATTCCTAAAGGTATGATTAAGATATGTGGAAAGCCTTTGTTAGAGTGGATTGTTGATTGGCTTGTGGATAATGAAGTTAGGAATATAGTGTTCGGTGTTGCATATTGTGGGGATAAAATCATAGATTATTTTGGTGATGGGGCAAGGTTTAATGTGAATATTAAATATAGCGTGCATACGGTGGATGGCGGCACATGTGAAGGTTTTAGGCTTGCGGTCGAAAGGCATGTCGATAGGGAGAATTTCTTCGCCCTGAATGGGGATCAGATTTCGGATTTGCGCCTCGCGGATCTATCTTCGTTTCATCTGAATCATGGATCAATTGTCACAGTAGCCGTCAATAATCCTAGATGCCCTTATGGACACGTGATGACGAATGATAACCATGAAGCGATAAACTTCATCGAAAAACCACTGTGTCCTCATGCTTGGTGTAACTCGGGAAATTATGTTTTTAACAAGAAGATATTAAATTTTCTTCCGTTAAAAGGCGATATTGAGAAATCAACTTTCCCTGTGTTAGCACGTAACCATGAACTTAAGTGCTATACATATACAGGATTCTTTGTAACAGTAAATACGTATAAAGACCTGATCGAAGCAAGAGAAATGATCGTGAGGAGAGCTAGACGAAAAAGACGAACGTTTTCGTAACAGGTATCACGCAGGATTGAAACGATGTGGCATCGCGTGTTTTTCAGTTTTATGCTCGTTTTGTAGGGGTTTAGCTGAACGTGACGGGTTCTTAGTGTTGTTATGTTGCTTGCGTATCTCCCTCATAGACCTCTTTCGCTTTTTCGTGAAAGATTTTCAAATGTTCTTGTGAATATCGAAACTACGCTGCTTTCTGCTGAAAAGTTGAGGTTTGAACGTGCAACTGTGAGGAAAATGAGAAATGAAGAAAGTTAGGTATTTAAGCGTCACGGTCATAATTCCTGCCCGTAATGAAGAGCAAAATATAGCAAAGGTAATTCGGGAATTAAATGAAATAGGTTTTGAAAACGTTTTGATCGTAAATGGCAATTCTAAGGATAGAACTGTTGAGATTGCCAAAAAATTTGGAGCTAATGTTATTGTTCAGAATGGAAGGGGAAAGGGTGCTGCTTTGCGCCAAGCGTTTAACCTTGCTGATCTTGATGGTGATGTGATTGTGATGATGGATGCTGATGGGTCAATGAATCCTAAGGAAATACCATCGTTAATTAAGGCCTTGGATTTGGGTGAAGATTTGGCGAAGGGTTCACGTTTCTTACCTTATGGATACTCGGAAGATATGAATCTGATTCGTAGAATTGGAAATCGATTTTTCCTTTCGTTGGTTAATTGGTTTTGGTCTGCTGACTATACGGATTTATGTTATGGTTTTGGAGCCTTTAGAAAAGATGCAATTGAGAAATTACGTCCATATTTGAAGTCGACAAACTTTGAGATCGAAACGGAAGTTTTCATTAAGGCTAAAAAATTGGGATTGAAGGTGGTTGAAGTTCCAAGCATCGAGTTTCGAAGGAGACACGGTAAGTCAAATCTATGCATTTTTCGAGATGGATTTCGTATACTAAAAACAATCGTTGAAGAACTTGCTAATGGACCCTTGACAAAAAAGCGTCACCACTAGATTAATTATGCTGTGCACATACACGTTTTCTCTTTTCAAGCTATTTATCCGAACGCGGTTATGAGGGGAGGCCTTCCCCATCGAAAAGAAGCTCCATTCATCATGAGGTCGCGCTAGGAGTTCTAACTATGTCTAAAGATGTCACGGTTGCCTTCTCAGCTTTCAGAGAAGAGTACCTCGAATGGGTTCTTGAATTGCTAAAATCATTGAAGAAGCAGACAGTTAAAGACTTTGAGGTAACAATTATTGTGAATAGCAATAAAGGCTATTTCAATAAACTATTAGATACAGTAAAAAATAGGGCTGACATAGGCTATGAAATAAATATAGTTTTTAATACCGTTGATAAAGGGATAGCACATTCTAGAAATATTGCGCTGAAACATGCGAAAACTCCCTATATAGCATATACTGATGATGATGTAATTCCTCACCCTCGTTGGCTAGAAGAACTGCTGTGGGCTATAAAGCTGAGTCATAAAGCTGCAGCAGTAACGGGACCCGTTTTGCCCATATGGGAAGCGGGAACCGAAAATTATTCATTATGGTTTCCGAAAGAACTCTTTTGGATTATAGGATGCACCCCCTGGAACATAGAAAAACTAGCAGTCGTAAGAAATGGTTTCACATCAAACCTTACGGTAGACCGAAAAAAAATATTCAAAATTGGAGGGTTCAATGAGAATTTTGGATATAATCCGAGAAGTCGTATGACAGGAGAGGATCCAGAGCTAGGCATTAAATTAGTAAGAGCAGGCTACATTACTCTATGGAACCCCAATGCTATAGTGTTTCATCATGTATCCAAAGAAAGACTTAAGACAAGAGACATCATAACAAGATCTTTCCTTGAGGGAGAGATGAAGGCTCACTTAAGTAAATTATACGGAAAAGACGCACTAAAACTCGAAGCAAATCACCTGCAATCGACGCTTAAAAGCTTTATTAAAAAGAGGTCTCTCAAATCCAAAGCGTCGTTACTGATCACAACCATGGCGGTGCTTAGTGGTTATTTAACATATAGAATTCTGTGTCAGGTCAAGCTAACTGAAGCGTGCGCTAGAAGGGACAAGTTAGGAGTTTGAGAACTTGTCTTATTGACCTCAAGAGATGAGGAAGCAGTTTTCTGGGAGACTTCTGAATGGACGTTGATGCTATTAAAAAGCCAACAGTTTCAATAATTATTCCTACCAAAAACTCCCAAAGGAAATTACATGATTGCCTTAAATCGGTTTTCACGCAAAGTTTTACGAACTTTGAGGTCATTGTTGTAGATAACTACTCCAAGGATGACACAATTAAGATAGCCTCCAGTTTTCCTGTTAAAATTATTTTTGAAAACAAGGGAACCAGAGGTGCTGCGTGCAATATCGGGATATCTTCTTCCTCTGGAGACATCGTTGCTTTCACCGATGCTGATTGCTTAGTACCTAACGATTGGCTCCAAAAAATAGTTGATCATTTCAGAGACAGCAATGTTTACGTTGTAGGAGGACCTGACTTGACTCCAAAGGAATCAAAAATATGGGAAAAGGCTTTTGGGGCTTTTCATAGGTATATAACAAAGCTATGTTATCGCTGGGGGCCTGTTGAACAAATCATAGGTTGCAATTCTGCTTACAGAAAAGAAGCGGTGACAAAAGTTGGAGGATTTAGAGAAGATCTAATTACGGCAGAAGAGACAGAATTGCATAGACGGATAAAGAAATCCAAGGGTAAACTGGTTTACGACCCCGGTTTAACTGTTAATCATTTCCGTCGCGCAAACTTAGTTACGTTTTTCCGACAGCAATTCAGGTACGGATTTGGCAAGGCTTCAATGTTACAGTCTGATCCAAGTGCTATTAAAATTAGCAACGTAGCCGCTGTTGCTCCGTTATTAGTTCTGTTGGCTTTGATACCCCTGTTTCTTTCATCCCCCGAGACTGGACAACCACTTTTGCTTATCTTGTCAGCCATATTTTTGCTAACAGTCATTTCTCTTGCTTGTTACGGTGCTTTGAAAGAAGGGAACATGGCACTCACTTTGTTAATAGCAATTGCGATAATCATTTTTGTTTACGCGGAATGTCTCGGGCACATATTAGGCTTGTTATACCACATTAAGAAGGCTTCACGTCAATATTTCGACATCAAGCATAGATAGGTTTAGCGGAAAGAAGTTTAATGATTTCAAAGATCAAAAACATATTGATTTTGATTCACAAGATCTCTCTTTTTTGTCATTGGGATAATTCAAGGCTTCTCTTCAAAAAAGACGCAAATAATGAAGTTGGGGGTGGCATATCTTCAATGGCAGAGCAATATGCGGCAACTAAAAAAACTGCTTTCTGGATTGCTAGCGTCTTATGTGTTCTACTTGCAATTCATGTAGTGGCCTCAACACACGTAACTCACTATGACACGACCGATTTAGGGTTATTAACTAAGCTACCCATAACTTTTTGGATAGGGCTTTCGTTTCTTGGGATACTTCTATATGTAAGCAGAAAGTCCGAACGCCGAACAGTTATTGTTGTTGTATTAATCTCTTTTTATTTGTTCGGTATACCGGTGCTGATAAGAGAGAACAAGGCGGAATGGCTGATGTTATCTTATCGCCTTTCTTCTCAAGGAGTGCATTTGCTGTCTGAAGGCCATCTAGCACTTGGTAGCCTAAATCCGTGGGATTTTCGTAACTGGCCTGGATTTTTTTATTTTACAGCATTTATTTCGTCGTCTACAGGTTTACCAGCGACTGTGCTCTCTGATTATTTCCCTCTATTAACAATAGCTCTATTAGGTGTATTCGCGTATTCGATCCTAAGGTTACGATTAAACACTTTGCATTCATCCTTCGGCGCTTTATGGTTTATTGGAAGTTTTTGGACGTCTCAGCACTATTTCTCTCCTCAAGGCTTTGCATATGTGATATATTTCGCTATCGTTCTTGTTCTAACAAAGCTTTTCTTTATTAAGAATAAGCAAAGCATCGCATTTCCGTTGAGTATCATCGTCATGTTTACCGCAACAGTTGCTTCACATTTACTGACATCCTTCATTATTCTAGCGGGTGTAGTCGCAGTATATGGTTCATACAAAATTTTAGCGCGAAAATTTAAAATACATCCTTTTTATTCAATCGCTACCAGCCTCTTGTTAGCATCTATTTTCTTCTCTTACCAGTCACTGGTTATCCAAAGAAGTTTTTCTACCATCATAGAGATATTGTATGAAGAAATTTCGCGACAAGAAACCCAGCTTTCGGCTTTATCAGAGACTCGAATAGTTGGTTCGACCAGTTATCTGCTGGAGCTAGTGGGTAGTTATAGCATTACAATAATAAACGTAGTTATAGCGATGTCTGCAATCTTAACCACCGCTCTAGGCCTCTTGTTCCACAAGAAAGAAACAAAAAATAACGTATTTTGGATCGCCTGGATCATCGTAGCAGGCATACTTGGGGTATCTGTGAAATATGGAGGCGAGGCGATTCAACGTGCTTTTATGTTCCTGCTCTTACCAACTTGTTATTTTTCAATTAAATTTTTGAGCAAAAAGCCTAGAATCCTGATTTTAATTCTTATGGTATTAATCTTCATTCACATTCCTGCAGAGTATTCTGCTGAGATGCACTCGATGGTTCCCACGACTGAGTTGAAAGGATTAGCATTCTACGCAGAATATACTCCGCCTGCCGCACGGTTTTTTTATTCATTGCCAAGTGCAGCCTACTACTATGGAATTAAAGGAAAGCAAATATATATTCTTGCTTCTCATTCATTGCCAAGTCCTGAGTTCGTTAATAAGACAATAGGAGAAGCAGAGTTTATAATAACTTCAAACTTGCAGAAAAATTATTATCTGTACTTTTTGGGGGTTGACCCACTCGAACATCTCAATTTTGATGATCATCACAATCGAATATACGACAATGAACGTTTTTGCATATATGCCAAAAACACTTATTTCTAGATAAACCTAATAATAATTGAAGATTGTTCAAGTGATCTACAGATTTTTCTCTTCATAAGTAAAGAAGAAATGTATGTTTACAATTTGCGTTACATTGGCTCGAAGGTGTAAAATTACACCGTGGCAGATGAGCTATGAAGATTGAAGTTACTATAGGTCTTTGTGTAAAAAACTCTGAGGCAACCGTTAAGGAGACTGTTGAGAGTGTCATCAGACAAGATTTTCCGCATGAAAAAATGGAAATAATTGTTGTGGACGGCAAAAGTAAAGACAAAACATTATCTATCGTAAGGAATAGTCTTTTGGCATCAGACATCCAAGTGAAAATTTACAATGATCAAGGGAAGGGACTTGGAGTAGCTAGACAGATTGTGGTTGATAACGCCAGTGGTAAGTACATAGTATGGGTCGACGGCGATGTTGTATTACCTAAGAATTACTTGCGAAAACAGGTAGAATTCATAAATCGAAATCCCAACATTGGAGCAGCTCAGGGAAAATGGGAAATATCTGAGACAAAAGGCTTGGTTGCCGCTCTTGAAAATCTTAGTCAGTTAGAACATGAATACGAAGATAAAAACCTAAGTGCGATTGGTACTATAAGAAGCATTTACCGCGTTAAAGCTGTAAAGCAAGCGGGAGGCTTTGACGAGTGCATAAAAGGTGCTTCAGAAGATAGAGATCTATCGTATAGGATTTGGAAGGCAGGTTGGTTGCTTGCTACAAGTGACGTGGAGCTTTATCATAGATTCAGGGAAACATGGAGAGACCTGTGGAAAGAGTATTCGTGGTGGGGTTATGGTGAACATTACCTTGACCACAAACACCTAGGTTTAGTCAATTTGTGGCAAACAATCCCGATCGTACGTGCTGTAGGCGGACTTAGGCGTGCTTTTAGTGCTTACAAATTGACACATCGAAAGATATCATTTCTCTTGCCATTCCAGCATTTCTTTAAAGCGTCGGCTTGGTGGTTCGGTTTTCTCAAAAGTCATGTAAACGGGTATGGGCATAAAACGAAGGGATAATGCAACATAAATTCACTGTAGCGTAACGCTCGCAACGTGAATGAAAAGGGTTTTATAGTACACGCGTTTTGTCCACCAAACCGTAATATTATCAGCGTGAGGGCAGGTTATATGAAATGGGTAAAAAACTTCTAGTTGCTGTTGGGTGTGTCGCATTGATTTTATTGGCGGTAAGCCTTTTCGCCTACCAACAAGGATGGTTCATGGCAATTCCAGTATCCCCGTCGCCGACACCTACTTCGACGCCTACCTCAACACCCACTCTAACACCTACTCTAACACCTACTCTAACACTTACTCCAACGCCTACTCTAACGCCTACTCCAACAACAGATGGAAAATATATCGGCGTTTGGAAAGATAGAATACTCACTTATGATGCACTAGCTAGTTTCATAAATGACATCAAAAACAAAACGGATAAAGGAGTTGCCATATTAGGCATATTTTCCTTATTCGACCCCACAAGTAAAACATATCAAAATCCAGTTGAACGCTTAAAAGCAGCTGAAAGTCTTTATCGGAATGGACATATAAGCGCCATAGCCTTAGGTTGGGCGCCTTGGAACCCTGCAATATTCAAAGATGCTAAAAGTGATGCTCAAACCATCACTAAAATTGCGAATGGTGATTACGATAGCTATCTTCGCAGTGTTGCTCAAGGCTTGAAAGCATCACTCACTGCACCTCTCTTTATACGCTTTGGGGCTGAGATGAATGGTCAGTGGAACGGATATGGATACGACCACAATATCTACATAAAGGCTTGGAGACGCATACACGATATTTTCAGAGAGGCAGGAGTAAAGGCTGATTGGATCTTTCATCCGTCAAACCAACCGCCTGGTCCGTATCCTCAGTGGTATCCGAACAGAAGACCTTGGAAAGACTATTACCCGGGAGATGCGTACGTTGATTGGATAGGTGTAAGCTGGCATAGTTATAGTCTATGGAGTATGGAAAAGGAGAAAACTATTGACCAGTGGTTTGCGGAAGGTGAGTACCTTAAGTTTGCAAAAGAGCATAACAAACCTTTCATTTTTGGCGAAGTCGGAACGGACGGACAGTTAGTGCCACAGTATGGCGTTCCCGTATTATATCAAGTACAACACATAAATCAGCTTTTTGATTTCATCAATCGCCACAATGAAGTTAAGGCCTTCATATGGTACGACTTGCCCTACACGCTATCCATTCCAGAGACATCAGCCGCTTACCGCCAGGGGATAGCAGATCCACGATATATATCTGAATGAGGGGTGATCTTTCTGAAGGGAGTCATTTTAGCTACTAGTGAAAGTACGATGATTAAGAGCGTCACTTATGGTGCTGTCCCTAAGGAACTCCTCCCTATAGCGAACATTCGCTTTCCGCAGAGTAAGCACGGAATAATGGATGGTCTACAGAGTGGACAATTTGGCGTGGTCCTTTTGCATCGTACGAATATTGTTACCATTACAAGAACTCCTGAACAATTTTCCCATAGTCGCTTGGGTTTCCATTCCAATCAGCTAATAGATAACAATAACCTTCTCTTTCACTTGTTGACCATCTCCATGCAGTATATCCGCTGTAGCCGTCTTCATTTAATACTTGCATGAAGTTTATCAACCAATCTGGATTAGGCCAATTTGGGGTTGTAGATGCAGTCTTAGTTATGTCTGGTCCAAACTCGCCGATCCATACGGCTCGATTATTTTTTAGCATCCAATCCCATTTCTTCGCCGACATCTTGCTTCTGATTGCATCTTTTGTAGAACCCGACTCATGCGCATACAAGTGCCCCGAAAAGAAGATGTTAGGTCGATCAATGAGGTTCGTTTGTTCAAAACTAAAACCCATCCCCTCCCAACTAACCACACTCATCTCCTCAACTATGATAGGGACTTGTGAGTCAATTGCTCTAATGGCATCTATGCACTGTCTCATCTTAGTTTGATAGAACTCGTTGGACGGAACTTTTAATGGCTCGTTTAGCAAATCGTAAAGGGTATTTATCCTTCCTCTATATCTTGTCGCATACGTCTTCCATCGTTCAATCCATGCATTCCACATCGCGTCAGTCCACCAGTCAACCTCGTAGCGATAGTGACCTTGAGGGTCTGTCCCAGAGTTATGTTGACCATCTAAAACAACATATATTCCATGTTTTTCAGCCCAAGAAATCATGTTGTCAAGTAATGCCCAAAAATCTGATCTGTTCAAATATCCCGCTTCTATTGCCCATGCTTCAATATTGATGCGGACAACATTAACGCCCCAGTTCTTCATGTAAATAAACTGTTGTTCAGCGCCATACCCTTGATTATACCATTGTTCAGTTTGAAAGTTAACGCCTTTAAGATAAACCCTTCTCCCAAATTGGTCTTTAATCTGTGTACCCTCTACGCGTAATCGAGAAATGCTATTCTGTTGTTCTGTTTGGGATAGCTTTCTTATTTCAAGGTCGTCGTAATAGACACTGCTTGAATAGACCGTTAACCCTACTTTACCAGTCGCATGAACTGTATCGACAACTGAACAAATCTCTGTTCCGTCCACATAAACCGTCAAAGTTGAACTGACTGCTTTCACTCTTAGGTTGTACCAGGCTCCTGTTTTAACTGTTCCAAGTCCTCCACCAGAAGCTAACATTTGTGCAGAGCCACCCACAAAAGTTCCTAATGCCGTTTTGTATCCATATGCGCCTATGCCTGCAAAGTAGTAGTTCCCCGGTCTTTCGTATCTAAATGATATTTGTCCCTCCGGAAACCGCATAGCACTTATAACATAGACTTTAACGTTTATTTCGTAGTCTTTGCCAACTTCTCCTCGATAAAGAATGACTATTCTCTGATTATCCGATGCTGTTCCCCGAAGTTTACTGTCTTCGATGGTCCATACCCCACTCTCAATAGTCCAATCAGACAAAGTATTGCTAAAATCGTCTTTGAAAATTACATCTTTTGTCGAATAGTCAACTGTTCCATGAGATGATATCCTTCCGCTATATTGAAAACCAAGAACAGGTAAAGTGGCTGAGCAAATAATAGAAATAAGAAACGCGAGTAATAAAGAAGATCGCGGTAGGCTTCGCGCCATAACGTTATATGTTATCGTACGATTTAATAAACGTACTTCTTGGATAGTCCAACACAAATACAGACGATACGCAAGTTGACTTTTTACTTCCGTTCTTTTGCCTTTTTAAAGCTACAGCATGGTGGTTTGGCTTCTGTAAGCCCATCAAGAAGGCTATGGGCATGAACACCAATAATATTTGAAAGGAAAGAGATAATTGTATTTTTGAATTTTTTCAGTTTATGTTGGCTATACAACGAAGCGATGTGTTTACAACAGAAGTTTTGCTATAAGCCATGAAATTACATGTGTGTGAAATGAAAGTCATGCATGCACGTGAATTTATGAATTTGAATTTGAATTGGCGGGTTCTGGTGAATTGAAAGAGACGTTAGCCCCAGATAAGCCTCGTGTAAGCATCGGATTGCCCGTGTTCAATGGAGAGAAATACCTAGAAGAGGCATTAAACTCAATTTTGGCGCAGACATATACAGATTTCGAGCTAATCATTTCGGATAATGCCTCCACTGACCACACCCAACAGATTTGCCGTGCGTATGCAGCCATGGATACTCGCATACGCTACTATCGTAACGAAAGAAATCTCGGGGCTCCCAAGAATTTCAACCGCGTCTTCGAGTTGTCCTCGGGCGAGCACTTTAAGTGGGCTGCATATGACGACGTGCTTGCTCCGGAGTATCTGCAGAAGTGCGTCGGTGTACTTGACAAGGACCCATCTATTGTCTTGTGTCACTCTAAGACGGGTCGTATCGATGAACATGGCGCATTAGTAGGCACGTACGACCACAAGATGAGAATTGATTCGCCGAAGCCACATGAACGTTTTGGTGACCTAATCAGCGTACATAATCCATGTTGGCCCATTTTCGGAGTGGTACGGGCGAGTACACTTAGGATGACACCACTCATTGGAAATTACGGGGCTGCGGACTGGAATCTACTGGCAGAAATCGGTCTCCTGGGTCGAATATATGAAATTCCTGAATACCTGTTTTTTCGAAGAGACCATCCACAAGCATACACAAGAAGGCATTGCGAACACATGCGTTTTGCAATATCTACAAATAAATATCAAATGGCTTGGTGGACAAACGCTAGCTTGATCAACTTCACCATCTGGAAGAACTGCTATGAGTTTTTCAGGTCTGCAAGGCGTGTTCCACTGAAGCGGTCTGAGCGACTGTTATGCTACAAACAAATACTTAGGTGGTTTATTAGAGAAGGGTGGAGGTTGATAGGCGGTGACGTGGAAATATATTTTCTGTGCCGTTCAAGCCTTGGACGCAAGTTGGCTTCAGCCGTCAAGTTAATCCTGAGACGTACAGTGATTCCAATCGTCGAAAAGGCGTTTCAAGAAAAGCTTTAAACTTCGCTAAGAAAATGGGTGTAAAAAAGACATTTTATGACTATCAAGAACTTCTGAATGAGAAAGATTTAGATGCGGTAATAATTGCTTGAACTCGACCGATGCCAATTTCATCACGCACTTTCAACTTATTATTTCTTACCCAAGACCTAATTTCACTAATCCTATTTGTGTGATGAATTTTAGGCCTATGCTTTAGCCACAGCTGTATAGCTTCCATGAGGAACGATGCGGTAAATAAATTATTGATGCCTAGAAAAACCAGACCACCCGGTCGGACAACGCGTGCAATTCGGCAACAGCCTTCGATGTATCAGGAACATGCATTAAAGTTTCTATACAAACAACAGCATCAAAGGATTCATCTTGGAAGATAAGGTTTTCAACATCGCAGATCTGGAAGTCTACCCTTGATTTCAGGTCCTTATTTCTGGAACGTGCTTCCACAATGTTAGTAGGCACATCGCCTCTGGCATACTCGCCCATGCTGTGATTAACGATACAACGCTTCCACTCGTCATCTGGATGTTTACAGGTCCATGTTTTGCTTTATTTTCATATGGGTTATGGATAATGTCCATGAGATTGATAACTTCGTATCCGGAGCATTTCTAAGCTTGAGGATTAGAAAGTTATGAATTCACAAAGAGGTAGAAAAACCGTCTACCCCATGAAATTCGATATGAGCGAACATGATAAGAGAAAAGAACATGGAGGGATAAAGCATGCGTGTCTTGGTAACAGGTCATAAAGGATATATAGGCTCGATCATGGTGCCCATGTTCCAAGCTGCTGGGTATGAAGTTGTAGGGCTCGATAACGATCTTTTTGACGGATGCGTCTTTGGCAATCCAGCGATCACCGGAGCTATCCCAGATGTCCCATACGTAAAAAAAGATATTCGCGACATTAAACGTTCCGATCTACAAGGATGTAATGCTGTGGTGCATCTTTGCGCGCTATCAAATGACCCGCTTGGATATTTCAATCCGGATGCCACGTACGAGATCAATCATAAAGCTTCAGTTAACTTGGCGAAATTAGCCAAGAAGGTCGGAGTCCAACGTTACCTTTTCTCGTCATCATGCAGTGTCTACGGTGCCTCTGGTGCTGATATGGTGAACGAGGAATCAAAACCAAGGCCCATCACACCTTATGCAATCTCAAAGCTGCGAGCTGAAAGAGATATCGCGAGGCTGGCGGACTCCAGCTTTAGCCCGACTTTTCTGCGCTCTGCAACAGCCTATGGTGTATCTTCTATGCTTCGGTTCGACCTGGTGCTTAACAATCTGGTTGCTTGGGCCTACACTACTGGAATAATACTGTTAAAGAGTGACGGTACAGCATGGCGTCCAATTGTTCACAT
>Ga0315314_1000694_pt1 | contig 34181 bp, 35 predicted proteins | sample TDP9_MG_FD_203631 | JGI IMG/M metagenome (GOLD analysis project Ga0315314, IMG submission 203631) | Freshwater sediment microbial communities from Lake Towuti, South Sulawesi, Indonesia - TDP9 | ecosystem: Environmental > Aquatic > Freshwater > Lake > Sediment | place: Indonesia: South Sulawesi... | reverse complement strand
ATTCAGCCACATACGAGAAAGTCATGGAGGCAAACAAAAAAATAAGACACTGCTGCTACGTTGGAATGAACGTTGACATGATGGTAAGAGTTATAGGCAGGGTTGATTTGCCAGCTCTCGACAAGTATATGACTAGACTGCACGCCTTGACTAAGGCAGCCAAACATGTCAGGATGACAACGCCTGCAGGAGGAGACATAGAGTTTGACAATGACCCCAACAGGATATATACAAAATCAGTTGGATACGCAGACACACCTGGCGAGTCTTTCATGTTGGGTGGGCAGATCGGGTGGGCGCCGATCCATAAAACCATAAACGGCGTAATAGTGTTTGACGGTTCGATAAATCCTCCACTGGGCCTTGTTAAAGAGCCAGTAAAACTCCACGTTAAAGCGGGAGAGATAGAGAAGATTGAAGGGAGACAAGACGCAAGAGCCTACGAGGCTTGGCTCAAAAGCTTCAACCATCCAGGTATGCTAAGGGTTGTCCATGTCTGCTACGGATGCAATCCTGGCGCTAAACTAACAGGTGACGTGGTGGAAGACGAGAGAATTTGGGGATGCACCGAGTGGGGAATCGGCTATCTAGGCACTTTACTCACTGGTGGAAAACCAATCGACGCACCATCCCACTCAGACGGCATATCCTTGAACACCTCCGTATGGCTTGACGGAGAACAAATTTGGGACAAGGGCAAAGCAGTAGATCCGAAACTTGCTGAACTAGCCAAAAAACTAGGCAAAGCCTAACTCCCATCTTCTTTTTTATTAATTAAACGAAGATGACTCTGCTTATTGAAAAAGAGAAGATTATGAAAGGCGTCGTCAGCACGTTCAAGTAGTTATGGCTGCGCTGAGCGTTGAGGAATGGATGAAATATGACAGTGAAAAGCTAACAGACTTTGTTAAAAGGTCCGTACTGGCAAAGATGGTAGGCGAAATAGCCAAAGAGAAGTTCTTAGACTGAATTTTCTCATACCCATCCGTGGGTAGACACGGATCCAAGCCTGGAAAAGAATTGTATGTTTAGAAGCTCTTGTGCTAGAAACTTTTATATTTACAAATGATAGCAGTAATCCACGATGGAAAATGTCGAAACGTTATGAATTCGAGTTGGGTAAGGCTGCAGACATTCTCGTCCGGGAACTCTTCAAACTCAAGGTTGGGGAAACATTCGTTATAACTGCTGACACAGAAGTCGATTTTAGGGTTGTTGAAGCCACGGCTAGAGCTGCTTGTGCTGTGGATGCCAAGCCCATGGTTATATGGCTTGCGTCACCTATGGGTCTTGGAAAAGCAGCGGACCCCATGCTACCCGTGGCGGCACTCACAGCCGCATTGAAAGAAGCCGATGCCTGGGTGGAGTTTAACTCAAAATGGCTATTGTACTCCACGCCATGGGATATAGCGATGAAGGAGAATAAGAAGCTTAGATATATGTGCCTTGTTGAAATGGATACAAACATGATGATTAGGTGCATAGGTAGAGTTGACTATCCAACGCTAAAAGAGTTTCAGACTAAGGTTGTGGATTTGACTAAAAAAGCGAAAAAGATGCGTATGACTACACCTGCGGGTACTGCTGTAACCTTTGAGAACGACCCTAAACACCCAATCATTCTCGAGGTGGGTTACGCAGATACACCTGGGCCTCACTTCCTATCAGGACAAATAGGTTGGACGCCGAAAGTTGGATCGGTTAATGGCACCATCGTGTTTGATGGATCTCTGGTGCCAATTGGTTTGCTCAAAGAGCCTGTAAAACTACACATTAAGGCAGACAAAATAGTGAAGATTGAAGGTGCCAAGGAGGCCACAGAGTTTGAGGCATGGCTCAAAGGGTTCGATGATCCTAACATGTTTATGATGGCCCATGTATGCTACGGTTTTCACCCAGGCGCCATACTAACTGGTGTCTGTCTGGAAGACGAGAGAGTCTGGGGTGGCACTGAGTGGGGCATTGGAAACGTCGGCCCGATGCTTCTACCCCCAGATGGTAGGCCCGCCAAATCACACAGTGACGGCATATGCCTTAACACGTCAGTTTGGCTGGACAAAGTCCAGCTGACAGATAAGGGGAAGGTTATCCATCCAGAGTTAGTTGAGCTAGCTAAGAAGCTAGGGAAGGCCTAGGGTACACCTCACCCCCATTTTTCTTTCTGGTTGAGTCATTCAGTTTTCATCCGATGTCTAAGCTCTTTTGTTGCCTTCCAGTCTATTTCAAGAGTTTTTGGGTTAAGCACAACACCGTAATCCTCTTTCGCGCTCCTAAAGGAAACGTAGCCCCTTATAACATCTAGGCGTACTATCTCTGGATCCCGCTCTAACGGATATCCATATCCTCCGCCACCGCCGGTTAGGCAGATTAACCGTGCCCCAGGCTTCAGCCGGAAGTTGGTGGCTTTATTCAAAACTATTTCCGGTCCATCTTCCTCTTGTTGTACGAGTACCTTGTTAACTGCACCCGGTTTGCCTCCAAATAAACCCCATGGTGGGCACTTGGATCGTTCATAGGTTATTGTTATGCCTGCCTCGTGACCAAGGATTTTATATGTCCTTATATGTCCTAAACCGCCTCTGTATTTTCCTGGGCCTCCAGAGTCTCTATAGAGTTCGTAGCGTTCGATCATTAGAGGATACCTAATTTCAACAGCCTCTACAGGAACGTTGTAGGTGTCGCCGTCAGCGATGGCTATAAGCACGTTTTCTCCGTCTTCAGTCGGTCTCGCCCCCCAGCCACCACCTTCTGGTTCAACGTGCAGGTATGGACGATTGCTTTTAGGGTCAACTCCATAGATAAAGGTTGCACAAACGTCGCCATAATGAGCCGCTGGAATTTTACCCGGGATAGCTGGTGCCAGCGCCTTAAAAACAGTATCAATCAGAGTCATGAGAGGTAACCCGTAAGTGGAGCATGGCGCTGGTTCGACCGCGCTAAAGACTGTTCCCGAGGGTAGAATCACTTCAAGAGGTTTGAAGCTTCCTTGATTAACAGGGAGCTCAGGGGTTGTTATGCACTTAAAGGCGACGCGGCAAGCAGATATTCCAGCCGCCAACCCACAGTTTGGCGACCCCTTTACCTGTTTGCTGGATTCTGAGAGGTCCATAGTCATGTCGCTACCTTCAATTTTCACTTTGGCTTTTATCGGGACAGGCTTGCCAATTTCGATTCCGTCATCGTCCATGAAGGAATTAGCCTCGTATATGCCGTCTGGAATCTTATCAACCTCGGCCCTGGTTAGCCGCTCATCATGGTCAAAAATTTCTTTAATACAGTTGAAAACGGTTTCCTTACCGTATTTTTGGATGATACTTACGAAACGCCTCTCACCCGTGCGGCAAGCAGCTACTTGCGCTCGCATATCACCTAGGGAACTTTCCGGAAAGCGGATATTGTGGTGAATTATTCTCAGAACGTCCTCGTTGGGCTCGCCTTCTTTATAGAGCTTTACCGATCTAAATCGTATTCCCTCTTGGTAGATTTCAGTTGAGTCGGTGAACCATCCACCGGGACCCTTTCCCCCAACGTCAATCCAGTGTGCCCGAGTTGCAGCAAACCCAACGATTTCTCTGTTAAAGAAGATCGGCGAGTATATAGTCATGTCGCACAGGTGTGTTCCTGTAGTGTACGGATCATTCGTTATAATGACATCACCGGGTTTAAAACAGTCTCTACCAATAACCTTAATTCCATCTTCTATAGCAGCGCTTAAATTTCCCAAAAAAATCGGTAGGCCGGAAGCTTGCGCGATAATATTGGCGGCTGGGTCAAAAATGCCTACACTAAAGTCAAGTACTTCGTAGATGATTGTGCTATACGCCGTTCTCGCCAAGTTTATTTTCATTTCATCTGCCGTAGCAACTAGTGCATTTCTTACAACCTCAATTGTAATGGGGTCGACACGCCGCATCTTATCCACCTCCAACTTTAATCACGATGTGTCCGTATTTGTTGACCAGCGCAGTGTCCTCCGGGTGAATCATCGTTGTTGACGCGTACTCCTCGATAACGGCTGGTCCATATATCGTGTTGCCAGCTAAAAGCGCATCGCGTAAATAAACATCGCACTCGATGTAATCCCTTTGCTCCTCGAAGTAGACTAGCCTCTTCCCTCTATAAGCTTTAGTGGGCGGTTTTTCTTTACCTGATTTGATTTCCATGAACTTAGGCTTCGTTACCATCCCAATCGCTGTAAGGCGAAGGTCAACGATCTCTGTAGATTCCTCCCTTGCACAGTGACCATACCGCTTTTCATGTAGTTCGTCAAATTTAGTTCGAACTATTTTTTTATCTTCTGGTTTAAACACACCGCCAGGTGCAGGAACGTTAACTGTGTGCTCTTGGCCGACGTATCGCATATCAACTGATCTTATCAGCGTCATACGATTCTCTGGAATTCCGTCTTTCTTAAGCACTTCAGCGCCCTCTTTCTCCAGTTTAAGATACAGATCATTTATCTCATTAACGTCCGCCTCATCCAATGGCTTTACATACGTTTGGACAAAATCGTGGCGTATGTCAGTAAGCAACATTCCCCAAGCTGAAAAGTGCGCTGGAACCTGGGGTACAATTACATTCGGAATTTTTAACTCCCTCGCCAGTGCCAGACTATGCATTGGACCCGCCCCTCCAAAGGCGATCATTGTAAAGTCGCGTGGATCGTATCCTCTTTCAATCGTAATCGCCCTAATGGCATGCGACATCGTGACATCGGCTACTTTTACTATGCCATGGGAGGCATCTACAAGCTCCATGCCAAAGAAATCGGCAATTCTAGTTTTGATAGCGTCTCTTGCTTTATCTACGTTTAAGAGAATTTCACCACCTAGAAAATACTTTGGATTAATTCTCCCAATAGTCACGTTTGCATCGGTTACTGTTGGTTGCACACCACCCTTGTCGTAACATACTGGACCGGGCTCTGCTCCGGCGCTCTGCGGACCTACTCTTAAAGCGCCCGCGGAATCGATCCAAGCAATACTCCCACCACCGGCACCTACTTCAATTAGATCTATTACAGGTACGCTTATGGGATGCCCTCGCGTGCCACCTATCTTATACTCTGTCGTAACTTTGGGAAGCCCACCTTCAATAAGGGAAGTTTTCGCTGTGGTCCCTCCCATATCAAACGAGATTATATTTTCAAATCCGAGCAATTTGCCTAGATAAGCAGCGCCGATAGCTCCTGCGGCAGGTCCCGACTCAATGACATGAACTGGCTTTACGCTAGCAGTTTCTGCCGTCATGACGCCCCCATTAGATTGCATTATGAGTAAATCGCCGGCAAATCCCGCGTGTTCGATGCCTTGTTTAAGGTCTTGAAGGTACTTTTTAGCAGTTGGCATAACGTAGGCGTTGACAGCGGTGGTGCTGGTTCGTTCGTATTCGCGGTATTCTCGCAGTATTTGGTGTGAAAGTGAAACGTACGCTTCAGGATACACTTCCCTAATTATTTGATCCACTTCTACTTCATGGGAGGGGTTCACGTACGAGTGAATGAAGCAAACTGCTACTGACTGAACACCAGCCTCCTTAAACTTCCTCACAACTTCTCTAGCCGCACTTTCATTTAGCGGAGTTATAATGTTCCCTTGATGATTAACTCGCTCCGTGACTTCGAGTCTCAACTCTCTTGGAATTAGTGGCTGGGGTTTCTTGTAAAAAAGGTTGTACATCTCTGGGCGATTGTGCCGACCTATCTCGTATACATCTCTGAAGCCCTTAGTGGTTATTAGACCTGTTTTCGCCCCTTTCTTTTCTAAAATAGCGTTGATAACTACGGTCGTTCCGTGGATGAAGAATGTTGCGTCATTTAAGTTTACATTTACCTTCTTTATACAGTCATTCACTCCCACAGTCAAATCTTTGGGTGTTGTTGAAGTCTTGCTTAGGAAAACATCGCCAGTCGTTTCATTTAGGGCTATAAGGTCCGTGAAGGTTCCGCCAATATCAACCGCAACCCTTAAAGACACGACTCACACCTTGCCCTTTTCTGTATTTATAGAGGTCTCCTCAACGTAATAACTATATAAGACTAACGTATCCGTGGTAAGCCAGATGAAAAGAATTTCATTTTAACTCCCAGAGCGTCAGAAGCGTTTAGAGATCATAACTTCCTAGGACAATTGTCACGGCAGAGTCAGAGTTTACCACATGACTTTGGAACAGGGTACGAAGTAAACGTCTTAATCACTAAAGAAGAGGATAAGCAACCACTAAAGCGCAGAATAAAATACCTCATGGATAGACAAAAAATATTTACTTCTTATATTTTATAAACAGGGGGATTAATGTGGAAGTGTTTGAGGCGATAATGAGCCGACGAAGTGTTCGAAAATTTAAAGCGGAACCAATCCCGGATGATTTCATTGAAAAGATCTTAGAAGCGGGGCGTTGGGCTCCAACGGGCGGGAACCTTCAGCATTGGAAGTTTATCATCGTAAAGGACCCAAAAATCCTTGACATGATTCGAAAGGTTTCGCCGGGCTACCTTGGGGCAACACCCTTCGCTATTGTCGTATGTTCGGACAGGGAGAGGGCCTATAAAATAGGCGGTAAACTTGCCCGGGACTACTTATGCATAGCCGATTGCTCGATGGCTGCTGAGAACATGCTCTTAGCAGCGCATGCTCTCGGTCTTGGGGCGTGTCCCGTTAAGTCCTTCTCACCTGTTGCCCTCAAGGAGTTTTTAGAGATACCTAACGGCATCGAACCTGAACTTATAGTCATTATCGGCTACTCGGATAAGAAGCCTTCACGTCCGCCCAGATTTCCGCTTGAGGAAATAACGTACATTAATAAATATGGTGAAAAGTGGTTAAAAGAAAAGTAATGGGGGAAGACCATGAAACAGGAAAAGAAAGTGACGGGAGACGAATACTTTTTCGAGATCGCGGTCTTTCTAGCAACAAGTGCGAGGGGTTGTATGGATGAGCCACCTCTCTACGGCCCCTTTAGGTTGATTGATGGCCTAAGCAGGCTCATAGATCTTCCTAAATACGCACCTTGTCTAAGCGACGACGCGTTTCTTGAACGTATGAAAACAGAAATTGATGAGAAAAAGTTTCTGGTGATGTTCGACCCAGACGGGTTCAGAAAGTTTCTCGATGAACTGGTGTATGAATTTTCAAAAGAATTGAAGGAAAGAACCTTGAAATGACACATGCGGAAAAGAACGGTTTCAATAACCTCATAAACTGGATTTAATTACAAATTTACGATTTCCATTCCCTTTTCAAACACTCGCTTATTTATTTCTAAGAAACGCCTTTTCTTCTTCTCTCCCAAAACTTTTTCCAACCCCTCTAGAATGCTTTGTGAAGATACAGCTTTTGTTTTGGCGATGTAAGCGCCCAACATCACCATGTTAGCTGCTTTATCGTTTCCAAGTTCAAAGGCAATTTTGTTTGCAGGCACCTTAATCACGGTCACATCGCTTCTTTTAGATTCACGAGTAATCAGAGAAGTATTTATTATCAGTACTCCGCCGATTAGGAGTCGAGGCTCAAAGTCGTCTAACGACGGATTATTCATTACAATCAAAGAGTGAGGAGAAGTTATTACTGGAGAGCCTATTTTTTCATCTGAAATGACAACTGTGCAGTTTGCTGTCCCACCACGCATTTCAGGGCCATAAGAAGGAATCCAAGTCACGTTCCGCCCCTCTTTCATCGCTGCATACGCCAACAATTTCCCAATAAACAAAACCCCTTGCCCACCAAAGCCAGCAATTATGACATCTTCGTAAAAAGGCTTCATTTTTCACCCTCCGGAGCTTTAAATTCACCTAGAGGATAGTAACCTATCATCTTTTCTCCAACCCATTTAACGGCTTCGCTGGGAGACAGCCTCCAATTTGTTGGGCATTGCGACAAAAACTCCACAAGAGAGAATCCTAGACCCTTCATTTGCGTTTCGAAGGCTTTCTTTAACGCCTTTTTAGCTTTCATAATCTCTTTCGGACTGTGCGTCGACACTCGTGCAATATAAGCTGCTCCATCGAGAGTGGCAAGCATTTCCGCAATTTTAATGGGATATCCCTCTCTCCTTGAAGAACGCCCATAGGGAGAAGTTGTCGTTTTTTGCCCAAGAAGGGTTGTAGGCGCCATCTGCCCACCAGTCATTCCATAAACCGCATTATTCACAAAAATCACGGTGATATTTTCGCCCCTAGCCGCAGCATGCACAATCTCAGCCGTTCCAATGGATGCTAAGTCACCGTCTCCTTGATAAGTAAAGACTATGAGATCTGGATGCACCCGCTTGCAGCCGGTGGCAATAGCAGGCGCCCTACCATGAGCGGCCTCATACATATCGCAATTAATATAGTCATAAATTAGCACGGAGCATCCTACAGGGGCTACTCCAACAACGCGCTCTCTTATCCCCAACTCATCAATAACCTCAGCTAGCAGGCGATGGGTAATGCCATGCCCACATCCAGGGCAATAGTGGGTTGGAACAGGGAACATGGATTTTGGCCATCCGAAAACCTTTTGCATTCAAACCCCTCCTCCCTTCATGATTTTCTCCACTTCCGCTGCTATCTCATCATAAGTTGGAACCATTCCGCCAACTCTTCCGTAGAAGTGAACCTTCGCCTTTCCGCAGACACCCAGTTTAACATCTTCAACCATCTGTCCCAAACTCATTTCCACAACTAGAATATTATCCACTCTCTCAGAAATCTTCGAAAAAGTTTCGTAGGGAAATGGGAAAAGCGTAATGGGTCTCACAAGTCCAACTCTGATTCCCTTTTCACGCAGATTCTTAATCGCCGTTTTCGTGATTCTCGCAACCGTTCCGTAAGCCGCGATAATTATCTCAGCGTCCTCAGTAAGATATGTTTCAACATGCACCTCGTTCTCAATGATCTCCTGATACTTCCGGTAAAGCTTCAAGTTATGTTGCTCCAAAGCTTCGGGTTCAAGATAAAGGGTCTTAATCAAATTTCGGGGTCTCCCCTTGGCTCCAGTAATAGCCCAGTCTTTAGCTGGAAGCCCCTGTGGTGAACGCGTTTTGAACTCCACGGGCTCTATCATCTGACCAATATAACCGTCGCCTAAAACCATCACTGGATTACGGTATTTGTCAGCCAAATCAAAAGCATCCATCATCAAATCCGCGGCTTCTTGAACCGTCGACGGCGCAATCACGATTGAATGGTAATCGCCATGCCCACCGCCTTTAGTTGCCTGAAAATAATCAGATTGAGCAGGCAAAATCCCACCCAAACCAGGACCGCCCCGCATAATATTCACGATAACGCATGGAAGCTCAGCAGCTGCAATGTAAGAGATGCCCTCCATTTTTAAGCTGATTCCAGGACCCGAAGAAGAGGTCATTGCCCGTGCTCCAGCTCCAGCCGCTCCGAAAACCATGTAAATTGCCGCAATCTCGCTTTCCGCTTGAATAAAGCAGCCTCCAACTTGTGGAAGACGTTTAGACATATACTCTGGAATCTCGTTTTGAGGCGTTATTGGATAGCCGAAGAAAAACCTGCATCCAGCTTGAATTGCTGACTCAGCGATGGCTTCATTGCCAGTTATTAAAACCTTCTCTCCCATCACTTTTTCACCTCAACCTTTTTCCTTTCCTCCCGATAAACTTCTATCGCAACTTCCGGACATGTAAGGGCGCACAAAGTGCAACCGGTGCACATTCTTTTTGGGTCAACAAATTCTGCGGGGTGATAACCTTTAGAGTTGATATGATTAGCGATTCGAATAAGGCGTAGAGGACAAGCATTTACGCATAGCCCACATCCCTTACATAACTCTTCATAAATCAAAATTTTTCCAACCATTGCTCACATCTCTGTGTGAAGTAACAACTTTCTAATGAATGCTCATCGCATCCCTTTCATTTAGAAAATGGAAAATGCAACATCAACCTTATTAGTGTTCGCGTCAGGAGCCATAGTTCTTGCAGTTCCATACAGAGGAATGGTGAATGCTTTCGTAGGAAAAATTTATAACAGTGTTATGCTTACTTCACGTGTTCGTGTGAAAACGTTTAGGAGCGTTGTTGATGCTTAACGTGGAGGAAGTCAGAAAGGATTTTCCGATCTTGGAAACTGGCGTGATCTACTTAGACAACACGGCGAGCAGCCTAACCCCTGAGCCCGTGCTTCAGAATATGCTGGAGTTTTATCGTCAATACCGAGCCAATGTAGAGCGGGGTGTCCACCGCCTTTCTCAAAGGGCGAGCGAGGAGTATCAGCGAGCCCACGCCAAGGTGGCGGATTTCATCAATGCAAAGTCTGAAGCGGAAATCATCATGACCCGAAACACCACTGAGGGAATAAACATCGTCGCAAGCGGTTTGAACTGGAAGAAAGGAGACAAGATAGTCACTTCTCTCATCGAGCACCATTCCAACTTCATTGTTTGGCTTCGAGTGAAGAATCGATGTGGAGTAGACATTGAAATCGTTAAGCCGCGCAAACCAGTCGTGCACGGGCTTCTGGACCCAGAGGACTTCGAAAAAGCCGTCAATGACAAAACGAAGTTAGTGGCCCTGACCCACGTTTCGAACGTCTTAGGGGTGATCACGCCAGTTAGAGAGATAACCAAAATAGCGCACGAACATGGAGCCTACGTCCTCATCGACGCCGCCCAATCAGTCCCGCACATGAAAGTGGACATACAAAATATTGGATGTGATTTCCTCGCCTTCTCAGGGCATAAGATGTGCGCTCCAACAGGTTCTGGTGCCCTCTATGTTCGAGAGGAACTGATCGAGGAAATTGAACCCCTGATCATCGGTGGGGGAACCATATCAGACGTGGGTCTCGACTATTACGAACTCGAGAAGGGAGTTGCGCGCTTTGAGGCGGGAACCCCAGCCATCGCAGAGGCTATTGGACTCGGGGTGGCTGTGGACTATCTAAACAAGATCGGAATGGAAAACATTGAGAGGCACGAGGAGGGGCTCACAAAACAAATGTATGAGGGATTAAGAGAAATCCCGAAGGTTGAAGTTTACGGTCCCGCACCCGAACACAAAGTCGGCATCACGTCCTTTAATGTCGGCGACTTAAACCCCCACGACATGGCGCTAGCCCTCGACGTTTCAGCAAACATCATGGTACGTTCAGGGCACCACTGCGCCCTTCCCCTCACAAAAAACATCCTTCACAAGCCTGGAAGCGTCCGAGCCTCCACCTACTTCTACAACACAAAAGAAGAAATCCAGAAGCTTACATCGGCTGTAAGGGAAATAGCCCAAACCTTAACTTGATGGGTAAATACCTTACATTTTCATTTTCGTTTTCGGAAGATTTCGGCTTACATAGTTAAAAAGCCAGTTTTAGTTTACGTTGAGTTATTAGCTAAGTTTCTTCAGAAGAGTTTTAACCCATCTTTCAACTGTTTTTCGGTCGATGTTTGTTTGTCTCTCCAGCGATCTCTTCATGTTTGGGAGTTCTTTGACACTTTCTAGTGTGAAGTGGAGATCATGTTTCTCAATTAATTGTTTCAGTGAGCCAAAGTTGAACCTTTCCTTTGCGATATATCTTTGTGGTCGTTGATCTAGAAGTGCTATTAAGTCGGATCCATCCTTCTCAAGTTTGCTTAGTATCCATTCACGTCTCTCTGCACTCATTATGGCGCCCCTAGTTTTAAAGTCGAAGGTTCGGTCTCTTAATGCCTTCAACTTGTACAAGAAGAGTAGCGGTTTTCTGGGAACGTAGACAGTCCGTTTTTCATTGAAGGTTACTTTCCTTCGGAGTTTAGGGTCATCACACAAACCATCGGGCAACTTTCTATCAGGGGCTTCGTGGAAACTACCTACGTCAGACTCATATGTGCAAACATCTATTTCAACGTAGCCATAAAATTTTCCTTCCTTAACTATGGATTTTCTATAGGCGCTTTCGACACCTAAACCAAGCGTCTTCACCTCTTGATAGCCATGAACCCTCTCATATCTTTCAACGATGTCGAGGAACCGCCCTGCCATGCTAGGTCCCACCAGGTCAATGTCAACGGAGCCGAAATACGAGTTGTAAACGAAAACAGCCCAGCCACCAATTAAAGTAGGAATTGGACCGAAAAGGGAAAACCATTCGAGTATCTTAAGAAGTTCTCTGTACGATTCCTCAGCCACTACTTCGTATTCGCCCACTTTTCATCAACTCGGCAAGTTTAACTGCAGCGTCCCTGCCAACACCACTGCAAAAAAGATCTATGGCGATCTGGGCAAGGCTGCAGACAGAGAAATCATCCACAATTATTGTTTCGTTAAGGATGTCAGGGTGATCGGGGGAAAGAAGATACAGGGTTATGGGGCCCTCGCCTTGCGGCATGTACTCCTTGACACCCTCATTGGATACGTAAGCGTGAATTTGTGGGAACGTGATGTAATATTCGTAAAACCTCTTTAGGCCGCTAAAAACTGTTAGGCCATATTTAACACCATTGTCCTTACATACTTTTTTAAGCTGTTCTTCTCCTTCGCTAACGGATATTGCCTCCAATTGGAAGAAGCTAATGACCCGCCTGTTTAGGGGGCGTTCCAAAGCAAGAACTTCCAACATTCGAACAGGATCTTCTAATTTGCATTGGCGCCAGCTTTTGGAGACTATTCCGAGATCGTGCAGAAAATTGATGACCGTGTTGGTCCAGCCGTAAGCGACCCCAGTTTCACGAGATATCTGGAATTGATTCGTCTGGTTGTTCTCCAAAAGATATTTTATAACCTTATAAGCCTTGGTGGAAGTTAACTTCACCATTTTCGTCTCTCTTCCTTTAAATGGTCTTATGACATTGGATAGATTATGTTATGGCGCAATATATACCTTCTGTAAAAACAGATAGTATCGCTAAAAAACGAAAATAAGTTTTAGTTTGACTTAAGTTACTAGGAACAAATTAAATGACATTAATGAAGAAGGCGCAACAGAAAAAAGAGGGAAATTTGCGGGGTATCTCGCCCGAAAACTCCACCTTTAGATGTAAACGGTTAATGCCTCTTAAGCAATGCCCAAGCATTTTTGTATTCCTTAAGTTTTTCAGCTCTGCCCTTAGTGTCGAGATTCAGATCATAAATTCCTTTAGATTCGGTAGCGTTTTCAGCAAAAATTTTTGAGGGAAAAATCCAAAACTCACCGGTTGCGTCAACGCAAATGATGTATAAATTATCCCGAGGCACTAGGTTTGTTATTTGGAACCACCTTGGGTCCCTTTGAGTTTTAACAGTTTTTATCTGGATCTGGGTACCGTTTCGCAAAAGACAATCCATCCCTTCGTCAACTAGAGGAGCATACGGAACAAGTCCTTGCTCCAATAACTTAACGAAGACTTTAAGCTCACCCATTTTACCAGTTAATTGTCTCTCAAGTCTTTCTCTCATTCCATCTTCCCTACTATAATAGGTGATGTAAAAACTTAAATTTAATAGGTCCCATGGGCACGTGACGAAAAAGGGGAGATTGCGGGGGGCTGTCAACCGTTAAGGAAATAACCGAAAGCTTGGCTAGATGAACCAAACATAAAACTTACGTCTTGCGCTTTCTTGATTACTCTATCTGGTTGCTGTTAACGACTCTCTTCGAAGATCATGAGACTGTTTGAACAAGAGCGTAAAACTTAACTATTTGTTAACCTTAACTAATTGTTAATGTTAGTGATGTGGCGTGTGGATTCCATCGTGGTTGGGCGAGGTTTACTGTAGGCTTTATATGAGGTTTGAGGGTGAGCTTTTCACGTTTCGAGAGGCTAGGGATTTTCTATCCTTTAGTGAAAACAAGTTAGCTGTGGCTTTTAGCAAGCTTCATTCGTACAGAATCTTATTGATTTTTGAGGGGAGGCCGAGGTCGTATAGGCTTTTAGATCCACAAAACTTTATCTTGTTGGCCTCCAACACCCTACAAAACTTGGATAAAATTCCTCAAGAGAGATACGTGAAACTGGTGTGCGACGCTTTTCGTTTAACCTTTAAGTCCCTTAATTTGTCATCCTTCGCCGTTTATGGGACCGTTGCCAGAGGAGCCGCAAAAAAGAACAGCGACGTAGACATTTTGATTGTGTCAGATGATTTCGTTGGCGGTCTTGGTTCAAGAATCGAAAGGTTACTTAGGGTTGAGGAAAGGCTCAGAGAAGAGTTAGCTTGGTTGAGGAAGCTTGATGTTTACACGAGTTTGAGTTTCTATCCCTTGCGAGAAGAGGAAGCCGAAAAGGTTCCCCTCCTTTTCTTAGACCTAACCGAAGAAGCCATCGTTCTTTATGACAAAAACCGCTTTTTGGAAAGGGTCTTAACCGATTTCAAGGCAAAATTGTTGAGGCTGGGAGCGAAAAGGGTTTTTATCGATAAGGATAATTGGTACTGGGACCTTAAACCAGACTATAAGTTTGGTGAGGAGATAGCCCTTTGAGGCTCATCAGACTCGCCGAGTCCTACATGCGTCAAGCCGAGGCGAGGCTTAAGAATGCCCAAGAAGCTTACGCAGGGAGGAACCATCCCTACGCGGTTCTGTTAAGTCAAGAATGCGTTGAGCTATGCTTGAAAGCCGTTTTGAAGGCTGTGGGCATAGAATATCCAAAAATTCACGACGTCTCTGATGTTCTAGTAGAGTCTAAGCAAAGGTTTCCTGGATGGTTTCAAGCAGAAACCAATTTTCTATCCGAATCCTCTAAAATCCTCGTGAAGAAAAGGGAGCCGAGCCTATATGGCGGAGAGGAAGCATTCCTATCACCAGAAGACATTATAGGTGAAGGGGATGCGAAAGATGCCGTAAGAAGAGCCGAGAAAACCTTTGAGTTATGCAAAAGACTGATGGAAGAACTAAGTAAGTAGCTCTTCTAGGATTTCTTCCGCCTCTTTTCTTTCCTTTAATCCCTTAAGAATGAGTTTTCCAGTTCTGAAAACGCTAATTTCTTTGCCCTTGTATCTGCCCTTTGTTAGAACTCCTGAAAGCGTGCGTTCAATGGTGCATTTTTCAAGAACTTTTCTCATGGCTTCCTCTCTTTTAGCATACTTTAGGATAACGACGAAATCCCGCTCCTCTCCGCAAGCCTCATCGATTCTGCTTACGTATTCTTCTAGCAATTTGTTCCCTCACGCGATGTCTTTTACATTCCTCCAATCTTCTTTGAGAGAGCCTTAGCCAATTCCTCCTCTTTTAAGGCGTGTTTCTCCTCAACCGTTAGTTTTTCAGACAGCCAACCTGGTTTTTCGCCCTTCTTTTTGTAATATTCTCTGATCGCCCTTCTGAGTGCACCAACAGACAGAATTCCGCAGTGAAATTTTACAGTTGGTAGGCCACCGACCTCATCCGCGATTTCCTTCCAAGTGATCTTCCAAGCATCCTCGATCTTCTTGCCCTTAATCATCTCGGTGGTGATGCTTGAAGTTGCAATGTTGGCTGCGCACCCGTAGCTTTCGAAGGTTGCTTTCTCGATTACCTCGTCCTCATTTATCTTTAGGTAAAAAGCTATCATGTCTCCGCAGGCTGGGCTTCCCGCCACGGCTGAAACCGTTGCGTCTTCCATTCTACCGAGGTTCTTTGGATTCCTAAAAAGCTCCAGTATCTTCGAACTGTAAGGTAATGCAGACCTTGACACCTCAGCTAACACCTCCCTCGGTTGGGCTTATTGCTCTCAATCTCTCAACTGCCTCTGGAAACACCCTTAAAACGTATGCGATGTCCTCATCCGTGTGGTATCTTGTCACCTTCATCAAGACGCTTCCATGCGCCTCCTCAAACTTCCTCCCGATGGATATTAAAACGTGGCTCGGTTGCAGAATCCTTCTGGTGCATGCGCTTCCACTTGAAACATAAACACCCCTCAGGCTTAATTCGATCGTTAAAGACTCGCCCTCACAGTGTAGGAAACTGATGTTCAAGTTATCTGGAGTTCGCTTCTCTCCCCTCGGTCCATTTAAAAGAGCTTCAGGTATTCCCCCTAGGATTCCACTCATCAGTTTGTCCCTAAGCCTCTTCATATGTGAAACATTCTCTTCAAGGTTTTCAAAGGCAAGTTCCGATGCCTTCAAAAACCCCATCACTAAGGGCGTATTTTCTATGCCAGGCCAAAGCCTTTGCGTTCCGAGTTGCCCCTCTATGATTCTCTCGACCTTCACTCCTTCTCTAATGTAGAGGGCTCCAACGCCTCTCGGGCCGAGGATTTTGTAGCTGCTTAGAGTCATTAAGTCAACTCCTAGCTCCTTGACGTTTATAGGAATCTTCCCATAGGCATCTGACGCGTCTGTGTGGAACAACACCTCGGGATTCTTCTCCTTAACTATTTCGGCGGCTTCCTTTATCGGCTCGATCGTTCCAATTTCATGGTTGACTAGCATCATACTGACGAAAATAGTTTCTTTATCAACGATGCTGTTAAGTTTCTCTAGGTTCACGAAGCCTTCTCCATCGACTGGAACCTTGTTAACCTTGAAGCCGTACTTCTCAAGTATCTTGGACGAAAAATCTATGCTCAAGGGCTCTATTTCTGAAATCACTATCTTATTGCCTTTCTTTTTGTTTGCTAGTGCTGTACCGATCAAGGCCAAGTTGTTCGACTCCGTTTCTCCGGGAGCAAAGTTTATCTCTTCACCTGAGGCTGCCCCGATGTATCGAGCCACATGTTGAGAGGCTTTTTGAATTGTTTCGTAGGCCATCCAGCCTGGTTTGTGAGTTAATGTCGGATTGCCGTAAGCCTTCTCGGAGAAGTATGGGATCATTGCTTCAACTATCTCCATCGGTACAGGGCTAGAGTTCTCCAGGTCTAGGTAAACCTCCCTTTCGATTCCTTCGTGAGCCCTAATCAACTCCTCAACGCTTTCAAACATAACGGAATCCCCCATTGAAGAACCGCGCCTTCTATAACTCTGTTATAGGTGTCATAATTATATGTTTCCGTTCGCATTAAGGTAAACGTGAGACCGTTTAGTTGAGTGATTAGGCGACAATGTCTAAACAGGATCGCATAGATGCGGTGGCGGCCGAGGTCAAGGCCTGCCGCAAGTGTGAGTTGGGGAGACTTCGCCAAAACCCGGTTCCCGGTGAGGGAAGCCTCAACGCCCCTGTGATGTTCATTGGTGAGGCTCCCGGCTACTGGGAAGACGTGAAGGGCCGACCCTTCGTGGGTGCGGCAGGCAAGCTTCTCGATGAGATGCTTTCAGAAATCGGACTTTCTCGGGGCCAAGTCTATATTGCTAACATCCTTAAGTGTCGTCCCCCAGAGAATCGCGATCCCCTTCCGATGGAGGTGAGGGCTTGCACCCCGTATTTGGATCGTCAAATTGGAATCATTGAGCCGAGGTTCCTTGTACCCCTCGGTAGACACTCCGCCTCCTACATCCTTGCCAAGGCGGGCTTCGAGGCTGGGGGTATCACCGAGCTTCGTGGGAAAGTTTACGAGGCTGACCTTCTTGGTTTTAGGGTTTTTATAATTCCCATGTATCATCCTGCAGCCGCACTGTACAACGCAAGGTATAGAGACCAGCTTGAGAATGATTTTCGGCTTTTGAGGCTTGAACTAGAGAGGAGTAAATAGCCATCTATCTACTGTGGTAAAGGGAGGTTAAGAGCCTTTCACCAAGAGATAGAATGATCTCTAATTTCCCTTGTTAATCTGTTGTTGGGTGTGGAACCTTTAATTAAACGCTGAGCACATTAACATGAGGACTATTACTTGCTTGTTAAACCTAGAATCGCGCCTAGGGGCTTGGTCTCACAGCTTCAATTTCAAATAGGTAAGGCAAAAATTCCGAGAATTCTCCTTGGCACATCTCCCTTTATCGGGGCGGGTCAGTTTGGGAGGAGAGCCGCCCTTTATCGCAATTACTTTTACGAGAACCCAAAAAACATTGTGAAGATCATTTGTAAGGCGGTGGATCTTGGGATCACAGGGATCCAAGCCCTCCCCTTTCGTCCAATTTTTGGGGCGTTGAAGGCGGTGGAGAGGGAGCTGAAGGAGAGGCTCACCATAGTGGGAACCATAGGCCCCGGCGACCCCTTGAGGGACATCCACAATTTTCAGGAGTTCAACACGGCAGCCATGCTCTTGCATGGAGGAATCACAGACAAGAGGGACTCGCGAAGGATTTCAGAGCTGCTGAACAGGGTACATGCCGCAAACGTCCTTGCGGGTCTAGTCACCCACGAGCCTCTCTCCACGTTAAACTGGCTCCTCGAAAGCGAAATAGACGTCGACCTTCTCATGCTCCCCTTCAATCGGTTGGGCATGTTCATGGATGCAAATCCCCAAAAGGTTGCAGAGGCTATCAAGCGAGTCAACAAACCGGTTATCGGGAAAAAAATTTTGGCTGCCGGTTATCTTTCTCCGCAAGACGCACTAGCCTACGTGGCTCGGTTCGGATGCGTAGATGTGGTTGCGCTCGGAATCGCCTCTGAACAAGAGGCAGAGGAAACCTTCACCGCCGCTGCCAAAGCGTTCTCAGGAAGGATCAGCGCTTAATTCAAAACGTTTTATGTTAGTTTGTTAAAGTCTATGAAGGAGCCCCCGACGATCTTTAACTTGGATTGTATGTGTCCATTCTCGATTTTGATGACGTTGTACGAGTTTTCAAAGAACCCTCGTAGCCTGATGGTGGAAACGGCGCCTGAAAAGAGGAAATTGATATCATTTAGGTTCCATGACCAAGGCCTATGGCGATGACCGCTCAAGACAAGATCGGGGCTCACCCTTGAAAGCATTTTCAGGATGTCACCCGCATCTTCCACTATCGCCAACTCGAGGCCAGTGTCGGGAACCGGAATCAGGTGATGATGCATAACGAGAATGTTGAATTTGTCCTTCACTAGGCTTTGTCTGATGAATTGAATCTGATCCTTCCCAACCCTCCCCTCATCCATGTCCGGTCTAGCTGTGTTCACATAAACCACTCGATACGCTTGGGTTTCAAGAATCCCTGAAGGCGACCCAAAAAACCCTTCAAAGAGCATAAAGCCTGTATACCTAGAATCATGGTTGCCCAAGGTTACGATTTTCTGGCGGCACTCAATTTGATCAATAAATCTCTTTGCCTCCTCAAACTCGGTTCTAAATCCGTTCTCGGTTAAGTCACCAGCAATAACCACAAGATCAGGGCGTAGCTCGTTAATCTCATTTACCGCTGCAGTCAACTTATCGCTGAGAAATATAGGCGGGCTCGTGCAGTGCAGGTCAGACATCTGAACGATGATCATACAGCTTCTTCCTCGATTTTGCTTCACTTAAAACGTTGAGGTAATTAAGGTTAACAATTTCATTCTGTTTTAATAGGGGGTTCAATAAAAAATTATCGATCTGGCCTATGGCGAAATTGTGGAAATTCAAGCTGGATTTGCTGACAATAGGGCTTCATTTGCTTCTGATTTTCATTCGCAGCAAAGCAAATCTTGCATTTCGGGAGGTCGGGAGTAAGAGAGAAGTTACCATCTGCCAAGCGCGCAGTGTTCAGAGGGTTTGACGTGAAAGTTTATTTGAAGGGGGGTTGGGGGTTATAGGGGTTACTCTGTTTGGTTTGGATTTTTAACTAGTCTATAGAAAGGGTATGAAGCGTTTGGTTTGTGAGGAGGATTTGTTCACTACCATGCTGAAGGGGGTTTGTTTTGGGTTCTGAAGGCGTGGAAGAGTCTGGTTATGGCGCTTCTGTACGTGAAGGACTCAAGGTCGGCTGGGCTCCTATGAGCTATCCTCTCCCGTAGGGGTTCGCCGGTTCAAATCCGGCCAACGCGCCGGTTTTAATAGGTTTAAACCGTGGTTATTGTGTGAGTTTTGATCAATCGGTTTATATGTTAGATTTTCTTACATTCTTACATAGTGATTGTCATGGCTGAGATTGTGGGGATCACTAAAGTTACGAAGAAGGGAACGATTACTCTACCGTCAGAACTGCGCGAGGTTGTAGACATAAGTGAAGATGACTACTTGTTTGTCATTAACCTCAAGGGATTGATTGTGCTTCAAAAGGTGGAAAAGCCCCCATCTGAGGAGATCGCGGCAATCATAAAGGGAAAGATCGACGAAGCTTTGAGCAGCTTAAAGAAGACTCCAGAAGATGTAACTAACGAGCTTCGAAGGATTAGGAGAGAACTGCGTGACAAAGATCTACGTTGACTCTAATGTCGTTATTATAGGGCGAATGATTAGAGAATCCAACTCTCGACTTGTCCTTGAAGCGGCGGAGAGAAAAACGATCTCTTTCGTAATCTCTGAGGATACCATACGAGAGGTTGTGGAGTTCTTTAAGCGAAACCTAGGCAAAACCGAGGCGGCGCTAGCAAGATACTATCTGCTAATGATGCTGAATGCAGAAATCATTTGGAGGAACGAATACAACGAACAAATCGAAAAATGCAAACGGGACATTTCAGATCCAAACGATGCTCCCCATCTAGCCGCAGCTTTAAAATCAAAATCCGATCTCGTTCTATCCACAAATCGCCATTTCCTCAGGGGCATCAATAGAATCAAAGTGCTAACACCAAAAGAAATGGTAGCCGAGCTCGGTATGAGACCCTATGAAACCTACTATTAACTATCGCTACCACAATACAAATCTTCAATTTTAAATATGGGTGTGGAAAACTTTGGCTGAGGTTAAGGATCACCTGAAGAATGCTGAAGAATCCTACGCTGTAGGCGTTAAGGAGTATGAGGAAGGTCGTCGTAGAGGCGACCTACTACGTATGAGGGAGGGTTGTGAGAAGATATTTCACGCTTATGTAGAGGCTACAGCCGCTTTGGTGCAAAAACGTGGCTTCCCTGAACCCGATTCGCATGGTGAACGATGGGAGGCTCTAGATAAGATTGGGGAAAGAAGATTGATTGAAATAGGCGACCTCGCCTTCCTGTATCTCCATCAATATGGTTACTACGGAGGAAAAATACGTCCAGAGGTTGAAAAGAGCATGAAGGACGTGAAGGAAGCCATCGACTACGCGCGTAAAGAAGTTACATACGAATCGTAAAGAGATATAAGATCTTGGCATAGCCCACTGCACATATTAATGTACCGTGAGCGCGCTAAATTTCGCCTTCCTTTATTTGGAAACTCAAGGCTTCAAAGACTCTAAGTTCACCGAAATTCTTCATAAGTTCTTTGACTTCAACCGCAATGGCCAATATAGATGCCTCTGTGGTCTAGCTGGTTGAACTATAGGAGCATCTTTAGTAAATCTGCCTTTGTCACAATGCCTACTACTTTCCCCTTTTTAGATATCAAGACAGCGGGATAAACCTGCAGGAGACTTGAAACCAAAGAAAGCGGAGCATCTTCTCCAACTTGTGGAAAGGCTTCGTCCATGATATCCCCAACGGGAAGCGTGGAAACATGGCTTAGGTCTTTACCGGCCAGAACTTGACTCAAAATTGTTTTTTCCGAAACGCTGCCGACAGGGTGTTCTCCATCAAAGACTGGGAGCTGAGAATAGCCGTGCTCCGCCATCAAACGCACCGCCATGGAAACCGCGTCGCCCTTTTGAACACCAACAACCTTGTCGTGAAGTACATCCTCGGCGCGGACCTCGGTTTTCATCTCCAAACGTTCAAGGGCGTCAAGCATGGCCTTAACCTTAGTATAGGAAGGGTCAATTTTTCTCGATTCCAATTTTGCGATTAAGGACTGGCTGACACCAGCCAACTTAGCCAGCTGTTTCTGAGTCAAGTTCAGCATTCTTCTTTTTTTAGCAACCTCTTCAAGTGCAGGCAACATGCCATGAAATTGGTCTAAGAGTTTTAAATTCTTTTTGGAATAAAATTTTCAAAAAAATATTAAAGTGTAGCTTTAATGATAAGCTACAAAACGTTCAGGAGGTATCAGCGATCAAGAAAAAGGGAAATCCGACTAAGAAGAGAACAATAGCCGAGGTTAACGAAAAAATAAGGAAGGGGGACGTTCAAGTTTTAACCGCTGAAGAAATGAAGAAGCTTGTGGAAAGCAGTGGCATAGAGGTTGCATACAAAGAGGTTGATGTCGTTACAAGTGGAACCCTCGGGGCGATGTGTTCTTCTGGAGCCATTATAAACCTTGGACACTCGGACCCACCCATCAAAATTCACAGGGCATGGATAAACGATGTCGAAGTTTGCCATCCAGGCGCGGCTGTAGACCTCTACATTGGTGCAACAATAATGTCTGAAACGAAGCCCTTCGAGTACGGCGGAGGCCACGTGATAGAAGACTTGATTAGAGGCAAGGAGATCGAGGTTAGGGCTACCGCGTATGGAACAGACTGCTATCCCAGAACCAAGCTTAAGACAACGCTTACAAAGAATGATTTGAACCAGTTTTATCTGTTGAATTTCCGTAACTGTTATCAACGCTACGCCTGCGCAACAAACAGCCGCGACGAAACCATTTACACCTACATGGGCAAGCTTTTGCCTAGGTTCAGAAACGCAACCTTCTCGGGCTCAGGAGCTCTAAATCCCCTAATGAACGACCCAGACTACGAAACCATAGGCATTGGAACACGCATCTTCTTGGGTGGAGCCCAAGGCTACGTGATAGGTGAGGGAACTCAACACGACCCTCGAAACCGTTTCGGAACCCTCATGGTCCGTGGAGACTGCAAAAAGATGGACCCAGAATTCATTCGTGGAGCATCCTTCGCCAAGTATGGCACAACCCTCTACGTTGGCATCGGCATACCCATTCCAATACTGAACGAGGGGTTAGCTAAAAAGACGGCTATATTGGACGAAGAAATCCTCACAGACATTGTTGACTACGGTATTCCCCGAAGAGGACGCCCAAAACTGGGAAAAGTGAGTTACAAGGATTTGAAGTCCGGCACCATAACCATCAACGAGAGAAAAGTTAGGGTCAGCCCCCTTTCAAGCTTGAAAAAGGCTAGGATAATTGCGGAAACCCTGAAATCTTGGATTGAAAACTCGCTCTTCTATTTGTCTAGCCCCGCTGAAAGCCTTCCAACAGACACAACGTGTAGTCCAATGAAACAAACCGAGGAAATAGCCTTCATCAACAGCGTGGTGCACCCAGCTGTTACCTGCACGGAAGATGACGAAATAAAGACTGTTGCTGAAAGAATCATAAGTCGCTCGATTAATCACGTAGTTGTAGCCGACGATGAGGGAAGGCTCAGAGGAATAGTGACGTCATGGGACATTACCAAAGCGGTGGCGGAGGGTAAAAAGAAGCTCTCTGAAATAATTGTGAGAAAGGTTGTGACCACGACACCTGACGAGTCGCTGGAAGCAGCATCAAGAAAGATGGCTCAGCATCAAATATCCGCTTTGCCAGTGATAGACCACAACAAAAGGGTTCTGGGAATCATAACTTCTGAGGACATCTCCAAACTTTTGGGAAGGTGAAGACCATGGTTAGGATTCTCCTCAGATTCTCAGAGGAACTTGTTGATAAGCCCATAACGGCGCAGGTAATCCTTGAACACGGGATTCCAATAAGCATAGTGGCCGCTCATATCGATTCTCAGGGTGGAGAAATCCTCGCAGAGGTGCCTTCAACCCACGTTGAGAAGGTGGCTGGGGCCTTTCGTGAAAAAGGCGTGATTGTTACATTCCCAAAGCTAATAGAGGTGGACAGCGAAAGATGCTTTGACTGTGGCGCTTGCCTCTCCCTCTGTCCGGTAAACGCCATCTCATTCAAAGAGGACTTCTCGGTAGTTTTCGACCAAGAAAAATGCATTGGAGGTCCCTGCGGCACGTGCGTTGACGCGTGTCCAGCTGGAGCCATTAGACTGGTTGAGCAGGGTACAGTTTAAAATGAGGACGAAAAACCTCTTCAAACAAGTTTTCCAGTTCAAAGAGACAAACTGCACCATACTCTCAGATAAAGAAGACGCCATCAGTAAGGCCATATCATCGATTAAACACCATAGAAAGGACCTTGAGAAATACACCACAAATCATCCAAAATTCCTTTACTCTCTTGAACCAGTTCCGGTGAAAGATGGTCCCCTAATAGTTAGGTTGATGGCTGAGGCATCGGAAAGGGCGAATGTAGGACCCATGGCTGCTGTAGCCGGGGTTTTAGCGGACTTAGCCGTCAAAGATATGACCCTCGCTGGCAGCAAAGTAGCGGTTGTCGAAGATGGGGGAGAAATTTCCGCTGTTTCGAATAGACCCATCGACATCGCCCTCTTAGCAGGCGATTCTCCGCTTTCAAAACAAATTGGATTCAGGCTAGAGGAATTTCCGGTAGGCGTTGCCACGAGTTCAGGCTTATATAGCCATGCATTAAGTTTTGGCGAGGCGGAGGCGGTAACGATTTTTGCCGTGAATGCTGGGATAGCTGACGCCGTGGCCACAGCCGTTGGAAATTTGATTAAAGGCGATGATTGTCGAGGGGCAATTGAACGGGGAATTGACGAAGCTCTGTCCATAGAGGGAGTTAGAGGAGTGTTTATTCTGTATAAAGGAATCGTCGGAAAGGCGGGACAAGTTCCCCAAATAATTAAGGTGAACGCAGAGGAGGAGTCGTGAATCTCTATCTGCACAAATCTCTTCTATGGCAGATAACTACACTTTAGCCTAACTAATAGACGAATGTAATTATGAGGTACACAAAAGAGAAAAGCTTGAAAGAAATCCGTAACATCTCACTTTATACGCCCACGATTTTTCCGTAAAGTGAACTAAAATGGGGCTTGTATAGATATGTTGTCACTTTTTCCTTGATTTAGGTATTCCTATCCATCTTGGGGTCCTATTTATGTATTCTCGATATGCGTTCCCATACTTCTCGATAAGGAAGCGTTCTTCCTCAGTTACACCAATGTGCCACGAGACTATCCATACCACCGCACATAGTAGAAAAATCCAAGAAGCGCAGGCTATACCTATGCCTACATAGTGCAAAAACTGTCCCAAATACCCAGGGTGTCTTGAAATGCCGTAGATCCCTTGGGTAATCGGTTCATCAAGTGGGGCCGTAGCAAGGGAAATATAAGCCATGAAGCTTATAACTGTGCCCAGAAAATTAATGGGAAGACCTGCGTAGAACCAGATTGTGCCTAGCTTCAGCGGTAGGAAGATGCTGTACCCAATAGTGAAAGGCATGATTATGGCGTGAGTAATCAAAACTGCGATCTTGTAAGTCCTACCAAACTCACTCCACGTGGGTTCTCCCTCTGTTCTCTTCTTAACTGTTTCTTTTCTAACCTGAAGAGGCGTAAGAGTAGCCAAATAGAATATAACTGTGATGATCCAAGCGTTCCATAAGCCTAACTCAAATTCTGGTATTAGTGACATGACTCCCCTCCTTATGGTTCACTTTTCCACTTAATTGATTTTCTGTTTCTTCTTTCACAAATTATCACTCTTGTTGATTTTAGGATTTTATATCTCTACAAGAAGTAACTTCTGGAAAACCTGATCCATTCATATTTGCGGAGTACTTACTAACTAGTGGAAGAGAGAGATATCCCGAATCAGATTCTGGACTTCGGGGAATATCGCCAATTTCTGTGGTTACAAAGGTTACTCTCGAACTTCGAGGAAGTCTACGTCGGGTTGTTCTCAAAGTCTTATCTCCCGCAACACCTCTTCCACATCTTTATACGCTTTGGATGGTATGTCCTTCAGCAACTCACCGAGCCTAACCTGCTTGCCCTCCTCCACCTCAACGAGCCTCCACCCCAGCTTGTTTAGGAGCACACTCTTGGTGGCTGGATACCGGATTCTTGACATCATGGTCTTCACAGACTCCAATCCGACCTCCCCGGTGAGGCTTGGGAAACAGCCGGTTTCAAGGTAATGCATGAATCGGAGGCCGTCATCGAACATGGACAGATTGTTGAAGAACACATAGACCTCTCTCCCCTCTTTCTCCAGCGGTTTAACCAGCTCATAGACCCTTTTCAACTCCTCGTCAGTGTACTGGTAATAATACATCTTGGCTTCGAGCCCGTGAAGTCGAAAGTAGGCTATGCTACCCGTATAGGTTGGCATTCCTCGGAAGGGGTCCGTAACGTGGGGCACGTCTAATTCTCTCAGTGCCTTGACAAGTTTTTCGCGCACGTCGGTTTCCTCCCAGGAGGGGCCGCGGGTTTCCCAAACTATCACAATGTCTCCCCGATCTATTTTGCTGAAGAACTCGTAAGCGTCTTCGAGCTTGTCCGGTCTGAAGGATCCAGGCGTTTGAACCAACAGTATTCGAGCTCTTAAGGCCTTGCAGATTTCCTTCATTCGTTCAAAGGCTTGAAGGCTTGGTTCCCCTCGCAACTTGAATTTGTGGCTGATGTCTTGATGGGCCTTCACTGTGAACTCAAAATCCTCCGGAGCCTTTTCCCTCCACCCAACCACGGTGGACGTCCTCGGGTATTGATAAAAGGTGGTGTTTAATTCCACGAGGCGAAACCTTTCGTAATACTTCTTCATGGAGGTTGGGTAACCACAGCATCCCACCTTTATCATTCCTGCTCCTCCGGTTTTCTTATTCACGTACCTTCGGGAAACGCTTCGGTATGCCCAGTTTCCTTCGGAGCGTGATGCGGTATAGTTTTCTCAGCGATTTCATCAGATGATCAAAGCTCTGTGCCTTCGAGTGAACGAGGGGTATTCCGTCTTTTTTTGCCAGTTTGACAGCTAACTCATCGGGTGGGGCACCGTGAAAAACCACGATTCGAGGCTTTAGCGGGCTGACTCGAACAGCAACCATGGGAGAATTTCCTTGGGTTACGTTTGTGAAGATGAGGGCCCGCTCCGTGGTTGCTCCAAAGATTTGGAAAAACTCCCATCCTGAGAAAGTCTCTATCGCCCTTGCGGAGTCGACAACCGTGTAACCACAGATCGTCGTCTTCGCTTCATCAGAGCAAGCCACGATCTCCCCTAAAACCGCTCTGCAAAAGGGTTCCACCGGAACAGGCAGGGGGAACTCTCGAACATCCAGAATGGCGCTCGTGGGTGAACTCGTGAGGCGCTCGAATTCTCGAACGAAGCGTCCCTCCCTCTTCTCATCGATGGCGAGGAGAGCCCAAACAAACCTCCTCACAAAGCGTGTTCCGGGGCTCTTCCTTCTACCGCTCTCGTAGTCGCTGATGACCGAGGGCGAAAGGGCCATCTTCTCCGAGAGCCTCATCTGGGAGACAGCAAACAGGTGACGCCACTTTTTCATCGTGGCTCCGGGCTTGTTCGAAAGAATGATCTCTCCAGCGATTCTCCTCGCCAAAACCTCCCGCACACCTGCAGATACCGACATTCTGCCACCCCCGCAAGTGAGCTTCAATCCTACTTAAAGGGATTAAGTATAAAAGCTAATCCTCACATTTTTGAGTTTATACTCTATCCGTGGTGATTTTCACCCGTTTATTTGCGTTTTCTGAAGAGCATTGCTCCGTTAGATTCGTGGACGAAGTCGCAGCCAACCTCGGGCAAGCTCATGATCATGCCCACCATTTTATCGCTCTGATTATTGGAAAAAGATAATATAACCTAAAATCATACATAAGACAAAGAACGAAACTTTATCATTTAACGGTCTATAAGGGTGAGAGCATGAAATCTTGCAGTGAAATACAGGAAATTAAAATCAGGCTAAAAGAAGCGTATAACATAATTTGCAGTAAACCCAAGGCTTCTCATGAGGATGTTAGAGGGGCTTTTAGTAAAGTGTTCGAATTTTTAGGATATCCTGAGAAAAACAGGCTTCATGAAAGGGCGTCAAAGGCTGGCAAATGTGATCTAAGGTTAATTACCGACGAAGGTTTAGTGTATGCTATTGTAGAGTTCAAGAAACCTGGAGCCCCGCTAGAAGAAGACAAGTTCAGAGAATACATGTACGATTTGCGTGTAAACTATGGCGTTTTTACTGATGGAAAGATCTTGAAAATGTATGAGATTATGTTAGACGAGTTAAAGGAACTTGGCTCGCTAATTCGTTTGGAAGATCCGGAAGATACTGCTGTGACTATTTTTTATGATAGGTTTCGAAAGCCTGAAAGCCCCTTAACTCCTAAGAGATTGCTGGAATTTCTCGGAGGGATTGAGGAAAGACCCATACCCCTTGCAGAAAATATCGAGGAATTCATTTCAAAGTTTCGTCTATCTCCGACACCTTTTGCTGAACTAGTATCATCAACTTTTCTACTATACAAATCTTTGGCTATAGATCCGAGCTCTTTTGCTGCTAAAACATTTAAGATATGGCGCAAATACTTTGCACCAACTTTAAAGGAGAAAGGAGGAGAAAAAAAGTTCAAAGAATGGCGCGAAACGTTAAAAATTATGCTTAGAAAAGACCCAAGCGCAGATGAACTATATGAATATATGTTTGCTCTTGAGACCGCTTATGCTTTAGTGTCTCGTTTAATTTTGTTACGTTTTTGCGGTGACTACGACTTTGGCGTTGGAGTAACTTGGATGAAAGACTTAATGCGCGATATCCTAAGAGATTCATTACTTAAGACATTAAGTGGTTCTGGTCTTCATACATATATAGCAGGCCAGATTCCTAGGCAATTTGAAAGGCTTTCGTATGACTTCCCATCGGTCTTCGAGGAAGACTTTTTTGATTGGTGGCATGATGCGATTTATCGACCAGCGCCTCGAATAGAAGATATAATACAAGGTACTATACCTAAACCTGTTACCGATTTCACTTCTTCGCTTCTTAAGGTGACTTTTATAGTGTCAAGTTTTAGCTTTAAAGACATTACAAGCGATATACTGGGAACGCTTTACCAAGAGTATTTTGACACAACCACAAGAAAAGCCCTAGGAGAATTTTACACGCCGCCTGACATCGTTGAGTATATACTTGATAGTGTAGGTTATTCCATTGGCGAGGGCATATCCTGGGGTAAAACACTTATTGATCCCGCATGTGGCAGCGGGACATTTTTGATCAAAGCTTTAGGTAGATACCTTAAAGAGGCGGAAGAGAGAGTAAAGTTAAAGAAGATTTCATGGGAAGTATTCTTAACTAACTTATGTGATGGCCTTGCTATATGTGGCTTAGACATAAATCCATTCGCGGTGATGATTGCCCAAGTGAATTATTCAATGCAGATAATACCATTTTACAGAGAAGCGAGGCAAAAGAATCCATATTATAGAATATCAGGAATACCTGTTTTCAAAACAGATACTTTACGCCTTCCTGGTGGTGGAAGCCCGCTAACTAAAGAGTTATTAAGCATACAGCTGCCTATAGGCGACGGAGATAAGGTAGAATTTCTTGTTCCATCAATGAAAATACTAAGGGATGTAGGCGCACTAAATCCAGCTGAAGCAGTTAAATTGCTTCGAATGATATACAGAGCTACGCGACGGGCTGCACTGCCGGGAGAAAATCTAGATGGAACTTTAACCAGGGAACTTGAAAAGAAAGTTTACGACACTATCAAAGCTAATGAAGGATTAATGACAGCAATAAAAAGTATTGTCGCATGTCTTAAAGACCTTAAGGATCGTGTCGGCGATAGCAGATTAACAAAGTGGGTTGGAGATGAACTTATCGTTGGAACAATAAAGTCTGAAATACTATTTGACTTCACGGTTTTTAACCCGCCTTATGTTACTGCATACAGAACGACGGAGGAACAGTGGGCAGAGTACGAAAGATATGAATACAAATTGTTAAAGGGAGCTGGAAAAAGGGATTTAGCATATTTGTTTATTGAATGGAGCTTAAATAGATTAAATGACGGAGGAAAGCTTGGGTGTATCATAACAGACAAGTGGATTGAGTGGGAGGGAAGGAGCAAGATAAGAGACCTTGTTCTCGATAATACTAAGGTCATAGAAATTGTGGACTCTATGTGGGTAAAGTTTTTCGAAGAGGCAAGGAACTATGTATCAATAATAACGCTGGAAAAGACTAAAGAATGGGACCTCAATGAACCTTTAAGGTTTGCCAGCACATTTAAAGAGCCGCAGGTGGGACTCAAGGGTTCCTTAAATGAAATAAAGAACAGACTAGACTCCTTAGAGGATGAGTACTGGAAGAGCGGAGAATGCAGCTATTTAGGCGAATATTACGTGGCAAATGTTTGGGCTTCAAAGCGAATTAAAGAAAGTTCTCATCATAATTCTCCTTGGTCACCATTCTTACGTTTAACAGTTAAAGAAGTTGACGTGCTGAGCAAGCTAGAGGCAATGAATATGCGGTTAGAAAATGTTAAAGATTTTGTGGAGGAGGGAGGAAGAAGATTCTTCGAAGGAATAGTAACAGCTGGTCATCCTGTTTTATTCCTTACGGAAAGCGAGGCCGAGACACTTGGCTCAGAGGTAAATTCGACAACGAAGATCACAGCTGAGGGCGCCGATATAGAGCGGTGGAGCCTAATTCATAAGCAAAAAGGCGTGAAGGAAGTTGCATTTGAGCCTTGCGGGCATGTGAATTGGAGACTCGTTAAAAAATCTTCTTTAATGAAAGAGAAAAGAATTATATTTCCTTACACTTGGTCGGGTAGCGAGTGGCAACGCATCAATATTACGAAATACAGTCTTGCTAAAAGCTTGGTTGTAAGAAAGGCTGGAGAAGCCATTAAGAATAGAGGAAAGCGTGTTGAGGCTCCGGTCAAATTTTTGATAGGAATCTTAGAAAGTAACGAATTACACTATATAGATAAACGCGGGGACGTTTATGTTGAGCGAAAACCCCTAAAAGTGTTAAGTCTTCAAACACCAAGACTGATATGTAGAGACTCCTCTCGCTGGAATTCATGGGTCCTAGACTCTAATGCTGAAGTTTATCCAGTTAATACTTGCTATTTTATTGTCTTAAAATATAATGATATTAAAAAATCAGCGTATTATCTTGGCCTCTTAAACTCAACTGTACTAGAATTCTACCATAAATCGTGGGCACCGACATTGGCTGGTGCGACTTTCAGGTATAGGGTGGAAACTGTTCACAAATATCCAATAATTCCATATCAAGATGTAGAAATCGGTATGAAAGATCAGATCGTGGAACTTGTGGGAGAACTCTTGACTTTGATGATAAATTTAAAAGAAAAGGTCCTAATTCTCCAAGAGTTCATTGAGAATCCCGCAAAGGCGGCTAGGATGTACGTAGAACCAAGTATGGACTTCTCAGCGACAGAAGAGATTGAAATTAATCTTAAAGATATCGTCATTAGAGTCCCGAGGCCTCTAAGAAAAACAGACGAAGAAGAACTTAATAGGGCTGTAAGAATAGTTCATAGTAAATTAGTAGATCTAGCGAAAATTATTTGTGGCAAAGAGCAAGAGTTGAATAATTATACAATGAAACTCTATAATCTTACGCCTGAGGACATGTTCATGATAAATGCCTACCTCAAAAGACTGAGATTATGGGAAGTTGAAGAAGCACAAAAAGAAAGCGTAGTTAATGCTCCTTAAGCATTAACTACGCTTCATAGCCCATGTAGACACCATTGTTTTTGAAAATTCTAGTATTTATAAATGCTTTGCATGATAACACATCCACTACTTTAACTCTTGAGTTGGACGAAATAAAAAAGAGGGGAATTGTGGGGGACATCTCCACTATCGTATGGTTTGTTTAAACCATCATAAATTAGGATAAGTAACTCTCTAAAACCTACACATATGCGTCTTGCCATGATCTAAAAGAAGTAAAAAGAGGGGAGATGCGGAAGAAAATCTGCGTAAATCCAGCTGTTCATTAACTACTATCCTTCACTGAAAATCTGATAACAGAAAAAAGAGGGAATTTTGAAGTGATATCACCACTTGATGGGGCATAAAAGCTAACCTCTTCCAGCTTGGTTCTTATCCATGTTGTAACGCGTGTGGCATCCTGTTCTAGTCGAGTGGAAGGAACATGTAATTTAAGTGCCAGCTGTTACCACAATGAACTTCTGGGAAGGAAGGGTGCTAAGTGCTCGCGTCTTGATCTATTTTGTCATCTTCTCAGTTGACTCTGTTCTTCTAGTTTTTCTTCTATAAGTGCTAACAGTTTCTCAGGTCTGACGGGCTTTATGACGTAGGCGTCGGCTCCTAGGTTTAGGGCTTCGACGGCGTTTTCTAGAGTGGGATATCCCGTGATGATGATTTTCACCATTTCGGGGAGCTTCGTGAGTAATTTTGTGCCTTCCATGTCTGGTAGCTTGATGTTTAACAGTGCCAAGTCAAAAGACTTAGCCTTTGACTTTTCGATGGCTTCTAGTCCGTTTTTTGCGGTGTCCGTGATGTATCCCTTTCCCTGCAATATGGCGCTTAGGGTTTTGCGGATGTTTTCATCGTCGTCCACTATGAGGATGCTGGGTTTTTTCTTCGTCACTGGTTTTCGTCTCCATTCTCTCGCTGGATAAGCAGTTTTACCGTGAAAGTGTTAATACTGGGTTAATATTGCGGAAATGAGATAACGTTTCTGCAGAGACGCTCGTATGCAACGGGTTAATCCTTCGTTCAACATCGAGTAGACTTTGGTAAACATGGGATTTTTTATACAAAAATATGTCATGAATGCACAATTCGGTTAAATCTACCAAAACATAAAAAGAACAAGGTGAGAAGAAAAAGAATATTATGCTTTTCATCTACTATCTTAACGAGGTATAGATTTGTCGTTTCAACTTAAAATGGAACGCTCCGCAAAGAAGGCGGGTTCAAACATTGTTTTAGCACTGGACTTTCCTTTAGATGACCCCAGCCGTCTCTTGTCCCGGAGCATTGAGATGCTAGAGACAGTGCGACCATACATTTGCGCGTTAAAGGTAAACCGCCAACTGGTTCTACCACTCGGCTTATTTGACGGAATCCAAAAAATATTGAACCTAGCCCATGATCAAGGGCTGCCCGTTATCATGGATTGCAAGATCAATGACGTGGGCCACACCAACCGCGCGATTGCCGAGTGCTACTTTAAAGCTGGGTTTGAAGCCGTGACCGCGAGTCCCTTCGTGGGGTGGGATGAAGGTCTTCAACCAGTTTTTGAAGTGGCCCAGCAGTTGCAGCGGGGAGTCATCGTCCTTGTGTATATGAGTCATAAAGGCGCCGAGGAGGGATACGGTCAAACCATACGCGACCCCGAAACTGGGAAGCTGGTTCCTCAGTACTTAGTTTTCGCTCAAAAGGCATTGGCTTGGAAGGCCGATGGAGCAATAGTGGGTGCCACCTACCCAGAGAAAATAAAGGAGGTGCACGCCATTCTAGGAGACCGTGTTCCCATCTACTCGCCCGGTGTTGGTGTTCAGGGGGGAGACATCGAGTCGGCCATCAAGGCCGGAGCCCACTACCTCATTGTGGGGAGAACCATAACCCTTGCAGAAAATCCTGCTGGGGCAGCGAAAACCATTAGAGACACCGCCCAGAAGTGTTTGAAAGGGTAGTGCGGTCAGCCTCGGTTGTCCGTCCGTTGGTCATGCTTTTATTCCCTAGCAACGGGCTTCTTCACGGGCAGACCGCAAAATATGATGAGTGGCTTCAAGGTTAAAAAAATTTCTTATATTCTACCCACTCCTTAGCACCCTTTTCAGCAAGTCTCGAACTGCTGATCAATGACGCGCTTTAACTTGGATACGTGGTATGGTTAGGGCGTTCTCGACGGGGACTGTTGGTAGAATTAACATCTTTCTCGATATCGGGCTAGTAGTCCTTGGGTCCACTCCTGCGAATGACTTGTGAGCACTTGCATTGCGGCAGATACTCCCGATCCTGCTTCTACTTTAAATCCGAGTTTTGAAAGAACACGCTCTAAAGAAAACAATGTTGGAACTATATACTCAGGCGAGGCTGTCATCCCCATATGTGCAATTCTGATGGTTTTTCCCTCACCCCACCCAGGCAAGCTCCCACCGATGAGCAGATTAAACTCACTCTGCATTATGTGACGTATTTTGCCTTCTGCGCCTTGAGGAACCCCCACCGCGGTAACGGTGTCTGATGCTTCGGCCTCTTTAGGAACGACTTGGAGGCCCATGGCTCTGATGCCTTCTCGCACCGCTCTTCCAGCAACGTAATGCCTCATATACCTATTCTGGAGGCCTTCACTCAACGCTATCTTCACGGCTTTGCCTAGGGCTAGTATGTTTGGAGTGGGCATTGAAGTTGGATGGGGATGGCCATATGGCGTCCACAATTCGGTTTCCCGTTTCCAGACGGGTAAGCTCATAGTGTAAGCCTTTAACGGTTCGCGCCTCCCTTCGATAGTCTCCCAAACCCTTTCATTAATCGCAAAAGGCGAGAGGCCAGCAATTGACCCGAGGCATTTGCTTGCGTATCCGATGCAAAAATCGATCTTCCATTCATCCATCCTCAAATCCATTCCGCCAAAGGAGGAAATTGCGTCAA
>Ga0315314_1000693_pt1 | contig 34201 bp, 34 predicted proteins | sample TDP9_MG_FD_203631 | JGI IMG/M metagenome (GOLD analysis project Ga0315314, IMG submission 203631) | Freshwater sediment microbial communities from Lake Towuti, South Sulawesi, Indonesia - TDP9 | ecosystem: Environmental > Aquatic > Freshwater > Lake > Sediment | place: Indonesia: South Sulawesi... | reverse complement strand
AATCTGGCATCTTCTTTGAGTCTTTCATTAAGTGATTGAAGAACGAATGGCGTTATGAAAGTGTGAAATGTCCTCAGCCTTTGTAGAAAAACATCATCCAGCTCAAGCCATTTCCCAATACCTCTCCTAAACCTACAGACCTCTTCAAGAATGCTTTTGGCAAAAGCTTCCTCAAAATAAACCCTATAGTGCTTGAGTCTTCTTTGAGGCAGAGGAACACCAGCGGTGAAGGTGTCGAATAGAACTAAGACCTCACCATTGCACGTTGCAAAATATGGTGCCCCAAGTTCAACCGCATAGCCCGAAGCCTGCCTAATCACATCCTTGCTATAAGGGTCAAACTTACGGTCAATAAAAGGAACTTTACGCTTCGTTTCAATCACCAAAAGAGCTATCTTTTTTCCCTTATCAATGGCTTCCACAACAAGGTCTGGTCTTCCATTGATAGTCGGTTCAAACCTTACACCGACAAGCTCAATATCGTCAAAGCTAAACTTCTTCTCAATGAGGTTCTGCAATATACGATAAAGCTCAATCTGAATGTTCCTTTCAAGAACTGAAGTCACACCATTACGCCTCTTTTCTTCAGTTCTTCTTGGAGTAGGTCTCGTTTGGTCGTTTCGGTGGGTTTGCCCACACCCATGAACAATCAACCAACCAAAACATGAAGATTCACCCACAACATAATATGCTTTGTGCAGGAAGAAGAAGGCTATACTGCAAGAGTCCCTTCTTCTTCTGAAATTCTTTCTCCCAGCCTTCTAAACATCATTTTTGGCAACATTCTATCTTCACGCTAACCATGTTGCAACTTCACGCTAAACAACATTAAAAGTGCGCCAAACCAGACTCAAACCCAACCCGAAACACAAAACCAAAAACAAAACCCAAAACACAAACAGAACGCTAACCCCGCACACACAGAAAAAAATTTTCACAGCTCATACTATAACCCCACTAACTTCACGCTTAACTGAGTGAAATCGTTATTATTTCCCTCGCATATACACTGTACGTTGGTTTCAAGCTTTGGGAGTCAACCTCACACCGATTATAATCAAAACAGTGCTGGGTCTAGACGACCTAAGAGGCAGAAGCTTCGCCGTTGACGCCAACAACTACCTCTACCAATTCCTGTCCCTTATCCGCATGCCAGACGGGACACCGCTTCAAGATTCACGCGGCAACGTCACATCCCATCTGGCGGGACTCATGTTCCGTTCAACCCGCCTCATACACGACTACGACATCCATCTGGTGTTCGTCTTCGACGGAGAACCACCAGCGCTGAAGCAGCAGGAAATCATGAAACGCCGAGAGATGCGCGAAAAAGCCACGCTTGAATGGCACAAGGCGCTGGAGAAAGGCGACTACGCAACTGCGTTTTCCAAGGCAGTTATGACAAGCCGACTAACTCGACCCCTGATTGATGACTCAAAACACTTGCTCTCGTTGCTCGGCATCCCATTTGTTCAAGCCCCCAGCGAGGCTGAGGCACAAGGCGCACACATGGCAATGAAGGGCGAAGTGTGGGCGGCGAGCAGCAAAGACTACGACTCCCTACTGTTTGGTGCACCGAGACTCCTACGCTACTTGACCATTTCTGGTCGGGAATTTCTACCGAGCAAGGGTATCAGCCGTCCTTTAAACCCCGAACTAATCGAACTGGACAAGTTCCTCGGCAGATACAACATAACTCGAGAACAGCTCATCGACATTGCAATACTGATGGGCACGGATTTCAACGAAGGAGTTAAGGGTGTGGGACCAAAAACGGCTCTCAACCTTATTCAAAAACATGGCAATATAGAAACCCTGCCAATCGAGTTTAAGTTAAGGTTGGAAACACAAAACTTTGAAACCGTGCGCCGATTTTTTCTGCAGCCCCAAGTGACTTCAGACTATACTCTCAGCTACAGCGAATTGGACGAAGACGGATTGTACGAATTTCTTTGTGACCAACGAGACTTTTCACGAGACCGTGTGGAAACGGTTATACAAAGAATGAAGGCGTTCTACGCCAAAAAGAAACAAACCGAATTAAAACAGTGGTTCCGAGCAAGGCGTTCTGACTTGTAGCTAACCCGTTGTTTGAGAAGGCATGGGTTTCGAATTGTGGTTGCCGTTTTTCTTCTTTAATAGAAACCTTCCGCCCTGTTCCCTATCCTCTGGATGTGGCGCTGAGGGAAGAATCTCGTTGCAGAAGGGACAGATGCTGACTATGCGCGGTCTGTCGCCCTGAAAGTCCAGCATGCGCAGGGGCTGAGTGAACGCCTTGCCGCAATGAGCGCATCTGATTAGTCCTGGGATGTCTGAAATCAACGGTGCAGAAACGGGCTCTGGAGGCGCGGGAGTTGTTACTGACGCTTGTGGAGTTGAAGGCGGCGCGACGGGCACGGTTGAGGGCACGACTAATGGTGCCACTGTGGGCGCAGTTTGAGGTGTCTGCGTAGGCGCGGTTGGCAGTGTTAAAGGCCTTTCGCTAGTGCGAGTGGTCGAAGGGATAGGCCTCATGATTCTCTGGGGTGTGGGCATTTTTTCAATCGGTTTTTTCAGGGTAGGTTTTCTTATACTGAATATTATGTTTACGACTGAAGCCGCGGCTATGACGCCCAAGAGGACTTGTGCTATTCTTAAGATGTTCCAGTAGGGGTTTGCCCACTCTAGACTGAACTGCAACCCGTAGTTGTAGAGCATGCCGTGCACTATCTGATCCAGCAAGCTCAGTGTGAAAGCTAGAGACCCTGTTGCCGCCAAGATGATTATCATGAATAGAACTTTTTTAACCATAAGGCTTCAGTCCTTTCATGCCTCTAGCTGATTCTGAAGCTGGGTGACCGCTGTTAGTTCATAGATTATCTTGGTTTCGCCACACTCTTGGCACTCAAAAACCTCTTGAACCTCACCCTTCTTGACATTGGTGATGCTAATCAGAACGTGGTCTGTCTTGCCGTTGCATTTCTTGCAGCGAAGGAAGACGTAAGGTCTGAAAATGGGAACGGTCATTCTCATTCGCCTTTTTGAGAAATGAGTCGTTTAGAAACCATTAAAACATTATGAACCCTCAATAATAATTATAAAAAACAGTATTGCTCAAAATTAGATTCAGAACAGTGAAACCAGAGTGCATTTTTTGGCGGGCCCGCCGGGAATTGAACCCGGGACCCCCGGGTTTCTTCGCTGTTAATTGAGCCTCGGCTTAAAAGCCCGGTGCTCTGTCCTTGCTGAGCTACGGGCCCCGCCTAAGTTTGGTTGAGGAGGCATGATTTAAGATTATTTGTTGTCGATGAAATGTGAGTGTGTGTTGTTGTCAAAATTGAGCTATAATGCCCACCATTATGGTGCATTGTTGGGGGTTGTGTGTGAACAGAAGTAGTTGAACACGGAATTGCAGACTGTTTGAGTGTGTGATGAACGTGGGCGAAATGCTTTTGCGACATCATTCAGCATGTTTGGGCTGCTGGAAGAGTAATTTCAGAAGAAGAAGGGAACAATCGCTTAGCGCCTTCTTCTACCATATGTTGTTTAGGCTGAACCGTTGTGCTGATAATCGATTGCGCTGTGTTTCATCTTTATGTTTTGGAGGTTGTGGTTGCCTTCAAAGGTGGAAAGCTATAAAGCGAAGTGTCGAATATTTGCAGTGTTGCCTTTATGGTTAGGGGCTCCGGTAGTATAGCCCGGTTAAGTATTCCGGCCTTTCGAGCCGGAGACCCGGGTTCGAATCCCGGCCGGAGCACCAAATAACTTTTTCCTTGGCTTCATAGCACGCGTATAACTAATCATAAATTTTTTGTACTCTAAGGTCTAGAGTATCTCGCGGGGTTCCTTTGGCAACAAGCCTTTACATTCCCTTTACTGATTTCATAATTAATGACAAAGACGGGCAAAAATTGCTATATGAAAATTTGGTACAAAGCGGCCCAGCATACAAACTAATTGTGCATGAATCAACAGCTTGGCTTGAGATAAAGAATCAAATGTTTTGGCATGAGGCTCTTGAAATCATACCCAACAAGAAAGCAGAAGAATATAAAGAGCTAGTGTATAGATTCTTCTCGCCGGTAACAGAAGCCGCCCCCTATGTCATTATCGGTCAGGAAAAATATCCTACTGCGAACTTAACCGCTGACTTGAGACGAGTGTTATCCTACGTTCTTATTGCCCATGATTACAAAAGCAAGAATCTATGAAGACGATATTTTGAAGCAAAAATATACTTTGTCCGCGCAACTCAAAAAGAACAATAAGGTCTTTTCTGAAGAAGCCATTTCTCGTGTTGAATTTGTTGAGAATCTAATCAAGGGCTATAAAACAGATTCTGTTTCGACTCTTTCGGTTAACAGAGACCCAAGAATTTTCGGTGATATCATGAAATTGCTGGATAAAGAAGAAGTAAAAATGTTATCGGAGAAGAATTATCTTTTTGGTGTTCTTAACGCCAAAAAAGACATATTGAAAAGAGAAATCCAAGAACTATTGACACAAATAGTTAAGAATGAATGGTTTCCATACGTCGCACAAGCAACAGGTCTTGCCCTTAGTTATTATCCCGATTTGGAGAGTGTGCGTGGGGCTCTAGTTTTTCTCACTGGTCTAGGAGCAAAAGTTCTTAGTAAATATGACTTCCGTGAATATACACCCCCTGTTCAAAGCCCTGAGTTATTTGAACTTGAGAAAAACGCTAAAGGCATAAACCTCTTTTCCTATACGCCCTTCAATTATGAAATAAGCTTCTTCTTGCCACCTAGGAAGTAGTGTCACATTCTTCTGCCTTGCAAGAGGCGAGTAATGATTAGCGCCTACACGTTTTGGAGAAACAATGAAGTATCAGACTGTAATTTTAAACAACAACTGATATCTAGGCCGGAGCACCCATCAAAACCACCATTCCAACAGGAATGTTGGTTATGTTGCAAATCTCGCTTATGGTTAGCTCTTTGCCTTAATAGACACAGTGAGAATTTCTAGGTCTTTCACGTTTGTTATGCTGTGGCGTAGGTTTGGTGGAACATAAACGAAAATGCTGGGTCCCAGTTCTACGTCTCCTGCGTCCTCAACCCACAGTCGACCCTGACCCTTTAGAACAAACATTATGTGTGGAGTTGCGTGTTTGCCTTCTGGCATGCCTTCCGTGGGCACACGGTTCACGCGGATAGTTAGACTTTCTTCAGGCAATTCGGCTAGCACTTTAGTCATCATTCCGTGTGCTTCAGGAAGTTCACGCCAAGGAATATCTGCCACAACTACACGCGATGTTGGCATAAGACTCACTGAGTTATGCGTATAAGATATGGGATATTAGAGCTTATCTCCAAGAACAGGCTGACGAAAAACTCTGAGTTTTCGCAACTCATATATTATTCAAGAACGTTAGGTAGCGCTTCTCGGTGATTAAAATGGTTGCAGCGCCCGACAGCTTAAACTCCAATTATGAAAGACTCTTGGCAAAAGCCAAGGAACTCGTGACCCTAATGTCGACTGAATCCATAATCTCATGGGACATGGAAACCAAGATGCCTCCAAGAGGAATACAGCTGCGAAGCGAGCAACTAGCCCAACTAAGCCAGATTGAACACAGAATGAGCACCGACCCAGAGGTAGGAAACCTCCTCGAAAAAATTGAAAAGCATCCAGACTACGAAACCTTGAACCAGCTCCAAAAAAGAAACGTTTACCTCATTAGAAAAAACTATGACGAGCAGACAAAGCTGCCAGAGAAACTCGTGGTCGAAACGGCGAGACAGCAAGCCATCGCTATTGACGTGTGGAAAAAAGCCAAAGCCGCCAAAGACTTTTCCATGTTCAAACCCGAACTGGAGAAGCTCTTCGACCTGAAGAGGCAGGCAGCCGAAATCCTGATGACGATTAAGAACACAGCCACCGCCTACGACGCACTGATTGACATTTATGAACCAAAAATGACCTCAGAAGCGATTGCCAAGACCTTTGCAGAATTGAGGAACGGTTTGATTTCAATAATGGAAAAGTGCGTGTCTTCGCCCAAACAGCCAAACGTATCAATCCTTAAGCGGAAGGTTCCGATCAGCGTTCAGCAGGAAATTTCAAAATCACTCACCCAGTTCATCGAGTACGATGTGGAGTCCAAGAACGCTGGAGGCCGAATCGACGAGACAGAGCATCCCTTTACCACAGGCTATTTCGACGATGTGCGAATCACAACGCACTACTACGAAGACAACATTGCCTCTTCACTATTCTCGATATTACACGAAGGCGGTCACGCCACATACGACCAAAACCTAAACCACGAATGGATGTACCAACCCGTTGGTTCAGGCTGCTCCTACGGCTTCCACGAGTCTCAATCACGATTCGTAGAAAACATTGTGGGGCGGTCCCGCGAGTTCTGGGCATACTACTTTCCTACGTTCAAGGCACTTACGGGCAACACTTTTTCCGACGTTGATTTAGACGCCTTTGTCCACGCCATCAATCAGGTTAAGCCCTCAAAAATACGAGTCGAAGCAGACGAGGTTACATATTGCCTTCACGTAATCATTCGTTTCGAGATTGAAAACGCTTTGTTTGCGGGCAAAGCCACAGTAGCCGAGTTGCCTGAGCTCTGGAACCAAAAATACATGGATTATCTCAACCAAAAGATTGAAAACGATTCAGAAGGCGTCATGCAAGACACTCACTGGGCTAGCGGCTACTTCGGCTACTTCCCAACCTACGCACTAGGCAACATTTACAGCGGACAAATCCTGTCCAGAGTGGAGAAGGAGATACCGAACTGGCGAGACATGCTCACAAAGGGCGACTTCCACGACGTAAAGCTGTGGTTGACCAAAAACGTGTACAATTACGGGAACCTACATGACCCAGCCGACCTCCTCAAGACAATCACAGGCGAAAACATAAACGTCAAACACTACCTCAATTACTTGAACACAAAATTCTCCAAGCTTTACGGATACTAGCCCAGTCCATCGACTCCAGAGGGGGTTAAATCAAAAATACCCGCTCTTGAAAAAGTGAAGACGAAACCCAACCTCTCAATGCTAGCCCTAATTTCTTTCATATCTGCCTTTGCCATTGCCAGGGTCTTCACCACGTTTTATCCAGACACGGTTTTAACATTCACAGGCGGCTTACACGTCCACCACTTTTGGTACGGCCTAGCCATGCTAGCCATAGGAGGCTGGCTGGGCATCAATTATGAAAACGAACGAATCAACAGACTCGCAGCAGTCCTATTCGGCGCAGGAGGCGGAATAGTAGGAGACGAAGTAGGCCTTCTACTCACCCTCGGAGACTACTGGACAGAAATCACCTACACAGTCGTTGTAATATTCATAACGTCAGCGTCCATACTTATGCTAATAAGCAGATACGCAAGTGTCATTCGAACCGAATTTGCACAATTTCTGAGCGGTCAAGCGCCACTGTACGTGGGCACCTTTCTCGCCGCGGTTTCAGCTGCCTTTCTAACACAAACCGAAAACATCATAGTAATAACCATCTCAAGCGTTGCTCTGATAATCGCCTTGACAATAATCCTGGCCTACTTAATCAACCAAATCAGAAAAAGACGCTAGAAGACTACCTCTTCATTCCGCTATTCGTTTTTCGTGACGTTTCAATCTAGCTTTGGAGTTTATCAGTTTGAGTTTTTGATGATGGTTCAGCGTCTTGACCTTTCTCTCCCTTCTCATGGCTTCAGCTCTGGAACCAAATTCCTCAACGTAGACAAGCTTCTTAGGTCTGTGAATTCTGGTGTATCTGGCGCCCTTCCCCACCACGTGAAGCCGCATGCGCCGCTCCACATCCTTGCAATAGCCAGTGTAGAAACTGCCGTCTTCACACAACACAACATAAACGTAGAAAGGCATTCGTCCACCCTTGAGTCCGCTGGGGTTCTTCGCTTTTTTCAGCGTAGGGTTTTGGCTTTCTCGTAGGCGTAGGCTACGCTTTCACTGGTTACGACGCCGACAATCTTTGCGGGCGCTTCTCTGTCAACCACGGGTACAAGGTCGATTTTTTCGCGGCTCATTTTTTTGTAGGCTTCGAGGATTGATTCATCCTGGAAAACTGAGACCTGCTTGACTGGAAGCCGTTCAACCGTTAACTGGCTTCTCTGCTCTGGATTGACCTTCATTATCTCGTTCCAAGTTACAATTCCTTGGAAGGCGCCTTCTTTCTCGATCAGGGCGTCGTGGTATCTTGCCTTGAACATCACTTCTAAAGCCTCTGCCAAAGTTGTCTCGGGCCTGACGGCTGCCACTTCAGGGTACATGACGTCTTTCACTCGAACCCTAGCCATAGTGGTTGAGACGATTGTTGACTCGGCTTCTTCGCTTGCGCCTATGTAGATGAAAATGCCTATTATTACCAACCAGATGTTTAAGAAAAAGATGCCGAAGAAAGCCAAGAATATGCCAAAAAGTCGACCAATGAAAGCAGCGTATTTGGTTGCGTCGGAGTACTTCATTCGCTCAGCGAGGAACGCTCTGAAGACGCGGCCACCATCCATTGGAAACGCGGGAATCAAGTTGAAGGCACCGAGAATGAGGTTGAGTAATCCCAAGTCTAACAGAAGACTTCCAGGAGCTGTAACGGAAGGCGAGAAAACGCTGGCAGGCACTTCGATCAATGTAACCTGATTGATAATGAGGAGGACGGCTCCGATGACAAAGCTCGTGAGAGGTCCAGCTACTGCCATTCGCCATTCGATGCTTGGTTTATCCGGGATTTCTTCGATTTCGGATACTCCACCGATTGGGTAGAGAACTATTTTGCGCACTTTTATCTGATAGTGTCTCGCAACCAACGAATGCGCCAGCTCATGGACGACAACAAAGACAAAGAGAAACACGATGAAAGTGAAAAAGTAAAGGTCAGGAAATGACAGGACAAATGCCAAGATTAACAGCAGTATGAAGGTTATGTGAAGTTCTATGGGAATGCCCCATGCGGAGCCGATCTTGAATGAATATTTCATAAGACACGTTAACCAGACGGGTTCTTTTTAGATTTTCTCTACCCTGCTGACTTGCTGTATATGTGTACAACTGTATTGAAGTTCAACAATGCTACGAAAAAATTTATTAAATATTAATATTCAATATATCTTGATGAGGCGAGGTTTGCATGGGTCAAAGTCCGCACGTGTGCGGTTATGAGAGGTGTGGTCGTTCTTTCGCCGCGCCTCTACGTCTAACCGACCTGTCCCACAAGCCTCACTTGGAAACGTACTACGCGTGTCCATATTGCTTCTCAAAAATGGACGCGACTGAACTCGGCGATATCAACGAAGTGAAGCTCCTCAGCGGTGGGGGCTACGAGATTTCGGCTCCAGAAAGCCTTAAGAAAGGCAAAGTTGGGGCGCAGAAGGATTCGGGGAAACCCGCGCTCGCAGTGAATTGCCCCCATCAGCTGGGTTACCTTAAGACTCGGTCTAAGAATGAAGCTGTGCCTGACAGTTGCCTGATTTGCCCAAGAATCTTGCAGTGCATGGCTTAGCTGTTAAAGTCAAAAAACGTTTAGAACTGTAGGAGGCGATAAGTGGGTTGCGAGGTGGCGCTGTTTTCTTGGCGTTTTTCATATTGTTTACTCTGGCGTCTCTAGCTGTGCCCGTGCCCCTGTTTCCTGGAAACATGATCAGCACACTGCTTGGCTTGTCCACAACCAGTTACACTCCTCTATTCAGTGCTGTGACTAACGGAATCACATACGGTGTGATTGTGTGGCTGGTTTTTGTTCTGGTCACCAGAAACTTGGACGAATCGGGGTCTGTTGATTTCAAGGCGAGGAAGCTACGAGCACGCAGCAACAAGAAACGCACCGTTAAGAATTGATGACGCCCTTTCAACGGTTACTTTTTTCAGATGTCCTAACCGAGATGCAACACTGAACGCGTGTCGTTCAACCGAAAAATTCTACTACATAATATATTTAACCACAGACAACACTGACAGCGTGAAGCGGAGCGGAGAAGAGAATCTATGGCGAAGTTGCGGGAATCCACGGTGAAGGAGAAGGTTCAGAAACTGCGAGAGCTGCGGGAACAAACCAAATTAGGCGGTGGAAAAGAGCGCATCGATGAACAGCACAAGAAGGGCAAATTGACGGCGAGGGAACGAATCGACCTGCTGCTTGACCCCAACACGTTTGTTGAACTCGACCCGTACGTTGTGCACATATGCACCGACTTTGGCATGGCAGAACGAAAAATCTCAGGAGACGGCGTTGTAACAGGCTATGGAACCATCGATGGAAGACTCGTTTACGTTTTCAGCCAAGACTTTACGGTTTTCGGCGGCTCGCTCGGTGAAATGTTCGCCAAAAAAGTGTGCAAGATAATGGATTTAGCCATGAAAGCGGGTGCTCCCGTTATTGGTCTGAACGATTCGGGTGGCGCCCGCATTCAGGAGGGCGTTGCTAGTCTCGCTGGTTATGGTGACATTTTTTTCCGTAACGTTTTGTCTTCTGGGGTGGTTCCGCAGATTTCGGCTATTATGGGACCCTGTGCTGGTGGCGCCGTGTACTCGCCTGCGCTCACTGACTTTGTTGTTATGGTTGATAAGACGAGTCACATGTTCATTACTGGTCCAGAAGTGATTAAGACGGTTTTGGGTCAGGAGGTTTCGTTTGAAGAGTTGGGCGGGGCTAGGGTGCACAGTCAGACCAGTGGTGTGGCGCATTTTATAGCGGGCAACGAGGAAGAGGGAATAAACATAATCAAGAAATTGCTCAGCTACTTGCCGTCTAACAACATGGAAGACCCCCCTGTTGCCGAGACTGGCGACGACCCCAACCGCACAGATGAGCACCTAGCTGAAGTTGTTCCAGATGACCCAGACAAACCATATGACGTGAGAGAAATCATCCTGAGCGTAGTGGACAACGGAGATTTCCTAGAGGTTCAGCCTTTGTGGGCGCCGAACATCGTTATTGGTTTTGCCCGTCTTAACGGACGGTCAGTGGGCATCGTTGCCAATCAGCCAAAGTATTTCGCAGGCGCTTTAGACATCAATTCATCAAGCAAGGCTGGGCGTTTTGTTCGCTTTTGTGACTGTTTCAACATCCCAGTCATCACTTTTGAGGATGTTCCAGGCTTCTTACCTGGGGTTGATCAGGAGCACGGCGGAATTATTAGACACGGCTCAAAGCTGCTCTATGCGTATTGTGAGGCAACCGTGCCGAAGATAACTGTGATTGTGCGGAAGGCTTATGGTGGAGCCTATGACGTTATGGGTAGCAAGCATTCGGGTGCTGATATTAATTATGCGTGGCCTACTGCTGAAATTGCGGTTATGGGACCCGAAGGTGCCATCAACATTATTTTTAGGAAGGAGATTGCGGCGGCTAAAGACTCAGCTAAGAAGCGGGCTGAGTTGGTCAGTGAGTACAGGCGGAAGTTTGCTAACCCGTACATTGCGGCTCAGAAGGGTTACGTTGACGATGTTATTGAGCCGGCGCATACGCGGCCTAAGCTGATTACGGCGTTGGAGATGCTGTTGACTAAGAGGGAGTCGAGACCGAGCAAGAAGCATGCGAACATACCGCTGTAACGGGGCTGCGGGAAGAGTAATTTTTGAAGAAGAAGGGGACCAGCGCCTTATGCCTTCTTCTACCTGCGAGGTGTAGTGTGTGAACAGAAGTAGTTGAACACGGAATTGCAGACTGTTTGAGTTGTGCTTCTGTAGCGGCACTTTTGCCTTTGGAACATCAACACGTTAAGGAACGTTGTTTTCGAGCTGAGGCTGTGTAGAAGTTGTTGTTAACTCTGATATCAGATTTGAGCGAGAGAATCAGTATCGTGCGTTCATAATGGATATCTTTGCTGTGGCATAGAGAGGTTACCTCTAGGAAATTGAGAATTATGGGTCTGCTGGGTGATTTTGCTAAAGGTTTCGTCATATTCACGGGCGCGTTGTGGGGGTTCGTAGTCTTTGAATTGGCTTTGTCTGGTTACAGAGAGGCTGCGTTGTTTTTTCTTCTTTTCCTGATGGTTCCTCTTTCAATGATAATGTATGAATACTTGAAAAACCGAAAGAAAGACCCAAGACAGCCTGCATGATGCGAGACAGGAACAGACACGACCAAAACTCATAACAGCGCTCGAAAATGCACATAGCCAGACGAGAGCCACGACCAAGCAAAACACGTCAACATACAATATCCTCGTAGTTTGGATTCCTACTTTTGTCTGAGAATGGAAATTTTTAATTCCTCAGAACAACGTGCCTAAGGCGGTGATTTACATGGATATTCGAAGGTTGACGATAACCGATTATGACGACTTGGTGCAACTGTGGTCTAGGGCAAAGCTGCCTTTCAAGCCGAAAGTGAGAGACAGTAAAAAAGCGATAGCGGCACAGATGAGCACTAATCCAGAGTTTTTCCTAGGAGCCTTTGACAAGAATCGATTGGTGGGCGCCGTTATCGTGAGCTGCGATGGACGCAAGGGCTGGATAAACCGCTTGGCAGTTGACCCAGACTTCAGACGTTTAGGAATCGCCAAGGCTTTGATAACTGACTCGGAAAACATGCTCAGGAAAAATGGCATCAGGCTTTTCTGCGCGCTAATTGAGGAAGACAACACATTGTCTAAAAAGCTCTTCAAGAAATGCGGCTACGTTGAACACCACGACATCACGTATTTCAGTAAACGGGACAGCGACGATGTGTGAGATTCGCATTCGAGGAAGAGGTTCATTGTGTTGAAGGAGATGGAGGCTTAACGGATACCCTCCTTCTTCTGTAAAGCATAAATCCGCTGGCTCCACCGATAACAATTACCACTACAGCAACAATGATTGTTTCAAGTGTTGACAACAAAGGTCTAAAAAGACCCACATACATTGGGTTATCATAACTTTGCGCAGTTTGGTCCCATCTTCTCAATTGAATATTATCGATGGTATTCATACTCACTACGAAAATGGTCGAGACATTAAGGGTCTGCCCTCGATTCACTTTCTCTGGTGGGATATAGAAAGAGACTTTCTTTTCCCAATAATCACCAATATTTCTCAGGATAACGGTCTCTGTCTGACTTCCAGAATCCATTATGAAGTTCTCACTGCTCAGAACAATTTTGACCCATTCAGTCTCGGTATCGGCAAGAGTTGAACTCTTATAGGTTAACGTTAGTCTGAATGTTACGTCAACGGTAGTATCAACTTGCCAACCATCCGAGGTAATGAGTGATATTATATATGTGTTGGGAGACCCACCAACGCCAGAAGGAATATTCCACTCATAGGTCTTTTGAAGCGCCCTGACGACTTGAATTTGATTTGCAAGCAAAACTGTAAGCAAAAATAGAAACAAGGCGAGGTGCTTTTTCATTTTCACACCTATTCCCTTTGTTGATCTTATTTTCTTTATAGGGTTTTTTGTTTTATTTCAAATTGCATTGATGCTTTGAGGAAAAATCTTCTATGACTTCATTCTCCTTCCCATATCTTAAAATATAGGCTCGAAATTGAGTTGTTATTTCCCTTTAACAAAGCCGAGATTAGAAAGCTCATGCACCCCGTTAAGATAACGGACACCACCCTACGAGACGCTCACCAATCGTTAATGGCAACACGCATGCGCACAGAATCCATGCTGCCCATAGCTGAAAAAGTCGATCAGATCGGATTCTTCAGCCTCGAAGCATGGGGCGGCGCCATATTCGACGTCTGCATACGCTTCCTAACCGAAGACCCGTGGCAACGCCTGCGCCAACTCAAAAAACACATACGGAAAACGCCCTTGCAGATGCTGCTCAGAGGCCAAAACCTTGTTGGCTACAGAAACTATCCAGACGACGTCGTCAAAAAATTCGTGGAAAAAGCAGCGGAAAACGGCATCGACATATTCCGAGTGTTCGACGCCCTCAACGACACCCGCAACCTGGAAACAGCCATCAAGACAGTCAAAAAAGTAGGCGCCCACGCACAAGGAACAGTGTGCTATACGCTGAGTCCAGTCCACACGATAGGACACTATCTGGAGATAGCCAAACGCCTAGCCGAACTAAACTGCGACTCCCTATGCATCAAAGACATGGCAGGCTTACTCTCGCCCAAAGACGCCTACGACCTAATCATGGCGTTCAAAAAATACACAGGTCTGCCAGTTCAGTTGCATTGCCACTACACGAGCGGCATGGCACTGATGACCTATCTCCGCGCCTGCGACGCCGACGTCGACGTCCTAGACACTGCCCTTTCACCATTTGCAGGCGGCACCTCACAGCCTCCCGTTGAAACAATTGTTGCCGCTCTGCGAAACACGCCGTGCGACCCAAAACTCAACATGGAACTCCTAGTCGAAGTTGCAAACTACTTCAAAGAACTGCGCGAGAAATACTTCGACCCGATTCACCTGATCGACCCCATGGCTGAACGAATCGACACAGCCATCCTCGTGCATCAGATTCCAGGCGGCATGTTCTCCAACCTCATCTCACAATTGAAAGAACAAAACGCCATGGACAAGCTGGAAAAAGTCTTGGAAGAAGTGCCCAAAGTTAGAAAAGAACTGGGCTATCCCCCACTGGTAACTCCGACCAGCCAAATTGTCGGAACCCAAGCGGTTTTCAATGTTTTGTCTGGCAAACGATACAGCATAGTGCCAAAAGAAGTAAAAGACTACGTAAAAGGCTTGTACGGTCGACCCCCAGCGCCTATCGACGAGAAGGTGAAGAAGAAAATCATAGGAAACGAAAAAATCATAACCAAGCGTCCAGCTGACCAGCTGAAACCCGAGTTGAACACCATTCCAACAGAAGCAAAGAAGTTCTTTGAAAATGAAGAAGACGCCCTAACCTACGTGCTGTTCCCCCAAGCAGCCGTAGAATTTTTCAAGAAGAGAAAAACAAAACAACAAGAAACCATGAGCAGCCTGCTTCCACCCCAAGAAAGAGAGGAGCTGGAGGAAGTCGCAGCGGTTTCAACTGCCCTCGCCGACTATCTGAAAAGCAGAGCAGAAATCTTGTCCGTGATTCCCATCAGAAAGACAGGCAGAACTTCCCCCTGGACGTTGGCTGGTCGACAAGAAATCATGACTCAGAGAGATCAACACTAAAGGCTCGTGCTGGTGCTCCAGGTGAAGCGGGAAATCACGATTGACGGCAAAACATACCAAGTTGAATTCGGCGAATGCCCGATTGGCACACCGTTTTCAGTAAAAGTCAACAACAAAACTCGTGAAGTAACGCTGGAAGAAGAACCGAACAACAACGCTAAAGGCTTCGAAATAGAGGTCAACGGAAAATCATACCAAATCGAACTGCCAAGCATCGAGAAAAACGCAGCCTTTTCCATCAAAATCAATAATATACCCTTAAGAGTTGAGATCAAATCTGCAGCACCACGCATTGCTGTTGTGGCTCCAACTCCAGTCTCAATTTTTGTGCAGAAAACAACAAAGGCTGTAGTTGAAGGCGCAGTTACTGCGCCCATGGCTGGCAAAATCATCTCGATCAAAGTCAAAAAAGGCGACGCGGTTAAGATGGGAACAGTTCTCTGTGTCCTAGAAGCCATGAAGATGGAGAACGAAATCACAGCGCCAAAAAGCGGAGTGGTGGAAGAGGTCATGGTTCAGGAAGGCAAACCCCTGAACGAGGGCGACGTTCTAGTCGTGATAAAATAGACTAGGACACACTCGGCTCTGGATGCATGGTTACCTCGGCAAAGAATTCTCTCTTAGCCTTGCATATGGGACAGATGTAAGGCGGCTCCTCTCGGAAACAGACATAACCGCATTGCCTGCAATACCACATTTTCATCGTGATCTGTGCGGCTGCTTTGACCACGAGGGTCGGGCTTTGTGAAGTTTTTGTTGGAGTTGCAGGAGTCGACGCTTCAGCGGTCACCCCGTAGGCTCTGCTTTGTTTTTCCAATGGTCTCCGCTCTGGAATGGGCTGTGTTGATGTTTTGCCTTCAAACACGTCTTTTCTGACGAAGAGGGCACAGTAGCAGCAGCCATATTCAGCCACGTCTGGGTCGCGGTAGTCGCAGGGACAGATTATGTCTCTGTCAAACTCAAACTTTCCCGATGCCAGCCTGCACGGGCAGGAGGGATAGCCATAACGTTCTTCGTTGGCTTTGAGTCCCTCAAAAAGGTTGTTAAGAAAATCCTTGTCGGGGTTTAGGTAGCACCCGTTTGTTTTGGCGTCAGCTTCGGCTCGCTGTCTAACTTTCTCCAGGGTTATCAAGGTCCAACGCCTCTCTGATTTTGTCTTTGCGGAAGCCGTTGATCAATATCTTGTCATCGATGATTATTGTGGGATAGCTGACGTCTCCTCCTCGTCTTTGAATGTCGGTTCTGACCTTTTCTCGGTCTTTTTCGCTGCAGAGGTCGACGTCCACGTACTCGTATTCGATTCTGTTGTCGTTCAAAAACTGCTTTGTCAGCCTGCACCAAGCACAGGTGCTCAAGGCGTAGAGCAAAACCTTATGCTTGTTGTTCTTGCCTGACACTTTTTTCGGTTTTAGCTTATCTCCGACCATTTTCAGTTGCCTACGGATGGATTTGATTTAATTGTCATTTCCATGCCCATAAAGAAAGAATCTCATTATTAAAGGGCTTTTCCTTTTGTTGTCCGTCTTATTCTAGACGTTTTATGACGTGGTATCCGAACTTTGTTTTGACTGTGGGTGAAACCTGTCCCTTCTGAAGGGCGAAGGCGGCTGTTTCGAATTCTTTCACCATTTGTCCTCTGCCGAAGGTTCCTAAGTCTCCACCCCTCTTGCTTGAGGGACAGAGCGAGACTTCTCGGGCTAAGTTAGCGAACTTTTCGTTCTTGTTGAGGCGTTCCAAGACTTTTTTCGCTTCTGCCTCGGTCTTGACGAGGATGTGGGCACAATGAATCTTGTCTGGCATAGACCACAATGATGCCGCTTATTCCATTTTAATGTTTCTTTAGAATACTGTGGGCGCTCGGTACTCGCCGTAAACCTCCCGTAGAACATGGCAGATTTCTCCCAGCGTGGCATACTCTTTCACAGCCCCAATCATTAGGGGCATGAGGTTCTCGTCTCTTCCAATTGCATGACGCAGGCGATTCAAAGCAGCCTTAACCTTTCGATTGTTTCTTCTTCGTTTGAGCCCTTGTAATTTTTCAACCTGTTTCTTTTCCACAGCTGGGTTGACGCGCAGAGTTTTTAGTGGCGTCTTTTTCTCTGTGACGAATTGGTTTAAGCCCACGATTGTTTTCTCTTTGCTCTCCACTTCTCGTTGGTGTCTGTAGGCACTTTCAACAATCTCTCGTTGCATGTAGCCCTTCTCGATGGCTGAAACAGCGCCTCCCAAATCGTCAATCTTATCGATGTATTTGTTGGCTTCGTCTTCGATTTGATTGGTCAGCGACTCGATGCAATAGGCGCCCGCCAACGGGTCCACCGTGTCGGCTACACCGCTTTCGTAGGCAATGATTTGTTGTGTTCGAAGAGCTATCGTGACGGCTTCTTCGGCGGGTGTGGCGTAGGCTTCATCAAAAGAATTCGTGTGCAACGATTGGGTTCCGCCTAAAATAGCAGCCAGAGCGTGCAACGTAACCCTCACTACGTTATTGAGAGGCTGCTGCGCCGTCAAAGCAACCCCAGAAGTCTGCGTGTGAAAACGCAGTTGCCAAGAGGCGGGATTTTTGGCTCTAAACCTTTCACGCATAATTCTTGCCCAGAGACGGCGTGCAGCCCGAAACTTGGCTATTTCCTCAAGGAAGTTGTTTTGAGCCGCGAAGAAGAGGGATAGACGACTGGCAAACTCGTCTAGGTTGAGACCACGTGTTATAGCTGCGTCAACGTAGGCCATGCCGTTGGCTAACGTGAACGCTATTTCCTGTGGAGCCGTCGCTCCGGCTTCGCGTATGTGATAGCCGCTTATGCTAATGGTGTTCCATTTTGGCATTTCTCTGGAGCAGTAATCAAAGATGTCTGTAACGAGTTTCATAGAAGGCTTCGGTGGAAAAATGTACAAGCCTCGGGCTACGTATTCCTTCAAGATGTCGTTTTGAACGGTTCCGTCGAGTTTGGCTTGGGCGACGCCCTGTTTTTCGCCGACAGCTGCATACATGGCTAGGAGCACGGTGGCGGGAGCATTAATCGTCATAGACGTTGTGACCTTGTCGAGTGGGATTCCGTCAAACAAGGTTTCCATGTCTTTTAGGCTGCTTACGCTGACTCCGACTTTTCCAACTTCACCCCTAGAAAGGCTGTCATCGCAGTCGATGCCCATTTGAGTGGGCAGGTCGAAGGCTACGCTGAGACCCGTTTGCCCGTGTTGAAGCAGGTATTTGAAACGCTTGTTGGTTTGCTCTGCCGTTCCAAACCCAGCGTATTGACGCATAGTCCAGAATCGACCGCGATACATTGTTGGATAAATACCCCGGGTGAAGGGATATTCTCCTGGAAAGGCTAGGTCACGCGGATAATCGAGACTTTGAGTATCGCTTGGGGTGAGGATTCGTTTCAGGGGGATGTTAGAGTCTGTTTTAAACTCTTTCTTGCGTTCGGGAAACCTCTCAAGCGTTTTGGCCAGGGTTTCTCTCTTCCATTTTTGTTCCTGTGCCTCAATTTCCTTTAGTTTTTGAGAGTTAAACATACCTGCCTCTCCTTTCTAACGGGTGAAGATGCTGGTTTGTAATATTCGATTCGTGCTTTAAAGAATTGTCAACAACATCTTAGATTGTAACAGTGACTGTACTAAACTGAAGTTGGGAAGTAGTGAATGCTTGAGAACTGCGCTTGGTATTCGTATTTCAAGGAGAATCCAAAAAAGAAAGCGGCGCACAAAGCTGTTAAGTAATAAGCCACTTTCCGTTTTCATGACGAGTTTGCCATCGAAGTAGATTTCGCCGTCTCTTCTTAGGTCTTTTATCATGTCCCAGTGGATGGCTGATTCGTTTTTGCTTAGGGTTTCTTGGTAGCCGCTTCCGAGGGCGAAGTGTATTGTTCCGCCGATTTTTTCGTCAAAAAGTATGTTCTTGACGGATCTAGTTATGTCGTAGTTGAACCCTATGCCAAACTCGCCTATTCTCTTTGCTCCCGCGTCCGTGTCCAACATCTTCTCAAGGAAGGTTTGGTTCTTGCCCGCTTTGGCGTCTACAATTATTCCTCGCTGGAATGTTAGATTGATGTCCTCAACCACGTTTCCATGCAGGATTGCTGGGATGTCAAACCGTATGTTGCCTTCAACACTGTCCTCTACGACGCTGGTGAAGAGTTCGCCGTCTGGCATGTTTTTGTCTCCATTGGCAGCAACAGAGGTTCTGCCCTGAACGCTAAAACTCAAGTGGGTGTCATGACTGACGATCTCTACTTTGTCAGCGACATCTACGCGTTGTTTGAGTGTGTGAAGCTCTTTCGACACTTGTTTCCAATCGATGAGACAAGCGTTATAGACAAAGTCCTCGAACTCATGCAGAGACATTTCGGCTTCTTGAGCTAAGGCTTCGGTGGGATAGAAGAAGGCGACCCAGCGTGTCTTTTGGACCCTCCAGTCTAAGATTGGTTTCAAGACTTTGAGCCTGTTGCTGATTTTCCTCGGGTCGATGCCAGAAAATTCTTTCACATTCAAGGGCGCTCTCAATAAGATATAAACGTCGGTGTTCTTGATTTCGGCTAGCTCGTGTTCAGGCAGAAAACCAATCTGCGAATCACTTGCATACCTGTAGAAGACGTAACCTGAGTCAGGCATGTCGGTTCGTATCCAAGGATGCGCACCCCGCATCAAAGCATGCTTGTAAACTTCGAGGGCAAGGTCTTTCGCAAGAACATCCGCACGAATTAAGACCCGATCACCATTTTTTGTCTGTGTAGAGTAGTCTAAAAGAAGCTTGGCAAGTTCCTCGATTCTCTTATCCGCCATCGATGTCACCTTTCAAAGATTGAAATGAAAACATGAATCAGCATTTAAACATAACGTGCTCAGAAGCGAAATTGCCTATTTTCTCGAGGGAGACGGTGGAATTTAGAGGAGTTTAAAGAATACATACAAAATCCTTATCTTCTCATAACATTCATCCATGGCACAATGAGGCATTTGTCCATGAAGCCAGTTGACATTGCGGAAAGCGCCATATGCGGCGCATTATATGCCGGAGTAGGCTATTTGATTTATCTCTTCCTTCCAATCACAACCCCCGGCGTTGGCATAGTCAGATTCTGGCCAAATGTTGTTATTCCCGCTGTCTTCGCCGTTCTGTTTGGACCGTTTGTTGGAGGATTTGGCGCCGCCATAGGAATCTTCATTAGCGATTTGCTCATCCACGGCGACCCACTGCTCAGTTTGAGCGCAGGCGTGACGTCTAACTTCATCGGCTTCTACCTGCTTGGCTACATCGCGAGAAAGAATTTCGACTGGAAGAACAAGCTTGTAGCCCTTACACTGATTTTGGGCGTCGCTTGCGTCGGTCTCGGATACGTCTTGTACGTTTTCGTGTCATTGAACGCCGTTTTACTCTTCATAGGTATCATAATCGCAAGCTACATCATTCTGATAGCCATAGGCGTCTTTTGGCCTCGATGGAGAAGCTACGGAATGGGCTCCGTGGTGGGCTTAGGTGTGGGAAGTACAATCATAGGCTTCGTCGTGTGGGCTTACAGTCAGGTCTTTGTGCTGCCAGCCGCTGTTGGAGGAGGTTCTCAACTGCCCTTGCCCTTGTACGTCTCTTTCATATGGCTCGTATGGACGTTTGCCACTGAGATTCCATTTCTGATAATCTTGGGACCGCCCATTCTAGACAGAGTTTACAACGCCTTTCCATCTCTTAAGCCGCAAGAAAAATGAGGCTAAACCTACGTGAAGGCATCGGCTTTCAGTCCCGCGGGCATTTCAAGCTTTTTCCAAATCTGTGATACCGAACCCGATGGAACGCCCATCACAGACCTAGAGCGAGTTGGAGCGAGGGGTGGAGGCTTTGGCTTAAAAAAAGGAGTGCACACAGAGGTCACTATTGCCAAGTCAAAGACTAAGAGTGTGAGGGTTTTCATAAACAGAAAACTGGCACCCGAGGCAAGAACCACTAGAACGGTTGTCGACACGCTGTTGGAAAGGGTTGACCAGCCTTATAATGTGGAAGTTAAGCATGAGGTTGAAGTGCCTATTGGCGCTGGTTTTGGCACTAGTGCAGGAGGCGCAGTCGGCACAGCACTGGCTTTGGGCAAGGCTCTGAACCTAAGCCTCACATACAGGGATATTGGGCGCATCGCTCATGTGGCAGAAGTGAAATGCAAGACTGGTTTGGGCACAGTCAGCGGCATCTTGTTCGGTGGATGCGTCATCGTCTTGGAGCCCGGTGCACCAGACCACGGATCAGTGGACCGCATACCCATCACGCCCCATTATCATGTAGTTTCAGGTGTTTTTCAGCCACGGTTAACCAGCGAGTTTCTCCAATCCACAAAGAAACGATCAATAATCAACGAGATGGGACAGAAGACGCTTGAGAGCATTTTAGCTGAGCCTTCCCTCGAAAACTTCCTTCATTCCTGCAGGAGATTCGCTGAAAAAACTGGCTTGGCAACGAGGCGTGTGATAAAGCTTATGACTGCAGCTGAGAAGGCTGGCGCTGTGGGCGCAGCACAGAACATGCTGGGTGAAGCCGTTCACGCGTTGGTGCAGAGGGATAAAGTTAAAAAAGTCACCGAAGCTTTTGAAAAGGTTCTACCACCAGAAAAAATCGTCGTGGCGGAAGTTAGTCTGCAGGGCGCTCAGCTGTTAACGTGAAGAGACAGATGGCTAGACAATTCAACACGGTGCTCGTGGGCGGAACCTTCGACGAGTTTCACAAGGGACACAGAGCCTTAATAATGAAAGCCTTCGATGTTGGCGAGCGAGTCATGATCGGCTTGTCTTCGGACCAGTTGGCTAGAGAACTGAGAAAAAACCACGAGGTTGCAACGTACGAACAGCGGCTCAGAGAGTTGAGGAATTTTTTGAGGACTCAAAGCGTGTTTGACCGAGCCAAAATTGTCCCATTAGACACGCCCTACGGCATCACGCTTTCAACAACCATCGCTGAAGCACTTGTCGTTAGCAAAGAAACCGAACCTGTCGGCGTCACAATCAACGAGAAACGGCAGGTCAGTGGGCTTCAACCGTTAGAGTTGGTGGTTATCGACATGGTTCCAGCCGATGATAACGTTCCTATTTCGTCAACGAGGATTCGACGCCGAGAAATCGACCGCGAAGGACACCTGACACTACACAGAGAGCATCTTTAATACGATTTTACACTGAATATTATTCTTGTATTACGAGTTGACGATAAGTGCACAGAACCGGCGTCGCACAGCTTCCTCTGCATCATGGAAGAGCACCTCGTTGGCTGGTCAGCCGAATGATAAAGCTGGCTCACGAAATCGCAACAATAATCGTCGACGAATACAGATGCGACGAATTTCTGCGTCGAGTCTCCGACCCCTACTGGTTTCAAGCGATGGGCTGCGTCCTAGGCTACGACTGGCACTCCTCAGGCGTAACAACTGTCTTAACTGGCGTGCTCAAAAACGCAATAAAACCCGACACGCATGGGTTGGCTGTTTGCGGTGGCAAGGGCAAAACGTCACGAAAGGCGCCAGAGGAAATCAGCAAAGTCGGCGACCAGTTTGGCTTTTCCGACAACAAGTCAGAAACGCTGGTTTACGCCAGTCGAATGAGCGCCAAAGTGGACAACACAGCAATTCAAGCGGGGTATCAATTGTATCATCACGCATTTTTCGTAGCTGAAGACGGCGATTGGGCGGTTGTGCAGCAGGGCATGAGTGAACAGGACAGAACAGCACGGCGCTATCACTGGCTTTCAAAACATGTTCAAAATTTTGTGGTGGAACCACACGACGCCATCGTGGGCGATGTGAAGAGAAACGTGGCCTTAGACATGACGGCTAAAGAGAGCGAAAACTGCAGAAAGGTTTCAACCGACATCGCAAGAGAACAGCCTAACAAGTTGATGCGCCTGATCCAATCGGTTCGTCCAGCCTATCAGACCTCGCTGCAAAAGTGGATTCCTGAAGTGAAGTGGAGGGAATACGCTGTGGAAGTGTTGTCTCTGCCAAGCGCGTTCAATTGGAAGACGGTTAGGAGAGTGTATGAGTTTCAACCCGAAAACTATGAGCGACTGTTGGGCATAAGTGGAGTTGGACCAGCAACAGTTCGAGGCTTGGCGCTCGTGGCTGAGTTGGTTTATGGTGCACCGCCCAGTTGGAAGGACCCGGTTAAGTATTCTTTTGCCTACGGTGGCAAAGACGGCGTTCCTTATCCAGTTCACCGAAAAGCCATGGACCAATCCATACAAATCTTAGAAAACGCCGTAAGAAATGCAAAAATCGGCGACAAAGAAAGGTTAGAGTCACTGCGTAGACTTCGACAATACGTTCCACCCGACTATACGATCAAATAGCGGTTATGAAAATATAAATAAGAAATTATTTATATTTGAAACTCATAATTTATATATTCAACCCTATGATGGAGAGAGCATTCAATATTGATCGAAGAGGTTTTTGCACAGTTTCGAAGCTGGATTGACAATCGACATGAGTATGCAAAGGCGTGGAAGGAAAAAAACCAAGGAAAAATCGTCGGGTACTTCTGCACTTACGTGCCCGAAGAAATCTTATACGCCGCCGACGTTCTGCCAGTTAGGGTTCTTGGCAGCCATGAACCGCCAACTGTGACCGAACCCTACATCTTTGCCATGTATTGTCACTTTTGCCGCGACTGTCTGGCTCAAGGATTGAAGGGCAAATTCAGCTACTTAAACGGAATAATTGAGGGTCAGTCGTGTCTTCACCTGCGGCAGGCTTTCAACGCTTGGAGATTGCATGTTCCAATCGACTACGCCTACTACATTTACGTGCCACATGGGGTCCAAACACCCCGCGCCATACCCTATTTCACCCAAGAACTCGCCAAATTCAAGCAGAGCCTAGAAAAATGGATAGGCAAAACAATAACAAACGAAGACTTAGACAGAGGCATAAAGATACTCAACCGCAACCGAGAACTAATGAGAAAAATCTCAGAGTACAGAAAGGGGAACCCGCCCAAAATCACCGGGCTCGAAGCCATGGAAATGACTCTCGCCAGTCAAATGGTAGACAAGAGAGAGCACAACGAACTGCTGGAGCAACTGCTACAAGAACTGCCCAACCGCAAACTCAACCGCCAATCAAACATTCGCCTGATGATAATCGGCAGCGAGGACGACGACCGAGTTTTCATGAAAAACGTCGAAGACCTAGGCGCCACATTTGTAATAGATGAGCACTGCACGGGCACCCGCTACTACTGGGACAACGTCAAGCCAATGGAAGACAGGCTTGCTGCGATAGCAACTCGTTATGTTTATCGAGTGCCCTGCCCAAGCAAAGACTGGCCAGAGCTAACCAGAATTCAACACGCTGTCAATTTAGCAAAAGAATACAGCGTGAATGGCGCCCTAATCATTCAGAACAAGTTCTGCGACCCCCACGGCATAGAAATCCCGCCACTCAAAGACGCTCTGAACCAAATCGGAGTGCAAACCTACCCGTTAGAATTCGACGTAACCGTGCCTTGGGGACAGTTCCGAACACGGGTTGAAGCGTTTCTCGAAACCTTAACAGGACTGGAGGAGTTGTTCTAAAATGACATCAACAATCGAAATGAAGGAATATCCAAGCGAGCCGTTAAAGTGCTGGGACCAAGCCAAGAACCTGCGCAAAAACTACTACGAGGACTACCTCCGTGCACACGAGAAGGGCGGCTTGCGCTGGGCTGGCGGCGCTTGGTCCTTCAGCTCCATACCCGCTGGTTTGGGCGAAGACGTCTACTGCATAACGGGCGAGCCATACGGCGCCACAGTGGCTTTCTTCAAAGACTTCGCCGCCAAGTGTCACGACGCAACCGAGGCGGCTGGTTTCCCACGCACCTTATGCGCCTACATGCGCAATTACTGGGGCTCAATCCTCTTGGACAAATACATTCTGGCAGACGGCACGGTTGTTGACGGCTATCCCGCGCCAGACTTCATCTGGCAAGACCACATATGCTGCAGTCACAGCAAGTGGTATCAACTGGTTAAGTGGCTGGAGAAGAAACGTGGCAAAGAGGTGCCCATGTTCAGTGTGGACGTGTCAGTGGGTTATCCATCCGACTTTGAATCCGCAGAAGACTACAAGGTCAACTACATTGTGGACCAGCTCAGCGACGGCATAGAATGGCTTGAGAAGGTAACTGGACGAAAATACGACAACAGGCTCCTGTGCGAAGCTGTTTGGAACGAGATAAAGGCGACATCCTTGTGGGCTGAAGTCTGCGCCCTAAATCAGGCTGTTCCAGCTCCTTTAGACGAGAAAACTATGTATTCATTGTATGTTATGGGCACGTTGATGAAGCACCGACCCGAGTGCGTAGCCTTCTACCAAACATTACGTGACGAGGTTGAAGACAGGGTTAAAAGAGGCATAGCAGCCGTTTCAACCGAAAGATTCCGTGTCATAACCGACACTCAGCCTCCATGGGGTTTCTTAAAAATATTTAGGGAAATGGAAAAATACGGCGCCGTGTCAGTTGGTTCTCTATACACCTTCGGCCTGATAGGCATGTGGCAGTACCAGCCCGACGGCACATGGGTGCCCAAGCCCATACCGCCCCATAAGCCGCAGACCAGAGATGAAGCCCTGCAAACCATAGTCAGATGGACCATGCACAAGCCCGAATGGGCACATTTCTATCAACCCGAATTGAAGACTAAGATGATGGAGAGCATAGTCAAACAGTGGAAAGTAGACGCCGTTCTGCTCCACTACAACCGAGGCTGCGAGGGACTGAGCCTCCACATAGCCGAGAACCGCTACGGCTTGATTCAGGCGGGCATTCCCGTCTTTCCATTTGAGGGCAACATGGGCGACGAACGAGACTTCGACTTATCAGGCACAATGTCACGTTTAACAGCCTTCTTCGAGAGCACGGGATTAAAGAAACTCAAGGAGTGAAGACAAAAAATGATAACTGCTGGAGTCGACATCGGAGCCAAATACGCCAAGGTTGTCATCCTCAAAGACGGGCAGGTAGTGGCAAGGGCAAAAGCACTAGTGGGGTTCGACCTCGTAAAGTCAGCCAGCGAAGTCTTTGACACAGCACTGAAAGAAGCCAGGCTTTCACGAGGCGACATCCAGCGAATAGTGGCAACTGGGATGGGTCGAAACGCTGTTTTGTTCAAGCCTCCGATCAACGCGGACGAAGCAGTTTCCGAGGTTGTGTCCGCTGCGGCTGGAGCCCACAACATTGTTCCAACCGTCAAAACTGTCATAGATGTAGGTGCAGAAGAGGGCAGAGGCATCAAGGTGGAAGGCGGCAAAGTGAGGGACTTCGTCATCAACGAACGCTGCGCTGCGGGCGCTGGAACTTTTATTGAAGCCATGGCGAGGGCTTTAGAAGTCCACGTTGAAGACATGGGACCATTGTCTCTCAAGTCTATGAACACTATACCCATGAACGCCCAGTGCTGCGTCTTCGCCGAGTCAGAGGTGGTGTCACTCATTCATTCTAAGGTCTCCAAAGAAGACATATCCAAAGCCATCCACGACGCAATAGCAGGCAGAATCAGCTCCATGGTATTGCGAGTCGGAGTGGAAAAAGACGTCCTCCTCATCGGCGGAGTAGCCCTAGACCCCGGGTTTAAACAACCCTTGGAAAAGGAGCTTCACACCAGTATAATCGTACCCGAGTTTCCAGAATACGTAAGCGCATTGGGAGCCGCTGTGATAGCGGCTGATTCAACGAGGTGAAAACAAGAATGGCTCAAACCGAAGTTAAGATGCAAGAGTATTGGAGATGGCCTGAGTACAGGCTCACAGTCCCAGACAGAGACTGGCAAAAGGCGAAGATAATAACGGCTGGAGTTGACATCGGCTCAGTCGGCAGCAAGGCAGCGATTCTGGTTGACGGTGAACTCTACGCCTACGCTGCGATGAGAACCGGCGGTGTGAGTGAGGCTACGGCAATCAAAGCAGTAAACTGGGCGTTAGAAGGAACAGGACTAGAAGTTGGAAAGCTACATTATGTCGTGGGCACAGGTTACGGAAGGGTCAACGTTCCCTTCGCCAAGAAAACGATAACCGAAATCGCCTGCCACGCCAGAGGCGCCCACTACATCTACGGTCCAACAGTGCGAACCGTGTTGGATATAGGTGGACAAGACTGCAAGGCAATTCGCTGCGACGACAAGGGCAAAGTCGTATCCTTCCTAATGAACGACAAATGCGCGGCTGGAACAGGCAGAGGCTTAGAAGTGTTCGCCGACCTAATCAGCGTGCCAATTCAAGAGTTGGGCAAAGTTTCACTCAACGTAGACCAAGAACCTCAGCCAGTCAGCAACACGTGCGTAATATTTGCTAAGGCTGAATCCCTCGCCCTCCTGCGCCAAGGCTGGCCCAAGGAGAAAGTTGCGGCAGCCTATCACGCTGCTATGGCTGACAGAATAGTTGACTTGCTCACGCGCGTGGGCATTGAAAAAGACTTCGTTGTTACCGGCGGCGTCGCAAAGAACATGGGCGTCGTCGAGCGACTGGAGAGGATTTTGAAAATCAAGCCTCTGGAGCCCAAGATGGACCCGATTTTGGCTGGAGCCTTGGGCGCAGGCTTGTTTGCGAAGGCTTTGTATGAGAAGGAGCAGGGGCTACGCTAGGTGAGGGCGCACTACGGCTACAAAGACGGTTCAGGCGACTACTTCATCATAATCGACACCGACAAGTGTAACGGCTGTGCCAAATGCGTCGAGGCGTGTCCCTACCAAGTGTTGGAAATGATTTCCAACGAGTTTGACATCGAAGCTGGAACCATGGCAGTCGTGAAAGAGGAACACCGCAAAAAAATCAAGTACAGCTGCGCACCCTGCAAGCCTATAACTGGTGAAAGAAAGTTGCCCTGTGTTCTCGCGTGTCAACCCAACGCCATAGAGCACTCTTGGTAATCGGCGCCTCTCTCCAGTTGGTCCACGGCATGGACGTTGTAAGCTTTTTTGTCAACAACATCGAGGTTAAGACAGAGAAGGGGTCATCGGTTTTAGAGGCAGCCAGAAACGCTGAGATTTACATTCCTTCCTTGTGTTATCATCCAGACTTGTCGCCTTCACGTAGGGCGAGAGCTGGAAACGTAGTTTATCGTGGCAAGGAACAAGTATTAGGCGATGCGCCCGAGAAGGAGTTCGAGGGCTGCAACCTCTGCCTCATAGAGGTTGAGGGCCAACCCGACCTTGTTCCAGCCTGCGACACGGTTGTCACGGATGGAATGAGAGTTTCTACTGACACTGAACGGGTTCGTGAAGTCAGACGAGAGAAACTGATGCTCGTTTTGGCTAAGCATCCCCACGCCTGCCTCATCTGTGCCCAGAAAGAGGGTTGCACCCGTGAGCCGTGTTCCACGAACGTGCCTGTGGCTGAACGTTGCTGCTCCAAGTTTGGAAACTGCGAGTTAGAGAGAGTTGCAGAGTACATTGGAATCAGAGAGGACACGCCTCGTTACGTGCCCTTCAATCTGCCAATCGTAGAGAGTGAACCTCTGTTTGTTCGGGATTACAACCTCTGTGTCGGTTGCACACGCTGCGTGAGAGCCTGCCGAGACCTCCGCGGCGTCGAAGCGTTAGGCTTCGTCTATCGCAAAGGCGAGGCAATCGTGGGTTCGGTTGCGCCAACTCTAAAAGACTCAGCGTGCAAGTTCTGTGGCGCCTGTGTTGAGGTTTGTCCAACTGGTGCCCTGATGGATAAGGAGCTTAAGGCGGGCGAGCGAGAAAGCAGCCTCGTACCGTGCAGGTTCGCTTGCCCTGCAGGCATAGACGTGCCCAGATATGTTAACCTGATAGCTCAAGGGCGACACCCCGAAGCCGTTGCGGTTGTTAGAGAAAAGACGCCATTTGCTTCTGTGTTGGGGCATGCATGCGCTCGACCATGCGAAAAAGTGTGCCGAAGTCGAGAAGTCAACGAGCCCATCGCTATCTGCGCTCTCAAACGATTCGCCGTTGACAATGCAGATTGGCCAACAACAGGCTTGAAGATTGCTCCTCACACGGGCAAACGCGTCGTCGTAATCGGCTCTGGTCCCGCTGGGCTAACAGCTGCTTACTATTTGGGTAAGCTGGGGCACTCGGTAACGATTTTTGAAGCCATGCCCAAACTGGGCGGTATGATGCGTTACGGTGTCCAAGAATACCGCTTACCCGAAAGCATCCTTCAAAACGACTTGGACAAGATATTGAGCCAGGGCGTCGATGTTAAGGCGGGCACGCCTGTCCAAGAGGGGCTGTCTCTTAAGGAACTCCAAGCCCAGGGCTACGATGCTGTTCTTATCGCCGTTGGTTTGCAGATGAGCAGAATCCTCAACGTTGAGGGTTCAACCAGCCCCGACGTGCTCGGAGGACTCGACTTCCTAAGAGACGTACGACTTGGCAAGCCTGTAACGGTGAAAGAACGGGTTTTGGTTGTGGGAGGCGGCAACGTTGCCATGGACGTAGCGCTAACTGCGCTCAGACTCGGCGCCAAACAGGTTGAAGCTGTCTGCTTGGAAAAACATGAGGAGATGCCAGCGTTTCCTTGGGAGATTCAGCAGGCGGCTGACGAAGGGGTAAGCATTCACAATTCGTGGGGAGTCAAGAGAATTCTCGTCAACAGCTCAAACAATGTAGTCGGCGCAGAACTAATACGGTGCCCTTCAGTTTTCGATCAGGATGGCAAGTTCAACCCCGCCTTCGACGAATCGACAACAAAAACCATTGAAGCCAACATGGTAGTCTTCGCGATTGGGCAGGCACCCGACATGAAAGGGTTCGAGGGCGATGACTCTCTCAAATTCACAAAATCTGGAACTATTGCTGTGAATGATGCCACGTTGGAGACAAGTGTTTCAGGCGTGTTTGCGTGTGGCGACATTGTGAAAGGACCAGCTTCAATTGTGGACGCTGTAGCACTGGGCAGAAAGGCAGCCAGCAACATAGACAGGTATCTGGGCGGAAACGGAAACATCGACGAAACACTCATTACTCCAGAAAAGCCCAATCCGCGGCTTGGACGAGAGGAAGGCTTCGCCTACAAAAGCCGCGCCCCTATGCCATGCATTCCAATTGAAAAACGTCGAGGAAACTTCACTGAGGTTGAGCTGGGCTTTGACGAAAAGACAGCGGTTGAAGAAGCCAAACGTTGCCTGCGATGCGACTTGCGGCTGCTGATTAGTCAACCTGTGTTGCCGCCTGAAAAATGGCTAAGGTTTGACGCTGAAACCGTAGCTAAGATTCCAGAGTCTGAGGGTGTGTTTCAACTCTTAGACGAGAAGAAGATGGTCATCTACGTCAAGGGCGCTGCCAACCTACGCCAAGAACTGACGGAACAGATAGCCACCAACAAAGAGGCAAGATATCTCCTGTACGAAGAGGCAAAAATGTTCACCATGCGGGAAAGCGAACGTCTACAACAGTTCATGAAAAAACATGGAAAGATGCCCAAACAAAACGTTGGATTAGAAGAAGACTTATACTGAACACAGTTTATTAGTTGACATTATTTTCCTTCTTTTTTGGGTCCTTTGAGCCAGCCTGAGATTCCTAATTCTTTGACCGTCACAGCGACGGATTCTGGTTCATTGGCTTTGTACTGCCCATTTTCATCCAAGTACAGTATCTTGGGTCTCAGAAAAAATACTCCTTGGACCTTTGGTTTGAGAACCAACCTTACCTCTTCTGTCTTGAGGGGTTCAAGCCGTTTTCCCTTCATGTTGATATTGCTGTCTTCCACTCGGTATGTTTCAGGCTTTCCTATCACTTCGAAGCCTTCCGGGATGAGCTCGGCGATTTTAGTTAAGAGAGCCGAAGCTTTTCCAGCGTTGACTATTTCTATCTCCAAGTGCAGGTTTTCGCCGATCTTCAACTCTTTCTCGCTGGTTATCAGATTGGCACGTACATCGGCATGTTCAAACTTTTCTAAGCCAACAGCCTTCTCATACGTTGGTGTCGGAGTGGTAAACGCTGTTGTGGAATGCAGCAGCGGAGCATGTAGCACCTCAGTCAGAGATAGGGCTAGTTCTCTTTCCTCTTTCACCCTTTTCAATAATCTTAACGCCTGTTCCCTTTTTTCAGGGTGCTTTGCCTTCATGTAAGAGCCAGCTGAGGTCTGCAATACCTTTTCAGCCATTAGGTAGAGCTTTGCCCTCTTCTCTGGGTCTGTTTCTTCTTTTGCTTTGTCCAGATATACACAAGCGTCGAAAAGCAGTCCAGTAGCCTTAGCGTATTCTGAGACACTCTGAAGACCAGCTCTCATGTAGTAGGTGGCTGCGCTTTCAAGATGTTGTGTAGCCGCTGCGTGCCATGTTGCGTCTCTTGTATCGATAAGTTTTGTTCCCGCTTCTAGAGCTCGGCAAAAGCGGCTGTGTCCTAATGCTAACATTTTTGTTTTCTCACTTGAGCTGAGTTCCTTAGCTTCCTCGAAGAGTCTGGACGCCTCAATGTACATTGTAGGTGCCGCTTCTGCCTCGGCTCGCGTCATTTTCTCCCAAGCTCGAGAGAGACTTATGATGTATCTGATTTCTTTTTGGTCCTGTTCAGACTCCAACTCCTGTGCAATCTTCTCCAAGATATGAGTTGCAGAGGCGTATTTCTCGGAGCTGGAGTAGTGGTCACCTTTTTTGTCAAGGATCTTTGCTTCTTCAAGGGCTTTTCTTGCCACACAGTACTCATATCTAAAGTCGGTCGCCTTCACCATGCTGGTTGCCATCTGCCTCTCGTCTAGATCCTCAATCTTGCCAAGATGCATTTTGATGGATTTCTTAGCGTCGTTAAAGAGCGCGACCGCCTGTTCGAAGGCTTCTATGGCTTCTTCGCTCTGTTCCCTCCTGCTCAGCTCTTCTGCGTGTTCAACTTTTACCCAAGCAGCGTAGTTTGGGGCTAGGTAGCTCCATTGTTTCAAAAATTTGTGAATGTTAGCGGCTTTTTCAAAATGTTCCTCGGCTACGCCATACTGCTGTTCCCTGTGAAGGTGTCTTGCCTGCTCGATTTCACTCCAAGCCTTCATGTAAAGGGCGTGGTCTTGATAGAAGTCTTTGAGTTCGGGAATCTTTTCTGCAGCTTCTTTATAGTTGTTTGAAGCAAGGTCGAAATTTTCTGCAGCCTTCAAATTCTCACATAGAACGTCGTATATTTGAGCGATTTTCCAATGGCACTCCGCTATGCGGCTTGTCATGGCGACCTTTTGAAATGATTCGATCGCCTCTTCGAAGGCTTCTGCTGCCTTACTCAGATGCTCCTTATTCTTGGTAAGCTCATAAAGCCGATAGATCAAATCTCCTCGGTAGTATTGCATGATTCCCATGGGAGCAAATTGAGAGACTGAACCCTTCTTTTGATAGAACGCCGTGTGCTTCATACAAAGCTTCAGGGAGTTTTCTCTGTCTAAAATGGCTTCCTGGAGCATATTTATTTTGTTTTCCGAGTCCTCGGCTAAGCTGGCAAGTTCAGATTTTATCTGAGCTAGGCGATTCAGCATCACACCTTGGTTATAATAATCGAATGGTGTAAGCTGCTCAGTGAACCTAATGGTCTCCTTCCTATGCCCTAGAGCTCTTTCCAGAAGCCTCCTTTTCTCTTCAAAGTTCATTTCCATTGTGGCAAGTTCAGCGAGTATCTTACCGAAATTGTGATGCGCACCAAATACAGCCTCCGGGTATCCAGAATTTTCAGCTCTTTCAAGTGCCTCCGGTGCAGCTTCTAAGGCTTTTTTCAATAGATTCGCCTTTTTCCTCAGATTTGTTTCGCGGTCAGCCAATTCAAAGTAGTACTCAGCATGAGGTGCTTCTACCCACAGTACACCCCAGCGCGGGCTTATGATGTTGATTGGAGAATATTGGTTGTGAGCCTCTTCAGCATACTGCAAGGCTGTTTTGAGGGCCTTGACAACTTCATCTGGGTCTTCTGTTGTTTCAGCCTTCCAAAAACTGTGGTATGCTAGCCAGTCTAGTGCGCATCCGATGGTGAATTTGTCTTTTGTTTTCTTAGCATACTCTAACGCTTTCTTGAAATTCGCCAGAGTTTCATTCGTTCCAAGTCCCCAACCTAAACTGTCGTGGTCTACCATGGCAGAATTTAGTAGTTCAACCATAGCTACCTCTTCCGAAAGTTCGTTGGCTTTCAACCAGTAGCCTAGAGCCTTTTGGTAATACCTCTCCCGATCTTCGAGGTTAAGAAAATAATATCCAAACCATTCTAAGACAGAGGTTGTTCTCACATAGGCTTTTGTTGATTCGGTGTTGTCTGTATAGGTAGGCAGAAACTTGAGTGCCTGCTCCCCGTGTTCCATTGCTTCTCTAATTGTCTTTTCCCGAGTCGAGTAATCCGACTCAAGGGTGCATTTCAAAATAGCGCTTATTAAGAGTTGGTTATACGTTTTCCCGTGTTCCCAAGACTCACGACACTGTCTGAAACCATTTAATGCTTCTTGTGTTAATCTCCAGCAGTTGTCAAGCAGTTTCTTCTTTTCAAGCACTTCGGGTGCAAGCCAGTAGCCTAGATATGCAATCATAGCGTCACAACGAAGCGTTCTTGGCGATTTTTCCGCTTCAGCCAACTTTCCATAAAATTTCTTAGCTTTCTCATAATTTGCGATAGCTTGATGCGTCCTTTCCCTGAATTCATCGGTGCTCTCACCTTGCATAGCTAGGCGATGAAAAGCGTAGCCCAACCGCTCGTAAGCCTCAGCCATCTTCGAGAAATCCTGCTCACTGACAAAGTCCAAAGCTTTCATATAAGAATCAATCGTCCCTAACCAATCATACTCTCTCTCCCTTTCCCGAGCCTGACTCAAAATTGCCTCTGCACCCAGCGGCTGTGACATACCGGAAACCAATGGAGAGTTACTGTCACTGTTTGAAAAGGCTTTTGATAATATCTTTCAAATAAGCACATGACAAATGCAAACCCATTTTCAGTTCAATGATTATGCCAACTCGGCAGCAACGCCATAGACTCGGTATTTTTCTCAAGACTTGAGGTTTAAACCTTTATACGGGATTTCTCCACATACAATTTTGAGGAGTCAATCTTGAGTTTGCGTTGCGGTGGGGGCAAGCAGAGAGAAGAAGAGTTGAAGACGCAAGGTTGGGCCAGGCAGTTTGTTACCGATGAACCACGTTTAAGCGAGGCTGTTGAACTGTATCAGGAATTGGGTTACGAAGTTCATTTAGAAGATGCCACGCTCGACGAAGTTAACCAAATATG
>Ga0315314_1000692_pt1 | contig 34218 bp, 40 predicted proteins | sample TDP9_MG_FD_203631 | JGI IMG/M metagenome (GOLD analysis project Ga0315314, IMG submission 203631) | Freshwater sediment microbial communities from Lake Towuti, South Sulawesi, Indonesia - TDP9 | ecosystem: Environmental > Aquatic > Freshwater > Lake > Sediment | place: Indonesia: South Sulawesi... | reverse complement strand
TGGAGCGGAAAGAACAGCCATGAGTTTCACACCTCCACCTCAAGTGCCTGAAGAGTTTCAAGTTTTGTCTATGATGCACAACATCGGTGCCATAACACCAGAACGATCTCTGACAGCCGACGAACTCGCACAATGGACGGGGATGGACGCTTCAACTGTTAAAGCTCATCTGGAGAAGCTTCGTGAAGGCGGCTACGTGGAATTCATCGATGTGAGCGGCATCCAAAAATACGTAGTCACACGGGTCGGCATAATGAAAGTCTTAACCCTATACAGTTGACAATTTCTTCTCTTCTTCCAGTACTGCCTCTCGAAGGTGCTGGGCAGCGTCTTCGGGCGAAACCACATTGATGAACATTCCAGTACTCTTTTCAAAACCAGCCCAAATGCTCAGCCGCGGATAAACTTCTAAATGCCAATGGTAATAGTCGCTGGCTCCCGCAGTCATTTGATGAAAACCGAAATTGTAAGGCGGATCGTTAAGCAGCCTACTTAAACCTCCAAAACAGACACGGATAGTCTTGGCTAAGGCTTCAACCTCATTTTTTTTCATCTCTAGCATGCAGCATTGGTGCTTCTTCGGAAAGATCCAAAACTCAAAAGGATGAACGCTTGCCCAAGGCGCAAAAACCACGAAATCATCATTTTTCCAGATGAAACGTGGACTCTGCGCCTCTTTCTTAATAATTTCACAAAAAAAACACGCTTCATTTCTCTTAAAGAATTCTTTGCTCGCCTTCAATTCTTCTTCCATTATCCTAAGTATCATCGGCGTGGCAATCAGCTGAGTGTGAGCGTGAGAAAGAGACGCTCCAGCTTCCAACCCGTGATTCCTGAAAATAGAAACATACTTAACGTATGGCTTTGAGCTGAGTTCACGCAGACGGTCCACGTAAGCGTTGATGACGTGCACCAGTTGGGATACCTTCGCCACGCTTGGGTGCTCATCGTGGCTGGGTGATTCAATCAGAACTTCATGGTGCCCTGTAGCAATTGCATGTGTCAAAGCGCCTTTTTCAAGTCCAAGCCACTCTGCTTCTTTCGGAGGCGTGAAGGCTGGGTAAAGGTTGGGCACGCATCTGACAAGCCAGTTCTTGTGGCGAAAACCGTTGAGGTCTCTCTCCTTTCTGACACCGCCATCTGTTGGAAGATAAACTAAAACAGCAGGTGGCGTCATGTGCTCGTTTCCAGGCTCTAAAGCGCATACTCCCGCCTGCTTTTTTTCCTCTGGCTTTTTTTGAAAATCTGTTGGGCGCTTCTTCCGCTGCGTGGCAATTACGGTCCAGCGGTCAATCAGATAGTCTTTGCGCATCTCGTTAGCTGGAATTGGTACAGAAGTCAAATCGACGCACTTCAGCACATGATGCTGAGTTAAGCTTTTTTAGGCTTTTGGGCTTCCAACAGCTCGTTATAGTTTTGGATGGTTCTTTTGGCGATTTCATCCCAACTAAATTCTTTTAAAACTCTTTTTCTGCCGTTTTGCCCCAGCTGCAATCTTTTCTGCGGGTCTTGCAATGAATTAATTATTCCCCAAGCGATGTCCGTTGGGTCGTTTGGGTTGACGTGAAAGCCGCACTGTTCTTGCCCTGTGTGGACGACTATTTCTCGCATTCCGCTGACTCCGCTGGCGCCTACAACAACGGGTTTTTCCATGCTCATGGCTTCGAGGGCTACTATGCCGAAGGGTTCGTACACGCTTGGAAACGTCGCCACATCGCAGGCAGCGTAATGAGCGATACGTTCTTCTTCTGGAATGAATTCAAAACGAAACTTAACGTGGTCTTGAAGTCGAAGGTTTTGTGCCAATCGGCTCAGGTAGTCTTGCATGTCGCCGAGTCCAACTACCACAAGTTTAGCGTTGGGTATCTTCTGCAAAACGTGGGACATAGCTGCTATCAGCTTGTCCACTCCTTTAACCCAAACGAGTCTGCCGAGAAACAGCACCATCAAGTCGTCGTCTTTTAACTCATATCGCTGTCGTATCTCACGCACTTTCTCGGCGCTGATCTGACTTAAATTGTATTTCTCCGGGTCTACGCCGTTGTAGACCACTCGAATCTTCTCAGCTGGAAATCCTAGACCGATTAGTTCATCTTTCATGGCGTTTGAAACGGTTATAATCATGTCAGCTGTTTGGGCAGCCCGCAGTTCAATGTTGCTCACAACTTCTGAACCGTTGCCCAAAGTGCGTCCTTTTTCGGTTGAATGAACATGGAAAACGAAGGGCAGACCTAGTTCACGCTTTATGGCTATGCCACCCATAGCAGACAGCCAATCGTGGGCGATGACGACATCGAACAGGAAACCTTCGCTACGCACCAGCTCATTAACCATTTTTGAAGCGGTTAGGTAATTATAGACCAGAGTCTTCGAGAAGACATGTATACCCCGGCCCCATTTTCTGACGTCTTCCGCGATGACGTCTGGAAGTGAGTCTGAAACGTCGATGTGCAGAGGGCGATGAATCTCGATGCCGCGCCAGAGTTCCCTTGTAGGTAAGCTTCCAGTGTCGTCGTTCATGGTAAAAACGCTCACATCATGGTCCAGTAGCACAAATTTTCGAGTTATCTCCGCAGCATAAGTGCCCAAACCGCCCACTATTTTTGGTGGGTACTCATAGACCAACACTGCCATTTTCACGTTAGATTCGCTCCGAATAATCCAAGTGGATTCTTTTCTATTACAGCATTGAATGTTATTAAGGTGTATGCAAGTAACTTCTATTCAAAAGTTACGCAAACATGCAAAAGTCTGAAAAGGCTGTAACGCTATTTCTATTAGTTTGATGTTTAGAAAAGGTGTTGAACGATGAGTTTGGTTGAAGCCAAGATGAAAATTCTTGAAGCGTTATGGGCAGAAGGAACACCCATGAAGTCGAAGGATGTAGCCCAAAAAGTAGGATTAGGCGTCGCAGCAGCAACCATGCATCTACTAGGCCTTAAGAAAACTGGGCACGTTTACACGCCTAAACATGGACTCTACGCCGTCACTGAGCAGGGCAAGGAATCCATAGGTCTGCCCAAAATCGACAAGGCACACACCGCAAAAATTTTAAGTCACGTGTCGTCTGACAAGGGTTTCCACTTTTACACAGGCGTTCACCAGTACACGCATATTGTTGCTCATAGTTTGGTGGAGTTTGCCGATAAGCTTCAGAAGATTGATGTCAAGTCGGTGGAGTTTCATGTTTCTCGCAAAGATTTTGAAAATTGGGTTCAGAGTTTAGGCGATGTGGAATTGGCTAGAAGACTCGGCCTTATTCGCAACATACAAGTGCGCGGGGAAAACTTGAGAACAAGAGTATTTGAGGCTGTGAAGCATCGATTAGAAGAACTCAAGCTAATCCATGGCTAAGCAAAAAATACAATAGATAACAAACTAAAATAAGCAAAGTTAAGCTTGGACAAAGTTTGTTAGTCCACAGTGTTCAGATGCAAATCTGAAAAGCAAATTAGTTGGCTTTATGGTTTTCTGCATAGTCGTTGACTTTGTCTTTTAAGGTGTGTTCATAGACTACAACTTTCCAAACAACTTAAGATAGTCTTCAAGATGCCTTGTTATCAAGAAATTTCTCAAGACATGCTCCTTGCCTTTCTTGCCCATCTCTTGCGCCTTTTCTGGGTGTTGAAGCAGATGGAGAGTTTTCTGAGCAGCCTCCTTAACGCTCTTAACCAAAAATCCAGTTTCACCATCTACCACTTGTAGTGGAATGCCTCCAACGTTGCAGCCTATAACAGGCACTTCTTTCCACAATGCTTCAGTGACACTCAGTCCAAAACCTTCGCGTTTAGACATCTGTAGAACCACGTCAGATTCTCTTTGAAAGGCATTTACCTCCGTGTCCTTCACACCAACCAAGTCTGTGAGCAAGTGTATGTCATAGTCATTTCCTGCGTATCGAGCTGTCTTTTCATAATATATCCATCCCTCAGGGTCATCGTAAGCCATGTTGGCAATCAACAGAAGTTGCACAGTTGGCAGCTTTTCTTTCACAATGCGGTAAACATCAATAGCGCCGAATGGGTCTTTCCACGGGTCGAATCTTGCAACCTGTGTAAGAATTGGTTTGTTAGGGTCTACATCATACTTGTCGAGAATAGAGAGAATCGTGCTTTCTGGAAGAGGATTGTTTTTGGCGCTTAATGGATCAATTGAAGGTGGTATTATGTTAATGTCTTTTCCCTTCAGAAGTTCTGGTGCGTACTGAACCATGGTGAAGATTAGAGAGTCATATTGAAGTATGAAATGGCAGATGAAGTCCATTATCTCTGTGTCAGGGTTCGATAAGTCAATGTGGCAACGCCATATCCATTTTCCCTGTTTTGGACGATAAAAATTGATTATGGCAGCAGGTTGGGGGTCGTGTATCACCACGAAGTCATAGTCTAAGCTTAGTTCTTTGGCGTTCAACTCATTAAAGAACGAGTAAGTCTTCTTCATCTCGTCGGTTAATTGAACACGCATCCCTTGCAAACCGTTATGAATGGTTTTGGTAACATGGAAGAATTCGTTTGAGCCCTTCATGACGTTCCAATCGGCTTGTAATCCCACTCTTCGCATCAAGGGGACAAGTCTGTGAAGGATTTCAGCCACTCCTCCACCGTAGGGTGTTGAATTAATGTGACAGACTCTTCGACTCGATGATTTTTCTCCAAGTATTTTAATTTCCTCTATTTTTTTCTCGCCAACGATAGGTCTGTATTCTTCAAGTGATGCATCGCCGACTGAAACAGCACTCATACACATTCCTCGATTGAGACACATACATTTGAGCTTAATTCAAACCAGTTTGATGTGCAAAGGATATTTAATGGATTCATAAATTATTTATTAGGTTTGGTGTTTGCATTGGCAAAAGTGACACTCAAAAATGTGACAAAACGATTCGGCTCAGTAATAGCAGTTAACAAGCTTAGTCTCGAAGCCGTAGACAAAGAGTTCGTCGTTCTCTTAGGGCCGTCTGGCTGTGGTAAGACAACAGCCTTACGCTGCATTGCAGGGCTGGAAGCGCCTGATGAGGGAGAAATCTACATAGGGGATGAATTAGTGAATGATCTTGATCCGAAAGAAAGGAACGTAGCCATGGTTTTTCAGAGCTATGCCCTTTACCCTCACATGACTGTTTTTAAGAATCTGGCGTTTCCGCTTGAAAACGCAAAAGTGCCAAAGGTTGAAATAGAGAGAAAGGTTCGCCAGGTGGCAAAGCTTTTGAGGATTGAGGCGTTGCTGGATAGAAAGCCCAAGCAACTCAGTGGGGGGCAGCGACAGAGAGTAGCGCTTGGAAGAGCCATAATTCGGGAGCCTCAAGTTTTCCTCATGGACGAACCTCTTAGCAACTTAGACGCTAAGCTAAGGGTTTACATGAGAGCAGAGCTCAAGAAACTGCAAAAAGAGATTGGAATCACAACCATTTATGTTACGCATGATCAGGTTGAAGCCATGACAATGGGAGACAAAATTGCCATTTTGAACGAAGGTCTTCTCCAACACGTCGGAACGCCTGATGAGATTTACTTCCACCCGTCAAACATGTTTGTGGCTGGCTTCATAGGTAGTCCTCCAACAAACTTCTTTGGCTGCACCTTAACTGAGAACAATGCTTTAGATTGCAAAGAGTTCGTTTATTCACTGCCAAAAGAGTTAGCTGAAGCAGCAAGAAGTGGCACTTCTGAGGAGTGCGTCTTAGGGGTGAGGCCTCAAGACATTATCGTCTACAAGAAGACTGCCAAAAAAGAAGAAGGGATTGAGGCGCAGCTCGACGTAACAGAGCCCATTGGAGACCAACTAATCCTTGACCTCAAAGTGGGCGAATATCTAGTCAAAGCGGTGGTAAGTCCCGATTTTAAAGCTGAAGTTGGAGATGAGTTTTGGATCACATTCCAGATTGACAAGGTTCATGTTTTTGACAAAAAGACAGGTAAAACACTTGTATAAAAGAGCTTTAGCCTTTGACCGCTCCTGCTACAATCCCTCTGACATAGTATCTCTGAAGTGCCACGTAAATGGCGATTGGTATGATCATTACCATTATCGATGAAGCGGATAGAATAGTCCAATTTGGTTCAAGTCTTCCCAATTGAGCGGGTATGGCTGTTGTCGCTAACCTTGACTCTGGAGTTTGAAGGATTAGGACCACTGCGAAGAAGAAATCATTCCAAACCCAAACGAACTGAAGAGCAGTCAAAGAAGCAAGCGCGGGCAAAGTCAAAGGTAACACTATCTTATAAAATATCTTGAAGTATGAGGCGCCGTCTATCAGCGCTGCCTCTTCAACCTCTACTGGGAGGACGGAAAAGAAATTTCTGAGAAAGAGAATTTGCCACGGAAGGGCAAAGGCTACGTGCACAAGAATCAAGCCTAAGTAATTGTTCCAAAGGCCGATTCTTAACGTTATGAAGAATAGAGGAATAATGACCATCTGTTGCGGAATTGTTTGGAGAAGAACAATCACAAAAAAGAGTAGATCCCTTGTTGGAAATCTGAACCTTGCAAAAGAGTACGCTCCAAGAGCAGCGACGAATATTGGCAAAAACGTTGAAGGTATTGTTACAACGAGAGAATTAAAGAGAGCTCTGCTAAGCGGCGCAGTCGAATGAGTCAAAGACCCTAAATAACCCTCAAGTGTTGGGTTGAAAGCCTCGAAATTCCACCAACCGTTCAGAATCTCTTGTTGAGGCCTTATGGACGCCATGAAGACTCCAAGAAATGGGATTATCCATATTAATGACACAGCCCAAGCTAGTATATGAGTTAAAATTGTGAATTTCTTTATACTCTTCAACCTAGCGAGAAAGTTTGTTAGACTTAGCCTGCTCTTTGCCTCCTCAAGCCAGGCACCAATAGCAAGTTTGAGTTTGCTCACCCTTTCACCATCCTGTTAACTAAGTACGCTGCAAACCCGAACGTTAGAATGGTTAACATGGTCGCTATGGCTGAGGCGATGTGGTAGTCTGCACGGGGGAATGGGTAAACGAAGGCGAAGAGGTACATTAACACTGCCATGACCATGCTGCCTCCAGCTGGACCGCCGCCTTGGATGACCCAGACTATGTCGAAAATCTTGAGTTCCCAAAGAAGTGTCATTGTAACTACGATAATTGTGGCGGGTTTCAGCATGGGGATAGTGATGCGCCAAAAGGTTTGCATACGAGACGCACCATCTATTTTAGCAGCTTCAAAGAGTTCAACTGGGATGCCCTCTAAACCTGCAGAATAGACTATCATGCTGAAGCCCGTCCAGATCCAAACGCTGCCAAGGATTAGTGCGATAAGGATGGTGTCTGGAAAAGCAGTCCATGTTCTTGTTAGATGTCCTAGCCCGATGAATCTGAGGAAAGCGTTCACTATGCCCGCGTCTTCCTCGTATATAAACCGCAACAGGACTCCACCCACTATCATTGGTATAACAACTCCGAGAAATACAGCTGATCTGATTATAGCGCTTCCTTTGATATCCCTAAGGAGCACAGCTAAAAGAAGACCGAAGAATAAGGACAACGGTAGATGTATCAATACCCAAATTCCATTATGAATCAGAGCGCCATATGGTGGGGGTTTTCCCTCAATGAAATTTTGAGGGCTCCAAAAATCCCTATGAGCAAAAACCTGTGCATAATTCTCAATACCAGCAAATTCACCATTTTTATTTATCAAGCTTAGGTAAAGCGTGTTCGCAACAGGAAAGAGAACGAAAATCGTTAACAGGAGAAGAGAAGGCAATAGAAAAAGAAAGGGGGCTATCTTTCTAGTGAGGCCCATTCCTGACCGCTCCCTTGTCTAGAAGGGAGGCGGTGCCCAGTCGTCTTGCAGAGCTTGAAGCATAGCGTCTAAGTTCAAGTTGGGGTTGACCCAGAAACCTTTGAGTTGATCCCAAAAGGTTGTCTGGAATGGAGGACCAATTGCATCGTCGAGGTCTGGCACGACGTTTACGCTTCGCATGAACTGTAGCACTGAAAGATCAATCGCTGTGTAAGCCGAATCTGGAACATCTTGGTTGGGAGCAAGAAAACCGCCCAGACCCACCATGATTTCTTGGGCTTCTGCACCTGCCAAGAATTGCATCAGCCGCTTTGCTTCGTTAGAATGCTTTGAGAGCGTAGGCATAATTGCGTAGTCGACGGCTCCTGTTGCACCATCAGTTTCTGGCATCGGGAAGAAAGCAACATCATTTATGTTGGACTTGAAGGGTTCAAAAGCGGTTATGAAACTGCCTTGGAAGTACATGGCATAGGTTCCATCCCACACCTTTGAAACCTGAAGGTCGAAATCATCTGGAACACTAAAGTAACCAGCCTGCAGTAGGGATCTTAACTCCACAAAGATGTTTTTGACCTCGGTGCTGTTGAATTGTTTGTCGCCAAATATCAAGTCCAGCTGCAGCTGATATCCGCCTTGTCCTATTATCCACGCCTCAGTTGTGTCGGAGAGGGGCCATCCGACACCATTTCCGCTGGCTATTGGAGTTATACCTGTTGCCTTAATAGTTGCCAGAAGGGATTTAAAGCCAGTATATGTTGTGGGAACAGTCCAGCCTTCGCTTGTCCAAGTAGACTTTCTGTACCAGAATCCTGGTTTGCCAGATACTTTGAAGGGAATTGCCCATATATTGTTCCCTGTTTTTACAGCATCGAGGTAGGTGGATGGAAATTTGGTTGTATTAATCAAGTCGTTAACGTTTGTAAGATGATCTTCACCCGCTAAGCTTAGGATCCAAGATGGCCACGGCGCTATTACCACGTCTGCAATGGCAACTCCCGCTCGAAGCTGCGTTGGCACAGTTATCAAAAGTTCCTGTGTAGAATATCCTATATGCCTCACAGAAATTCCTGTGGTATTTGTGAATCTTTCCAGGACTTCTTTGAAGTTGGCTTCTTCGGTGCCGCTCCACAGACTGAAAACTGTCAGTTCTGCTGGTGCTGGTTGGAAGTAGAGAAGATACGCAAAGTATCCAGCGATTGCTGCAAAGAGTATCAACAATATCGTTAGGATGGCTTCAAGCGTTGTCACCGCTGATTTAGAAAGGAATAGTTTTGGCATTTCTTTTTTCCTCTGTGACATAGGTTTTTAAGGAGAACGTATTAAAGTGTTTCCATAAATCGCCGAGTCCGCGAATATTTCAAAGCTGCATCTAAACATCAACCGTCTTCTTTTTGGGTGTACCCGACTTCACTGCAACATCTTCTTGAAATCGTCCCTTCAACTTCTCTAACACTTGCGGTAATGTAGTGTACTCAAGGGCTTCGGCCGGAAGCCTTGCAGGTTCAAACTCACCCATGCGACGTAGCGCAGCAGCGTGTTCCATTGCTTCTCGGCGCGCCATATCGAACGCTGGGTCATCGAACAAGTCGCTTATCATGGGTTTGCCTTCGTCGTCACAAGCGATTCCGCCGTCGCAGACTTGAAATCCTATTGCTACAATCCGTGGCGGTCCGTCGAAAACCGTGCATTGGCTATCTTTCAAGCCGACTGGCATGAGGGGTCCCCAGTGGCTGCCTCGCATCCAGCCTTCAACGAAGTAGCTGTGCATGAAGGGAACAAGTATTTCACCTACAGCGGGCAAGCCATGTTGCGCTCGGATAATTGAGACTGGGTCGTCTTTGCCCACGTATTTGCCCGCTATCAGAGACAGCCTAGTTGTGCTCGTGGTGGCGCAGACCAAATCGTCTCGGGCTCTCCAAACTCGAGAAACCATATAGCGTTGGGTTGTCCCAATTAAGGCTACGAGCTCATACAATTCTTCGGGGCATTTCAAAACCGCTTTCTTGTTGTCTTTTACGTCGAGAACTTCAAATTTGAAGCCGCCTGCCATGTGGGGGTCGATTATAAGCCCAGCTGTGCTGCACGGGTCGGCGAATATACGGTACAATGGAAAGTTGAAGGCGCTGCCCGAAGCCTTATCGACTGCAAAAACCACGATGGGTTCGCTGGCTCTTTCTTCCATTTCAATTTCAGCGCAGCCTGGACCCATGCCTCGAACGTTGCCGCTGAACGCCGTCTTTAAAAGGTCTTGACCAGCGCCGTAGAGTTTGAGTTTTTTGGCTTTTTGGCTGGCTTCTTTGAATGTGTCCCATGCCAGCCTGTGGATTTGAGGGTTTTCTTCTCCTTTTTGGTGAACCATGAGGAGTTCGAGGTCGTCTCCAGCATGAAACACGTAGTAGCTGTTGACTAACCCTTTTTCCTGTGCCTTCTTCAGTTGCTTTTCAGCTATGTTCAATAAAGGTTTAGGCGTCACATGGTGTCCAGTTAAGGAGCCGACATCACACTTGATGACCGAGACTGTCGTCTTCTTGGGCAATATCAGTCACCTAAACTTAGATTTCAAGATGTTCATTTTACGTCTGCGCTTGTTTAAAAGATTTCCTCAATGTTGCGTAATCCTCTGATGGTTAAACACTTTTACCCTGTGAAGTACACTAAAGAATGGGAAACAACATTGGATAAATACTCTATGATTTCCGCAAAAATTCCAGATGAAATCTACAAAGAATTAGCGTTGCGAATTCCTGAAGGTGAGAGAAGCGACTTCATAAGAGACGCCGTAATAGAAAAATTGCAGAGGGTTCCAAGACCCGACAGACTTCTCGAGTTAGAAAGGAGAATTAAAAGTGTGGAAATCAGCCTTGCTGAGATAAAGCGATATCTAACCGAACTGGAGGTCCTCACGTTTGAGAAGGGTAAGGTTAATCCTCACTCTTTCTGTATAGACGAAACCGACCACAAAATAATCGATTATCTACTTCATTACAAGGGAGCAACCACCACTGAACTAGCAGACTACCTGAAAACCAACCGTTGGCACATCCTTAACCGACTGAGAAAAATTCAGAAGCGCTCAAAGACTCAACTGGGCAAATCAGTCATAGAATACTATGCTGGAGAGCGTTCGGGCAAAAAGAAAGCTTGGTGGCTGATCCCAGAAATCACTGAAACATGAATGGCTGACAAGATTGGAACAACCGCTTTTAGTAATTGAAACCCCAAACCTAAGCGGACTCGACTCTCTAATCACGGAAATGAGAAAAATAGGAGCCATTGTTCAAACAAGCACGTTGGTCGGCGCCTGAACGCAATTACTCATCTTTCTCGCTTTTCTCGATTGAAACCTCGCTCAACCTTTAATAATCCACAGTTCCAACTGAGTTTGAAGAAAAACTTGAACAAGAGGGCCCGTTGCCCAGCCCGGATTAAGGCGCCGAACAGAAGTGGAACACCGCTATGTGCGTAAGCCTCCGGACAAAATCAAGGAAGAGAGCCGGAGAACCGGGGTTCAAATCCCCGCGGGCCCGCCAATCTTTTAACATCGCGTTTCTAGTCTTTTCTTCGCTGTCTTTTTTCGTGCTCTTCCTTTTGCCCCTGCCATTCGGCATGTTTTTCTAGTAGGGTCTCGAGTTGTTTGTCGAGGAAATCAGTCACTCCGAGGAAGGGTAGATTCATTTCTTTTATTGCAGACTCGCCTTTTTCGTATTTTTCTTTTTGCACTTCTACGTACTCGTATGTGTTGTTCAAGAATCTGAGTCTCCATCGGGCTGCGTCTCTTATGAACTCTTCTCTAGTAGTGTAGCCCAAGTGTTTGTTTTTTTCGATGAAGTTCTTAATCTGGGCGAGGAGTTCGGGTGGCAGTATTACGGATTGCTGTAAAAGGGCTTCCACGGCGTCTGTATAGGTTTGCATCCTGCTGGTCTGAGCAGTTAATTCGCCGAGAAGAGCTGTGAGTTTTTGATGCACATCCTCAGTGATTCTTAGTGTTTTCATTTTTCAAACCGGCTCCATGTGTGTTGGATGCTGTGCGATTAGTGTAACTTGTTCAATAAGCCTAATAAATGTTTTCAGTATATTAAATATACCAGATATACAGAGGCAACAGAAAAATGAAACAACACATCGGCTTAACAATCGACTGCAGACTTCTTGAAGAAATAGAAAGCCTTCGCGGCAGGGAAAAACGCAGCACTTTCATTGAGCACTTAGTTAAGCTAGGTCTCAAAGCCTACAAGGAGCGAGATGGAGGCAACATTAAAATTGCCTAAGACTTCTCTGAATTTCTTAAAGACATGTGGAACCTGCGCCCACAGAAGAAGCCCCGTCTGCCTAAGCCTAAAACTTTTACAAGCCTGCAACCAAATCAATCAAAACCCTGAAAACTTCAATCCAACTGCACTCGCAACGCTAATCAAGGAAACAGAAGCGCTTCGTCGTCGAAAATACAAGTGCGCCAAAGAACCCAACGCATGGACCCATCTAATGGACACCGCATGCGCCTATTGGCAACCAACTGAAAACACACCATACTCTGTTGATAGAGACTCTCAGTGAATGAAAAAAGGAATTTTTGTGTCGTTTTTTGGATGGAGTTATTCGATACTCCATTTCTTCGTTATCTTCACCAGAATGAAGATGACTAAGGCTACGATTATGAACGTTATTAGTGAACCTGTAAAGTGACCTACACGAAAGGGTCCTAACTCTATGGTTTCCCAAGCAACTCCTGGGATGGCAAACTGCACGATTGGCATTATCAAGTCATCCACTAACGCTTTGACTAAGGCACCGAGATACAAACCGAGGATGAAAGCAACAGCTAAACCCATAACCTTGTATTTTGACAGGAAGTCCAAAAACTCCGCCCACATTCCCCTGGGTTTCGGAGCAGGCGGTGCAGGCTTTGTTTCCAAAAGTTCCCTTATGCGTCTCAACTCTTCTAACATCTTGTCTTCTTTAGACATGCCTCATCACAGCACTATAATTTGTGGTATTTAATTTTTAGAACTTGTGCAGTTTCAGATATCAGTGGTCTTTTCATGTTAACATTGAAAAAAGATAAAGTAGCAAACTATTGTTCTAGCCTCTAGCAACAGTGTTTGTAACGATTTTTCTAGCGGTTTGGAGGAAATTTTTCATTTGCATTTTTGAGAACGGCTTCAAGCTTTGATATTTTGGATCTAATGTTTCCGCGTCTGACTTGAAGTTTTGAAGCACATATTTTTTGCAGCCCTTTATTGCTTGGCATATTTTTTCGATGTCTTCCATTTGATGAAGTTTTGGAACCATGGTGGTTCTCAGCTCATATTCGACTTCGCCATCAAGCAGTATCTGAATAGTTTCCTTGATTTTTTCAAGGAATGAGGATGCGTCGACCCCGCACACCTGCGAATATTTTTTTTCTGTTAAAGGAGCTTTCACATCCAGTGCCACATAGTCGACAAGCTGTTTTCTGATTAATCCATTTATCATTGCTGGGTTGGTTCCGTTCGTGTCCACCTTAACTTGGAAGCCTAGCTTCTTTATTCTCTCGCAGAGGAAGGGCAAGTCTGTTTGATTTGTGGGTTCGCCTCCTGTAATAACGAGCCCGTCAATCCATTTTCGATTTGCTTCAAGGTAATTTTCAACGTGTTCAAGCGAGATTATTGGCATTTTTTCAGGGTGCAGAACCAAATTTTTGTTGTAGCAGAAGGGGCAGCGCATGTTGCAACCTGGCAAAAAAATAACTGAAGATACTTTGCTATCCCAGTCAGAGAGGCTGACAGCCACAAAGCCCTTTATTTCCATTTAGATTGGCGCCAAGTGAATTGTCTTGCTGCAACCCTTATTTGTTGTTTGCTAAAACCAAGTCTTGAAACGCGCTAGAAAGCCGCGAAAAACCCTCGTATACAGTCTTTAACAGATTGAATAAACGTGTGTTTTATTTCTTTTGTCGGTTCCAATTTTTCTAATCGTTCAACACGAAAATAGATGGGTGGATGCGGGTCCCAAGTGATCCAGTCTTGGATTCTAGAGGAGGAAGAACGTTCAAACTGCAGTCGTCGGAAGCCGATTTTTCTCAGCGCTCCCGCTAAAACCTTTGGATTGCCTAGCTTGATGGCTGACTCAAGGTCTGCTCTTGCTTCAAAAAATTTGGCTACAAAGTAAATGGCGCCTAAAATGAACATGATGTAGAGCAAACCGAAAAATTGGATGTAGGGCCACAACACAAACACTCTGAGAAGGTATTCTCCAGTAACGAGTCCAAAGAGGACGAATGGGTCTCGTGCGTTGAGGTGGCTGAGTTCATGTGCCAGAACTGCTCGAACCTCTTCTTCATCCAGCTGAACGAGCAAGCCCGTAGTGATGAGCACGACTCCGTGTTTTGGGCTCGGTCCGGCGGCTGCGGCGTTAGGAATCATCGTGTTTGAAAGAGCAATTCTTGGAACAGGCAACTCATATTTTTCGGTTGTCTTTTCAACCAAATCGTAAAGGTTGACAGTCTTTGTTCTCAAGCTCTCAGGCGAGCATTCAAACCCATGCTTGAGCATTACTTCACGGGCAGTCTCGCAGTCAACTTGTTTGCCTATGGCAATTGTGTTGTCGTAGATTTCCTTCTTCATCTGCAACAGTTTCTCTCGATTGTATTTCTTTGCAAACGTTGCTCGCTCTTGAGCTGGCACGTGATACTGCAGTATATACACAGTAGGATTCTGTTTTGTAATAGACCAGTCGCTCATGCTGCCAACTATTCTGTCAGCGAAGAGCACGGTTAGAAACTGACCTACAACAATTACGATTGCAGCTAAAATTCCTATGAAAAAGAACAAAGAGATTCCAATAGCAAACAACAACACGTAAAGGAAGAGTATGTTGCCGAAAAATATTCTCTCAGCTATCCTTGAGCGTCTAAACGGTGACTTCTCGGGCACAACTTCTCTCCCTTGAATCCAAGCAAGATATAGAGTTGAACGCCGAACATATTCTTCGAAAAATTGAACCACAATGAAAAGGTCTTCTTTGAGTCGATCGAAAACCAACTGAGGCACACTTTCATGGCTTGGCATCATGGTTACTTGAATCGGCTTTCCCGTTTTCATTCTGACCTCTATTTGCCATTTTCCTTCAGTGTCGAGAAAAGTGAAGCCAAGAACGTAATCGCCGTCTCCACTTGTTTGTTTAACGTTTGCAAACCGCTGAGGTGAAGGTTGAAGATAGTTATGGTAGATGAACTTGAGCAATTCCTCATAGTAAGCTGACGTTACTTCAGTCTCGATAGTGAAAGAAACGACGATAGGTTCCCGCATTGCTTGTACCTCAAGCGAAAAGTAGAGAGTTAAGCCTTCCTCTTAAAATTGTGTATGGCGCCACAAACAGCGGCAAAGAGAGGGTCGTAAGGCGGAGGAAAGAAGTAGCGCAGTTCAAAAGAATCTTTATCCTTAACCAGAAAACCCGGTGGAGAATCTTCAACTCGCTCCACATTTCCCAACGGTATAGTAAATGTTCCCAGAGGATGAACGTAGATCATCCGCTTGTTTGTTAAGAAGAAGTCACCCTTGTCCGAGGTTTTTTCCATTCTTGATTTTTGCTCATCAAGGCTAACAGGGGAAGAGATGTAATGAACAACTTCGCTTGGCTTCAAAGAAAAAGGCAATTTCTCTGAAGGGTATGTAGGCAGTAAGCCTCGGCAAAATTTTGCGCTCATTTCCATAAATTTAGACAAGGCGTGAGATTCACCGCCTTCAGCGATTTGTTGCCACTCCAGCATGGATAAGGCTGCGTCTAAGTAGCATCCTCTAAAGATGCGGTCTTTACAGTTGTGTGCAGGGATAAGTTTGTGGGGTTCGCAGAAAACCAGTTGATAACTATCTCTGCCTCTAGCAGCAAACTCAGCTGAGCATTTTGGACAAGGGTTGATTCTAGGCTTTGAAAACGGAAAGCGTCTAGGCTTCGTCATAGTTATTTTTGCTTGACGGCATAATGGACATTTTTCGAACAAAACTGTTTCATAAGAGCGCATGTGATTGCCTGCATGAAATCTTATGGTTGGTCTCATAAAAACCTTCACTCAAAGATTTCCGAGGAGCAAGACAAGGCAGGAAGTCTCGGGATCATGAGTTTGAATCCTCCAAGTGAATAGAGGTATCGCACAAGGGTGATGCGCTTCAAAAACCAAGCCACGAAACCTGTGACTTTAAACTTCCACACCCAGCCGACAGCGTTTCTGCCACCAAGCGAAACGAATTGACCAACAACTTTTGGAACATATCTGACCCTTTTAGCGCCTTTTATTTCCGCATATATGTTCAACGCTGCAAGCTCCGCCTGTTGAAGAGCCAGTTGAGCCGTAGGCGCCAAGGGTCTATTTGTAGACGGGTCTAGAATCAAGGCGTTGTCGCCGATCACATAAACTTCTGGGTGGTCGACTGACTCTAAATAGGGGTTAACCACAACTCGGCTGCGTGGGCCGTATTTTAGCCCTGCCTCAGCAACCAAGTCGCATGTCCTCACCCCACCAGTCCAAATCAGCGTGCGGGTTCGAACGTTTTCTCCTGTCCTCAACTTTACCAAGTTTTTTTCCATTGAAACGCAGGGCGTTTTGAGCATAAGTCTTATTCCCTTGCGTTTCATGACTTGCTGCGCTCGGTTTGCGAGTTCCACGTCGAAACCAGCGAGAATCGTATCTTCTGCCTCTATGACAACGAGTTGGGTCTCGTTTAGAGCTATTCCGAATTGTTTACACAATTTTGATAGGTAGTCTGTGAGTTCTGTGGCAAGTTCGACGCCGGTAAACCCTCCACCGCCAACAACAATAGTTAACATAGCCTGCCTTTCGGCTTCATCTTTTTCGTTTTTGGCTTGTGCGAACATGTTATGTATGTGTGCTTTGATGTGTTTGGCGTCGTCGATAGAAGACAACGTGAAGGCTTGTTTGCTCAGTCCGGGGATGCCGAAAAATTCGGTTTCACTTCCTAAGGCTATGACCAGTTTGTCGTAACTAATTTTTCCTCGGGTAGTTGACACGACATGCTGATTGAAATCAATGTTTGTTACTTCGGCTTGGATAAACTCGATTTTTTTGTTTTTGATCAGTTTGAGAATCGGAATCGCTGCGACCTTAGCACTGATTTTTCCAGCTGCTACTTCGTGGAGTTCTGTCTTTAATTGGTGAAAGTCGTAGCGGTCGATGAGTAGGATTCGCCAGTCAGCGTTTTGCTGGAGCAGTTGTTCTAGTTTTAGGGCTGTGCGTAGCCCGCCGTATCCAGCGCCTAATATGACTATGTGTTTTTTGTTAACCATCAGTGTCATAAGGGGTCTTTGATCTCCGTTTTTCATTGGTTAAGGGTTTAGTCGTTCTGTTTTGCTTAGGTGTTAAGGGTTTGGTTTTCATAAACCTTTTATAGGAAGATAGTTTGGTGAATATTAAGATTGATTTGCATTGGCGGTGCAGTGATGGAACCTAGCAAGAAGCCCTTGAACGTGTTGACGAAGCGACTCAACACCTACGTGATTATTACTTTGAAGAACGGAGTGGAATATCATGGTACGATGGTGCGTTGTGACGGTTACATGAACATGTTGTTAGACGGCGCCTCTGAGCATGTCAACAACACTTTGATTGCAAATTATGGTAACATTCTGGTCCGTGGAAACAACATACTCTTTATAGCCATTGATGTACCCCACAAATAACGAATCGAGATGATTTAAACCGAGAGCTCTTTGGGTGACAAGAGAGAATTTTTCAGACTCGAATCAAAACAAAAATCTAGTTTAACACTTGATTTCAGACTCTCTAATGAAGGGGCTTAGTGCCGACTCTCTTAACTGTGCTCGAAAACAAAAGAAGATAGAATTGTTTAGTAGAGGCTTGGTGGTAGTGGTCTTTGTGGGGCGTTGGCTGCGGCTCTTGCTTCTTCGATGATGGGTAGTACGGATCTGAGTTCTCTGAAGTATTTTAGTACGGTTGTGCCTCGTTCTGTTATGGCGTAGACTATGCGTTTTTTGCCTACGGTTTTTTCTTCGACGAGGTTGTTTGTTATTAAAAAGTCGAGGTATTCCTTTAAGACGCTGCAGTTAACGTTTGCTTTATACATGATGTGTGTGAGTTTTAGTGGTCCGTGTCGTGCTAAAACTTTCAGAATGTCGATGTACATTTCGAGTTTGGATCTTCGCACGGTTTGATTCCACCTTTTATTTTGTTTTTGGGTTTTCATATAAATGATTTATGGATTCGGAATACGTTTTGTGCGGGTGTACCGCTTTGTTTTTGCCTCTATTTTGAGGAATACGCTTATTCTGTTGAGGAATGCTGTGACGATGTCGTCTGCGAGGACGGATTGTAGGTCTTGGCTGAGTTTTTTCATTTCGTTTTGGAAGAGTTTCCTCATTTTTGTTTGTAGTTGTTTTCTTTGTGTTGGTGTTATGGTTACAGCTTGCATGTGAGGCTGTGACTCCTAACAATGCTTGTGTGACTGCTTTACTGGTTTGTATTTAACTAATTTATGAATCTGGGATACACATTCACGTAGATAGCCTAGCTTAGTATGAGGCTGAGAAAAATTTTTTGAGGTTAGGCTGAGTCTGTTTTGTTTGTGTTTTGGGTTTGGTTTTTGATTCTGTTTGTGTTGTGAGTTGTGTTTGAGCGTGGTTTGGCGCACTTTCTATGTTGTTTGGCGTGAGGTTGCAACATGGTTAGTGTGAAGTCTGGAATGTTGCTAAAAGTGACGTTTTGAATGTTGCTGAAATGCGATGTTTACGGTTGTCTGCTTTCATTGCAGGGCTGTGAAAAATTTGTGTGCTTGTTAGTGTTGACGCGTCCTTAGTATCACTAATATCCTATGTTAACTGGGGTATGGTGGCTGGCGAAGATAATTTCAAAAGAAGAAGGAAACAAACCCCTTTTGCCTTCTTCTACCAGAATGTTCAGCTAAGACAGAGGGTTGCCGTTCTGTACGTGTTTTGACTGTTTGTTTTTGGTTGGTGGTGTTTCAGACTCGGATTGGTTTTGTTAACTTTCTTCACTTTGTTGTTAAAGTGACTTTCAACGTTGCCAAGTAACCTTCACATTATGCCAAAGCATGTTGCTCAGGGCTTGTTCTATGAAGATGCGATGGACAGTTCGTTTTTGAGATCTTTTCTGAGTATAGTCTGCATAAGTATTTCAGGTACCCACTTGTAAAGAAAATCGTACTGCAAAAGATCGACTGTGTTTTTCATGTCTTTATTTTCGCGAATTTCGAACCAGTCCTTGGCTCTGTACCTCGATATTGAACTTATAGTGAATAGTAATGCATAACCTGTCAGAATGTAATTCGATGGTGAAACTGATCCTATGATTTTGCCAAGTCTTTCATACATATTCACCAGCAGATGAAGATTAACAGTTGGTGTCTCGGAATATTTCATCTTTTCAATTCTATTTGAGATAATTCCTCCCAATGTGTTCCTTTGATAACCGATTCCATCGTCAGCATCTGGAGAGAATAGACTAGATTGATTAATGAAATAGAAAGCATCGACAGCTCTGGGGAAAACTCCGTTCTTCTCAAGTTGCACAACATATTCACTAACGGACGATCCAGCAACAGGTTGTTTCGAGGTTATTCCATGACTTCGATTTTCACTGTACTTAAGCCAGCTCCGTGAGAAAAAGTCAAAGAGATAAACAACGCTATAATGCAACATTATGGGCTTAATGTCCTCAGCCACTTGTCTATATCCATCCAAGAACTCTGCGAATCGGGAAATATCAAAAGAAAGTTTTTCTGATTGTGAGGTCATGAACTGCGAATCTACCAGATCCTTCTCTTTTATTGGCACCACGTTTGAGGCGCCAACAATCTTGGGATAAGTAGACCATTTCCTTTTTTTCTCCGAATCGCCCTCTTTAAAAGTCACCCTGTGAAGGCTGAGTAGATACTCCTTAACATTATTCGGAGATCTCAAGTACAAGAGCGATCTTACACAATAGTCTACACCTATGCGTCCGCTAAAGATGTCTCGTAATGTGGAGAACCCCAATTCTTATCCACCAGAATATACTTGTTTAACCGAGTTAATAGTTTTCAGCACACATATTAGACTCACTCAATGCGCATTATTATTTGCGTGATTGCAAGAGTACTCAAGCTAATAAGAGCAGAGATTATCTTCTCATCGCCTGAAATTTTTGAATATTGTTTTAATGACAAGAATATTCTCTGCAAAAAGCTGGCTTGCATGTTTCATTTCAAACCATGGAAAAACCCTTGCTTATCTGCCTACCTTGATTCGAACCGTTTACACAACTAGATAGTCAGTTCGTGTTCTTTTGACTGTCGTAACCTCAGTATTCGTAGAATCCTTTTCTTGTTTTTATTCCCAGCTGTCCATTCTTGACTTTCTCAGCTAGGATTGGGGAAGGCCTGAATTTTTCTCCAAACGCTTCATAAAGATGCTCCAGCACAGCCAACGCCACGATAGTCACCTCAAGGGACAGAAGGCAATCACTGCCACATCTTAAGCTTCAGCCGAAAGTTTTTTAACTTTTGTTTCCATATGGAAACTTTAGTTTACAGTGATTCAAAATGCAGTTTCATGATATTGTTGAGATGCTGTTGGGTTCCAAAGTGAAAGTTAAGGTTCTTAGGACGCTTTGGAGATATCGAGAGAAAGAATTTACCATAAGGGAACTTGCCAAATTTTTGGGGATATCGCATACAGGTATTAAGAAGGTTGTCGATGAACTCGAAAAAACTAACGTCTTAAGAGTAAGAACAATTGGCAGGTCCTACGCTTTCAGATTGAACATGAACAGTTATGCAGCAGGTATTGTAGAAAAAACGTTTGAAATGGAACGGGAAGCCCTTTCAGAGCTTAGAGATGCTATAAGGAAAAAGCTGGAGTCTCGTTTGATTGTGTCTGCTGCGCTATACGGAAGCGTGGTGGCAGGAGAAGAGACGCCGCGAAGCGACATCGACCTCCTCATAGTAACTAACCATCGAGACAAGGTTGAAGAAATCGTTGCTGAGCTTCAAGACGATGTTTCTGCAAGATTTGGAAATTCAATTTCAGTATACTACGTCAGTGAAGAAGAGATGCGAAAGAAACGGAGAGAACCGCCGATCAAACAGACTCTTCAGAGTCACATGTTGATTTGTGGTAAACCTCTGAAGTGAGAATCATGTCGGCGAGAGTTAGACACATCGACAAGTCTCTTTTTAAGAACTACCTAAGAAAATCCGAGGAATGCTTAGAGACAGCATCTGAATGCGTGAAAAGAGGTCGTTGGAACGCCGCGGTCATAAACGCTGTTCATTGTGGAATAAGCGCTTGCGATGCGTTGACTGTTTTCATGTTGGGCGTTAGACATGCAGGAGAAAGGCATGAAGATGCAATAAGCCTTTTTCAAACCGTTGGTTTACCAAAAGACATTCTGACGGCTAAAAGCAGACAGTTGAGCAGACTACTCGGAATAAAGAACACGGCTGAATATGAAGAGAGGCTGATGAGTGAGAATGACGCAAGAGAAGCCATACGGGATGCTGAACGATTCTTCGGCTGGGTCAAAGAATACTTGAGCAAGTAATTACCTTATGCATTCATCAAGGCTTAGTATTCGTAGAATCCTTTTCTTGTTTTCATTCCCAACTGTCCATTCTTAACTTTCTCAACTAGGATTGGAGAAGGCTTGAATTTTTCTCCAAACGCTTCGTACAGATGCTCCAATACAGCTAGGGCTACATCTAATCCGACGAAGTCAGCCAGTCTGAAAGGACCAACGGGAAAATTCATGCCCAAAGTCACAGCTTTATCCACGTCTTCCATCGTAGTCTTCTTCTCCTCGAACACCAACTGCACCGCCTCATTCAACATCGGCAAAACCAAACGATTAACGATGAAACCAGCCGAATCCTTCACCGTCACAGTCTCCTTACCCAACCCCCTAACAAAAGCGTCAGCCGTCTGCCTCGTCTCCTCGCTGGTTTGCTCTCCCATCACAACCTCAACAAGCTTCATAGCGTAGGGTGGGTTAAAAAAATGCAAGCCAATAACCTTATCTGGGCGATTTGTTGCCTTCGCCATCTCGCTTATGCTCAAGGCTGAAGTGTTCGAAGCCAAAACAGCGTGAGGCGGACAAGCAGCGTCAAGTTTCTGAAAAACATCTTTCTTAACCTTCATGTCCTCATAAACTGCTTCTATAACGATGTCGGCGTCCTTCCCCGCCTCACCAATATCGGTCGCGCCCTTAACTCGGCTCAGTATCACCTCAGCGTCTTTCGGCGAAAGCTTTCCTCTGCCCACACCGTCAACTATCATCTGTCGGATTCGGCTCAAACCCTTCTTAAGAAGCTCATCGTTCACCTCCATCACGCTAACAGTGTAGCCTCTAGCAGCACAGACGTAGGCTATCCCACTGCCCATAGCACCAGCCCCAACAACAGCCACCTTCTTAATCTCCAAATCCACATCACACCTCGAGCATGACAGTAGTAATCAACCTACCCAAAGCGAAACCCTCGTGCCCCGCACCCATCAACACCAGCTCCCAAGCCTTCATAGCATCGCCTATGCGTTTCCGCCCAGTGAAAACCTCCGAAACAGTCTTCGAAGAACCCCTAAAAGTAAGGTCGGGCGCAGGATAAACGCCGTCTTTAACTCCCATCCTTCCCTCAGAGACCACCAGAAAAAATTTTTCAGTATCGGTTTCAAACTGGATAACTTTTCCATGGTAATGTCCTTGCCACTCCTTCATGATTCTCGTCCCATCGCTGCTCCTGTTCGCCTTCATGGCAACCGCTTCAAAAAACTTCTTGGCTACGCCTACGCTCACTGAGCTTCCACTCCCTCAACCCACGCCTTCACAGCCTCTAACGCAGCATTCTCCACATTAACGATTGAGATGCTACCGAATTTCTTCTTAACCGCCTGCAAAAACCGACTATAGAAATCCTGCTCCATTAATAGGTAGACTCTGCCTTTCCTGTTGTCTACAAGCGCCTGCGAAACATACTTCGTAAACTTGAACGATTCATGTTCAATGTCGTCGAGTTTGAGGTCTGGAAAACCCAGCCACTCACCAGACGGCTGCCTCCGATACTTCGGCGCTGCCGCAGTCATCTATCACTTCACCTCCACCATCTTAGCCACGTCTTCACCACGAACCTTCACCAAACCCGTCAAGAAAGGCCACTGAACAATATAGTACAAGCCGTTGCCTTCACGCCACCTACCAGTATAAACTCGACCCCCAGTGACAGTAGCGAACTGTGACAGTATGATTTCACATGCACGTTCAACAGGTAGGTTGCAGTCTTTGGCTATCTCCATCATTTTTTCCTTAACTTCAGCCGACAACTCCACGTTCATTTCTTTTCCTCCTCCTTCCGAAAGGCTAAGCGTTGGTACGGGTTGCCCCAACGTTCACTGTACATGACGCCTTCCATGGGAAAACGAGAAGGACCCAACATTCGCTTTTCCTTCGGCACACCTATGCAGAGCACGCCGATAGGCTCCCACGTTCTAGGCACACCTAACTTGTCACATAACAATTCTTTATGCCGATAGTCTGAAATAGCCAGTGCCATCCAGCCAGCGCCATAACCCAGTGAATGCGCCACCAACCACATCTGAAGCATACCCATACCGACGACCACCGACCCGAACAAATGCATAGCGTAAGGCAAGTGCGCATCGTGGAAGAACTCCGAGCCGAACCCAATGATAACAGTGTCAGAATACTTCGGGTAAATGAAGAGGCTGCCATCCCGTATGTTCTCGAACTCAGTTGGCCTAGCATGGTCAGGGAGATACCAGAGTCTGCCCGCCGTCAACTCGTAGGGTTGGACACCGAAAACTTCACGCGCTGTTTCCATCGAAACCTCAGCGATCAAATCCTTCATCTCTTGGTCATCTCGAATAACAACGTAACGCCACATCTGCAAGTTCTCGGGAGAAGGCGCATAGCGAGCGGCGTCCAAAATCATCTCAATGTGCTCTTCAGGGATGCGTTGACCCGTGAACTCTCTTGTACTCCGCCTAGTCTTGATAGCGTCTATCAGGTCCATAACAACTTCACTCCAAACTACTTTTCCTTATCCACCACTGCCCTTATAGAATTAATCATGCAGAAAAAGTACTAACTTAACGTGGCATGAGAATGAACTGTAGAAGCAGCCACACAAAGTCGCCCAAAAAAAGCGCAATTATCAAGCCCACCGTGATGAATATCAACAGTGGCAGACCCGGTGTGACCCAAACTCCGTCCTGAATCTTGCCTTCACGCGCAGCTGAGAGTACTCTTGCCATGATTGTTTCTTGAGTTTCATCCTTCGGAAAAACAAGCAGCCGTCTCTCATCTTCTCCTGTCTCTTTTGTTGCGATGTCTTCAAGGGGATAGAAATGCGTCTTCTTCTCCAATGCTGCAAGTTCAATTTTGTAGCCTGTCATTAACACCATTATTTTTCGCCAAACCGCCTCGTTTTCAAACCCCGCAAAGAGCTTCGACCCAGTGCTAAGCTTCCAGATAAAATTGCGTAATAGCGCATAGACAACTGAAAGCGCAGCCAACACAACTGCATTGCTGAAAACCGTGATTGAAAAGATCGGCGATGCAAGGTTCGTCCACCAAGGCTCAATTACACTTGGAAGCGTTGGCAAGGCTAAGGCGAGACACATAAGGGCTTTTGCATCAGCCCCTCCGAAAGCGCCAGCGTAGAAAAGCAGGATGGAAAAGGCTGAAACTATGGCGACGGAAAAGCCGTAGAACGCAAGAGAGTCCAATGGTTCAGTGAGTCCAAAAGAGACGGGGAGGTCTAAGCCGAAAAGTAGCGACTCAGCCAAGGTTAAGATGAATGCCATTGGAGCAAAGAGTATCCAGACACTGTTGCTGACCTCGCGAGTCTTGAAGTCGCTATAAGAAGCGTATACAAGAAAAACCATTGAAGTAATGATTCTGCTCCAAGACAAGATTTGCTGCATAGACCCTTTTCCACACTATTCACTTACATACAGTCATTAAAAGTAAACAGGTAATTAAAATTGGACTTTGATGTGGGGAATCGCCAATGTCTAAGCTGCTGGCGCTTGCCAAGTGAAGTCCTTTGCTGTTCCAGTTTCAGGCACGACTTTAAAGTAGTACCTTGTGCCGTTGGTCCACATGGTTGCAAGGGCGTTAGGCCAATCGAGTATTACTGAAGCCTTCTGGTCGACTGGAAGTAGTTTACCCGTGCCCAAATCTGTGCTCGATGTTACCTCTAGTGTGTTTGACGAGGAAGTGCCTACATAGAGACGGACAATTTTGGCATCGCTTGTTCCAATGTTTATGATGACAATGGTTGTTTCTTGAGCTGTGTAGTTCCAGCTTACGTTTTCAATGTCTAATAAGGTTCCCGCAACGCCTGTTTGTGTTACTGTGAAAGTCATGACCCAAGCGTACGTCACTATGACTGCGGCAACAGCGATTACTATCAGCAGAAGAGTTGCTAGAATCGGCGAAATTCCTTTCTTAGACCTTAATATATTTCTCAAGAGCGAACACACCTCTACTGCCAAAACATTCCTTCTGAACGATATTTAACAAGTGTGAAGTGCCAATCTGAATTGAAAATAACTGCTGCATTGAGAAGTTTGTTTCTTATCGGCGTCTTTCTTTTTGTCTTTTAAGTTTGCATCGTTCACAGAGGGAGGAAACAACATGTTCGAAGTAGCCAAGTGTTCGCACGACGTCTGTTAAAGAAACTAGTCCTATGAGATGTCCATCTTCGATGACTGGCAGTTTTTTGATTCGTCTCTCATTCATAAGCCTAACAGCTTCTCTAATGTCTTTTTGAGGGGTTGAAATGATTAGCGGTTTAGACATAACGTGGCTTACACGAACTCTTCTTGGGTCTCTAAGTTGAAGCAGAACTCTTTTGAGCATGTCTCTTTCTGTTAAGATGCCTATGGGCTTGTCATCGTCGACTACTATTAAGCAGCCGATGTCGTATTTGTTCATGAGTTCTGCAGCCTTTCTGACAGTGGCCCATGCCTCAACTGTCACGAGGTTTGTAACCATTACGTCTTTGATTTGAAGCGACATGGTTCTCAATCCTTGTCTTTTCGAAGTCTTTAACACTAGCAACGAGTGCTGCGGACTTCTACTTCATGATGTTACTGGCGTGTTGACAATCAGAAACAAGATGGATATAGACTTGATGAACTCGACATCAACACACAAGATACAGAGCCCAGATTCGATTTTCTATGATACCCTTAACAATGAATGGGAAAGATTTAGGCGAACATCCAGTTTAATTTTCGGGCTTCTGCTTTTCTTTTTTGGGTTTGGTTTCTTCAACCACTGCAAAAACAAACGGAGCTGTTGGCGTTCTGACCTCAAGTGTGATATTAAATAATTTTTCTAGGAAGCCGCACAAAACCTCGGCGTTGCTTATGAAGGGCGCCTTAACAATGAAGTACTTGTCTCTGGGGTAGAAGTCGCCGAAGCCTTGGACCCTTAATCGTTTTAAGACTTCATCCCATTTCTCAGGGTTTGTGGTTTCGAGGCTGAGGGTTGCCTCCATGGAAATTCTTGCCGCCTCGCCCATCTTGTGTCCTGCCTCACGCCACTTGTTCTGAGGGATATATTGAAGGAGCGTGTTGATGAATTCAACGTTGACAAAGGCTACTCGGCTCACGCCTACATAGTATTCGCCCGGGTACCGCCAATCGTATATGCTCATGCTGCGGTAGATGTCCAGCATCTTGGAGATAAGCGGCTTGATGCCTGGTTCTCTTCCTTCTTTAATCAGAGTGTCGATGTACTTGCGTTCCTCGTCGTCTAATATGATTGTGGTTCTCTTCACCGATTCTTTAGATTCCTTGTCTGCTGCCAATTTTCCAGCGCCCCAATCTACATAACCCATATACTTTTGGGCATACCTTATATGTCTTATGGCTTTAACAAACACTTATTAGCTGAGGCAAGAAAAAATATCTCTGCCGATGATGAGACCGACATCGCTGAAAACAGATGACGCTCATTTTCCCTGGGGTATCGGAGGCACAATCACTCAAACGTCATAAAATTCTGCGCTTTTCAAGCTCCGCCTTAAGAAGCAGAAAGTCGCTTTCCAACTCATCCCTATATCTTGGATTGTGCAGAACAGCTGCTGGATGATACATTGGAACCACAGCTACATTGAAGTCTAGAAATTTCACAGGGTAAACCTTTCCGCGAAACCTTGTGATGCTTTCAACTTTTTCAAAGCTCGCCTTCGAAAGAATGTAGGCGGTTGAGTGCCTTCCCAGAGTCGCAAGAATTTTGGGCTTAATCAAACTGATTTGGCGGTTGAGGTATAGAGAAGTGCACGTAGTTATTTCCATTGGTTGTGGGTCACGGTTCTCTGGCGGTCTGCACTTAACCACGTTTGTTATGAACACGTTTTCTCGTGGAAGCCCAATCTTCTCCAACAACGAGTCTAAAACCTTGCCCGCAGTACCCACGAAAGGTAAACCCTTTACGTCTTCCCAATAGCCAGGCGCTTCGCCCACAAACATCACTGACGCATCAATGTTGCCTTCGCCGGGAACAGCGTTTCGGCGACCCTGCGAAAGTGGACACTTGACACAGACTCTTACCTCGTTTGCTATTTTCTTCATCAACTCAGCTTTAGGCAAGGAAACAACCTTCATTATCCTAAATTGTGCATGCGGATTTAACAATAATGTAAACCGCACAGAGAGCGTAGTCGTCACAACGTTGATGACAAAACCATAGTCAAAAAATGCTATATGCAATTCAAAAGTGAGTTATTTCCGGTGACGCTTATGAGGAAAAGCGATGTGCTCTCAATTGTTGCTGACCCGACAAGAAACAAGATTGTTAGACGCTTAGAGGAAGCGGGAAAAGCTGCTTATTCAGATTTGCTTGACTCAGCTGAGCATGTTAGGCATTTGACGAGCACAGGCAACTTCAACTATCATCTCAACTTTCTCTTGGAAAACTCAGTAGTCGTAAAAGACGGCATTGTTTACAAACTTACAGAGAAAGGAAGAGAAGTCGCCAGGTTCCTCAAAGACATCGACCAAATGTGGAACAAACTGGAATCAACGTTAAGAGGTGAAAGTATAAGCTTGTTAAGTTGGGCTGAACAATTCGAAGAAGAAACCAGAATCAAAATGCAGAAAGCCACACTAAAATTCCACGGATTCGAACTCATATCCGACGAAAGAAGAGTAATAGGACTATTTGCACAGGAGGATTGCCGCAAAGAATTCTTCAAAGAATATCAACCGCTTAAACTCGAAGACTGCAATCTAGGCATAAGAGAGAGCGAAAAAGAAACTGAAAAATGCACCGAGCTTGTTGTAGGTCACCCGGACCTAGAATATTATATCTCTCCACAGATGCTTAGCGTTGTCCATCAATTCCTTTCAAACCACTTTAAAGAAACCCATGTTTTCGCAGTGAAGAAAAAGCCCTATCCCTTCCTTCTAAGAGCTGCAGAGATGGGAAGAGACTACAACGGCTGTGCCTTCATCATCGCGCCTGTTGTCTTCTAGTCCAGAAAAGAACTATCTGGGCGCACAATCCAACACTTATTTTGCCATGGTTTCAGCGATTTCTTTTACTGCGGAGACAAAGGTGTCGATTTCGCTTAGAGTGTTGTAGAAGTAGCTGGAAGCCCTCACGGTGCCGGGTTTACAGATAACGGTCTTTGATAGAGGCTGGGCGCAGTGATGACCAGAACGGACCATGATGTTAGCTGAAACATCAAGAGCTAAGGCAACGTCATGCGGGTTCAATTCGCCCACATTAAACGGGATTATGCCAACTCTCCGTTCAGGTTCGGGACCGTAAACCTCCACATTAGGCAGAGCGGTCAAACCTTCATACATGCTTTTGACAAGCACTTTTTCATAGGCTTCAATTTTGTTCATGCCTATCTTTGTTAGATAGTCCACTGCAGCGCCAAGACCAATCACAGCGGCAATGTCGGGTGTGCCTCCCTCAAACCGCCTTGGACTCGCATCCAACTTGTAAGAATCGATGTTTACATCTTGGATTGAGCCACCGCCAATGATAAGTGGCTCCACCTCGTCAGCAAGTTCCTCTCGAATGTAAAGGACGCCTGACCCTGTTGGCGCACACATTTTGTGGCCGCTGAATGCAAGGAAGTCGCAGTCTATTTTCTGCACGTCAACTTCCATGTGAGGCACTGACTGAGCACCATCAATCAAAACATAGGCGCCGTGTTCATGCGCTATGTCCGCTATCTCCTCTACTGGGTTGATGACGCCCAAAACGTTTGAAACATGCGAAATCGCAACCATCTTCGTTTTGTCGTCGACCATTTTCTCGAAATCAGCCAAGGCTAAAATTCCCTTGGTTACTGGTTTGCGAGGGTTCACAACCTCAACTTTCACGCCGTGTTTGTCTCTAACCCTGAGCCAAACGATGAAGTTGGAATGATGCTCCAACACAGACGTGACGATTTTGTCGCCTTTCTTCCAGTCCAAGCCGCTAGCTACCAGGTTAATGCCTTCTGTGGTGTTTCTAGTCATAATGATTTCAGAAGTCGACTTGGCGTTGATGAAATCAGCAACCTTCTTCCTCGTGCCCTCGTATTCTTCGCTTCCCTTAACTGATAGTCGGTGAACGCCGCGTTCCACGTTACCCCGGTATTCATGATAGAACTCGAGCATGCGCTCTAAAACTGGTTCAGGCGTCAAGCTGCTGGCTGTGCTGTCGAGATAGATTATGCCAGTCTTGAGGATTGGGAAATCTTTTCTAATTTCGTTTACGTTCAGAAACTCAACTTTAGATATACTTCTGGAACGCTTGGCTGTTCTGGTAACTGGTGGACACATAGAATCAAATAACAATGATAACCTTCCTAGTTATATTTTTCCGTAGAGCCAACGGTGACAAAAATTTTATGAGAACACACATCGCCGATATAAATGAAGTACAGGTGAAAAGACTGTTGAAGCCAACAGAACGAGTTTACAAGGGCACAAAAATTACTGTTGTTACAGGTGACATAACAAATCTTGAAGTCGACGCCATCGTAAACCCTGCGAACAGCCAACTCATGACGGGCGGCGGAGTTGCAGGAGCAATTCTCAGAGCTGGAGGCGACCAGATACAAAAAGAAGCCTTAAGAAAAGCGCCTGTTCCGATAGGCAAAGCCGTCGCCACAACCGCGGGGAAATTGAAAGCAAGATACGTTATACACGCTCCAACCATGATTCATCCAGCCATGTCTGCTAACAGGGGCAACGCTGCATCAGCAACAAAAGCTGCGTTAGAATGCGCTAAACGATTAGGCATAAGATCTCTAGCTTTTCCGGGACTTGGCACAGGTGTTGGCGGACTTGACCCTCAAGAAGCAGCAAATGCCATGGTTGAAGAGATAAAAAAACATGTGGAAAGGGACACAACTCTTAAACAAATAATTCTCGTTGGCTTCGGCGCCGACCTAACTCAAGCTTTCGAGAACGCTGTTATCCACTTATTCTAACTCAACAATAACTATGGCATCTTGTCCAAGCGGTTCAGAAAGCCCACAATGTTCTTCACAACAGCCTGCAAAATTTTCTCACCCTTCTCTGTTGAGGCTTTCGTGGCATCGCCCATCACGCCTGTTTTTGACCATGTTTGAAAGCGAGTTGCCACATAGGGCATGTTTTTGGGTTTTCCACCAGTCATTTCTTGAGCAAGTTTGTCGGCTGTTTCATCTTTTACCCCCTTGGATATGTCAACTAAGTCGGGTCTACAAGCCAGCATCATGCTCGTTTCCCCCTCGTCCGCGTGAGCCACTTCTTTTTCACAGATCTGTGAGATTTCCTCGGACGCTACCATCCACCAGTCGATGCGAACGATTCGAGCACTGGTCTCAATTCGTGCTCTTTGACCGATAAAACTCAGCACTTGTGTGTTTCCGCCATGTCCATTGACAAAAACAATGTTTTTGAAGCCCTGTCGAGCAAACGACCTGCACAAATCGAGGAGCAGGCTGGCTAGAGTCTCGGGTTTGATTGTGAAGACGCCTTTCATATCCATCATCGAAAGAGAATTTCCATAAAAGACGGGAGGAGCAACCAAAACACGGGCTTTCTCAGCCACCAACTCTGCAACTCTGATGGGAATTAAGGTGTCAGTTGCCACTGGTAGATGAGCGCCGTGCTGCTCAACCGTTCCAATAGGAATAACAACTGTACCCGTCTCCTTTAAGGCGTCGACAATCTCGCTAGGAGTCATTTCCGAAATCAAGAACTTCCTCATTAAACATCACCAAATCGACTTCCCTTTACAACATTGCGCTTCTAATGCTTTTCGCAACTATATAGCCTAAAGAAGCCGACACAAAAACTCACAAATGTCGGAAACTGTTAACTCAATAGCAAGACTCCGACAAACTTTAATAGTTGAAAAGCATACATCGGTTGTGTAGGTGAAGAAGGTGTCGGAATCAAGCGCTAGGAAACCCGCATCTAAAGACGATTTTATCCGACAATTGACGGCAGCAATGAGTAAGGAAGCTGAAATTAAAAAAACTAAGAAGCCGACGATTGCCGGGACTGCTAAGGTTATGCGCATTCATAGAGATACGCTTTACGAGTGGATGCGCGAGTTTGGCGTAGAATTCGATGACATAGTTAGGCGTGAGACCAGACCGAGCAGGGTCGAAAAGAGACAAGATAAGTTCGCATACTTGATTGGAGAGGCTCTTGTGGGCGAGGGTTCAGAGGTTGCTCACGTAGACCTTTTAGTAGGAGACAAAAACGGTCCAGTCGGCGAAGCGTTTGCCCAAGGCTTAGCCACTCTATCAGCTGGACATACACCATTGTTAGCGGTTATTCGCCCGAACCTTCCGCCTAAGCCGCACACATTGCTTGTGCCCAAGGTGACTGTGAAGAATCTGGAGCAGGCTGGAAAAATTTTTGGGCCCGCTCAAGCAGCTGTAGCCAAAGCCGTGGCGGACGCTGTTGAAGAAGGCGTGGTTCCGAAGGATAAAGTGGACGACTGGGTGATCGTTTGCAGCGTTTTTGTTCATCCAGGAGCGAAGGATTACCGCCGTATATATCAATACAATTATGGCGCTACTAAACTGGCGTTAAAGAGGGCTCTAATCAACTATCCATCGCTTGACAAAATAATCTATGACAAAGACCGAGCGAAACATCCAATTATGGGCTTCAAAGTGCCACGGTTGTGGAGACCACCCTACCTTCAAATAGCGCTTGACAACCCCAGCTTTGACCGTGCAAAAGAGATTGTGAGCCAGCTGCCTCAGAGCGACCGCATAATCCTTGAAGTGGGCACGCCCTTATTGAAGAAATACGGCGTAAAAGTAGTTCGTGAACTAAGAGACAGCGCACGAGACACATTCATCGTAGCCGACTTAAAAACATTGGACGTTGGAAAAGTTGAAGTTGACCTCGCCTTTGAAGAAACAGCCGACGCAGTGGTCGCATCTGGACTTGCGGCGCCTGAAATACTTGACGGGTTCATTTACGAAGCTAAGCGACTCGGAATCTACGCCGTAATCGACATGATGGAAGTAGCTGACCCAGTACAGAAACTGCGTTCACTAAAAGAGCTGCCAGACATAGTCATCTTGCACCGCGCTATCGATGTAGAAAAAGCTGGAGCCCGCCACCGCATGGAATTAATCAAAGAAATAAAGCAAACGTTTGCGCACAAAAGATTGTTAATTGCGGTCGCTGGAGGAATTGTTCCAGAAACTGCGCGGGAGGCATTGGAAAAGGGAGCCGACATAATTATTGCTGGACGCTATATCACGCAGTCAAAGGACGTGAAGCGAGCGGTTAGAGAATTCTTAGAAGTCACTCCAGAGATGCGCGAAGACATAGACCTATATAGAGTACACGTAGAGTAAGACACGTTTTCTCATTTCCAGCAAACAGATGGCGCGTCGCATGACAAAAAGTGAAATTCCTCTTTTTCTCAATTGTTGCTTGTGTCAAAACCTTTCCACCGGAACTCATTTTCAGAATCAAAGAGTGTCTTTGAGAGCGTGAAGAGTTATTTTACATCATTCAGTGGATTGTTACTTCTGATGGGTTTGCTGTTTAGCACAACCTATATGGTAGCTGCTGCCACGATAGGTCATAAGCTTTGTGAGGATTTACCTATAAACCCTAAATATTATGGAATCGAATATAATCCCATCTTTTTTCCTCTGAATCCCGATTGGACTGGCGAGACTTCGAACGCTGTTGCTAGAGTAGTTATCATTTATGTTGCTATAGCCGATGATCCAGGGTATGGTCCCAAAATTCAAGCTTTGATTCGGCAGAACGTATTAGAAAACTTGAAGGCTAACACTCCAGTATACTTGGCTCCATTGTTTCCAGGCGTTACCGCAACGGTAATTAATAGAATCCTGCATGTTAAGAAAGCTCAGCGCCATACTCGTAGTTGACAAGGATTTACTCTCTTCTTTTTCTTTTTCTTCCAGTGCTGCGAGCAGCGATTAAGCCAACCTTCTTGCCAGGCGGCGCGTGTCTGCTGACTGTTGTGACTTTTCTGCCTCCTCGTTTACTGCTTCCGTAGGGGTGAACAGCCGCTACCATGGCTACACCTCTTGCACGTGGGTATTTGCGTCCTCTTGCATGCATCAGATGAAAGCGTGAACCAGCTTTGAGGAAGGGTTTATCCACTCGCCCCGCCCCTGACACCACACCCACCATGGCTCTGCACAGATCGTTTAGGTAAGTGATTTTCCCGCTTGGAAACTTTATCATAGTTCCTAACGGAGTGTGAGACACGACCGTTGCGTAAGCGCCACTGGAACGACAGACTTTGCCACCGTCGCCTGGTTTAAGCTCAACATTACAAACCAAGGTACCAGGCGGAACATCGCCTAAAGTGAGGATGTTGCCCACATCAACTGAAGCCTTGCTTCCCATCTGAATGGTTTGACCTTGAAACACGCCTTCAGGCACAACCGTGTAGTAGTCTTGGCCTGTTTCAAGCTTAACTAACGCGACAGGTGAGCCTCTTCCCGGTTCGTGAACGATTTCTTGGATTCGACCTTGGAGGGAGCCCTCTATTTCTGTCTTTGACAGTGGGGGATATTGAACAGCGGCTATTCTCTTGTGTGTGGACGCCCTGAACGTGGGTCCGCCTCTGCCGCGTCGTTGGACACGTATTCGTTTACCCATTGAGCAACACGCCTTCGTATAACCTACACAAGCCACTATATAAAATTACCATTCCTTTAGTGTCTAGGCTTAGTTGCGTGTGAGAAATTTTTTTGTTTGGGTGTGTTGGGGTTCTGGTTGTGTTTGGGTTTTGTTTTTGGTTGTGGTTGATGTTTCTGCCTCTGCTTTATGCGTGTTTGGCGCACTTTCAATGTTGTCAAAAGTGGCTTTCAATGTTGCTCAAAGAGACGTTTAGGACTGGGAGAGGGTAAATTTCAGAAGAAGGGAACTTTGGCTTAGCGTCTTCTTCTTTCAGTTCTTTGGTTTTGTTCGATTTTTGTGCAG